>Ga0184619_10000930_pt1 | contig 10144 bp, 9 predicted proteins | sample PLM0_60_b1_FD_133146 | JGI IMG/M metagenome (GOLD analysis project Ga0184619, IMG submission 133146) | Groundwater sediment microbial communities from an aquifer in East River, Colorado, USA - PLM0_60_b1 | ecosystem: Environmental > Terrestrial > Soil > Riparian zone | place: USA: East River...
AATGCTGACGGTTCTGAAGTCGTTCGCCATCCGGACCGGCAGGAACATCTCTCCCCACACCGAGAGCGGATTGTCGGCGGGATGCCCAAGGGCCAGCGTGACGCCGGTGTAGAGCGGAATATCCCCTGTCATGAGCCGCTGCGTGTGCCAGCGATACGTTCCGGAAGTCATGCGGGTGACCGTTGCGAGCTGGAGCTGGCCGGAGAGGGCGTGATCAATGGCATCGCGCAGTCGTGTCGAGCAGTTGTCCCGATAATAGTCGTAGCGATAGAACTTGTTCTCCGGGAGCGCATTCCATTCGACGAACTGTTTCAGCTTGATACGCTGCGCCGGCGTGAGATTGAGCTCCTGGGCGAGCACCGAGCGATTGCGTGCCCTGTACTCGTAAAGCATTTCTTGCAACGTTTTAGGCTCCATCCAGTATCGCGTATCGCCGGTCAGGAACCGGCGGAGAAAATGCGGCTGGTTGAAGTCGAACATTCCCCAGTTGTAGGTGACGTCGGTGCCACGCGCGCGATCCTTGATCCAGATCGCGTTGTGTCCGAACCGCTCCCATACCGCGTCACCCCAACCGAATGTGAGCAGGTAGACAGTGAGATTGGATCCTGGCTCCACTGGGCCCGCCGCTGGGGCCGGGTTGGACAGACGATTTTGCGCGACCGCCTGCGCGTGGAGGACCGTGGTGAGCGAGAGACCTAGAGCGAGCGTTGGGAGAATTGCGCGTACTTTCATGCGACTAAGATGCAAAAAGGCTCGCCGTTCTGTGAGCCATTCTGTCGTCCGACGATCGCCTCAACCGGCAGGCAGGATAAGCGAGACAGTGCTCCCCACTCCAACGGTACTCTCAATTCGCACCTGCCCGTCCATCGCGCGTGCAAGATCCCGCGCGATTGCCAATCCGAGCCCGATTCCCGGATAGTTCCTGGTAGTACCTTGCTCCACCTGGAAGAATGGCTCGAACACGTGCGCGATCTGATCGCTCGGGATTCCTATGCCGGAGTCGCTCACCCATATCCTGACGAACTCTCCGCGATTGTCAGCGCCAATCACTATGCGTCCTCCCTCAGCGGTGAACTTTATTGCGTTCGCAAGGAAGTTGAGAAGGATCTGCCGCAGCTTTTCGGGGTCTGCGCGGACAGAAAGCGCGTCATCGCAGGGTTCACACGAGAAGGCAAGCTCCTTTTTTTGCAGCTCTGGCTGGATCAGAGCTTCCAGCGTGGCGACCACGTCGTGAACGAGGACGGTCTGGATCTCAATGTTGAGTCTGCCGGCTTCGATCCGAGCGAAACTCAGTACATCGTCGATCAGAGACAACAAATGCTGCTCGTTGAGCTGAATTCGCGTCAGCGAAGCCCTCTGCTTTTCAGTGAGCGGTCCGTCAACGCCTAGTGACATCAGATCGACATAACCGGATATCGCGTTCAGCGGGGTTCGGAGCTCGTGGCTCATCACTGCCAAAAACTCCGCCTTGGCCTCGTTTGCCTCGGCGGCACGCGCATGGGCAAGCCGCATCTCGTCTTCCGCGCGCCGCCTTTCCGAGATGCTGGCACCCAGAACGAGAAAAGTCCCCGCTGCAATGCCCATGAAGGCCTGAAGAGCAATGAGGCTCTCATGAAACGCGGGCCTGACGAATGGACCATGTCCCATCGCCGTGCCCCAGATCGCTATCACGGATACGATGAATGCAGTGGAAACCGCCCCTCGCTGGCCGAACCGGATTGCTGCCCAGATGAGAAGGGGAAAGAACATGTAAGCTTGCGCAAATTTTCCCGTTGCAGTTGCGGGCCCCGCCGGCCCAGTGAATACCAGCAAGCTCGCCGCGATAATGGAAATTCCCAGTGCAAGCGCTTCCAGTCGGCGTTTGCGGTCACGGAGTGTAGGGGGACCGCTTGACCAAACGAGCAGAACAGGAGCGACGAGAAGATCTCCGATGAGATCGCCCTGCCACCATGTGCGCCACGTTTCCGTGAGTTGGGCAGGCGAAACGACTCCTCCGAAATAGAGGCTGGCCACGCCGATCGTGGCGCTCACCATTGTGCTGAGGCCGGCGGCAAGGATAATCAATCCGACCACGTCGCTCAGGCGCTCGAGGGAGACGTGGAAATCGGGGATTTGTCGTAGGGCGTACACGGCGAGGACCGCCTCCAACGTGTTACCGGCTCCCATTCCCAGCGCCACGGGAACGGGCGCGCCGGTGATCAGATTGGCGAGAAAGGCCCCGATGAATACTCCCGGCCAAAGGCCGGTTCCGAGAATCAGGAGCGCCGCCAGAGCCAGCCCGCTTGGCGGCCAGACGAGCGTCGCAAAACCGGCAACCGCGTCCAGCATGAGGCCCGCGCGCGCAGCCACGACGTACACGGTCGCGAGCGCGGCAATCGCTAGCGCGTACTGCAACCGGTTCGTGGCGAAGTTCAGACGTGGAGTAGAAGGCACGCTATTCCGGACTGAGAGCGGACAAACGTCGTGTCTTGAGCATGGACGACATACGCCAGTTTGACGCCACGTTAACTTGTTTCAGGGGGTGAATTTAGCTATAATTCTCAGTTCTGCACGAACACCCCCGAGAGACTCCAATGAAGCCCGATATCCATCCAGTGTACGCTACGGCGACCGTAAGGTGTGCCTGCGGTAATACATACCAGACCCGCTCCACCCAGGCGGAGATTCACACCGATATCTGCGCCAACTGCCACCCCTTCTTCACGGGCAAGCAGAAGCTCGTCGATACCGCGGGACGCGTCGAGCGTTTCCGTCAGAAGTACGGCAAGCCAGCCGCTGCGCCTAGCACCGAAACCTGAGTCTCCGCGACCGGCTCAGGGACGCGATAGAGCGGGCCTCTGAGGTAGAGCGACAGCTCTCCGATTCGCAGAACGTAAGGGACCAGCAGCTCATGGCTGGACTGGGCCGCGAACTAAGACACCTCCAGCCACTGGTCCAGATGGGCGCCAGACTTCAGAGATACGAGCAGGAGCTCGCGGAAACCCGCGAGCTCGCCGACTCTGATGACGCCGAAATGGCGCAGGAGGCGGAGGCCGAAGAGGCTCGTCTCCAGAAATCCATAGACGCGCTGCTCGCTGAGATAAAACCGGCGCTGATACCGCACGATCCACTGGACGATCGCCCAGCCATCGTCGAGATCAGGGGTGGCGCCGGCGGCGATGAAGCGGCGATCTTTGCCGCCGATCTCTATCGCATGTACACGCGCTTCGCCGAAGGGCGGCGTTGGCGCGTCGAAGTCATCTCGCAATCGGACGGGACACTGGGCGGCGTCAAGGAAGCGATCTTCAAGGTGAAGGGCGACGGCGCGTTTGGCGCCATGCGCTGGGAATCCGGGGTCCATCGCGTTCAGCGAGTGCCGGTCACGGAAAGCCAGGGGCGCATTCACACCTCGGCGGCGACCGTCGCCGTTCTCCCCGAGGCCGAAGAGATCGATCTCAAGATCGAGGACAAGGATCTTCGCATCGACGTCTTTCGCTCCTCCGGTCCCGGGGGACAGAGCGTGAACACCACCGATTCCGCCGTGCGCATCACACACATCCCCAGCGGAATAGTCGTCAGCCAGCAGGATCAGAAGTCGCAGCTTCAGAACAAGCTCAAAGCCATGGAAGTGCTGCGTGCGCGTCTCCTCGACGCAAAGATCGCCGAGCAGGAATCGGCGCGCGCACGCATGCGGAAGACTCAGGTCGGCACCGGTGATCGCTCGGCCAAGATCCGGACGTACAACTATCCGCAGAACCGCGTCACCGATCACCGCATCAATCTCACGCTGCACGAGCTGACGAAGGTGTTGAACGGCGAAATCGAGCCCTTCATCGAAGCGCTCAAGATCGCCGACATGGAAGAGCAGCTAGGTGAATAAGCCGACCGCGCCGTTTTTTCGAACGACGTTGCCGATCGGAACCATCGGTGACTTGCTCGCTGGTTGTACAGCGATGCTGGAATCCGTGGGTGTCGGCGAGCCCCAGCGCGAGGCGCGAGACATACTCGCCTCTGTACTCAACGTGCCGAGGTTCTGGGCCGCCGCAAATTCCGTTGCCGACGCGTCTCCACAAGTTGCCAGATCGGTAATCCGCGCCGCGATGACCCGCGCCGGTGGGGCGCCGCTCGCCTACGCCGTGGGCCGCGCGTCGTTCCGGCATCTCACGCTCGCGGTTGACGAGCGCGTCCTGATTCCCCGAGTGGAGACGGAGGTTCTCGTCGAGCGGTTCCTCGATCGCTGCACGCCGCGCACGCGTCGCATCGCCGATATCGGAACCGGGTCGGGCGCGATCGCTCTGTCTCTGGCATTCGAGCGCGAGTTCGATCTCGTGATCGCGACTGACATCTCCCTCGACGCTATAGCGGTAGCAGCCACAAACGCATCTTCGCTGGCGAAGGAGTTGAAATCGGTCGTCGAATTCCGTCACGGCTCGCTGCTTGCCCCTCTCGGTGGCGAAAAACTGGATGCACTCGTGTGCAATCCGCCGTACATCAGCTTCGCGGAGATCCCGGAATTGCCTGCCGACGTCCGCGACTGGGAGCCGGCTCTGGCGCTGCTGTGCCCTGAGGACGGATTGTCGGTGACGCGGGAGCTGATTCGCGTGGCCCCATCGGTGCTGGCGCGTGGCGCATTCCTCGCGCTCGAGGTCGATACGCGTCGCGCGGGAACGGTTGCCGAAATGATCGCAGTCGACGGCCGCTATTCCGGAGTCGAGGTGGGTTTCGACCTCACAGGCCGCGAGCGATTCGTGTTCGCGACGCGCGCATAGAGCACCCGAAAGAGAGGAAGGAGAAGCAATGCTGGAAGAAAAGTCAAAGGACCTGGGCAGGCTGATAGGACAGAGTCCCGAGTACCAGGCGCTCAAGCGATCGAGCGAAGCGCTCAACGAAGATCGAGAGGCCGTCGCCCTCCTCCAGCAGATGGACAAACTGCGCGGAGAGGCGCAGCAGCTGATCCAGCGTGGTGAGAATCCTACTCCCGAGATGGAACAGCAGCTCGACACGATGCTCGAGAAGATCCAGTCGCAGCCGGCTTATCAACGCGCCGTCTCGGCGCAGGAGAACTTCGACAAGCTCATGCTCCGCGTGAATCAGTGGATCATGGATGGCATGAAGAAGGGCGCCGCGAGTCCGATCATCACTCTGGCCTGAGCATGGCGCGCGGGCGGCTGATCGTCTTCGAGGGAGCTGAAGGCGCGGGAAAGACAACCCAGATTCGAATTCTGGCCGAGGGCCTGACGACAGCCGGGATTCCCTTCGTCGCTGTACGCGAACCTGGGGGCACGCCCGTCGGGGACGACATCAGAGACATTGTGCTTCATCAAGAGCAGGAGATCACCGCCGCGACTGAAGCGCTCCTGTTCATTGCGTCCCGAGCGGAGCTGGTCGCGCGCGAGATTCAGCCGTCTCTCGGCCAGGGAAGGGTCGTGCTGGTCGACCGTTTCTTTCTGTCGACATATGCATATCAGATCGTCGGCCGCGGATTGCCCGAGCCGGAGGTGCGCGCCGCCAACCGGCTGGCCACCGCCGGCCTCGTTCCCGATCTCACGCTCCTCCTTGATGTGCACGCGGCGCACGGGCTCGAGCGCGCGGATGCGCGCGGCAAGCGTGACAAGATAGAAAGGTCCGGCGACGAGTTTCACGCGCGCGTCGGGAACGCCTTCCGCCAGTTCGCTGATCCAAAGTGGCAGCACTCGCATCCTGAGTGCGGACCAATCAAGTTGATAGACGGCACCGGCGACGAGGCGACCGTGCATAAGCGAATCATCTCCGCGCTGGTCTCGGCTTTGCCGAACCCTTTTGGCCGCATCAAGAGTTGAAGAAGAAATGAGATTCAAGCTACCCAACTCCTCCGCTCGCGCACGCACCGTCATCGTCGCGGGAACGCTTCTCGGCGCTCTCGTCACGGGAGGCTGGCTGTTGCAGCGTGGCGCGCGCACGGGAACCTTCACCACGTATGAGGGAGCCCGGCTCTTTGAAAACGTATTCCGCCACGTTCAGAACGAATACGTAGACGCGGTCAGCGATTCGGCGCTCTACAGGAAATCGGTGGATGGAATGCTCTACGAGCTGAGGGACCCCTATTCGACGTTCCTTCCGCCGGACCGCTTCGCGCGACTCAACGAAAGCACGACAGGGAACTACGCGGGTCTGGGAGTCGAAGTCGACTTGCGCGATGGCTGGCTCATCGTGGTCGCGGCGCTCCCGGGCGGTCCCGCGGAGCATGCGGGCCTTCAGCCCGGTGATCGCATCGTCGAGATCGGGGGGAAGCAGACCAAAGGCTGGACGAACGAAGAGGCGTCGAAGGTGCTGCGCGGAAAGCCAGGCACGACCGTCACCCTCAAGATCGAGCGACCGGGTGCCTCTGCGCCGATAGAGCTCAGGGTCCAGCGCATGACGATACACCAGAGCGCCGTGCGCAGAGCGTCGCTGCTCGGAGAGGGAGTCGGATACATCGATCTCAAGGCGTTCAGTGATTCGACCGCCAAGGAGCTGAACGGCGCGATAACGAATCTTCTCTCCCGCGGGATGAAAACTCTGGTGCTCGACCTTCGCACGAATCCAGGCGGCTTGTTGAATCAGGGAGTCAGGGTCTCTGATCTCTTCCTCAGTCCCGGACAGAAGATCGTGAGTATGCGTGGACGGCTGCCCGAGTCGAATCGCGACTACGCCGACAGTGCGGTCCAGCGCTGGCCGCAGCTCCCGCTCCTGGTTCTCGTCGATGGCCGGAGCGCCAGCGCGTCAGAGATCGTCGCCGGCGCGCTCCAGGACCACGACCGAGCGGTGATAATCGGCACGCCGACTTACGGGAAGGGGAGCGCGCAGAGCGTCATCCCGTTCGGTTCGGAAGGTGGGCTCAAGATCACAACCGCACGCTGGTTTACCCCCGCGGGCCGCTCGATCACGCGGAAACGTCCCGCGGATGACGAAACCGACGATCCACTGCCGGTCTTGCGCGAACGGTTTCGCACCGATGCCGGCCGCACGGTCTACGGTGGCGGCGGAATTACGCCGGACCTCATCGCCGGCGACAGCACGACGCCCGCCGCCGAAGGAAACTTCATCCGCGCGCTCGGTGCCAACGCCGGCCACTTCCGCGATGCGGTCACCGACTACGCTCTCTATTTGAAGGGCAACCGCGCGATCACGTCGCCCGATTTCGTCGTGACTCCTGCCATGCGCGAGGAGGTTTGGCAGAGAATGAAGGCGCGGGGCATCGACATTCCTCGCCATGTGTATGATGAGGCCGAGCCACTCGTTTCGCGCGTCATCGGCTTCGACATTGCCAGGTACATCTTCGGAGGCGAAGCCGAGTTCCAGCGCCGTGCCTCAGTCGACAAGGCACTCCAGAAGGCGATTGATCTAGCGCGCGGCGCGAAGACCGAACACGACCTGCTCCGGAAAGTGACGGCCCAGGCAGCAGCGGCCGATAGCGTCGAGGGACCGTGAGCGAGCGACTTTTCATCATCGGGCCGGGGCACGTTGGGCGCGGACTATTCCGCGCCTTTCGCGCATCAGAGGTCGAGGTTGTGGGACTTCATGGCACGCGGCCATCGGGTGTGGCGACCTCGAGCGGAGCTCTCCCGGTGGAGATGGCGGGCGCGAACGTCGTCATCGTATGCGTGCGTGATCCACAGCTCGACGAAACGATGGAAGAGGTGATGGCCGCGGCAAAAAGCGGACTGGTCCAGCGTGGGACCGTGATCCTGCACACCTCGGCGATCGCCGAGCCGGAGGGGTTGCGCGCGCTCTCGGACGCGGGTTATCCTGGCGGCACTTTCCATCCGCTCGTTCCCTTCAGTGATCCCGAGGTCTCGGCGGAGCTGCTGCGTAAAGGCTGGGTTGGCATCGATGGCGAGAACGCCGCAAAAGGCACCTCCCGGCGGCTTGCTGGCCACCTGGGTGCCCGCACATTGGACATACCGCCCGGGAAGAAGCCGGCGTACCATGCGGCGGCTGTCATCTCATCGAATTTTCCGGTGGTGCTCGCATCGGTTGCTGGTCACCTCCTGCACGATATCGGCGTCCCGGACGCGAGCGCGTATCAGGCAGTCGAGAGCCTGATGAGCGGCGCGCTGGCAAACATGAAGCGAGCGCTGCCCGACGATGCGCTGACGGGGCCGATCGTGCGGGGAGATGCGGAAACCGTGGGTAAGCATCTGCGCGCGCTCAAGGGACATGGGCGAGCGCTGGAGGTTTACCGCGCACTCTCCGCCGCTGCGGTCGAAATCGCGCAGCGGCGCGGTGTCGATGCCAAGAAGCTCCTGGCGGTAAGCGGCCTATTAAGATCCGGAAGGTAGGCGCGTTAGGGATCACAGGCATCCACAAAACCGAAGCAGGGAGCTGTAAGCCAACTACGCTAATGGCTGTCTAGCTTTTCCGGCGGCGTATGGAGCTGCGAAGTTGGGGTTCTAACGGCCGGTCCGGCAACCTCCACGGAGCGCGCGATTTCAAACTCCGCGAATCCTTAACGCCAGTATGAAAGCTGTCGGCCGATTAGCTGCAAAGCTGGTAGCTCCCTGCTTCGGTTTTGTGGATGCCGGCCAAGCGCCGAGATCCGAGCTCAGAAAGCAGTTCCCGCCGCCTGATCAACAACCTTCGCTCCCTTTGGAATCGTGAACCGGAAGCTCGAGCGCGCGAGCGCCGGGTTCGCAGTGAAGCTCGTGATCACGACATGACGCTTCAGGCCGTTCGCCGTCTCGATGTCGAATTGCCTGATGCTGGAATCGTTGTCGTCGATCCAGACTTTGGCGCTCGTGAATGCGGCGTTCGCGCGCTTGGGAACGAGCGTCACAGCATGCGTCGAGCGGCCACCGACGCTGGCGGTTCCTGACGACGTGACGTTGAAGCGCGTGCGTGGCGCGTTCAGAAACTGATCCGCCGGATCCACGCTGCTCGCGTTGCTGCCAGTGTACGGCATGCGGATCACCTGGCCCGGAACGCTGCTGGGGAGATACACCCACAGCGTCGAGCCGTCAGCCGCAACGCGATCACCGCTATCGAAGCGGATGCTCAGGAGGTTCGGCTTCTTTCGAAGAATGACTCCGTTCGTCGTTTGCGAATTCCCGGTGAGCGGATTCGTGAGAGTCTGTCGGAATTCGGCGCGCATGCTGTTGAGACGCGCGTACGCCAGGACCGCGCGATCGATGATTGCTCCGGCATCCTGGGCGCGCGCGTTGATCGGAAGCACGGCGAACGCGACCGCCGCGAGATAGCTGATCTTTCTCATGTGTAAGGCTACCCTCCTACTGCTGTGCCGTTCCGGCTCGGGGAAGGGATGCTGCGCCCAATTGCCGCGGCGACGGCGCGAAGCTCTCGGACCAGCTGCGTGAACTGGTCCGGGTAAAGGGACTGCGCGCCATCCGAGAGGGCGCGATCAGGCTCGGGATGCACCTCGATGAGCAATCCATCAGCACCGGCTGCGACTGCAGCACGAGCCATCGGAATCACTTTGTCCCGCAGGCCTGTTCCGTGACTCGGATCGGCGATGATCGGCAGATGCGAAAGCCTGTGGACGATGGGAATCGCAGTCAGGTCCAGCATGTTCCGCGCGGCGGGATCGAAGCTTCGGACGCCGCGCTCACACAGAATCACGTTCTCGTTTCCTTCGGCGAGAATGTATTCTGCGCTCAGGAGCAGGTCGTTGATCGTTGCCGCCATGCCGCGCTTGAGCAGAACCGGCTTCTTCATTCGGCCGACGGTCTTGAGCAGTGAATAGTTCTGCATGTTGCGCGCGCCGATCTGGATGCAGCCGGCGAGTTCCGCAACGAGCTCCGCGCCTTCAGCATCCATTGCCTCGGTAACGATTGGCAGGCCGGTCTCCTTGCCCGCGCGCGCCAGCAGCTGAAGACCTTTTTTGCCCATGCCCTGAAACGAATACGGCGAGCTGCGAGGCTTGAACGCGCCGCCGCGGAGAGCGTTCCCTCCGGCCGCCTTGACGATGCGCGCCGCGGCGAGAATCTGCTCCTCCGATTCAACGGAGCAGGGTCCGCCGATCACGACGATAGCATCACCGCCGATGGCGACACCCGGGCCGATCTGCACGACCGTATTCTCCGAGCGCCACTCGCGTGAGACCTGTTTGTACGGCTGGGTGACGTGAATTATCTGCGCCACACCGGGAAGTGCCTCGAGCCGTGACGCATCGACGCGCCCATCGTTCCCG
>Ga0184619_10000931_pt1 | contig 10143 bp, 7 predicted proteins | sample PLM0_60_b1_FD_133146 | JGI IMG/M metagenome (GOLD analysis project Ga0184619, IMG submission 133146) | Groundwater sediment microbial communities from an aquifer in East River, Colorado, USA - PLM0_60_b1 | ecosystem: Environmental > Terrestrial > Soil > Riparian zone | place: USA: East River...
CGTTCAACGCAACAGACGATTGAGTCGGAGCGATTGAATGCGCTAACCTTGCTTGCCGCGGGCGTCGCGCACGAAATCGGAAATCCGCTCAATTCATTGCACATCCATCTGCAATTGATGGAACGCAAGATTCGCGAGCTTAAAGGAAAACAGAAAGCGGAACTAAAAGAATCAATCGACGTCGCGCGATCGGAAATCAGTCGGCTCGATTCCATCGTGACGCAATTTCTGCGCGCGATCCGGCCGTCGAAACCGGAACTGCGTCCGGAAAACATCAACGCGATCATCGAAGAAACGCTGCGTTTCCTCGCCCCCGAAATTAAGGATCGCGACATTGTCGTGGAGGAGGAGCTGCGGCCCGATCTGCCCTTGATCGAGCTGGATCGGGACCAGATGAAGCAGGCGTTCTACAACGTGATCAAGAACAGCTTCGAAGCGATGAAGCGGCGCGGCATCCTGCGCATCCGCACCGACATGGACGACACGCACGTCCTCATCAGTTTCATCGACACTGGCGGCGGCATGTCCCCGGAAAATCTGAGCCGCGTTTTTGAGCCTTACTTCACAACCAAATCGTCCGGCACCGGCCTCGGTCTCTTGATTGTGCGTCGCATCGTGCGCGGACACGGCGGCGAATTGTCGATCGAGAGCAGCCAGGGCAAAGGCCTCACCCTGACCATTCGATTGCCTTACATCGAGAAGCGCGTTCGCATGCTTGAGGCGGGGGATCAGAAGGCGGAAGGCGGCGGGCGGCGGGCGGCGTGATAAATGCGCGACAAGATTTGCGAGTGCGCGCTAAAGAGTATGCATTGAGAACTATTCGGCTTTATCGGGCGCTCATCGCCCATCATTAAGGCATCAGCCAAACCCGCATGCGCAATGAAACGAGCATTTGCGCGCTCCAAGGTGGATGGGCCCGGCAGCTGCCCGGGCGATGCTAATTAATGCGGCTTCGCGCCACCTCTTAACATCGAGGTCGCCGCGGCGACGACTGCTCGATCCACGACAATTCACGAAATGCTGACCGCCGAGAGATTTGGCTAAGGCAACCCGGTACCTGACTTAGATTTTACGAGCGAGACATCCGAGGCATTGATGGCGCCGTTAGGCGCCACATCGGTACGCGTCAGCGCGACCAGCAGTGTCAATGCGTACAAGATGAAGATTAAGAGTACAATCTTCACAGGCAAAGCGGGAGAACCACAGATTAGCACAGATAAAACACAGATTCAGAAAATCAGACGCTTGTACTCGACTTTGGAGCGGCCAAAATTAAGGAGACTGCCGATCTTCAATCCAGTAGCCTTAAGCATATTCAGCAGCTGAGCTTCGTCGCGTTTATCATATTGTGGCGCGATTTTGATTTCGACCAGCACCGCATCGTTGACGATTACGTCGCCGTCGTACTCGCCGACAATGACTTCCTTGTGGCGAACCGTGGTTCGCTGCTCCGTCTCTGCTTTGAAGCCGCGACGGAGGGGGTCGACTTCGCCTCTGTTATCTCCTTGTGGGGAAATGGAGTCTCGTCTTCGGGCAGGACCTCTTTCCTTATCTGTGCAAATCGGTGTCCATCTGTGGCCCTAAAGCGTATTTCGGCTCCTTCACCTGTTTGCGGACCGCTTCGAAAAGCCGCCTGATCCCGATCTGACTCACGCGATTCGCGACGAACGCCGGAATGAGGCCGCCGGTGTCGGTATAAACGGAATAGGGGGCGCGGGTCTTGTTCGCGCCATCTGGCTCGAGCAGCCACCCGCCGTCGCACACTTTTACCCGGACAACGCCTTTCTTTTCCGGAGGACCGAGTTCATTCACCGGCGCCCACTGACTCAAATAGACCACGCCACCAGCGGCAGGCCACGATTTATTCCAGACGCGCAAAGTGTAATAGCGGTCGGCGCAAATTTTTGGCGAGAGCCGTTGGTATCCCACGAGACAATCGCGTTCGCGTCTAACCAGCCGGCATTCGATCGTGTAGGGCATGAAGTTAGGGTAATTCTCAAAATCATCGATCACCCCATGAACCGCGTGAGTCGGTGCGTCAATTGGGCCGATCGCTTTGAACTCTTTCAGCGCCGAGCCTGAATGGGGACGATTGTAAATGGCAACGTCCTTGGTTTGCGTGACCAGTTTCCAGCCCTCGCTCGCATTGACGGAATTGGAAGGTTCAGCCCCGAAAGCTTTCGGGGTTGTCCCGGCCAGAACAAAGCTTAGCGCAACTGCGCCAAGAATTGGGCGCCCATCCCGAACAATACCGATTCTGCCATGACACGCTCCCATAATTTCCGGGAACCATCGAGTATTTAGCGATTGAGCGATTGAGCGATTAGCGGACAATGAATCGCGGAGTAGTTAACTCCCTCATTCGTTAATTCCTTAAATGGTTTCCATTCAGCCCACCATCCTGATTGTCGATGATGAAAAGCATACCCGCGACGGCTTGCGGCGTTTACTCGAGAATGACTACGACGTTTATGTCGCGGCCGACATCGCCGGCGCGATCGATGTCCTCGAACGCGAAGAGATCGATCTTCTCCTCACCGATCTGCGCCTCGGTAATGAAGATGGGATGACCTTGATCGATCGCGCGCTGAAAATGCCGCACCCGCCGATCTGCATCATGATGACGGCGTATGGCTCGGTGGATATCGCGGTCGAAGCGATGAAGCGCGGCGCCTACGATTTTGTGACCAAGCCGCTCAATCTCGACAAAGTCGAAATGTTGATCGCGCGCGCACTCGGCGCCCGGAAGCTGGAGCAGGAAAATCGCACGCTTCGCCAGCAAGTGGATGAGCGTTACGGCCTGGAAAACATCATTGGCGAATCGGCTGCGCTGCGTGAAGTGCTCGACACCATCCGGCAGGTCGCTCCCTCTTCGGCAAACGTGCTGATCGAAGGTGAGAGCGGCACGGGCAAGGAGTTGGCCGCGCACGCCATTCATAATCTGAGCCGGCGAAACAACGCGAAATTCGTAACGGTGCATTGCGCCGCGCTTTCGCCCCAATTGCTCGAGAGCGAACTGTTCGGTCACGAGAGAGGCGCATTCACGGGCGCGCACGAGCGCCGGATCGGCCGGTTTGAGCAGGCGAACGGTGGCACGATTTTTCTGGACGAAGTGGCCGAGATCGAGCCCAGCACGCAGGTCAAATTGCTGCGCGTGATCAGCGAGGCGCGCGCGTTCGAGCGGGTAGGCGGCAATCAAGCCCTGCGCGCGGACGTGCGGCTTATCGCCGCCACCAATAAGAATCTCGAAACACTCGTGCGCGAAGGAAAATTCCGCGACGATCTTTTCTTCCGCTTGCAGGTCGTGCGCATCACGATGCCGCCGTTGCGCGAACGCAAGGAAGATATTCCACTTCTCGTCCGCGGATTTTTGCGCCATTTTTGTAAAGCAAACGAAAAACGACTTCTCGATCTAACGGCCGACGCCATGGACGCACTCCTCACTTACAACTGGCCGGGGAACGTGCGCGAGCTACGCACCGCGATCGAGCACGGCGTCGTCATGGCCACCGGCCCAAAGATCACACTGCGCGATCTCCCGATGGCGCTGCGGCAAGCAGCCGGCGCCGCGTTGCCCCGCGGAATTTCAGCAGCGAAAGCGTTCGGCGAAAAATCCAGTCCGCTCGATATTCGCGAGACGGAGAAAAAATTGATCATGCAAGCGCTGGCCGCGACCAATGGAAACGTGACCGCCGCGGCGAAAAAGCTCGGCATCAGCCGGCGCACGCTGCATCGAAAGATCAACGAAATGAACGCCGCCAAGTCACAAGCGGACGCCGCGAGCACAACCGGGCGATCACAAAATGCCCGGTAGCGCAGAATTCGTCCAACGCGCGGTGCACGCGCTCGAAGCCGGCGCCCTCGCCGCGTGGATACGGCGCAGCCTTGTCGCGTTGGCCGTCATCGCTCTGGCAATTTTCTATTTGTACCAATTTCGCGGCCTGGCCACGTCTCAGGCAATGGATCAGGCGCAAATCGGCCGCGCCATCGCGAGCGGTCATGGCTGGCGGACAAATTTCGCGCGACCCCGCGCCATCGGACAATTGCAGGGGCACGGCAAGAATGTCGCGCAAAGAATTTGGTCCGACACTTACAACGCGCCGCTCCCGCCACTGGTCGATGCCATCGCACTTTGGCCGATAAAATCGCATTGGCAAATGGCTCCGAGCGATCTCGTTTATTCCGGCGACAAAGCGATCGCGACGATGTCGATCTTTCTCTTTCTGCTTTCCGTTCTCATGCTGTTTTTCACGGTGCGCCGATTGTTCGATCAACGTCTCGCACTTCTGGCCTGCGGGCTCGTCCTGCTCTGCGACATGCTCTGGCAGTATTCACTCTCCGGTCTGCCGCAAATGCTTTTGCTGCTCCTGTTTAACGCGATCATTTACGCGCTCGTGCGCGCGGTCGAGGCGCAATATGACGGGCGCCGCGTCGATCGCTGGCTTGCTGCCGTCGGGGTCGGGTTTGGATTGCTTGCTTTAACGCACGCGTTGACCATCTGGATATTTGCCGGCGCGCTGGTCTTCTGCCTCTTCTTCTTTCGCCCGCGCGGATGGGCGGCGCTGATTACGCTCGCGGCGTTCACGATCATCTATACGCCATGGCTGATCCGCAATTATGTTGTCTGCGGTCAGCCGGGCGGCGTGGCGATTTATTCCGTGCTCGGTGGCATACGTCATAGCGAGGCGGGCTGGATGCGTCGCATCAATCTCGACGTGCAAGGCATCGGCCCCAGCAATTTCTTTGACAAAATCACGACAAATTTCTTCAGTCAATGGGGCCACATCTTTGAATACTTCGGCTCGAGCGTGGTGGCCATGATGTTTTTTGCCGGGCTGCTCCATCCTTTCAAGCGAACCGAAACCGCAGTGCTTCGCTGGATGATTCTGGCGATGTGGATCGGCGCGTTGGCCGGCATGGCAATTTTTGGAATCAACGAGGAAGAAGGCCTGGCCGCGAATCAATTGCATTTGATTTTCATCCCGCTCATGACCTGCTACGGCCTGGCTTACCTGCTCGTGCAATGGAACCGGCTCGGTATCCAGCTTAACATCGCGCGCATTGCCTTTCTCAGTTTGCTCTACCTCCTCTGCGCGCTGCCGGCGATTTTCACAGTACCGTGGCTCGCGCCGCCCAAGTCGCCGGTCCACTGGCCACCTTACGCTTCGCCCTACATCGCGACCCTCCGCGGTTGGATGCAGCCTAACGAAATCACCGCCTCGGACATGCCGTGGGCGATCGCTTGGTACGCAGATCGGCGCGCCCTGTGGCTGCCGGACACAGTCAAGACATTCACCGATCTCAGTGATTACAACGTTCTCGGCGGGCCCGTGAATGGCCTTTACCTGACACCGGTCAGTGGCAGCCAGGACAAGCTCGCCGACATTTTGAAGGGAGAATATAAAGATTGGGCTACCTTCATTTTGCGGAACATGAATCTGGAAAAATTTCCGCTGAAATGGGCAGCTATGCTCGGATTGGAAAACGAGTGCATCTTTCTCAGCGACCACGATCGAGAACACGCGCCCGCGCGATGATCGCCCCGTCTATCGCGAAAAAGCACGCGGTTTAGCCTGATGAGTTCATTCCTGGCGCGCGCGATTTTTCGTTTGCGCACAATGATCTCAACCCGGCGCGGCATAATTCCGGAGGGACACGCTCCGTTGTGTCCCAACTCATAATTTCCGATTTACGAATCGCTCTTCCAGCGTTTCAATACCACGTGACCCAGGCGAAGAAGATTTTCGGGACTGACGGCGTCCGCGGCGTTGCCAACGTGGAACCGGTCACCGCCGAGACCGCGCTCAAGCTAGGCCGCGCTGCGGCGCATGTTTTCACGCAATTGAATCCCCGCACCATCCCCGAAGGCGCGCGCCCAAAAATTGTGCTCGGCAAAGACACGCGCCTCTCCGGTTACATGCTCGAGAACGCGCTCGTCGCTGGCATCACTTCGCTCGGCGTCGATGTTCTCATCATCGGGCCGCTGCCGACGCCGGGCGTGGCGTACATCACGCGCGCGCTTCGTGCCGATGCCGGCATCGTCCTTTCCGCCTCGCATAATTCCTACGAAGACAACGGCATCAAATTTTTCCGGCACGACGGCTACAAGCTCGACGATCAGATCGAACAAAAAATCGAGCAGCTCGTTTTCGCCGGCGAAGTTGATTCGATTCGCCCAACTGCCGGAAAAATCGGACGCGCCGCGCGCATCGATGACGCCCTCGGTCGCTATGTCGAATTTGCCAAGGCGAGTTTTTCGCGTGGGATGTCGCTCGAAGAAATGCGCGTCGCGGTCGATGCGGCCAACGGCGCCGCCTACAAATCGACGCCGTGCGTTTTGCGCGAGCTCGGCGCGGAAGTCATCATCGCGCACAACGAGCCGAACGGCATGAACATCAATGCGAAATGCGGCAGCACTCATCCGCGGGAGATTCAGCGCCTCGTCAAGGAGAGCGGCGCGGACATCGGCATCACGCACGATGGCGACGCCGATCGCGTCCTGCTGTGCGATGAAAACGGCGAGATTGTCGATGGAGACGAAATTCTCGCCATCGCCGCGCTCGATCTCTTGCGGGTCGGCCAGCTTCGGGAAAACACGCTCGTTGCCACGGTCATGAGCAATTTCGGTCTCAATGAAACGCTCGCCGCGAATGGCGGTAAAGTGGTGCGCACAAAAGTGGGCGACCGTTACGTCATAGAAGAGATGGTGCAGCGAAATCTCAATCTCGGCGGCGAGCAAAGCGGTCACATCATCTTCCGCGATCTCACTACCACCGGCGACGGCATCATCAGCGCGCTCCAGATTTTGCGCATCATGCACAAGACCGGCCAGCCGTTGAGCAAATTAAAAACCTGTCTCAAAAAGTATCCGCAGGCCCAGCGCAATTTGGTCGTGAAAGCCAAGCCGCCCATCGAAGAACTGCGCGAAGTGGTGAAGTTGCGCGATGAAGTCGAGCGCGAACTCGCCGGCCAAGGCCGCGTGCTCCTGCGTTATTCCGGCACGGAACCAAAAATCCGTTTATTAATCGAGGGTCGTGAATTCGACAAAATCGACAAGCAAGCAAACCGAATCGCGGACGCGATTCAAAACGCGATCGGCGCGAATTGATGGATGACGCCGACCTTACCGCCAGCGCCCAGATATTTGGGACACGACAGCGAGTGCCCCTCCACCGCTAAATGACGCTCGCAAACGTTATCGAAGCGCTTCTCTTCAGCGCGCAAAAGCCGCTCTCCACAAAAGAGATTGTCGATGTTATCAAGCGCGCCGGCCAAGCCGATGAGCTCTCGCCTAACGAATTCGCCAAGGTCCGCGAGTCCGAAGTGGCCGCTGCGCTCGAAGAATTGAAAATCGAATACGGGCAACAACACCGCGCTTTTCAACTGGTCGAAAAAGCGGAAGGCTGGCAGCTCGCGACCGATCCCGCGTATGTCAATTGGGTGCGCCAACTTTTTCCCGCGCCGAAACCGGCGCGCTTGACCGCGCCTGCGCTCGAGACGCTCGCCATCATCGCCTATCGCCAGCCGATCACCCGCCCCGATGTCGAGGCCGTGCGCGGCGTCACCATCGATGGGGTCCTGCAAACATTGATGGAGCGCGGTCTCGTCAAGATTAGCGGTCGCGCGGAAATTCCGGGTCGGCCGCTGCTCTACGAGACCACCCAATTTTTTCTCGACCACTTCGGTCTGCGCAATCTGGATGAATTGCCAAACGTGGAAGAATTGCGGAAACGCTATTTGCCAGTGAGTCCGCCAGCGCGATCGCCGAAGGCAGCGGTTACGGCTGATCAAACCCGCCCACATTGACAAACTGATTCCGGTCCGGAAACGCAAATATTCGGGGTAGCGCACGCGTCCCGGCGGTCACGAACTTTGATCAAAAGATTGCTTTGGCGAGACGCCGAAACCGGCACGCGAGACGCGTGCGCTACCCAATCCTTCGGTTGTCTCAAACGCGCGTGCCGAGTAACTAAATGCGAGTGATCTTCAACCTGAATATTGAGCGACTCGCGCTTTTGAGAAGAATGCGAGCGCCCGCATTGTCCGTTGGTCTTCTTCTTCTAACATCGACAACTGCCCTGGCGGAATTGCGCGCCGGCGATTGCGCGCGCGCGGCAAAATATTCCGAGGGCAAGCGCGGCATCTCCATGCTCGTCATGCAAAATGGCCGAACCATTTTCGAGCATTACGCGAACGGCGGATCGGCTGACGGCAAATGGCCGATCTTCAGCGGCACAAAAAGTTTTTGGGGTATCGCCGCGCTCGTCGCCGTTCATGATGGATTGTTCAAACTCGACGACCACGTGTCTGACACGATCACGGAATGGCGAAGCGATCCGCTCAGATCGCAAATCACGATTCGCGAACTGTTAAACTTCACCGACGGCATCGAGCCCGCGCCGCATCTGCACCGCGAATCGATTCGCGATCGCAACGCCATGGCGATTCGGTTGTCGATCCTGACTGAGCCGGGCTCAGCTTTTACTTATGGACCAAGTCATCTCCAGATCTTTTCGGAACTGCTGCATCGAAAACTAAACGGCCGGAGCACGTTCGCTTATCTCGAAGGTCATGTTTTGGATACCCTCGGTCTCAATCATCTCGAATACAAAAAAGATCGGCGCGGCAATCCGCTGCTCGCCACTGGCTTTAAACTGACCGCGCGCGAATGGGCGCGACTGGGTGCGCTTGTCCTGGGACGCGGATTTTGTCGCGGCCAGCAAATTGTTCCGGAAATCACCTTGCGGCAGGCTTTCGTCGGATCATTCGCGAATCCATCCTATGGCCTGACGTTTTGGTTGAATCGACAAGCGCCAACCGGCCGCGAAATAGACATCGAGAGCATGCTTGATCTGCCGTGGCAGCGCGCGAACTGGATGAATATCTGTATTTGCAACGATGCGCCCGCAGACATGTTGGTGGCGCTCGGCTCCGGTTATCAACGCCTCTTCATCATTCCCTCGATGAACGCGCTAATCGTGCGGCAAGGATGGGGTGCGAAATTTTCCGACGCGGATTTCCTGCGGCTGGTTCTCGGACAATCGCGATAGCGGATTTGACTTGATCGCGCATTTCCTGAACGATGCACACAATCTTTTAAGTGATGAACAAGTTTGCGATTGGTTGCGGCGGCGTGTTGGTCATCGTTGCCTTTTTTGCAGTGGTGGCCGGGCTCGGATTGATGGGCAGTTACAATCGGCTGGTCAAATTGCAGCAGAGTGTCGATCAAAGCTGGGCGCAGGTGCAAAACGTTTATCAGCGCCGCGCGGATTTGATTCCGAATTTAGTAAACACGGTTTCAGGCGCGGCGAATTTCGAGAAATCGACGCTCACAGAAGTGACAAACGCGCGGGCCAGTGTCGGCCGCGTCCAACTCGATCCCAACAAAGCGCCCACCAATGCGGGACAGCTCGAGCAATTCCAAGCAGCGCAAGGGCAGCTTTCTAACGCTCTCTCCCGCTTGCTCGTGGTGGTCGAGCGTTATCCGGAGCTAAAGGCAAACCAGAGCTTTCTCGGTCTGCAAGCGCAGCTTGAAGGCACGGAGAACCGGATTTCGGTCGAGCGCGGCAACTTCAACACTGCGGTGCAAAATTACAACACGACCGTGCGCAGCTTTCCGACAAATCTTATCGCCGGCATGTTTGGCTTTGCGCCGCGGCCATTCTTCAATGCGCAACCGGGCGCGGAAAAAGCGCCGGCCGTGAATTTCAGTTTCGGCACGCCGGCGCCGGCAGCTCCTTCGCCCGCGCCGACCGGCTCGCCGTAGAAGTGATTGTCGATCTTGCTGTAGCCGCGGTCGCTGACCGCAGCAATGTGTTCGTCGGGCGGACAGGATTCCGCCCGGGGCCGGCGACCCCGGCTACAGGACTTCGCGTGAAACGAATGGCAGTTTCGAAGGTGGATCGGCCGCTCCGTGGGGCGATGTTAAACATGGCGCCGAAGGCGCATTATTTTGGGCATCGAGCAAGGGACTGCTCGATCCACCAGTTAATTGCCGCGATAATTTTCGCGCTGGTCTCACTGTCGACCGGCACGGCGGAAGTCATTCCGCCAAAACCGGCCGGTTACTTCAACGACTACGCGGGCGTCGTTTCAAAAGAAGCCGCGCTGCGCTTCAACGAACAGCTCGCGCAATTCGAGCGC
>Ga0184619_10000932_pt1 | contig 10139 bp, 10 predicted proteins | sample PLM0_60_b1_FD_133146 | JGI IMG/M metagenome (GOLD analysis project Ga0184619, IMG submission 133146) | Groundwater sediment microbial communities from an aquifer in East River, Colorado, USA - PLM0_60_b1 | ecosystem: Environmental > Terrestrial > Soil > Riparian zone | place: USA: East River...
ATCGGCGTAGATTTCGTTGATGAGCTGCTGATACATGAAGGGCGCGGACTTCGTTCTTTCTTTCAGCAAGTGCGTGTCTGGCGAAAAGGCCAGTTTGATCTGGCAATCCTGTTAACCAATTCATTTGAATCGGGCCTGGTAGCAGCTCTGGCAGGAATTCCAGTGCGAATTGGATATGCATCAGATGGCCGAGCCCGCTTGCTGACACATCCGATCGAATTGCCCGAATGGCGCAGCACCAGACACGAGATTTTTTATTACCTCAGGATAGTTGCCGGGCTCGAATGGCTCTTCAGGCAGCAGCAAACTTTTCTCGACGTACAACCCGATGCCTCGCTCGAAGTTTCGGAGCTTCGCAAGGACGAAGCGCGTTATCTTCTAAGGCGTCAGGGTGTCGCTGAAGACCGGCCGGTAATTGCGCTCTGTCCTGGATCCATCAACAGCCGCGCCAAACGTTGGCCCGCGGAAAGCTACGCTGTGCTCGCCGATCGCTGTGTCGATACGCTTGGTGCGCAGATCCTGCTGCTAGGTTCGAAAGAGGAATTGCAAGTGTCGCGACGAGTCACCGATCGCATGCATAACAAGCCGATTGTGTTGACCGGTCAAACCGACATCGCTGACGTCGTGGCTGTTCTCAGCATCGCCGATATGCTAATAACCAACGATACCGGCCCGGCACACATTGCCGCCGCATTGGGACGTCCCACTCTGGTAATCTTCGGACCGACAAATCCACTGACGACACGGCCGTTCTCGCCGTTCGCCGAAATTATTCAACATCCCCCCGAGTGCGCACCATGCATGCTGCGCGATTGTCCGATTGACCATCGCTGCATGACCGCTATCACGCCTGATGAAGTTTTCGCACGGGCACGCGAGTTGTTGACCAACAAACTTCCGGGCGCTGCTTGCGAGCAGTCGCGGTCATTGATGGAGAAAAGCGACAAACAAAGGTTTGTCGGACAAGTAAAATGAACCGAGCAATCTTCATCGATCGCGACGGCACAATCTCTGAAGAGGTGGGGTACATAAACCACTTGTCGCGTTTTTGGTTGTTTCCATTTTCGGCTGTTGCGCTCAGGCAAGTGCACGAAAATGGCTACCTCGCAATCGTGATCACCAACCAGTCCGGAGTTGCGCGCGGATATTTTTCAGAAGAGATGGTTCAGGCCATTCATAAGCGAATGACTGAGGAACTCGAAGCCAGCGGCGCCACGCTCGACGCGATTTACTATTGCGCACATCATCCGTCTGTAGGCGAGCCTCCCTATCGCCGCGATTGCGACTGTCGCAAGCCCAAGCCTGGCTTGTTGTTCCGCGCCGCGCGCGATTACGACATTGATCTCGCAAACAGTTGGATGGTGGGTGATCGTTATAGCGACATCGAATTGGCGGCAAGCGCCGGCGTGAAATCTGCGCTGGTCCTAAGTGGCTACGGGCGCGGCGAGTGGGAGCACCAGCGTGACAACTGGACCATACAGCCAGATCTGGTTGCAGAAAATTTGCTGGAAGCTGCTAGTCTGATCAGTAGTCTGGATGTTGTGATGACAACATCGAGGAAAACAACTTGACCGTTGAGCGAACCCTTTTGCAGGAGCGCCTGATAAGTATTGTCAGGCGCTTTGGCGATAGAAAGATTCTAGTTATCGGCGACTTGATTGCCGACCAGTTTGTGTATGGTGCCATCGATCGAGTTTCGCGTGAAGCGCCGGTGTTTATTCTGCGGCACGAACATACCGAAACATTGCCCGGCGGCGCGGCAAACTGCGCCATCAATCTCGCATCGCTGGGCGCTGCGGTTTCTTTAATCGGCATTCGAGGCGATGACGAAGCCGGTCACGCTGTGAATGAGAAGTTGAACAGTGCGGGTGTTGATACCACGGGTTTGCTGGTCTCAAACGCGGTGCGTACGACTACAAAGGTTCGCATACTCGCGGGGCAATTACACTCGACGCGCCAGCAGGTCATTCGCATCGACTACGAGGGCGACCCGTTGACGAACGACCTGGCGCCCCAAAACCTGCGCGAAGTCGTACTCGAACAGGCGCACGCGGTCGATGCGGTAATCGTTTCGGACTATAACTACGGGGTCGCGGACAGTGAGATGGCTGCGTTTACCCGCGATGTCGCGGCGGCAAGGAAAATACCTTTGCTTGCTGACTCCCGTTTTCATCTGCGGAGTTTTGCCGGGTTCACTTCGGCAACGCCAAACGAAGATGAAGTTGAACAACTCCTTGGTAAACAGATTGCTGACGTGACCACGCTGGAATCAGCCGCCGAAGAGTTGCGGGACCAATTAGGATATCGGGCCTTGTTGGTGACGCGCGGCGGCCAGGGGATGATGCTGCTTGAAGATGGGGTCCCCGCAATTCATATTAGCGCGGTGGGATCGCACGAGCCGGTGGATGTCACCGGCGCTGGTGATACAGTCATTGCTGCCTATGCTCTCGCGCTCGCTTCTGATTCGTCTTTCCCGGATGCGGCGAGACTTGCAAACTACGCCGGCGGCTTAGTAATCATGAAGCGCGGTACTGCTTCCGTTACGCGTGAAGAGCTGGAAAGCTCAGTGCTCCAGTCAGAATTGTTTTAATTATTGTTTTAATTAATGATTACCAACAGGTCCGAAATTTTGCCCGCTGCCTCACGAATTCTCGATCGCACAGCCGTCATCTCTCAAACAAAATTAGCAAAGGATGCACGACAAACCGTTGTTCTCGCAAACGGCTGTTTCGACCTTTTGCATGCGGGACACATTCGCTATTTGCAGGGAGCACGCGAGCTCGGGGATGTGCTTATCGTAGCTATCAATGCCGATGAGCAGGTAAAGGCGTTGAAAGGAATAGGACGGCCTATTCTCACCGAACGTGACCGCGCTGAGTTGGTAGCTTCAATCGAAGCAGTCGACTTCGTAACTATTTTCGACGAGCCTACGGTCGAGCAATTGCTGCTGGCCATACAACCTGACGTTCACGCAAAAGGAACGGACTACACCGAGGAAACGGTTCCCGAGCGCGATGTGGTACGATCTTTTGGAGGACGGGTTGTGATCGTTGGCGATCCAAAAAATCATTCGACTTCGGAAATGCTCAAGCGCTTCAGGTAGGAAGGCATTCCTGCGTCCCCGTTTTGGGTTGATAATCTCGCCGGCGTCACTGCGCAAAGCTTTATCCATCATGGAAGTCCCCCCTTGATTGAAGAACAACGTGCATCAGAGATTTTGAGAGACAACCTGATTTTGGATCGCGTCATCGTAGTCGGCACGAAGGCCCTGAGGCGCAGGTTGATGTCTGGGGAGACGCTGCGGGCACCGCGCCAGCAGTTACGTCGGCTTCGCGCCTCGGCTTTCGATTTATTAGGCAAATCGCCAGCAATAGCGCGCTTTTTCGGCGCGCGTAGTTTTTTTTGGTTCTTTTGCCAAACATTAGGTGAACCGCCGTTTTGCCCTTCGCAGTCGCAATTCCTCTTAATCCAAAAAACCGTACAAGTGATCCGAAAAAACTTGACCCCGGTAATTGTGGCCTTAAGCACTGAAGAGTTCCGCGATCCTGATGCGGCTTTTTGCTTCTTCAGGGAGAAACTGGTTGCGTAGAGGCGGAACCTGGATTCAGCGTTGGCGCGTGCCGCTTGGGTTTCTTTGTGCGGCGCTTTTCATTTTGTTCGCGCGTCCGCGACCAATCACGCTTCTGATTGGGGCAGGCATTTCAATTGTGGGACTTCTGATTCGAGCCTGGGCGTCGGGTCACATCCAAAAGAATTCAGCTCTCGCCAGTTCCGGGCCCTATGCATACACGCGCAATCCCCTTTATCTCGGAAGCTTCATTCTCGGCCTGGGCTTCACCGTCGGCGCCGGCCGCTGGCTGCTGGGTGTACTGTTCGGTCTTTTGTTTCTAGGCATCTATTTGCCGGTGATGCGCGTCGAATCAGCGACCATGGGCCAGTACTTCGGCGAGGACTTTCGCGATTACTCAGCCGCCGTCCCAATATTCTTTCCAAGGTTCACCGCTTATCGCCAGGATAGAAAAACTAAATTCGATCCAGGTCTTTACCTGCGGTATCGCGAGTATCAAGCGGCACTTGGTTTACTATTGGCGTGGGGTCTTTTGGTGCTAAAAATGTACTACTGGAAATGAAACTGTTGCTTCCCAAAGCCAACTTGCTCGCGCTGCTATTGATACTGCCGGCATTAGCGTTCCATGCCTCGGGACAGAACCGCTTAGTCAATTACGCTCACCCCTTCGAACCCAGCGAGGAGTTGATTTACGTAGGGGAGTTTTCTCGCCTCTTCTTGAAAAAAGTTGACGTCGCAGATTTCCGTTTCACCGCCACGCGTGAACCGCGCTTGACGTCTGGTGACGCCAGTGCCCAACCAGGTACGAGGCCTTATGCATTGAAACTTACCGGCGATATTTCGAGCCGCGGCTTTTTCAGCAGACTGTTCCGTCTGCATTTTCATGAGCGCATGGAATCCACAGTTGAGCCTGTCGCCTTCACGGTCCAAAAAACAAAACGCATCGACGAACAAGGGAAGCGCCGGCGCGAAAGCGAAATTCTGTTCGATCAAGCGAACGGGAAACTGGTATGGGTCGAGCGCGATCCAACTAACCTCGCCGTTGGCGCTCGGAGTGTCACTACTACTTTCACCGGACAGGTTTACGACATCCTGTCAGCAATCTATTTCTTGCGCACGCAGCCGCTAGAAGTCGGCAAGACTTTTGAACTTACGATTAGCGATTCCGGAAGGCTGTATCGCGTGCCGGTGAAAGTGGTGGGAAAAAAGCGAATGAAAACCGTGCTGGGTCGAGTCGAAGCTATTCGCTTGGATCCTAATCTAGATCTACCGGACGGCATGATAAGAGAACGGGGGGAGCTTTCGATCTGGTTAACCACCGATAACAAACGGATTCCTGTCGCCGCCCGGTTGAAAACAGAATACGGCACGTTTGATATCACGTTGCGAAAGATCATAGGGAATTCTCAACGCTCACCTCTGCGATGACTCGGCGCGCTCTGTGACGGCGCGGTGAGACTTGACACCCGCCACCATGCCGCCGTAGAACGCAGCACGCGCCGTGAAGACCCGCGCTTAAGCGCCAAGGCCTTGACACTTTCATTTCATTCATTCACTACAGCGAGATTATGATGGACAGTCCAGGACATCATGGTCTCAGCACCTCTAATCATCGGACACCGCGGAGCGTCTGCCGTCGCTCCGGAAAACACCCTTGCCGCTTTTTCACGTGCGTTGGAAGACGGCGCCGATGGGATCGAATTTGATGTTCGTCTCTCCCGCGACCGCGTGCCTGTAGTTATTCATGATGCCAATCTCAAGCGAACTGGACAGATTGATCGATTGGTCGGGAATCTTGACGCTTCCGAGTTGCAGCAGTGCGACGTCTGCGCTTGGTTCAGACCAGTTCAAGGTGAAAACAAACTATATACCGGACCAGTTCCAACACTGGCGCAGGTTTTTGAATTGTTCCACGAAACCAGTGCCCTTCTCTACTTGGAGATGAAATCAGATTCAGCCGACGCGAGGATCCTGGTCAAGGCAGTGGTTAACGAAATTTATAAAGCACAGATAGCGGATCAAGTTGTAGTTTCAAGTTTTGACCTCAGCGCGATTGCCTTTGTCAAGAAGATCGATCCAGCGGTTCCGACAGCCGCGCTGTTTGAGCCAAAACTATCCCGGCCTCTTTCGCACATCCGTCGCCTCAAGATGATCGACCTTGCCGTGGAGCATCATGCGAATGAGATCGCGCTTCATAGCTCCCTGGTGTCATCGCGTTTCGTTCAAAAGGCTAAACAGTTCGGTTTGCCTGTTGTTGTTTGGACGGTCGATGACCAGGAGTGGATCCGGCGGGCTCAGCGTTTAGGCATTAAGGCCCTCATGACAAATAATCCGGCGGCCTTGATCAGCAAATGCAATTCGGCAACTAACAAGCAGGCAAAAACCTCCAGATGACAGCAACGGCTCGCATCTGTATCATGCGCAACACTACAATTTAAACAGGAGACTTATAGATGGCAGTTCAAAAGGGCGCGCCGATTGTTGAGCCCAAAGGCAGATTGGGAGTGTTATTGGTAGGCCTCGGCGCGGTGACCACGACATTCATCGCCGGCGTCGAAGCGGTAAAAAAAGGCATCGGTCAACCCATCGGCAGCTTGACGCAGATGGGCACTGTCAGGCTCGGCAAACGGACCGACAATCGCGTTCCGTTAATCAAGGACTTTGTGCCGCTGGCGCGACTTGAAGATCTCGTCTTCGGCGCCTGGGACATCTTTGAAGACTCGGCCTATGAGGCCGCAATGCATGCCGGCGTGCTCGAGAAGGAACTTCTTAAACAGCTCAAGACCCCACTTCAGAGAATCAAGCCTATGAAGGCGGTGTTTGATCAGAATTATGTTAAACGGCTCAGCGGCACGAACGTTAAATCCGGCAAGAACAAGTTTGAATTGGCGAAGCAACTGGTCGCCCAGATTGCTGAGTGGAAGAAAAAGAACCGTTGCTCGCGCCTGGTAATGATCTGGGCGGCCTCGACTGAAATCTTTCTCAAGCAGCATCCGGTTCACAAAACGCTCGATTCGTTTGAACAGGCAATGCGCGAGAACCACAAGGCGATCGCTCCCTCCATGGTATATGCCTACGCTGCGCTAAAATCGTGTATACCTTTTGCGAATGGCGCGCCGAACCTAACAGTTGACATTCCTGCCTTAAGAGTGCTCGCCGAAGAAAATGGTGTGGCAGTTTGTGGTAAGGATTTCAAGACTGGCCAGACTTTGATGAAGACCATTCTGGCGCCGGGCTTAAAAGCGAGAATGCTCGGGCTCAACGGTTGGTACTCAACCAACATCCTCGGAAACCGCGACGGCGAAGTGCTCGACGATCCGGAATCCTTTAAGACGAAAGAAGAATCGAAGCTTTCAGTGCTCGAATACATTCTTCAGCCGGAAGTCTATCCGCAACTCTACAAGAATTTTTCGCACGTAGTTCGCATTAACTACTATCCGCCGCGCGGCGACAACAAGGAAGGCTGGGATAATATCGATATTTTTGGCTGGCTCGGTTATCCGATGCAGATCAAGATCGACTTCCTTTGCCGCGATTCAATTCTGGCGGCGCCGATTGTTCTGGATCTCGCGTTGTTTCTCGACCTTGCACAACGCGCCGGAATGAAGGGCGTGCAGGAATGGTTGTCCTTCTACTTTAAATCGCCACAGACGATTCCGGGCTTATATCCAGAGCACGACGTTTTCATCCAGCTCATGAAACTCAAAAACACCTTGCGTTATCTGCGTGGCGAAGACCTGATCACACACCTGGGACTCGAATACTACGACTAATCTTCACAGTTGACTCGACGCCCTCACACACGGTACGGCGCTTGTGAGTCTTTTGGTCGCAGCCTGCGCTAAAACGTGCACGGATTGCACTCCGTTGTTGAGCCGTATCCCAGGTCAACAAATAATGGCAGTGATCTTCTGACATGAATTGTCACCGAAAAAATGCGGTATCCCACTGCCAACATTTCTGAATTTTCTGATTCACCCAATATTTTGTGATGACATTTTCGTCGGTGTCGTATATATAGCATCGGTCAATATTGGCGTTGCCAGCGTGAGCGACTTTATTTCGGCAAACGACGGTGGCGACTAATGCATCAATTTGGTTAGCGGATCGTTCCTTGCAATAGAAAGGTCGGCCTATGGCGGCTGAACCAAAAAGGGCGTTACGAGCAAGAGGTGGCGCTGCAAGGAGGACGAGCATGATTTCCGACATGGAGCTAAACAAACTAAACGACACTATGGGCACAGTCTTCCTCGATCCTGATCAGAAAAGTCCGCGCGCCCAGGAATTCGAAGAGCAGCTTTCCGCTCGCATCGTGGGCCAGGAGCGCGCCGTTCGCCGCATGAGCGGCCTTTACCAGATCTTTCTCGCTGGCATGAATCCGCCTAACCGGCCGATCGGCACGATGCTGTTTCTCGGTCCAACAGGCTCGGGAAAGACGCGCGTGATTGAGGCCGCGGCCGAAGTTTTGTTTGCCGATCCGAATGCCATTGTAAAGATTGACTGCGCGGAATTTCAGCATTCGCATGAAATCGCAAAGCTAATCGGCTCGCCGCCAGGATACCTGGGGCACCGCGAAACTTCGCCGATGTTGACGCAGGAAAATCTCGATCGCATGCACACGGATGAGTTGAAGCTTTCGCTTATTTTATTCGACGAAATCGAAAAGGCTTCTGACAGCCTGTGGCAGTTGCTGTTGGGTATTCTCGACAAGGCAACACTAACGCTGGGTGATAACCGGCGCGTTGATTTTTCGCGGTGCATGATTGTTCTGACTTCCAACCTCGGCGCTCGCGAAATGTCGGAATTGATATCGGGTGGAATTGGCTTTGCCCCCGGCAAGGGCGCGAAGAATCCAAACGACACTGAAGTCGATCAAAAAATTTACCGTACCGCAGTTGAATCGGCGCGGCGAAAGTTTTCCCCAGAGTTCATGAATCGGATCGACAAGGTTGTGGTGTTCCGCTCACTCAAGGAACACCACCTGCGCCAGATTCTCGATCTCGAGTTGCAGGCAGTGCAGGAAAGAATCATGCAGTCAGCCGGAACCAAGTTTGTATTTCAGTGTTCCGAAACTGCCAAAGATACGCTGTTGAAGGAAGGTTTGGACTTCAAGTACGGCGCCCGTCACTTGAAACGATCTGTCGAGCGCTTTCTGGTCTATCCCCTTTCGAATCTGGTGGCGACGGGACAGATAACATTGGGTGATCTCGTGCATGTGGACCTGGACAAGTACACGCATAAACTGATCTTCTCGAAACGATCTGGCGGTGCGTTGATACACGATCTGCCGGCGCCCAAGGAAGAGCCCAAGATTTTGGAGTCGATGTCGGGCGGCGTCGGATTGCCGATCCCACAAGCGACCAAAGCTGCTAAGAAGGGACAAAGCCGGAGCGAAAAGACTGAAAACTGAGATAGGTTTTCCGAGATGCGAAACGCGCCGTCACTTTTCTTAGTGCCGGCGCTTTTGTTTTATGAGTAATTTCGATCTAGTGGCCGCGGGCAGGTGTCGCTTGGCGTTTAATTCTGCGTAGAGCCTGATGTGCGGCTTCAGCAAGATACGGATCGCGTGCCGTCTCAACGCTGCGTAGAGCTGGAATTGCAGCCGCATCACCTATTAGACCCAAAGCGAACGCCGCTTCCCTTCGGACATCATCCGGCGCTTGCTCGTCTTGCAGCGCGGCCATAAGGGCTGGCAATCCTAGGCTACTGCCAATCTGACCCAGCGAACGCGCGGCCGCGCGCAACAGAAATAAATCTTTTTCTTTTTTGGATTTTTTACTGGAACGAGACGTCAAACCAGATCCGGGTGAAAGAATTTCAGCAAGACTAAAAGTGGCCGACGCGTCTCTCAATTCGCCAAGCGCCACGGCAGCTGCACCGCGCACAGAATCTTTTTTGTCAGAGTTAAGTCTTTCGATAAGCGGCTGCACCGCACTTTGGTGATGAGTTCTACCGAGTGCGAATGCGACTTCGCGACGTACAAACTCATCTTTGTCAGCAAGCAGCGGTATCAGGTAGCCGCCGCTTTCGCCTGGCGACAATGACAATATTGCGGCTGCGGCGGTGGCTCTGACGATAGCGGCAGAATCATGTAGCGCCGGCAACGCCGCGCGCGAGGCCGCGGGATGGCGCATTGAACCGAGTCGCGTAACCGCGTCTCGGCGCTCATCAAATTCCGCGGAACGCAACCGCTCTGTTTGTTTTTCTATTTCAATCTGCAGTGGCGTAAGCGAACCCTGGTTCGTTTGTCCTACGGAAACATTTGAAACGTTCGCGAACGCAACAGGCAAATGAGGAAGCGCAACGAGACAAAGAGCTAGCGCAAACGCAAAGCGAGGCAGATTCTTCGATAATGATTTCACTTGACGCGGAACTCCCAAGTCGTTGGCCGTGACGTTAACAGTTAGTCAATACGAGCGGTAACAGCCTGCATTGAATCTACTATCAGAACAGCAATCGGTGGATAAACGACAAGGTCTGGAATCAACAACGCCGTTGACGAGAAGAAGAGCATGTTCGATTGGACCACTTCAACCTTGTGCCGAAATAGCATAGTTAAGTCGCTGAAGAA
>Ga0184619_10000937_pt1 | contig 10105 bp, 9 predicted proteins | sample PLM0_60_b1_FD_133146 | JGI IMG/M metagenome (GOLD analysis project Ga0184619, IMG submission 133146) | Groundwater sediment microbial communities from an aquifer in East River, Colorado, USA - PLM0_60_b1 | ecosystem: Environmental > Terrestrial > Soil > Riparian zone | place: USA: East River...
AAGGCTCAGGACTGTACTTCCGGCGGCGTTTGCGCACATGACGCCAATCGCGAATGGAATGCGAATCGTCAGCGATGTAGAGCTCGCGGCGACGACGCCGCCGGTGGCCTCGATCATTCGGAAGTCGGACACGATGCGGTTGAGCGAAGAGCGCGACACGTTACGCGCCGCGTTGCCCATTCCCTGTCGGTCGAAGAATTTGCCCTGCACGGTCAGCAGCCTCGTGAAAAGCGTGCCGACAATGGCAAAGAGTACGATTCCAACCAGGAGCTCGATGATCGTGAAGCCGCGGCGACCGCGGCCATTGGGATAGTGTCTCATTGGGTTCAGCCTTGGGGGCATGTGGTGCAGAGGACGTGTGACGTGCGCGCTTTGGTCCGGGTGAAGCTCACCGTGTCGGGCTTGTACTTAATGTTCACCGGCGTGATGACAATTCGTATCGTCTTCACCACGTTGGCGACCGGCTCGCCTACGGTGACTACAGTCGTATGAGGATAGGGCGCTGTGCTCACCCCATAAGAGCTCGTCCCGACGGCGATGGAATCGTACGGGATGCCTTCGAGGCGATTGACTTCGTGCATGATCACGCCATTTCTGTAAGCGTTGCCCGTAGTCTTGATGCCGCTCTGCGACACAGAGTACATGAGTGCAGCAAGCGATGAGACCGCGACGGCGAGGAGAACCATCGCCACGATCACTTCAACGAGCACGAAACCCGCACGCGGTTCGGCGCTGCGCGACGGCAGCGCGTCGAGCGTGCTCTGCGATTTATGAATGGAGACTCTCATCGGGGAAGCATCCTTATGAAGCCAGCGGTGCTGGCTGTGACTTGTCGGGAGTAATCCCCATTCGCCAGATCGACTCTGAGGAAGGTGGAGGAGACGCCACTCGGGAAAACGTCAATCGTAGACGGGTTGAACACCAAACTCGTCAAGCGGTACTCCGACGTGTCGCCGTAAAAGGTTCTGATGCGGAGAACCGCGCCCGTCTTGCGGTCGATGAACTGATAGCTGCGCGTTGCGGCGTCTGCCTGAATGCGCACTGGTTCGCGCTGCCGTGCGGCGACTGCGAACGCGTTCTGGAGGTCCGCGGCGATCACTGTCGCGGAACGGTTGACGCGGTTGTGTCGCACGATGCGCGACATCGCGGGTCCGACCAAGCTGGAGAGGATACCGAGGATTACGATGACGATAAGCAGCTCGAAAATGGAGAACCCATCGCGAGACCAGATTTGTGTGTTTTTGCTGGAGCCTTTGACCATCTGAATGCCTCCGTCGGACGTCCGGAATGCCAGCTCTCCGACGCCCCGATTATGGATCTCTTCTATTTGAGAGATGGACGAACGCGGTAATAGCGGGCAACCTTAAAACCGCGCGAAAATCGACTTAAGCCCGCGTAGCAGGCCCTAACTTCCAAAACTCTAGCTCAGCAGTTTGATCGCGGCGAGTAACTCTGAGTTCTCCCGTCGCTCGCTATTATTGCCTTCAATGTGCGACCAGCGCACCTGGCCATCCTTGTCGATCAGGAAGTACGCCCGGTTGGAGTAGAACCGCTCCTCGTTTAGGACGCCATACGCACGGGAAACGTTCCGCTTGAAGTCACTCAGCAGCTCCGTCTTCATCTGGAGCTTGTTCTTGAACTCTCGCAGTGACGCGGTCGAGTCGACCGAGATCGGGAGAATCTCAACTCCCTTCCCCGCGAACTGATCGAAGTCTTCCGTAAAGCAGACCAGCTCCTTTGTGCACGTGCCAGTGAACGCGAGCGGGAAAAACGCGAGCAGTACATTGCGCTTCCCACGGAAGGAGGAGAGGATGACGTCTTTGCCGGATGTGGAGGCGGCCGTGAAATCGGGAGCAGTGTCACCGATCTGCGGCGAATATTGCAGTTGCGTGCTGGTCATCGCGGAAACCTAACAACTCCTGAGGATCGGATGGAGGCTGAAACAAAAACCACGACCCAGAAGCTCACGGTGCGGTGTCAGTTCTGCGATACCTGGAACCGGATCGACGCCAGCAAAGTTACCGCTGGCCCGAAATGCGGCAAGTGCGCCAAGCCAATACTTCTCGAGCGTCCGATCATCCTGACCGACGAGACCTTTTCGCGAACAATCAGTGAAAGTGACGTTCCGGTGGCCGTGGACTTCTATGCTGACTGGTGCGGGCCCTGCCGAATGATGGCGCCGGCCGTCGACGCGCTCGCGGCGCACGTCCAGGGAAAGGCGCTGGTCGCAAAGCTCAACACCGATCACTCGGGGAGAACAGCCAGCGGTTTCGCGATACGTGGAATTCCCACTACGATAGTATTCCGCGGCGGAAAGGAAGTCGCGCGCCAGTCGGGCGCTCTTCAATTAGAAGGTTTGAAGGAGCTCCTCATGAGAGCCGGCGTCGCCGTCTGATTCTTCCGACCGCGTTCGTCGAGTCTAACTGATCGGCGGACCCTTGAGCGCTGCCTCGACGGCGGCCACGAGGTCCTTTCCCGAAAATGGTTTGTTGAGGAAATTCGCTCCGGATGGAACAGCAGTCCTTGCGTCTTGATCCGCGTAGCCCGACATGAAGAGCACGCGAAGTCCTCGGCGTTTTGCCCCCAGGCGCTGCGCAACTTCAGGGCCACGAAGCCCCGGCATGTACATGTCGGTGATCAGCAGATCGATCCCTCCATTGTGAGCGTCAGCGACGCCGAGCGCGGCTTCGCCGTTCTCTGCGTCGATCACATCGTACTTGGCACGGCGGAGAATCTTCAGTACGATCGCGCGGACGGACTGTTCGTCGTCGACAAGGAGGATTGTTGCTTTGTTTGCGGCGTCGGTCCCGGTCATTGGGCGAATCTGGTCAGCGTGCGTATGGGAGAAACAAGCTATCCCGGCTACCAACTCAATCGCCAGAAGCCTCATCATCAGCCAGTGGACAACGCGTTCCAAAATCAGGCCTGGGCCAAGCCGTTGCCAGAGTCCGATGGCGCACAGTTTGCTAGGTTGGAACGCAAGATCACGAACCTTCCCGGCGCAATTTTTTTCCACAATGCACCGCACGACGGGGATTCAATGACAAGCGCTCTGGCCCGCAACGATTTCCGCGCAGCTTCAGACTCCACCCCGTCAAACCATCCCGCCCCCGAAAAAATGCGAGCCCTCATCGTTGACGATGACAGGACGCTGCGGGAAGGCTGCGCCAGTGTTCTCCGCGCCGAGGGGATCCATGTGGACGTAACCGGACGCGGCGAAGAAGCCATCGAGATGATAAAACGCTCGCACTTCGACATCATGTTCGTCGACGTGTACCTCGAGCCCGTATCAGGCATCGATGTGCTGAAGGCTGTCATGGACACAGCACCGAGCACGCTCGTAGTGCTCATGACCGGCAACCCGAGCGTCGATTCCAGTATCGAAGCGATGCGGATCGGCGCCTGGGATTATCTCCCGAAGCCATACTCCGGAATTCAGCTCCAGCTGCTGGCTGGACGCGCCGCGCACGCGGTCACGGCGAGACGCGAGCGGGAGATGCCGGCGGGTGATGCTCTCGCGCTGGAAACCGACGGAAGCCTCCTGGTCGGAACGTCCGCAGTCTTCAAGAACGCGCTCGAGCTCGCCCGGAGAGCCGCGCCGACGAATGCGTCCGTCATGCTAGTCGGCGAGACGGGTACCGGGAAAGAGCTCATTGCGCAATACATCCATCAGCACAGTCGTCGCGCCAGAAAGCGACTGGTGCCAATCAACTGCGCCGCGATTCCGGAGCAGCTGCTCGAATCCGAGATGTTCGGACACCGCAAAGGAGCCTTTACGGGTGCCGATCGCGAAAAGATGGGACTCCTCGAGCTGGCGAACGGCGGCACGCTGTTCCTGGACGAGCTGAGCGAGATGTCGATGGCGCTGCAAACGAAAATGCTGCGCGTGCTCCAGGACGGCATCGTGCGCCGCGTAGGCAGTGAAGAAGAAGATGCGGTTGTCGATGTGCGCTTCGTCTCAGCGACCAATCGTGATCCACGGGATGCAATTCGCAACAAACAGTTGCGCGAGGATCTTTACTATCGCCTGAACGTCGTGCAGGTAGCGATTCCTCCGCTACGCGAGCGCGTGGAGGATATTCCCCTACTGGCGAACCACTTCCTCCGAGTCTTCTGGGGCCGGCATCGGTCCGCGAAGGATGTGATTCCTTCGTTCAGCGACGACACTCTCGAATTTCTCTCGTCGCGTCCGTGGCGCGGCAACGTGCGCGAGCTGCAGAATTTCGTCGAGCACGTGACGATTCTGGCGCAACCCGGTTCCAAGATTCAGATCCACCATCTCCCCCTCGACCAGGAGGTAGACCTCGGGGCCGCCAGCGACGGCGTGGGAATTCTGCCATCAAGCGACGCCTATCATGTCGCAAAGGAGCAGGTGCTCGCCACGTTCGAGAAGAACTATGTCACGCGCCTGGTAGCGCGTGCGTCGGGCAACATGTCGCGTGCGGCGCGGCTTGCGAGTGTTGATCGAACGACCCTCTACCGCCTGCTCGAGCGCCACGGCTTCCGCCGGGACTTCAGCGAATCGGGTGCCCCGACCGAACAACCTTCGGACGGTACGCCGCGTGCCGACAACGGCCAGCCACCGCCGTCGGAAGTTCCCCTCGCATAGCCGCGAAAAACCGGCGTGTGTGACCGTCGCACTCGACCGTTGCGTCGCTGCAACACGTACAGTGAGCGAACTCGCGTAACTCATTGCAGCGGAAGACAATCGGTATGGGCAGCGAATTGCGTTAAGGCGGCAAAGCCGAGCGGGGGTTGCCCCGATTTCCATCCCATAATTGCCTTTGAGAATGCGCGTCCAATCTGCGCCGCCTGACTTCGCTGTTGCACCACAAAATGCCGGTTCCACGGGCGCAGCCGAATGGAATGGCGGACCCCCAACAGTGAACGGCTCGGCTGAGCCGCAAGGTGTTCCATGGTCGCGGTACATCGACGCAATCAAGCGCCATTCTCTCTTCATCCTCGCATTTGTGATGGCGGGTTCAGTCCTCGGCCTCTTTGCTGCGCGGCGCGTGAGGCCTGCTTACGAGGCGCAGGCGACCGTCTGGATCAACACCGCCCCAACCCCCGCGCAGCTGGAAGCCGGCCCTATCGGGCAGCAGCAGCTCCTAACGTCGGAATCGTGGATTGGGCTGGTCCGGAGTTTTGCCATCGTTGATCCGATCGTCCGCAACCTCAAGCTCAACGTCAGCTACAAACAGCCGGGCGATTCCGTTCTCTTCCGCGACTTTGATTGGACGCCAAGCGCCAGGTTTGGAGCTTACGCACTGAAAATCGACGAGCACGGGCGAAGCTACGTGCTGTCGACTACAAAGGGTATCGCCGTGGAACGTGGTATGGTTGGCGATTCAATCGGTCGAACGGTCGGGCTGAGATGGCTTCCGGAGAAACACCTTTTGCGGCCGGGGCGGACTATCGAGTTCAGTGTGGCGTCACCGCGCAGTGTTTCCGAGTATCTGGTGGGTGCCGTGCACCCGTCGCTCCCTGAGGACAGCCCGTTTCTGAAGATCGCTCTCAGCGGCGCCGATCCCCGTCGAACCGCCAGTACTGTCAACGCGTGGGCGGCGCAAGTGGTGAGCTCCTCGGGCGACCTCAAGAAGCGTCACATGCTTGAGTTCCAGAGAATACTGGGCGAGCAGCTCGCGTTGGCAGCGGGCCAGCTACGTGCATCGGAGACCCAGCTGCAACGCTTCCGCGTGAACACGATTACTCTTCCCTCCGGTACTCTTCCCTCGAGACCCGGCACACCAGGCGACCCGATCGTGGCGAACCCGGTCGTAGCGAACTATTTCCAGCAAAAAGTCGCGCTGGATGAAATACACAGCGAACGCGACGCGCTGGAAAGAATGATCGCCGACGCGAAAGGGGGGCCGATCAACATGCAGGGATTCGTTCAGCTCCCGACAATTCTTATCAACGCCCCGCAACTCCGGACCGCGATCGACGAGCTCTCCTTACGACAAGCTGCCCTTCGCACCGAGCAGCAGTTCCTGACGGATGCGAACCCGCGGATCAAACAACTAGCGGAAGCGGTGCGCGTTCTCGAAAGGGAAACGATTCCGCAGATAACGCTCGCGGTGTTGAATTCTGTGAAGGCGCGCGAGCCAGAGGTGGGCAGCCGCGTCGATGCGGGCTCGCGGGAGCTGCGGGCGATTCCCGCTCGGACCACCGAGGAGATGCGGTTGGCACGCCGGGTGGTCGCCAGCGAGAATCTCTATAACTCGCTCAAGGCACGGTACGACGAAGGGTCACTCGCGGAACTCCAGACCGCACCGGACCTCAGCGTCCTCGACACCGCCGTCGCACCGACGTTTCCGACCTCGCACGATGCGCCGCGTCTGCTCCTGCTCGCCGTCGTCGCCAGTATCGGTCTCGCTCTCGGCATTGCTCTCATTCGAGACCGCATCGATCCGCGCTTCAGGTACCCAGAGCAAGCAACGCACGAGCTCGGCCTCAGTATCGTCAGCACCGTGCCCAAGTTCAAAGCGAACCGTCGCGGCGACTTCCAGCTCGCGACGATGTCGCAGGCGGTGGAGGCGTTCAGGACGCTTCGCCTCGCCCTGCGCTACGATTTTCCGGGCGATGTGCCGATCGTACTGGGAGTCTCGAGTCCGGCGGCGGGCGACGGGAAATCGCTAGTCTCATCCAATCTTGCCCTCGCGTTCGCGAGCGCCGGCTCACGCGCGCTCCTTATCGATGGTGATGTGCGGCACGGGACACAGCACAACACTTTCGAGATTCCTGTAACTCCCGGGCTCGTGGATTATCTCCAGGGCCACGCAGCCGTGGATTCTATCGTTCGCTCCACAGCGTCTGAGAATCTCTTTCTCATTCCGAGGGGTAGCCGACGCAACCGCGCGCCCGAGCTTCTCGTCTCCGAGCTGATGAGTGATCTCATCCGCACTATGCGCTTGCAGTTCGACGTCGTCATAATCGACTCGCCGCCACTCGTCGCGGGAATGGATGCCTACGCAATCGGTGCGGCCGCCGGCAGCATGCTGATAGTGCTTCGACCAGCCGTGACGGACCGGAAGCTTGCAGCGGCGAAACTCGAGCTGCTTGACCGCCTTCCCGTCCGGGTCCTTGGCGCGGTGCTCAATGCCGTTCCCGGCGGAGCCGTCTACCGCTATTACAGCGCCGACTATTCTTACCGGGACGAGCTCACTAAAGAACCGATCGCGGACCTCGCAACGCCTAAAGGACTTCAACTGTGGCGGGAGGCAAAAGCTGTGTAGTGCGGGCGCAACACCGGGGGCCCGTGCAGACGATTTCTGCCGCGTAGCGGTCGTCGCAAGAACAAACAAGACAATACGTTAAGCCGAGCCACCAACTGGTGACAAGCTAGCACGCCACCTGCGTTCTCCGACTCTTGTTCATGCCTCCCATGATGCCTACTTCGCCAGACTTTCATAGCGTCGTAACCGAGGCGCCGCGCCGTCACCAAGGTCGCGCCACCCCATTCACAATCGTCCTCTCGGCCTGCGTCACGGTCGCGGCCTGCGTCACGCTCGCATCGATGCCCAGCGCTGCTTTTGGCCAGATCGCTGCGGGCCTACTGACGTCGCGCGATGAGCTTGCTGCCGCCGCCACCCAAGCGGAGCAAAGCCGGCAGCCTCTTCAGGCGGCGGCAATTCGCCAGCGATTGCGCGATGGAGATTTTCAGGTTGGAGACCGAATCGTCCTCACGATTTTTTCTGACGCCCAGCATACTGACACGCTGGTCGTGCAGCCCGGCCGCGTAATCGATCTCCCGGGAAAGGCGGCCCTGCCGCTAACCGGAGTGTTGCGCTCCGAGCTCAAAGACCGGGTTACGGCGGAAGTACTCAAGTACGTGAAGGCGCAGGGTATCTCTGTCACGCCGCTCACCCGGATCGGTGTGCTTGGCGAGGTTGTGCGCCCCGGCTATTTCGCTTTGAGGTCCGACGTTCCCATTACTGATGCAATCATGCTCGCGGGCGGGCCCACCGCCACGGCGGCCATCGAACGGACGGTCGTGAGGCGCGAAAGTCGCCAATATCGGTCCGCAAAGGAGACACGTCAGGCGGTCGCAAGGGGACTAACGCTTGACCAGTTCGGTTTGAGCGCCGGCGATGAACTGGTCGTCGGTCGACAGCGCCAATTGATCAACCCGTCCAGCATTGCCGTGGTGGGGATGATCGCGACCCTTGGTGGAGTCTTCCTCGCAGTTCGCCACTAGAGTGCCACTCCAGCGCGTAGTCGACGGGATCGAGATCGAGCAAGCGATCCCGCTAACAAGCGAGGGAGTGCGATGTGAGGACGCGAAGTTGACTGACATAGAGCCTCGACCACGCTCCACGGGCATCGCCCGCGCGATGAACATAATGATCGCTTTGATCGCGCTGGTCCTGATCAGTCCAGTGATGCTGGTGTTCGCCGTGCTGGTTAAACTTACCTCCCCGGGCCCGATCTTCTACTCGCAGCCACGCGTCGGGATCGATCGCCGACGGTCCTCCGTGGGATCGAAAACGTACGATCCGCGGACCAGCGATCTTGGAGGCCTTCCCTTCATGATCTACAAGTTCCGCACGATGTACGTGGGAGCCGAACACCAAAATCACGCGGTGTGGGCAACAAAAGAAGATGCGCGAGTCACACCGGTCGGCAGGCTAATGCGAAAACTGCGCATCGACGAGCTGCCGCAGCTTTTCAATGTGCTCAAGGGGGACATGGACATCGTTGGCCCGCGGCCGGAGCGTCCAAGCATATTCTCGCGCCTTCGTCAGCACATCGCCGATTACCCGCTGCGCCAGCGGACGAGACCCGGCATTACTGGCTGGGCCCAGATCAATCAGTGCTACGACACGTGCCTCGATGATGTTCGCAGAAAAGTCCGATACGATCTGGAGTACCTGCTGCAACGCCAAGGCGTCCGGGAAGATCTGCGAATTATGGTCAAGACGGTGGCGGTCATACTCTTCCGCAAAGGCGGCTGGTAAGAGCGCCTCAGCATCCTGGCGCGCGAGGCACCGGTGGCCAGGTCTCGACGCCGACCTCAGCATAAGCCTGCATTGCCGCGTCCGGCGCACGGTCGCCAACCACATCTCGCAGCACCCAGCCTACGCACAAGCCGAGGCCGCTGATCGCCTGCATAAGGAGGTGCAGCGGCGCAACGGCAATCGCAAAATTGATCCCGCGCGCTCTCACGAAGAACAGATGTGCCTGCAGATTGAGCGCAATCGCGCCCAGCAGAACGATCGCCACCTTGACTGCCTCGTTCGTCTGCGGCAGGGGCGCCGCCGAGAACGCAACGACACACAGTAGTGCAAAAAAAGGTGCGAGGGTGCGGCTCAGGGTGAATACGACCTCGCTCGGTACCGCTTCTCGGGTCCGCTGATATCCCAGCGATCTGGCGAGGAGAACGCTTCGATCCCAGACCTCGCGGCAGACCGAACGAAGATTCCACTCCCTCAACCCAATGATCTCGAGGTCTCTGCTCGAAAGCACGTCACGGCCTGAATCCTCGAGGCGTTCGCCGAGCTCGATGCCCTCCAACCGCGCCGTTGCGAAACGCCACTCGTCGTACATACCGGCGGAGAGAAAGGCATCGCGTGCGATGGCAGCGCAAGGCGACGCGACGTCGCCGCTGGTGCCAGTCTGTCGCGTCTCCCCAAAGTGGAGGAGCAGATTCCAGTATTGCGACACGAGGTTGTGCGCTGCGGCAGCCTGGTCGTGCGATGCGGATACTGCGTCGGGCCCGGGATGATCAGACAGCATCCTTAACATCCGAGGTAGTGTGTCCGGTCGTACCATCGCGTCAGCGTCGACGAATGCCAGAACCTCGCCTTGCGCCACCTCAGCCCCACGATTCCGCGCGTACGCCGGGCCAGATCTGCGCCCGAACAAACGAACGACCGTGTCGGCGCACCGTGCGGCGAGCTCCGATGAGCCGTCGCTGCTGGCGTCATCGACGACGATCAGCTCATACTCATCACGTGGCAGCTCACTGGCGAGAATCGCAGTCAGAGCACGGAGGAGTGTCGCGGAACCATCGTGAACGGGGACAATGACCGAGAGCGGGCGCGGAGATGACATCTACCCGAGACTAACTCGTCATGAACAGCTCGGCGTCGGTACCCGATTCGGG
>Ga0184619_10000938_pt1 | contig 10099 bp, 7 predicted proteins | sample PLM0_60_b1_FD_133146 | JGI IMG/M metagenome (GOLD analysis project Ga0184619, IMG submission 133146) | Groundwater sediment microbial communities from an aquifer in East River, Colorado, USA - PLM0_60_b1 | ecosystem: Environmental > Terrestrial > Soil > Riparian zone | place: USA: East River...
ATCCAGGCGCGCGTGGTCGCCGAGGGCGCGAACGGCCCGACGTCGGTCGAGGCCGACGCGATCCTTGCCGAGCGCGGCATCCTCGTCCTACCTGACGTGCTCACGAACGCGGGCGGCGTCACCGTCTCCTACTTCGAATGGGTGCAGGACCTTGGCCGGCTCTTCTGGGACCGCAACGAGATCCGCGCCAAGCTGGCCGACAAGCTCGCCGACGCCTTCGAACGGGTCTGGCGCCTGGCCGAGGAGCAGGGGCTGTCGCTGCGCAGCGCGGCGCTCGTGGCCGGCATCCGCGAGGTCGGCGCGGCTCTGACGTCGCGCGGCATCTACCCGTGACGGACAAGGTTCGCGACGCGATGGTGCCCGAGCCGCGGACGCTCAGCGGCGACTCGCCCGCACAGGAGGCCGGGGAGCTGCTGTCGCGGCCGGAAGTGCGCGCCGTCTTCGTGTGCCAGGACGAGCAACTCGTCGGCGTCGTCACCCGCGGGACGCTCGTTCGAGACGTCGTCGCAGCGGGGCGGGACCCGACGAAGACGCCCGTGCGCGAGATCGCCGAGCCGCCCCGACACACGCTCGACCCGGAGCTGCCGCTCGATGAAGCGTTCCAGTTCTTGGAACACGAAGATCTCGAGCGCGTGCCCGTGACCGAGGACGGCAGGCTCGTCGGCGTCTTGTCGCGAAGCGCGTTGCAGCGCCGCCTGGCCGAGGATGAACCGCCGCCGGTGGACGAAGACCCCGGAACCGCCTACTAACAGCAGGTGTAAGCGCCAGGCGGCGCCGCGCCTTCTTCGGGCTCGAGCAGCTCGGCCGCCTCGAGCGCGGCGCCGTCGAGGATGTCGCGCTCGCTCGCCTCGAGCCCGTCGAGGCCGAAGTGGTCGAGTACCTCGCTCAGGATCACGGTGCCGGCGACGATCACCGGCGCGCGGTCCGGGTCGAGCGCGGGGATCTCGCGACGCTCCGCGAGAGGCACGGCAGAGAGCCGTTCGAATTGCGCCGCGACACCCCCGCGCGAGAGGCGATGGCCGTGCACCCTCTCGGGGTCGTATTCCTCGAGGCCGAGATCGAGTGCTGCGATCGAGGTAATCGTGCCGGCGACGCCGATCGCGGTTCGGGGCCGGATCTCGTCCGGGACGCGCTCCGAGAGCAGGGCGCGAACCGCCGAGGCGCAGGGGGCAAGCTCCTCTGCGGCGGGCGGATCAGAGTGGAGGAAGCGCTCGGTCAACCGGACGGCCCCGAGGTCGAGGCTGTCGTGGAACCGAAGGGCATCCGTTTCCCCGACGACGAGCTCGGTCGAGCCGCCGCCGATGTCGAGCACGAGCGTGTCCTCGGCGAGCTCGCGCCCGAGCGAGGCGCCCCGGAAGGTCAGCTGCGCCTCGTCGTGCCCCGTTAGCAATCGCGTCTTGAAGCCATAGCTCCACTCGACCTCGCCTAGGAAGGCCTCGCCGTTCTCGGCGTCGCGGACAGCACTGGTCGCGATCGCCAGCGTCCGCTCGACGCCGAGCGACTCGGCCTCGCGCCGAAAGTCCGTGAGCACGTTGCGAACCCGAGCAATCGGCACGGGAAGAAGGCGCTTGCGCTCGTCGACACCCTCGCCGAGCCGGGTGATCTTGAGGCGCCGGACAACCTCGTCGATCCGTTCATCGGCAACGTCCGCGACGAGCAGCCGCGTGGAGTTACTGCCGAGATCGACGGCGGCGACACGCATGCTGACGATGCTAGCCGCGAGCTATACTGCGCCCTGCGACGCGGGGTGGAGCAGTCAGGTAGCTCGCCGGGCTCATAACCCGGAGGTCGCAGGTTCAAATCCTGCCCCCGCTACTGCGGAAGGCCCTGGAAACGGGGCCTTTCGTCTACTCCGCAGGCCGCTCAGCGCACCCAGAGCTGGTCGAGCAGCACGTTCCAGAACGGGTGGTACTTGTAGTTCCCGACCCGCTGGCCGAGCACCGTCACCGTGCGCAGGTTGTACACCGGCACCCACGGGGCGTGGTCGACGAGCTCGTGGTCGATCCGGCTCCAGAGCTCGCCCGCCGCCGCTGGGTCGCGTGCCTGCAGCGACGCGGCGTGGGCGATCTGCGCATCGATTCGCCGGTCGCAGAACTCGGCGGCGTTGAGGTTGACCTGGCTGCGCGGGACGAAGGAGCGGCAGGTCAGCAGCGGCTCGATGAAGTTCGACGGCGTCGGGTAGTCCTGGAGCCAGTTGGACCAGCCGATCTGCGGCCGCTTGCTCGAGTCGCTGAGGTCTCCCAGCCCGGCCCCGGCGTTCGTGATCACCTTTAGCGAGGCGCGGTAGCCAAGGCGGTCGAGCACCGAGACGACGTAGCGGCCGATCTGCAGCATCGGCGCGCCCGATGGCGGCGGTGTCATCAGGAGTGTGACCTTCGTGCCGCGGGTCCCGGAGGCCACGACCAACCGCTCCGCCCGGGCGAGGTCGGGCGCCGTCCACGAACCGCTCGGGCTCGGGTCGACCGTGTACGGGCAGTACGGCCGGTAACCCGGGAGTGTCGGCGGAAGCACCTGGCATGTCGGCTGGGCGGTGAGCGAACTTCCGGTGAGGCGCGCGATGCGGTTTCGGTCGATCGCGTAGTTCAAGGCCTGCCGCACCGCGAGCCGGTCGAACGGTGGGACTCGCGTGTTCATCACGAGCGGGAACGTCGCCCCGGCCGGGTCGATGTGAACCTGGCTCGCATAGCGCCTGGCGAGCGCGTCCACACCGCCGAGGGGCGGTGCGAGCAGCACGTCGGCGGCACCCTGCTTGAGCGCGACGACCTGGTTCCGCGGCGCGGCCTTCAGGACGATCCGGTCCGGGAAGCCCGCGGGCTGCGCGTCGCTCGACCACTCGTGGAACTGCGGGTTCCGCACCAGCACCCAAGAGCGGGTCGGCCTGAACGAGGCAGTCATGTACGGTCCGGTCGCCGGCAGCGCCTTCCCGTCGAACTTCCCCGCCGGGACCGCCGATGCCATCGCGAACGCGAGCTTGTAGAGGAAGTTGGGGTCGGGCCGCGTGAGGTGGAGCGTGACGGTGCCGGCCTCGCGGTCGACGGCAATCCCACGGTGGAGGTCGCAGGCGTGCGGGGTGCAGCGCTCCGTACCGACGATCCCTACGTACTGGCTCGTGAGGTACGGGTTCCTCGAGCGCATCGTTCGCTCGATCCCGCGGCGGATGTCTTCCGGCTGCACGGAGGTGCCGTTCGAGTAGCGGATCCCGTCGCGCAGCCGGAACGTGTACGTCCGGCCGGCGTCAGTTGGTTGCGGGATCACCGTGGCGAGGTCCGGCACGAGCTCGGCGCCCGCGACCCCGCCCGCCTTCCGGTAGGTGACGAGGCCGTCGTTGGTCAGGCTCAGCAGCTGCCACTGCGGCACCCCGGAAAACTCCGTCGGGTCGGGCGAGTACGGTACGTCGTCCGCTGGCAGTGCGAGGCGGAGTGTCCCGCCGCGGTGGCTCGCGCTCCCGGGCAGGACGGTTACCCATGCGTCCGTTCCGACCGTCGTCACTCCCGTCGGCTCGTTGCCGACCACGACCGAGCGCACCGAGTTGCCTGCCGGGTCGATCCGCAGCACGTCCCTGCGGCCTGCCGCGACCCAGACCGTGCCGTCACCGTACGCAACGCCCGTCGGAGAGTCGCCCACAGCGATCTTGCGGATCCGGCCGGTGCCGGGGTCGAAGCGCGAGACCGTTCCGTCGGGCGTGTTCGCCACCCAGACCGAGTCGCCGCCGACGGCGACGCCCTGCGGGCCGTTCCCGATCGGCACGGACTGCGACACCGTGTTCGTCCGAGCGTCCACGAGCAGTAGCTGGCCCGTCGACGGGCTCGAGACCCACAGTCCCTGCGGCGCTACAGCGAGCCCGCCCGGCTCGCCCGCGAGCGGAATCGTCGTCACGTGGCCGCTGTCGGCGTCGATTCGCGAGAGTGAGTAGTCCGTGGCGTTCGCGACCCAGACCGAGCCGTGGCCGAAGGCGATCGCACCGGCGCCGTTCCCGACCTGGATCGGCCGCACCGCCCGCAGCGCCTGCGGGTTGACCTCCGAGACGGTGCGATCGAGCTGGTTCACCACCCAGACCTGGCCGTCACCGACCGCGACGCCGGTGGGACGGTGGCCGACCGGGATCCTGTCGACCGAGTGGCCGTTGTCGCTGATCCGCAGCAGCAGGTCGGAGGCGGTGTCGGTGACCCAGACGGCGCCGGCGCCTGCGGCGATGCCGCCCGGCTCGCCGCCGGCTTTGATAACCATCTGCAGCCGGTCGTGCCGTCCGTCGATGACGCCGACGCTGTTGGGCGCGGCCGCGAGCGCGCGTGTCTCCTTTCCGGAGAGCGCGACCGCGAGGATCGCGGCGAGCGCGCCTGCCGCGAGCAGGCCGAAGGCGACCGCGGTGCCGCGGCGGCTGAGCTTCCTCGCCGCAGCCGGCCGTCCTTCGGGCCGCGGCGGCTCGAGCGACCGGTCGTGCTCGAGGATCCTGCGCTCCAGCTCCTTGAGCTTTGGCCCTGGCTCGACGCCCAGCTCGTCGACGAGCCGCCGTCGCGTCGTCCGGTAGGCCTCGAGCGCTTCGACCTGCCGGCCACAGCGGTAGAGGGCGATCAGCCGTAGACACTGCAGCCGCTCGCGCAGCGAATGCTCGAGGGCCAGCGACTCGAGCTCCGCGACCACGGCCTCGTGCCGGCCCAGCGCGAGCTCCGCCTCGATGCGGTCCTCGAGCGCCGAGATGTGCAGCTCCTCGAGCCGCCGGATCTCGTCCTGCGCGAACGGCTCGTAGAGAAAGTCGGCGAGCGGCGGTCCGCGCCAGAGCGCTAGAGCCTGCTCGAGCCTCGGTGCCGCGGCGGCCGGTTCCTCGTGTCGCGCCTGATCGACGAGCGCCTGGAAGCGCGCGGCGTCGAGCGCCTCGACCCTCAGCGCGTACCCCGGCGCCTGGGTGAGCAACGCGCCGTTGCCGAGCACCCGTCGTAGCCGGGCGACGTAGCCCTGCACGTTCTTGGCCGCCGTCGGCGGCGGCTGTTCGCCCCACAGCTCGTCGACGATCCGGTCGACCGAAACGACCTCCCCCTGGCTCAGGAGCAGGACGGCGAGCAGCGCGCGCGGCTTGCCGGCCGGAAGCTCGAGCGGTCCGTCGTCGCCCGCGACCTCGAGCGGGCCCAGGATCCTGAACTCGAGCGGCCGGGTCACCGCCGATCAACCGGCGTCAACCGATCGTCAACCGCTGCGGCCGAGGCTTCGCGCCGTCGTGAAAGCAGAGTCCGCACCGGCCAAGCATAGGAAGCACCTGGGGGAGCGCCAACCCCGGCCGCTGCGGCAGATGGAGAGGAGAGAAGATGCGGATGAAGCCGTTGCTGGCGGCGATCGCCGTCGTCGTGGCCGGCGTAGGAGCGGGTGTCGCACGCGCCGACGCGCCACCGCACGAGCTCGCGGGCCAGCCGTTCTACTTCGCTGCGAGCTGCACCGGGCTCGGCGATGTCGTCGTCTGGAACCAGTCGCTCGCGCACACCGGTGCGGTGCGGGTGGTCGGAAGTCAGACGGTCATCGTGCTGGGCAAGCCGGGGATCGAGGCGCACGCGAACGGCGAGTGCACGTTCACCGGCGGCGGGTTCTCGCCCGAGACGATCGAGCCGTTCGACGAGCCGTTCACCTTGCCCGTGCACATCGCCGGCGCGTAGGCGCGTGCTCCGGCAGGCAACCCTGGTACTGGTCGCCGCCACCGCGCTCACCCCGGTGGCGGCGGCCGGCAGGCACGGCCATCCGCCGCAGGCGCCACCGCAACGCGTGGTGGTGCGGACCGAGCTCGTGCGCGCCGGCGACGGGTTCGACTGGCTCGACGCCGCGGCGGGGTTCGGCCTGGCGATGGCCTCTGGGGCCGTCGTGCTGCTCCTCGTGGCCGGCCACCGCAACGGCGGCCTGAAAGCAAGCGACCGAAAGGACACCTGATCATGAAAACACGGATTCCGCTCAGGGCCGGCTGCGTCATCCCGGCAGCTGTAGTGCCGTCAAGGGAGGGAGTAGGGAGGAGGACGGTGAGACGGTTTTCTAGTTGGGGCGGCGCCGGCAGGCTTGTGCTCTTGATGCCTGGGATGGCGGCGCTTCTCGTGCTTGCTTCGGGACAGGCCTCCGCGGCGACGCTGAACGTCTGTCCGAGCGGCTGCCCGTACACGCAGCTCGCACCCGCCCTTGCTGCGGCCGACAACGGCGACACGATCAGGATCGGCCCTGGCACGTACGACGGTGGCGTGACGATCGACGTGAGCGTCAAGCTCGTCGGCGCAGGCGCCAGTCGCACGATCATCAGGGGCGGCGGCCCAGTGGTGACGATCGGCGAGTTCGGAGCAGTGGCCGAGCCGACCGTCTCGATCGAGGGGGTGACAATCACAGGCGGCATCACCCGGTCGAGTCCCGAATCGACGCCGTTCACCGGCCAGGAGGGCGTCTTCGCCGCCGGCGGAGGCGTCGAGATCCCGCCCAACGCCGACTTCAGCGGCGGCGCGACCGTGACGATCGCGAGCAGCGTCATCACCGGCAACCGTGTCGCCCCAAACGACACGGCGCCGTTCGGCCCGCCCTGTCCCGGAGGCCCCTGCCCCTTCGCGTTCGCTGGGGGCGGCGGGCTCGATAGTTGGGGCACGCTGACGCTGGCGAACACGACGGTAAGCGACAACCGCGTCGGCTCGGCGTCGGGACTGTCCACGCTCGCCAGCGACGCCGTCGGCGGCGCGATCTCCAACCGCCTTGGCCCACTCACGATCATCGGCTCCGTGATCCACGGCAACCGCGCGAGCGCAACCGGTCAGAACGGGCGGTTCGCCGAAGGCGGAGCGATCATGGCGTTCGGCGGAACCCTGAAGGTCAGCAACAGCTCGGTGACCGAAAACAGCGCTGCCCTGGCGGCGTCGCTTCCGAACAGCGTCGAGCTGCTGGCGAACGGTGGGGCGATGCACATCAGCAGCGATGTGTCCACCGCCACAATCAGCAACACGACCATCTCCGGCAACTCGGTCACGATGACGAACACCGTCGGCGACACCGAAGCGTTCTCCGGCGGCATCCTCGTCGACCTCGATGTCGACTTCACGATGGGCAACAGCGTCGTCGCCGACAACAGCGTCAGCTCGGCGGCGCTTGCGGGCTCGTCCGGCAATGCTGAGGGCGACTCGGGCGCCGGCGCGATCCTGGGCACGATCAGCAACACGCGCTTCACCGGCAACACGGTCTCCGTCACCTCCTCAGCTGGCGACGCGACCGCCTTGGCGGGCGCAATCATCGACTTCGGCTCGATCACGAACAGCGTCATCAGCGACAACCATGTCCACGCCTCGAGTCCGAGCGGGACAGTATTTGCTGCGGGCGGCGCGATCGTGGTCGATGAACCGGGCCTGACGTTGCGCAACAGCGAGGTAAGCGGGAACACGACCGACGCGAGCGGGGCGAGCGGGAGCGCTCAGGGTGCCGGAATCTTCGACGCACCGATCGCTAACGGTCCTCCAGGCGGCCCATTGAAGCTCCTGAACAGCGGTGTCACTGGCAACGCGCTGAGCGAAAGCCCAGGCATCGCGCTCCAGGGCGGCGGACTGTACATCGAGAACAAGCCGCTGACCTTGACTCACAGCTTCATAGCGAACAATTCGCCAGATCAGTGCTTCGGCTGCTGAACGGCAACGCATGGCCCACCTTCACGGCCTCCCGGGAAACCGGGAGGCCGTCTTGGGCGTGGGCAACGTCCGATGAGTCGTCCGAAGCGCACGCTCGACGTCACCGCTGTCTTCGACCGCGCCTGCATACTCCGCTGGCGTGGGGGTTGTGTGGGAGTTTTCGAAGAGATTGCTGCCCGCGGCGACGACATCCGCGAGCGTGTGCTCTATCCGCCCATCGCGCCACCGGGAAAGCGCGATTAGGACGCCTATTACGAGGCTGCAGTGCCGGAGCGACGAGGCAACCAGGCACCTGCGACTGCAAGCGTTCTGCAAGCATCGGGCTGCCGCACGGCTGTCACCGTGTTCCGTCCAAAATGCACGGCTGCGCCCATAAACCGGCTCGGAGTCTGCCTTTCGGCGGAATGTAACCCGGAGGGTCGCAGGTTCAAATCCTGCCCCCGCTACCTTCGAAAGGCGCTCGAAAGGGCGGGGACAACCGTACGAGCATCCTTCTCGCCCCGGACGTTCAACTGTGCCCGTGCCACGGCTCGACGTAGCTTTCGCCGGCCCAGGATCTCGCGTGCGGCGTTGAGGCCAGGGGTCCCCATGACGCCTCCGCCGGGGTGGGCGGCCGAGCCGCACAGGTAGAGGCCGGGGATCGGGGTCCTGTAGCGCGCGTAGCCGGGCACGGGACGGAACGCGAAGAGCTGGCCCGGGGTCATCGCGCCCTGGAAGATGTTTCCGCCGGTTAGGTTGAAGACGCGCTCGAGGTCGGGCGGCGCCAGCACCTGGCGGTCGATGACTGCGCTCTTGAAGTTCGGCGCGTACTCGTTCAGCACGTCGAAGCAGCGATCCGCGAACGCGTCGCGCTGATCATCCCACGAGCTGTCGCGTAGCTCGTACGGTGCGTACTGGATGAACATCGACATCAGGTGCTTCCCGGCTGGCGCCACCGTCGGATCCACCACCGAGGGAAGCTGGCACTCGATCACCGGGTCCGCGGAAGGCCGCCCGTACTTGGCATCGTCGAACGCGCGCTCGATGTAGTCCTGGTCGGGACAGATGTGGATGGTGCCCCGATGCTGAGGCCCGGGCTCCGTCCCGGGCACCGCGCTGAAGTTCGGCAGCTCCCCCAGGGCCACGTTGATCTTCAACGAGGCGCTCGCGTAGCTGATCCGCTCGACGTCGGCAACGAACGCCTCCGGCAGCACGCTCCGGTCGAGCAGCTGCAGAAACGTCACATTCGCGTCGGCGTTGCTGGCCACGATCGGGGCGTGGAACTCGTCGCCTGACACGAGCGCGACGCCCGCGACCCGGCCGTCGCGAAGGAGAATGCGGGCAACCTCGGCCTCGCAGCGGATGTCGGCGCCGAGGTCGCGCGCGGCAGCGGCGAGCGCCTGCGTGATCCCGCCCATCCCTCCGCGCATGTATGCCCATACCCCTCGGGTCCCTCCGGCCTCGCCCATGACATGGTGGAAGAGCACATAGGCGGTCCCCGGCATCGACGGGCTCGCCATCGCTCCGATGATCGCGTCGGTGGCCAGCGTTCCCTTCAGCTCCTCGGACTCGAACCAGCGATCAAGGATCGGGCGTGCCGCTCCGGTGAGGATCTCGACCGCCTCGCCGGTTGCGTCACCGAGCTGCCGGAAGGATCGCGTCAGCGAGAGCAGCGTCCGGAGATCGCCGAGCCGGGGCCTCCGGAGATCGGGCGGCGCAATGGTGAGCGTGGGCTCGACCACGGCCGCCACCCGCTCGAGCATCGCCTCGTATTGCGGGTACCGCTCGGCATCGCGCTTGCTGAACTTCGCGATCTGCTTGCGCGTCAACTCGGCGTCCGGGCCCATCATCAGCCAGCGTCCGTCGGGGAACGGCGTGAACGACGACGGGTTGCGCGGGAGCACTTCGTAGCCGTATGTCGTGAGGTTCAGGTCGCGGACGATCGCCGTGTGGAAGAGGCTGTTGACGTAGGAGGCGGTCGAGACCTTGAAGCCGGGGAAGGTCTCCTCGGTGACGCAGGCGCCGCCGACAATGTGGCGCCGCTCGAGCACCAGCACGCGCAAACCGGCGCGGGCGAGGTAGCAGGCAGTCACGAGGCCGTTGTGTCCTGCACCGACCAAGATGGCGTCGTAGCGCGTTGGGCTCTGCGCCATGGATCCAGATCCTGCCACGCGCTCGCCCAGTAGCGCTCGAGCCAGTCGCGCAGGCGCGTGCGGGCCGGGCCGGAGCTGTCGGGCAGGAACCGCGCCAGGAGGACCGATGTCTAGGCCGTGCTCATGCCGACCACCGGGAAGACGAGAACACCAGCGACGGCCGCCGTGCCCGGGTGGGTGCTCCGCGTTGCCGCGCAGCCACAAGGCCGGGACCACAAGCGTTGTGCAAGCATCGGGCTTCCGCAGGGATGTCACCGTGTTCCGCCTAAATGCAGCGTGTGCGGGAGATTCCGGCTTGGAGCCTGCGTTTAGGTGGGACGAGGCGGCACACGAATACACAAT
>Ga0184619_10000939_pt1 | contig 10094 bp, 11 predicted proteins | sample PLM0_60_b1_FD_133146 | JGI IMG/M metagenome (GOLD analysis project Ga0184619, IMG submission 133146) | Groundwater sediment microbial communities from an aquifer in East River, Colorado, USA - PLM0_60_b1 | ecosystem: Environmental > Terrestrial > Soil > Riparian zone | place: USA: East River...
AGTCGGCATTGTGACTAGCTCAAGCTCACCGTCAGGCTTCGCCACGATGTGAGCTACGAAGTCTAGAAGCTTGCGCCAGCGATCCAGATCGGCGGTCGCCTTATCGCGAGGACCGACAAGGGTGGATGCGGGGAGGTATTACCTCTACTTGAACCCAAGTACTTCGCCGTTAAGATCTTTACGACCGTCAAGGTGGACGTGTATTTCCACGAACCCCATGCTACATGGAACGAATTGGACTATTCAATTAGACGAGTATTGGCTCTTTCACAGTACCTTTAATCGTGGTATGCATGTCTCGTACGGGTCCCGCCGAATCCGGGATATGGAGGAAGCATGCCAGACATCGCGAAGACTGTTGATTCGGACAGTCCCACCGAAGGCGGCATAAGAGGAGGGCACCATGTCACTCGCCCGCGTCCACAACTTCGCCATCTCACTCGACGGTTTCGGCACCGGTGAGGGTCAGAGCCACGACGCACATTTCGGCCACGCCGGGGAAAGGCTGCACGAATGGATGTTCGCCACCCGGTGGTGGCGCGAGATGGTCGGGCAGACCGGCGGCACCGGCGGCGTCGACGACGCCTTCTCGCAGCTGTTCGCTCCTGGGATCGGCGCCGAGATCATGGGTGCCGGGAAGTTCGGCCATCCCGGATGGCACGAGGACCCGGACTGGAAGGGCGCGTGGGGTCCCAACCCGCCGTTCCACACACCGGTCTTCGTCCTCACCCATCACCCGCGCCCGTCGATCGAGATGGAGGGCGGCACGACGTTCCACTTCATCGACGCTTCGCCTGCCGAGGCGCTCGAGACGGCCCGCGAGGCTGCGGACGGCCAGGACGTACGTCTCGGCGGAGGTCCCACGATGATCCGCGACTTCCTTGCCGCCGGGCTCGTCGACAACATGCACATCGTGGTGGTCCCGATCCTGCTCGGCCGAGGTGTACGCCTCTGGGACGGACTGGAGGGCCTCGAGAAGAACTACCAGATCGAGGCCACCTCCTCGCCCAGCGGAGTGACGCACCTCACGTTCACCCGTGCGGGTGTATGAACCGCCTCGGTTGAGAACCCGGGGGCGCGGGCACCGTGGGCTTCCAACTCCGCGACTTCGGCGAGCGTTGTCCGATCCGTGCTCGGCGACTCGTACTGATCTCGGCCCGGTCCGCTCAAAGACGCGCTCGTGCACCAACTGACGCAGCGCTTCGCGAACGGGGGTAGGGCTCACATCCAGACGCTTGGCCAGGTCTCGTTCGGTTACCCGCTCTCCCGCGCGAAGTCTGCCCTCAAGCACTGCATTGCGCAGGGCGGTATGAACTTGGTCGCCGAGGGTGTCGGTTTTTAGCCTGGCGAGAGAATCGGAAGCACTCATATGCCATATGCTATAGCAGAGGGCAGCACGATACGAGCTGGAAGCACGTGACTTTTGAGAAACGCCTCGCCCTCGCCTGGAGCATTTCGACGCGAGACCTAACGAGATGCTCCGAGACAAACCCCGCGTGGAGCCCTAGACCGCTACGATAAGTGGTGTCCTTAGGCAAGGAGTCATTGATGTCAGCGTAAGGTCAGTTGGAAAGGAGTGCGCGAGATGGCCGAATTCGTCAGTGTCGCAAAGGCAGGTGACGTGCCGCCTGGGCAGGTTAGCCAGCTTAAACTCGGCGATGGGACGCAAGTTTGTCTCGCGAATGTAGACGGGACTTTCTACGCCATTGGCGGCGACTGCACGCACCAAGGCGGACCGTTGGGAGAGGGTGAATTGGACGGAACGGTCGTCACCTGCCCTTGGCATGGGAGCAAGTTTGATGTCACGACAGGTGCCGTAAAAGGTCCACCGGCAAGCCAGCCGGAACCCAAGTATGAGGTACGGATCGCGGGCGACGACGTGCAAGTGGCCGTCTAATGCCAGTCTTCGATTATCCGCGTTCCCGGGGGCCGAACCCTATTCTGGCGGAATCGTGGACCCTCTGACGGGGGGGGGTATCTTAGGGACAAGCTCGGCCAGCCTCCCGTCAACAAGACGCCGGGCTACGCCTGTTCTCATAGACCCTCCTCGTTGCCGTTGGAGACGTGCTGGGCACTGCGCGCTCGCCTGATGAGACGGACCCCACGATCGTAGGTCAGATAATTCCAGGCCCAATTGACGAGCACCAGCATCCGGTTACGGAAGCCGATGAGCCACACAAGGTGGACTATCAGCCAAACGAACCAGGCTATGGAGCCACTCAATCGCAGCCCGTAGATTCGAGCAACTGCCGCCGACCTTCCGATTGTGACCATGCTCCCTCGGTCCTTGTAGCGGAAGCGCTTCGGCCGCAGGCCATGCGTCAGCCGCAGGATATTTTCAGCTACGAGGTCGCCCTGCTGGATCGCCACGGGGGCTAGCATGGGGAGGGGTCGGATTTCGGGCCTACCCACGTGCGCCATGTCGCCGATGGAGTAGATTTCGGGGTGGCCTGACACCCGGAGTGTGTCATCGACGACCAGCCGGCCACCGCCGGCGCTGGCGCCAGGCAGCGCTTCAGCGAGGGGCGAGGCGCGCAGCCCGGCGACCCACAGCAGCGCTCCCGCTCTGATCCTCTCCCCGCTGGTCAGCGTGACGCCGTGCTCGTCGGCATCTGCAACCGTAGCTTGCAGGCGGACATCAACGCCCATCTCCTGCAGCTTCGTCAGGGCGCTCTTCTGCATGCCCCTATCCATTCCCGCGAGCAGGGTCTCGCCGGCCTCTAGCAGCACGATCCGGGACAAGGAGACGTGCAGTTGGGGGTAGTCGTATGGAAGAACGTGCCGGCGCAGCTCTGCGAGGGCGCCCGCCATCTCCACACCCGTTGGCCCTCCGCCCACTAAGACTATCGTCATCAGGTCCCGTTGCCGCTTGGGGTCGCTTTCGATGGATGCAGTCTCGAAGGCGGTAAGGACGCGGTCGCGGAACACCTCCGCGTCGTCAAGGTTGCGGAGGCCGGACGCCGTGCGCTCGAGCGTTTCCAGCCCGAAGAAATTGGTGACACTGCCCGCCGCCAGCACCACGTAGTCGTAACGGATGCTTCCCTCCTCGGTGACGACGCACCTCCGCCCCGTGTCGATCCTCGCCACGCGCCCGAGTCGAAACTGGACGTTCGACGTGCCCCGGAGAATATGGCGGATTGGTTGTGCGATCTCTTCGGGCTCTAACCCGGCGGTCGCCACCTGGTACAGCAGCGGGACGAAGGTGTGATAGTTGTGCTGGTCGATGATTGTTACGTCGAACGGTGCACCGCGCAATCCCCGGGCGACGCGCAGTCCGCCGAAGCCCGCGCCGACTATCACGACAGAAGGCCGAGTGCTGAAGGCGGGGCTCGACTCCTGCATGGATCCCAGATTAACAGCCAGCCAGTGAGCCGCCGAATCCTGCGTTCAACCCTGGCCGAAACTCTCTATCATTGAATGTGTAGGCACCATCTCGAGATGGAGATACCTCAGTAGCGAGAAAGATCCGCGCTTTGAAAGCTTGATCCCAGCAGGAAGGCTTCCAAATCCTCGGGGCGGATGCGCCACAGCCGCCCTAACTTCAGCGCCGGCAGCTTGCCGCGCCGCAGCCAGTCGTAGACCGTCCGCTCCGTCACCTGGAGCCGCTCGGCCACCTGCTCTGGCGTCAGTAATTTCTCATTCATGGCTGCCACTTCTTTTATACCGAACTATAACACATTCCCCTCTTGTACGTTCCTGCCTCTTCCTATACTCTGAATGCATGAGAAGACACATTATCCTGCGTTCGCCAAGCACCGTTGACGATGGCGGGATCACGCTCGCGGCGAACCAACAGGCCAGCAGCGACGAGCAGTTGCTCAAGCTGTGGCTGCACGGCCGCAGCCCTAATACGCAGCGAGCGTACGGGAGTGACGTATCGCGCTTTCGCTCGTTCGTCGGAAAGTCCCTGCAGGCCGTCACGCTTGCGCACCTCCAGGACTTCGCGGATTCCTTGCGCGCGCTTGCGCCGGCGAGCCAGTGTCGCGTCCTGTCGAGCGTGAAGTCGCTCCTGGCCTTCGGTCATCGCATAGGCTACCTTGCCTTCGATATTGGACGACCACTTCGCCTGCCGGCGAACCGAAACCGCCTCTCAGAGCGCATTCTCGCTGAAGGCGCCATCCACAAGATTCTGGCTCTTGAGCCGAGCCGACGCAATCGAGCCCTCCTGCGGCTCCTTTACGCGGCCGGCCTACGAGTCTCTGAGCTGTCCGCACTGACTGGGCAGCATCTCCAAGAGCGAGATGAGGCGGGGCAGGTGACCGTTCTTGGAAAGGGCGGGAAGACGCGGACGGTGCTCCTGTCCGCGGCTACCTGGCAAGAGCTTCGCGGACTATCTGACGATGGCCATTCCGCTTCTCCCGTCTTCCGATCGCGCAAAGGCGGAGCCCTTAGCCATTCGCAAGTTCTTCGCATCGTTCGCGCCGCTGCGCGCCGGGCTGGGATCCAGGCACCGGTGAGTCCCCACTGGTTGAGACATGCCCACGCCAGCCATGCGCTCGAGCGAGGATGTCCTATCCATCTTGTGCAGGCCACACTTGGTCACGCGTCCGTCGCCACAACTGGGCGTTACTTGCACGCGAGGCCGACAGATAGTTCGGCTCTCTATCTCTCGGTGTGAATATTGAGGAGGCTGATTAGCACGTATCAGCCGCCAGCTCCCACTAGACATCCGGGTTGTTGGAGGTCAGCTTCCTTCTACCACCAACAACGACTGGTCTCTACTTGTTGGAGGTGAGGTTGAGAGTGACATAGTGTCCCCTGACGTTCGTTGAACAGGCATGCTACGCGCGGTCTCTTCAGCACGGTTCTCCCAATCCTGCAGATCTTCCGGCGCGTGATTGTTTGCAACGTAATACTCACGCACCCTTCGATACCACCCAACGGCCCACTCTGGGCTGGTCACTGCCATTACAATCCCCTGCTCGAATCCCGTGCTGAAGCCACATGTATAGGCTTCTCCAAAGCGGTCCTCCAAATCTTCGGGCGAGTCGCCGCCATGCCAAATGGGGGTAACACTATGATAAAGCTGGGGGTGCGGGTGGTCGCCGGGTAGAAAGCCACGGACGTGAGGGTGATCGCTGGATACGGCACCGCCATCAACAACCACGAGCACCGACGGTGGGTAATTGACTACGTTGATGGCACCGCCCGCGAGCGCTATCTCACGTGGCTAAGGAAAGTAGCCGCAACATATCCTCGTGCGAAGACTCTCTTCGTGATTATGGGCATATTCCCTGCCCAAGGCGCCCAGTGCGGGAAACCCTTCTTCATGCCTGCGGAGTTTCCGCTCACGGATGTGGTCGAAATGGCTTCATCGGTCTTCAAGAAGGACGATGCGGGAGTCCCATTCGAATACGACGGGCGACCAGCCAACCTTTGGCTAAAGATTCCGCTGAGCGACTTGCCAGAATGGGCCGCGAGAGGACTTGACGGGCCAAGGTTTGAGGCCTCCGCGGAATACGGGGCGGTTCGCGTGCGGCTGGCAGGCCCTGATACCGAGCGTGAGTTCGCGTACTTCCTCGTCGACCGCGGGGCGCAGAACGAAAGAGTGGCCGTAGTCTACGCCTTCCAAGGCGGTCAACTCGGTCACGCGATTGAAGACGACGTCTTCGAGTCTATTCGAGTCTTCCCTGCAAGCTCGAAAGTCATCTTGACCGAAGTGTCTTACAACGACAGTTGGGAGGACACGGCGGGCCCCAATGGATGGCAAACGAGTGTGGCCGACCTCCTCAGCATGTGGGAGGCCACTGCTGAGGAGAGCGTCGAGGCTGCGGAACGATTGGAACCCGACCCGCAGCCTCGAAGTGACGACCCCTTAGTAAAAAGAGCCATCAATGAAGACTTCAACACGTGAACTAACCGCCGTCAACCCTTGCCTCGCGGCCGCCCTCGACTATGCTCGGCGCGGCTGGCCGATCATTCCTCTCCATACCATTAACCGCGGCGGCTGCTCCTGCGGTGGGATGGAGTGCAAGAACGCTGGCAAGCACCCTCGCACAGCGCACGGTTTGAAGGATGGCAGCACCGACCTCGACACCATTCAGGGTTGGTGGAACCACTGGCCTGACGCGAACGTTGGCATCGTCACCGGCGCATTGAGCGGCCTGATCGTTCTGGACGTTGACCCTCGTCACGGTGGCCACGACTCGCTGACCGACCTAGAGGCCCGGCATTCCGATCTCCCTCAGACCATGAGTACGCATACCGGCGGCGGGGGCGCCCACATCGTTTTCGCCCACCCCGGTGGCATCGTCAAGAACAAAGTCGGCCTTGCTCCGGGACTCGATGTAAGAGGGGATGGCGGCTACATCGTCGCGCCGCCCAGCCGTCACGCGAGCGGCGACAGTTACGAATGGGCCGTCCATCCGGACGAGGTGCCGCCGGCTCCGATTCCTGAGTGGCTGCTCGCTCTGATCAAGGACGACGGTCAAGGGGCTGTCAGGCGCGCGGACTCCAATGGACCTAACGGGCACAGACTCTATTCCGAACTTGCGATGGGTGTCATCGGCGAAGGAGGTCGGAATGCCACCCTTACTAGCTTAGGTGGGTACCTGCGCCGTGCCGGATTCGCCGGTGACATGATCGCGGTCGTCTTGAAGTCGGTCAACGCTGAGCGCAGTGATCCGCCCCTTGATGATGATGAGGTTCAGGGCATCGCTCAGAGCGTCTGCCGGTACCAACCTGACCTCCCATTAGAGATAGGGGTCTTTGGAAGTTACCCTCCACCAACTAACAACAACAACGGCTCTCTAATAGTTGGAAGTGAGGTTGACTACAAGGTCAACGCCAAGAGTCTGCGCGATGAGGTTCTGGCCACCGGAGTCGTGGAGCTACCGTACCTCCCTCTACTCGACCAGCGCGGATACCTCGTCGAGGGATGGACGCATCTGATCGCCGGCTATCCGAAGGTCGGCAAGACTCAGCTACTCGTACAGCTATGCATGTCTTGGGCACCACAACGCGTTCTCTACATCACGGAAGAGCCGAAGCAGCTCTGGGGCTATCGCTTGGCGAAGCTCGAGGAGTGGGAGCACGGAACGATCCTTCCCGGGCTCGGTGTTCCTCCTCAGCAGATTCTGCATGAGATATGCGCCGCGAGCGAGGAGATAGTTGTAATTGACACAGTGCGACTGCTGGGGCTTAGGGATGAGAACGACAATTCGCATCTCGCCGCGCAGCTCTTTCCAGTCATTGCCGCGTGCCGGTCCGGGGGAAAGAGCCTACTGCTTGTCCACCACACTCGAAAAGGCGGCGGTGATCACGGCGAGGGCATCGCCGGCGGCCACGCCTTTATGGGGGCGGTGGATATTGCCATCGAGATTCGCTGGGATAAGTCAAAGAACCGCCGGCTCGTAAAGGCATACGGTCGGGCCGGTGTTGGCGGCGAATTCCTCTACGAGATGGGGAGCGACGGCCTGATGGTTCCCTTCGGCAAGCCGACCGACATTGGGTTGAAGGAAGTAAAGGAAAAAGCCCTCGCAGCCCTGACCTCAAAGGCGGATGAGCTGAAGACATCGCAAATCCTCGAAGAAATGGACCCGCCAAGGCCATCCTCCGAGCAACTTCGGCTGGCGCTCATCGAATTGGCCATGGATGGCGAAATACAACGCGACCCGCCCATGAGCGAAGAAGCGCGGGGCAAGACTCACCGGTGGCGACTAGCTGTTGGCCATGGGAGCGAGGACTGAAATGATTCCCTTCCATGGTGACCAGTTAGTCCCGCCTGAGCTGCCCAGGCTCCTGTATTTGACCGTCCCCGAGGAGTTGCACGTCCCGGTAGTGTTTCACAATCGACCAAGTTTTTATGTTCCACCTAACGCTCTCGGCGTCTGCACCGGCGACCAAATTCACATCGACCTAAACCACATCTATGATGATGCGCAGCGGCGGGGGGGTTCGATAAGCGTTTGGACATGGAAACTGCTGCTGGACGTCTGTTACCACGAGTTCGGGCACGTTGCCACTTGGGGCGACATTCAGGCCATGAGAGGGACTTATAGGACCGATCGGGTGCGCCTGTGGGGCGAGAGCCTAGCCGAAGGCTGGAAGAACGTACGAATATCCGTGCTTCTCGACCATGATGTGCGATTGGCACAGCCTAAGCTAATAAAGGGCTACCTTGGCCTGCGCATAGCGAAGCTGATGGACAGGTTTCGGGGTTTTCGTGGGGCGGTCGGCGCTGTGCTGCTCTACGCCAAAGAGGTGCGGTCTCACCAAACGGGTGGGCAACTGTTTGCGGGGGACGTCCTCAAGTGTCTTGGCATGCCTCCGGACGCCTATAGGGAGCTCCGCCGGGTATCGGAAGACGTCGGCATCGACTATTGGGACTCAGCGTGGCGGCTCCACAAGTTGTACACCTGGGGTGACTTACCTGTCCTTAATGCCCGATTGAAAGGGGCCAGGCAAAGGCTTTGGAAGAAGCACCGGTGGAAGGTTGTGAGGCTTTGGGAACCAGATTCTGTCGAAATATGACTATGGACGGTGGCGTTCACGATCCCACGCGGTGGTATCAGCAGAAGCTGGGTGGCTTCCTGACCTTCGTTCGCAAGACGGAGGGCAGTTCAGTGCTCCCCGACCTCAACGCCGACGTTTGGTCTTGGGCGGCGAAAGAATCTGACAAGGCTCGTGCCGCGGGAGCCCCGAATGGCCAATAATCACGAAGCGCTCTTGCTGACGGTGGCCGAGGCGGCGAAGCTCCTCAAGATTTCCCCCAACACGGCCTACGAGCTGATACGCCAAGGACGCATTCCCGTGATCCGCCTGGGCCGCATTATCCGCATCCCTCGCTTTGGCCTCGAGCAATGGATCGCGCGCGAGGCCGGGCTCCCGGAGCCGGCTCTGCGAGTGGTATCATCGACACAACTTCACTAGTTATAGGAAACACGAGACAGTCATGCCAGGCTACATTACCAAGCGGAGTAAGGGCAGCTACACGGTAGTGGTGGACCTTGGGCGTGATCCAGTGACTGGGAAGCGTCGGCAACTGTGGCGGAGCGTGAAAGGGACTAAGCGAGCGGCTGAGACTCTGCTCGTTCAGCTGCTCAGCCAACGAGACACGGGCATCGACCAACCTCCGGGAAAGATGACCGTCGGCCATTTCCTAGAGCGCTGGTTGGAACACTACGCCCGCCCAAACGTCTCCCCCAAAACGCTCCTACAGTACGAAGATTTTGTGCGCCGCCAGCTGATCCCCGCCCTTGGCCATGTCCTCCTTTCTAAATTACGGCCCCAGCACATCCAGGAATACTATTCGCACGCCCTCCAGCGCGGCAGAGCCGACGGAAAGGGGGGACTGAGCGGCAAGACCGTCCTCCACATCCACCGTCTATTACGGCAGGCCCTGCATCACGCCGTGAAGTGGCAGATGTTGGCTAGTAATCCCGCCGACGCGGTGCAACCGCCGCATCCCCAGCGCTACGAACCGCCGATGATTTCGGCCGAGGAAGTGCGGACGCTGCTTTCGACCGTGGTGAACAGCCCCTATGGGGCCATCATCCACACGGCTGCTATGACTGGCTTGAGGCGTGGCGAGCTGCAGGGGCTTCGCTGGCAGGATGTTGACTTGGACGCTGAAATCATTCACGTGCGTCAGGCGGCTCAATGGCTCCCTCGCCAGGGCTGGAGCTTCCGCCAGCCCAAGACCCATCGTAGCCGACGGCCGGTGGCCCTCGCTCCCACCACCGTGAAGGTTCTTCGGGAGCATCGACGCCGGCAGTTGGAGGAACGCCTCGCCCTCGGGCCCGCCTACCGTGACCATGGCTTAGTATTCGCTACCCCCTTGGGGCTGCCCATCGACCCTTCTAACCTTCGGCGCCACTGGATCCGCCTCGTCCGATCCGCCGGCGTCCCCTATCTTCGGTTCCACGATCTCCGCCACATCCACGCAACGCTGATGCTCCTCGGTGGCGTGCATCCTAAGGTAGTGGCGGAGCGGCTGGGCCACTCCCAGGTGGGGATCACCCTGGACACCTACAGCCACGTCCTCCCCCACCTTCAGGGCCAAGCCGCCGACGGCCTCGAGCGGCTCCTGTTCGCCGCCGAAGACGCCTAGCCCCAGAAAAGTTCCGTTAGCAAACGGTTAGCAAATGATAATA
>Ga0184619_10000940_pt1 | contig 10091 bp, 7 predicted proteins | sample PLM0_60_b1_FD_133146 | JGI IMG/M metagenome (GOLD analysis project Ga0184619, IMG submission 133146) | Groundwater sediment microbial communities from an aquifer in East River, Colorado, USA - PLM0_60_b1 | ecosystem: Environmental > Terrestrial > Soil > Riparian zone | place: USA: East River...
CCGAGTTCTTGCTTGGGCCGCTCTCCCGCGAGGACGGCCGCCTCTACCGCAGCTGGCGCGCCGGACGAGCTCGTAACCCGGGCTATCTCGAGGACTATGCGGACGTCGCGAACGGCCTCTACGAACTGCATGTCGCCACCGGCGAGCTGCGCTGGCTCGAGGAAGCCCGGCGGCTCGCGCAGCTGGCCGTCGAACTGTTCGCCGACGACGAGCACGGCGGCTTCTTCCTGACGCCGGTCGACGGCGAGCGGCTCGTCGTGCGCAAGAAGGAGCTCGACGATCATCCGACGCCGTCGGGGAACTCGATGCTTGCCCACGTCCTGCTCCGGCTCGGCCGCATCTGGGGTGACGAAGAGCTCGAGCGCCGAGCCGTCGGGGTCTTTCGGCTGATCCGCGAGGCGTTGCCACGCGCGCCCAGTGCATTCGGCCACGCCCTCTGTGCGCTCGACCTCTACCTGTCGGCTCCGCGCGAGGTGGCCGTGATCGGCTCGCCCGGCGACGCGATAGCGCAGGCGGCGCTCGCTCAGTTCGATCCGAACACGGTCGTCGCCTTCGGACCGACGGAAGCGGTTCCGCTGCTGGAGGGCAAGGACTTCGTCGACGGCAAACCGGCCGTCTACATCTGCGAGCGCTTTGTCTGCCGCGCGCCGGTCATGGACCCGTCCGAACTGCTCGCACCATCCTGAAAAAAACGCGGCCGGCAGGATGCCGGCCGCGTCCCCACCCGTGCCGAGGGGGCGGCCCGGGCGGTAGGAGGGGAAGGCTGCGGCACGCTCCCCCTCCGTTCAGCCCGCCGTCAGGGCGGGCAACGCACGCGGGGCGAGCCGTCGCAAACGACGACCCGCGCGAAAACTTTCTATTGACCTCCTTGGGCGACGCCCGTCTGAAACGAGGCGGCTCGGTTGTCGTCCTGTCAGGTTCTCGGACCCTACCCGACATGGTCGCAATCGAAAAAAGGGGGCGTGCCGCAGTGGCGGTCTCCTGACAGGCCGACAAAGCGGAGGAACGCCCCCCGAAACCCCAGATGCCGTGGGGAGCGAAAACCGACGAGCGATTGGTTCCCGAAGGAGCTCTAAGGTACGCCCGCTGTGCCCCTCCTCTCCGTGGAGCACGTGACGCGGCGGTTCGGCGGCGTCGTGGCGGTCGACGGTGTCTCGCTGGCGGTCGAAGGCGGGCAGATCGCCGGTCTGATCGGCCCGAACGGCGCCGGCAAGACGACCCTCTTCAACCTCATCCCCAGGCTGGATCGCCCCGACTCCGGGGAGATTGCCTTCGACGGACAAAGCCTGCTGAAGACTCGCCCGCACCGAGTGGTCACGCGTGGCATCGCGCGGACGTTCCAGAACGTCGAGCTCTTCGGGACGATGACCGTGCTGGAGAACGTGCTCGTCGGTGGTCACGCGCGCCGGGGCGAGCGAGACGCGCGAGAGATCCTCGACGAGCTCGAGCTTGCCGGCGTCGCACACCGCCGGGTCGACGGTCTGCCGTTCGGGACGCTGAAGCGCGTCGAGCTCGCCCGGGCGCTCGCGTCCGGGCCACGGCTGCTGCTGCTCGACGAGCCGGCCGGTGGTCTCAGCCACGAGGAGGTCGACGAGCTCGGCGCCTTGATCCGGCGGATCCGGAGCTCCTTCGAGCTCAGTGTCATGCTGGTCGAGCATCACATGAACCTCGTGATGGGGACCGCGGACCGGGTCCACGTCCTCGACTTCGGGCGCAAGATCGCCGAGGGAGCGCCGGCTGAGGTGCGGCAAAACCCCGCGGTGATCGAGGCATACCTAGGGAGCGAGCAGCCGCACCATGCCCCTGCTTGAGCTGAGCGGCGTCGAGGCGCGTTACGGCTCCCTGCAGGCACTGCACGGGATCAGCCTCACCGTGGACGAGGGCGAGATCGTCTCCGTCCTCGGCGCGAACGGCGCCGGCAAGACGACGACGCTCCGCGCGATCTCCGGCACCGTGAGAACAGCCGGCGCCATCCTGTTCGCCGGCAACCGGCTTTCGCGCCGGCCGGATGCCGTCGCCCGGGCAGGCATCGCCCACTTACCTGAGGGCCGCGGTACCTTCGCGGAGCTCTCGGTTCGCGACAACCTGCGGCTCGGGGCATACGTGCGGCGCGACCGAGCGGGCGTCAGGGCTGACTTGAAGCGCGTGCTCGACCGGTTCCCGATCCTCGCCGAGCGCGGCGACCAACCTGCGGGAACGCTGAGCGGAGGAGAGCAGCAGCAGCTCGCGCTCGGCCGTGCGCTGATGCAGCGGCCGCGCCTGCTGCTGCTCGACGAGCCCTCGCTCGGGCTTGCCCCACGTGTCGTCGCCGACTTCTTCCGGATCGTCGGCGAACTGAACGAGAAGGAGGGCCTCTCGGTGCTCGTCGTCGAGCAGAACGCGAACCTGGTCCTGCAATCGTCGACGCGGGCGTACGTGCTCGAGGTCGGCCGCGTCGCCGTCGCCGGGACGAGCTCCGAGCTCCAGCGCAACGAATCCGTCCGGCGCTCCTATCTGGGGTACTAGTGGGCCGTTCGGTGACAGCCTTGGCCGCGAGCGAGTGCGGCCTCTGGCTTGGTGCTCGCGACCCAGAAGTTCGGCAGCATCACTGGATGGAGCACTAGTGTTTTTCGCAGTCGACTGGGCCGGAGTCGCGCAGCAGGTCGTGGCGGGCCTTTCCTCCGGCGGCATCTACGCCACGCTCGCGGTCGCGCTCGTGCTCATCTACCGCGCGACGGGCGTCATCAATTTTGCACAGGGCGAGCTGGCGATGCTCTCGACCTTCCTCGCCTGGACGCTGACCCAGCACGGGCTCTCCTACTGGCCGGCGTTCGCGCTCACGCTCCTCGTCTCGTTCGCCGGGGGCATCGCACTCGAACGGGTAGTGATCCAGCCGGTCGAGGGCGCGCCGGTCCTCACGGTCGCGATAGTCACCGTGGGCCTGTTCTTCCTCTGCAGCGGCGCTGCCTTCTGGATCTGGTCGCCTGAGGTGAAGTCGATGCCCAACGCCTTCTCCACGCGGCCGATCAGGATCGCGGGCGTTGGATTCTCGATCGCCGATCTCGGCGTCATCGGCGTCTCGCTCCTCGCGGTGGCGCTCCTCTGGCTCTTTTTCCGCTTCACGAAGCTCGGTCTCGCGATGCGTGCAGCCGCGCTCAACCCGGACTCGAGCCGCCTGACCGGGATCCGCGTTGGCTGGACGATCGCGCTCGGCTGGGGGCTTGCGGCGGCGCTCGGAGCGGTCGCCGGGCTGATGGCCGCGCCATCGCTCGGCAGCTTCGACCAGAGCTTCATGCAGCCGATCCTGCTCTACGCCTTCGCCGGAGCCGTGCTCGGCGGGATCGACAGTCCGCTCGGCGCGGTCGTCGGCAGCCTGCTGCTCGGCGTCTTCCTCAACGTGATCGGCACGTATGTCTCGTGGGTCGGCACCGATCTGCGGCAGCCTGCCGCGCTCGCCGTCATCCTCGCCGTCCTGCTCGTCAGGCCCGCCGGTCTCTTCGGCCGTGCTGCGGTAAGGCGCGTATGAGGACCGGTGTGCGGATCGCGCTCGGGCTCCTCGTCGCGGCGGCTGCGGTGACGCTCGTGCTCGTGCTGCCGCACTGGCTGAGCGACGCGCGCGCGGCCGAGCTCGCCCGCGCCGGCTGTTTCTTCATCGCCATCCTCGGCCTCAACCTCCTGACGGGCTACACGGGCCAGATCTCCCTCGGCCACGGGGCGCTGATGGCGATCGGCGCCTACACGACCGCGATCCTCACCGCCGACCACGGCCTGCGAGACCTCTGGACGATCCCACTCGCCGGGCTTGTGGCGATGGCGGCGGGATTTGTTCTGGGCCTGCCGGCGCTGCGGCTCTCGGGTCTCTATCTCGCCCTGGCAACCTTCGCCTTCGCGGTGGCAATGCCCGCGTTGTTGAAGAAGTTCTCGGGGCTGACCGGCGGCGATCAGGGAATCAACCTCTTCGACCAGGCATTGACGCGCTCAACCGGGGCGCTCGGCTCCGTGCACGTGTTCGGCCGGAGCGTCGCCACGAACGACTTTCTCTATTACCTGACCTGGGGAATCGGGCTCGTGCTCGCTGGCGCCGCCTGGTTGCTCGTCAGGGGGCGCCTCGGGCGGGCTTTCCGTGCGCTGCGTGACAGCGAGGTCGCGGCCGCTTCATCGGGCGTCGACGCCTCGCTCTACAAGACGCTCGCCTTTGCGATCAGCGGCTTCTACGCGGGCATCGCCGGCTCGCTGTTCGTGCTTGTCTCGAACTGGTTCGTCAACCCCCAGTCGTTCTACTTCGACAAGTCGCTGCTGCTCGTTGTCGGCGCGGTCGTGGGCGGGCTCGGCTCCCTCGCCGGAATGGCGCTCGGCGCGCTCTTCATTCAGTTCGCGCCGACGTGGGCGGGCAACGTGTCGAATGCACCAGGAGCGCCGTCGGTCTTCTTCGGCGCCGCAATCGTGCTGGTCATGGTCCTCGCGCCCACGGGCCTCGGCGGGCTGCTTCGTTCGCTGGGAGAGGCCCTGACAAGCCGCTTGTACACTCGGAATCCATGAATGCGGGGAAAGGCAGGGTCTTCTTCGCTGTGCTCTGCGCTCTCGCGGTCGTCTCCGCCGCTTCGGCCGGGGGGTCGACAACGCCGGGCGTCACCTCGAACCAGATCCTGATCGGCGGCACCACCCCGCTCAGCGGTCTGGCCTCCGCCTATGCCTCGGTGGCTAAAGGCGCCGACGCGTACTTCAAGTACGTCAATGCACACGGCGGCGTCTTCGGGCGCAGCATCAAGTACAAATACGTCGACGACGGCTACGACCCTTCGCAGACGATCCAGCAGACACGGGATCTCGTCCAGAACGACAAGATCTTTGCCGACTTCAATACGCTCGGGACGGCGACGAACCTCGCCATCAGGTCGTACCTGAACGAGCTGAAAGTGCCGCAGCTCTTCGTCGCAAGCGGCGCGAGCACGTGGGGCAAGGACTACAAGAAGTACCCCTGGACGATCGGCTACCAACCGAGCTACGCGGCCGAGGGAGCGATCTACGGCCGCTACATCGTCAAGACCAGGCCCAAGGCGCGGATCGGCGTCCTCTACCAGAACGACGACTACGGCAAGGAGCTCCTCGGCGGCCTCGAGCGCGGGCTCGGCAAGAAGACGAAGCTGATCGTCTCGAAGCAGGGCTACGACGCCACTGACCAAAACGTCAAGTCGCAGATCGCGCGGCTGAAGTCCAAGAAGGTGAACACGCTGATGGTCTTCGCGACGCCGACCTTCGCGATCCAGTCCTACTCCTATGCGCGGCAGCTCGGCTGGCGCCCGTTCGTCTTCGTGAACGCGGTTTCGAGCGCTGCAAACATCTTGAGCGTCGCCTCGATAGCCAGCAGCAAGCAGCAGACCGAGGGCTCGATCTCGATCGTCTACCTCAAGGACCCGACCGACCCCCGCTGGGAGCGCGACCGCGGTGTGATCCTGTTCCGGTCGATCCTGAAGAAGTACAACGGCGGCAAGGGCCTGACGGACGTCTACAACGTCTACGGCATGTCGGCTGCTTTCACGCTCGTCGATGCTCTCAAGCACTCCGGCAAGAACCCGACGCGCGCGAGCGTGATGCGCGCGGTGACGCACCTGAACGAGCGCAACAACCCGTTCGTGTTGCCCGGGATCTCGGTGCGGACGACGCCCTCCGACCACTTTCCGGTCGCCCAGGCGAAGCTCGAGCGCTACCACAACGGGCGCTGGGTCTACTTCGGCTCGCTGGTCGGCGTCGGGTAGCGCGCCAAGCGTAAGCTCCGGCCGTGGACGGACTGTCCCCGGCGGAGGCTTTCGCGCTCGTCGAGGAGCCGTGGTCGTCCCTGGGCGTCGAAGCTCGCCGGCTGCGAGAGCTCGGGCACGGCCGCCTCGTCACCTACTCGCCGAAGGTCTTCGTCCCGCTGACGAAGCTCTGCCGCGACGTCTGCGGCTACTGCACCTTCGCGCGACCGCCGAGGCGCGGCCAGCGGGCCTACATGACGGAGGACGAGGTGCTTGCGGTGGCGCGCGCGGGGGCGGCCGCGGGCTGCCGCGAGGCCCTGTTCACTCTCGGCGACAAGCCTGAGCTCCGGTACCGGGCCGCCCGCGACGAGCTCGCGGCGCTCGGGTGCGAGACGACGCTCGAGTATCTGGCGCGCTGCGCGCGGCTGGTGCTCGAGGAGACCGGGCTGCTGCCGCACCTGAATCCGGGCGTGATGCCGCCGGCTGACGTGCGGGCGCTGCGAGAGGTGTCGGTCTCGCAGGGACTGATGCTGGAGACGACCGCCGAGCGCCTGGCGGAGCGGGGCGGACCGCACTGGGCCTCGCCGGACAAGCTGCCTACGGTCCGCCTCGAGATGATCGCGGCGGCAGGAGACGCCGACGTGCCGTTCACGACCGGGATCCTGATCGGCATCGGCGAAACGCGGCGTGAGCGGCTCGAGGCGCTGCTGGCGATTCGCGAGCTCGGCGAGCGCTTCGGCCACGTTCAGGAGGTGATCGTCCAGAACTTCCGCGCGAAGCCCGGGACGCGAATGGCGGACGATCCGGAGCCGACGCTCGAGGAGCTGCTCTGGACGTGCGCGGCCGCGCGGCTCGTTCTCGGCGCCGCTTGGAACATCCAGGCGCCGCCGAACCTCAGCTACGAAGACTTCCCGCGCCTACTCGACGCCGGCATCAACGACTGGGGCGGCGTCTCGCCGGTGACCGTCGACCACGTGAATCCGGAAGCGCCGTGGCCGGAGGTCCAACAGCTCGGTGTGGCGACGCGCTCACGCGGCCTCGAGTTGGCGCCGCGGCTGGCGGTCTATCCGGAGTTCGTCGCGGCGATCGATCGCTGGGTCGACACTTGGGTCGCGCCGGCAGTTCTGCGTGCGGGCGACGGCAGCGGTCTCGCGCGCGAGGATGACTGGGCGGCCGGAGCGTCGGAATCCGCGCCCACCGTTTTTGAAGGCGCATCCAGCCTCCTCCCCGCGGCGAGCCTAGCGGCCAACGGCGCACTGGTGAGAAACGGCGCTGCGCCAAGACTGTCACCACCGATCGCTGAGGCGCTGGCCAAGGTGCGCGAAGGGGTCGAGTCCGACGAGGACGATGTGAGCGCGTTGTTTTCGGCGCGTGGAACCGACTTCTCCGCGGTCGTGGCGGCCGCGGATGCGCTGAGGCGGGAGGTCGTCGGCGACACCGTCACCTACGTGGTCACGCGCAACATCAACTACACCAACGTCTGCTATTTCCGCTGCGGCTTCTGCGCATTCTCGAAGGGAAAGCTCGCGGCGAACCTCCGCGGCGCCCCGTACCTCGTCCCGCTCGACGAGATCGTGCGGCGCTGCCAGGAGGCCTGGGATCGCGGCGCGACGGAGGTCTGCCTGCAGGGGGGCATCCATCCGGCTTTCACAGGCGACTTCTACGCCGACGTCTGTCGCGCGATCAAAGGCGCGCTTCCCGACCTCCACCTGCACGCTTTCTCGGCGCTCGAGGTCTGGCAGGGGGCGGAGACGCTGGACCTGCCCCTCCGCGAGTATCTGGAGCGGCTGCGTGCGGCGGGGCTGGCGTCGCTTCCCGGAACAGCGGCCGAGATCCTCGATGACGAGATCCGCCGGATCATCTGCCCCGACAAGGTGACGACCGAGCAGTGGCTGCGCGTGCACGAGACGGCGCATGAGGTCGGTCTCCGGTCGACGACGACAATCATGTTCGGCCACGTCGACGGCCCGAGGAACTGGGCGCGCCACCTGCTCTGCTTGCGAGACCAGCAGCGGCGCTCCGGCGGTTTCACCGAGTTCGTGCCGCTTCCGTTCGTGCACATGGAGGCGCCGATCTACCTGCAGGGTCGCGCAAGGCGCGGGCCGACGTTCCGCGAGGCAGTGCTGATGCACGCGGTCGGGCGCCTTGCGCTGCATCCCTGGATCACGAATGTCCAGGCCTCGTGGGTCAAGCTCGGTGTCGAAGGCGCGCAGGCCGCGCTTCGCGCGGGCGCCAACGATCTCGGTGGGACGCTGATGAACGAGTCGATCTCGCGCGCAGCCGGCGCGAGTCACGGCCAGGAGATGCCGCCCGAGGAGATGGAGGGCGCGATCCGAGTGCTGGGGCGGCCCGCCCGGCAGCGGACGACGCTCTACTGTCAGGCGCCGGTCGAGCGCCAGCAGGCGTCATTCGGAGCGCCACCGCTTGCCGAGCCGTTGAACCCGAGCGTCAACGACGCGAATCTCGAACGGCCGGCGCGTCTCGTCCGGCCGGGTCTCCTCAGCGCCGCAAGCTAAGCAGTAGTCAGTCGCTCCACCAATCCTGCACCATGTCGGCGTCGCCCGGTCCTGTGTTCGGCGCACCGATCGCGAGGATCTCGGCCCCTTCCGGGCCGCCTTCGAACGAGCGCATCGTGTCCTTGTCGACGCGGAGGGCGTCCCACTGCTTCAGCTCGAGCACGTCGCCCTCGACCTTGGCCCGCAGGCTTCCTTTGAGGACGACGTAGACCTCCTCCTGGGTCTTGTGCCTGTGCCCGAACGGCACGCGGAAGTTGGGCGCCAGGCGCTGGTAGCTGATGCCGGAGTGCTCCATCTCGAGGGGCACCCGGGCCATTCGCGACTCGAGGTCAGGCGAGAGCCCGAACTTCGGCGCCTGGTCCTCCACTTCTTTCAAGTTCTGGATCGTGTAACCGGCCATTCGCACCTCCCGGGAATCGACGTGACGCCACGGTATCGCCTTGTTAGAGTGAGTGGTGATGGAGCAGCTCCTCGGGTAGCGCAGGAGACGGCGCGGCGGGAGCCGCGACAGTCTCCCACGGCCTCTCGCAAGAGAGGCTTTTTCATTTCTGGAGGCGGAAGTGGACCGGTACGACCCACAGCAAATCGAGCCGAAGTGGCAGCGGGTCTGGGAGGACGCACGGGCCTTCTACGTCGCGAATCCGGACGACCCCGCCGAAGCGCGGCCGCGCGAGAAGTTCTACATGCTCGAGATGCTCCCGTACCCGTCGGGCGACCTGCATATCGGGCACGTCCTCAACTACACGCTTGGGGACGTGATCACGCACTACCGCCGGCGGAACGGCTTCACGGTGCTACGGCCGATGGGCTTCGACTCCTTCGGCCTGCCCGCCGAGAATGCGGCGATACGCGAGGGCGGCCACCCGCGCGAGATCGTCGAGAGGAACATCGCGAACATCCGCGCCCAGATGCGCCGCCTCGGCTGGGCGATCGACTGGGACCGCGAGGTCTCCGCCCATGAGCCCACGTACTACCGCTGGACGCAGTGGCTCTTCTTGAAGTTCTTCGAGGCCGGGCTCGCCTACCGCAAGGCGGCTCCGGTCAACTGGTGCCCGAACGACCAGACAGTGCTCGCGAACGAGCAGGTGATCGACGGGCACTGCGAGCGCTGCGGCGCCCTCGTCGAGGCGCGCAACCTCGAGCAGTGGTTCTTCAAGATCACCGCCTACGCGGACGCCCTGCTCGACGACCATGCGACGCTCGACTGGCCCCAGCGGACGATTGCGATCCAGCGGAATTGGATCGGCCGCTCGGAAGGCGCGGACGTGCTCTTCCATGTCGAGGAGTTGGATTTGGACATCCCGGTGTTCACGACGCGGCCGGACACGCTCTTCGGGGCGACGTTCGTGGTCCTCGCGCCTGAGCATCCGCTGGTCGAGAGGCTCGCCGCCGGTGGCGAGGACGAGACCGAGGTGCGGGAGTACGTCAAGCGGACGGCGGCCCGCTCGACCGAGGAACGGGAGACCAAGGAGAAGGACGGCGTCTTCACCGGCCGCTACGCCGTCAACCCCGCGACCGGCGAGTGGGTGCCGATCTGGATCGCCGACTATGTGCTGATGGAGTACGGCACCGGAGCGATCATGGCCGTGCCCGGACACGACGAGCGCGACTTCGGGTTCGCCCAGCGCTACGACTTGCCGGTAGTACGCGTCGTCGAGCCGGCCGACGGGAGAGGGGAGGAGGCCGAGGGCGCCTACGTCGCCCACACCGAGAACGAGCGCCTCGTCAACTCCGGCCGGTTCTCCGGGCTGCCCGCGCAGGAGGGTGCGCGGAAGATCGTCGAGTGGCTCGGCGAGCATGGGCGTGGCCGTCCCGCCGTCAGCTTCCGGCTGCGTGACTGGGGCTTCTCGCGCCAGCGCTA
>Ga0184619_10000941_pt1 | contig 10089 bp, 7 predicted proteins | sample PLM0_60_b1_FD_133146 | JGI IMG/M metagenome (GOLD analysis project Ga0184619, IMG submission 133146) | Groundwater sediment microbial communities from an aquifer in East River, Colorado, USA - PLM0_60_b1 | ecosystem: Environmental > Terrestrial > Soil > Riparian zone | place: USA: East River...
GTGAAGAACTACCAACAGGAGCGCATTAACGTAATCCTCGATCCGGAAAAAGCAGATCGCCGAGGCTTTGGTTATAACACCTGGCAATCGATTCTAACTGTGGGCGAAGGCGGGCTGCTCGGCGCGGACACTAGTGCGGCACACTCGCAAAGCAGTTTGAAGTTTCTTCCCGAGCCACATACCGACTTTATTTTTTCCGTGCTTGCCGGCAATGCCGGCTTCGTCGGTTGTATCCTAGTGTTACTCGCCTATGCCATTTTACTTTCCAGAATGATCGCAGGCGCCAAGCGTGCTCCTGATCGGATGGGCATGTTGGTAATCATGGCCGTCGTAGGCGGCTTCACCTGCCAGATTTTCATAAACATCGGAATGGCGCTCGGACTGTTGCCGGTTATCGGTGTGCCCTTGCCCTTGATGAGCGCCGGACTCGCTTCCTTAATTGCCACCTTCATCGCTATCGGCTTTGCGATCAGCGTGCAGTTGAGAAGATTTGTAAATTAATCTCTCCCGTTGACTTTCCTGTTTTCCGGGCCAATAGTTAGCTAAAGGCTTCTTCAAGAACGTTGGTGCAGATCCTGCGTACGTATGCTTGAGCTATCGCCGGAAACGAGGGTGCTGTAATGGAACTCAAAATCGGAGACAAAGTAGAAATTCCCGGTAACACACAGGACTACATCCTGACTGATCCCAGCAAGGTCTATACGGGTCAGGTGATTGGTAAGTCGGAAGGCGAACTTGTAGTACGGTTAGACCAATCAGTGAAGCGCGGGTCGAATGAATTCAGCGAAGTCAGCGTACGCGAGGAGAGCGTTCGCCGCCGCCGTCGGGAAATTTCATAGCCTCCGCCTCAGTCGGTGGGCAAATCTCTTGACAGGGTCTGACCTCCGGAGTATTGTCCCGCCGCCAAGTGATATTTCTAGAAGAGCCTTTTTCACCGGCTAAGCCTCGCACCTCGGTAGAACTCAAAGGGATTCTTGTGACTAACCGCAATCAAAGCCACGCGGCCATAAGGCCTACGGGGAATTTCGGGTTTTCTTCTGTGCCCGTAATCGTGCTGGCCGCCATGCCGAAGTGCCCGCTTTGCTGGATGGCTCTGATGACTACGCTTGGGGTTGGTTCGGTAATCAGTTCAGTGTGGTTGCAACCGTTGGCTATCGCTCTTCTGGTTATAACCTTGGGCGCCTTATTCTTGCGTGCCCGGCGACTTCGGCGTTATCGGCCCTTGTTTTTGGGGTTAGTAGCTGCAGTCGCAATGTACTTATGCAAGTTCAAACTTAACTTCGATGTCGGCGCTTATATCAGCGCTGCAACTTTGTTTGGAGCTTCGGTCTGGAGTGCTGTACCGCGCACTGATCCACCGGACGATATTCGCTGCAGTTGTTAGTTTCATCGATAGTTATTTACCTCGCACTTCAAGCAGAAGTAAGCACATACCGTACGGGAGGTATTTATGGCCGGTCTCACACTCCGCAAAAACGTCGACTCTCTCACTCCGGAAGAGTTGCAGGCGCTGCGCGAAGCCTATCGGAAAGCTCAAGCGATTATGGACAATCGCGGTTATAACTATCACGCCGGATTGCACGGCATTCCGAATTGGTATTGCTGGCACCACGATCATGTACAAGGCTCAAACGTGAATGCCAACCTATTCTTGCCCTGGCATCGCGCCTACCTTTTGTATTTTGAAAGGGCCATTCGTGATCAAGCCCCGGCGAATGCCAAAGTGGCCTTGCCCTGGTGGGATTGGAGTTCGCTGGCTTCTCATACCACCGGCGTCCCGGTAGCCTTCTCAGTACCTACCGCAAACGGTCAGCCTAATCCGCTGTATCGCGCGCGCATCGTGGCGCCCACGTCCAACCCGCCGATTAATCGATTCACGCGTCGCTTCCCGAGAAATCCGGCCCAATTACCTTCTAAACAAAACGTCACCGATCTATTGAACCTATCGCAGTTTAATGATTTCTCAACTCAGCTTGAGGGTTATCATGATGGCATACACGGATGGACAGGCGGAAATAGCGGCGGGCCTAATCCCGTAGGCGGCGACATGGGCACTGTCTCAACGGCGGCTTGGGATCCTATCTTCTGGTCACATCATTGCATGATCGACCGACTCTGGTATCTCTGGCAAACAAAGCACGGAGTCAACAACATACCGCCTAACCTGCTAGCCCTGAGCTTACGGCCCTTTGCGCTAACCGTTAAGGACGTTTTGAGCATAAATACGCTTGGCTATGAGTACGCCGTTACGCTTATCCAATTCTAACGGCGACGAGCTGCTGAATAGTTAGAGGGAGGATATTGAACATGGTAACCAAACGAAGAACCAAGCGGCGCAGTAAGCGCGCCAGCAAGACCAAGTCTGTTGCTGCTCTCGTTACGGCTAAGCCTGCCCAAGAGGCCTACCGCGTCTCCAAGGTATATACCTCTCCCAAATCAATCCCAATCGCGGAATTGCCGGCGGATTATTCGCGTGCCGACCTGGAATTTATTCGCATAGACCATTCCGGAGCTTCGTATGAAGGCCGCGTGTTTTTAAACAATCCGGGCGCCGATGAAAATACTCCCACCGTTGAAGAAACCGGTTACGCCGGATCATTTTATATTTTTGGACACGGCGGGTGCTTCGGTGATGTCGGGCACTGCGAAGTAAACGGGAAAAAGGATGCATTCGATCCGCGCCCTTCGCATCCACTAGAACCAATCAGGAAGGTGGTGATTGCGACCGCTGCAATCAAAAGAGCAGCGGCACAGAGTAAGGAGATTGGGGTAACCGTGGTGCCAATCGTCGTGAGCTGGACGGAACAAACTGATCTGACAAACGTCATGAACTTCGATCACATAAACCTGGTCGCCTACGATTAGCAAGGCAGGTCCGCCCTGATTCTCTTAGTGTCGCTGTGTGACAGGCAAATCTGGGTAATGTGATTTGGTGTGCTTAGTGAACTTTCGTGGGAGCGTGGCAGCGAAACAACGCGTACCAGCCCGAAGTCACACAAACCCGGGGTGATAACGCAAAGCAGGTCACGACTATTCGCTGAGTTTATCCTCAACTCCAATGCGCAAATTAACGGTTTGTGTTCGTGTTTGCGGCAGCTTCGGTTATACTCGGCCTAGCTCGCCCCTGCGGAGGGTTTTCGTTTCAGCCGTCAAAAGCCTCGAAACAAACAAGCAGCACGACGGAAGCTCGATTTGTGAAGCACCGTGCTCCCGAAAGGCGAGTCAGAAATTTTAGCGATCGTCCAACTTTGAACGGACGTATCTTTCAAACTCTTTCGTTAAGCCGCCGGATGGCCAGCGGGGCCACCAGTTGGAACTTCAGGTTCCGTTGACACCAGCTGAAAGCGCAAACAGGTCGCGAGCACATCCGGTGAATTCCGCTATGTGCTACTGCCTGCGCCGATGAAAGGCGCTCCCTGTCGTAGTTTTTAGCTGACGCGCAAAGCGGCTAGTTAGGTTTCTTTTTGATTAGTTTTAGTGACCGTCGCGTTCTGGACATACCAGATCCAGACTCAACTCAATCGGCCCGCGACCGACATCCAACTAAAAACCCATATCTCGGCCAGCTTTACGGACCGCAGACGACCTGCCTGCGTATCCTTTCAAACGCAAAACACCGCGCATTTTCTATCAAAGCATTTCCTGGCAAGAGGCTTAAGCGTCTTGCTAAACCATGGCCAGTGCGGCTCGCTTATCAGCTTGAAGCGCAGCCCGGTCAATTCACAATTTTGAGTAACGGCCTACGCCACGCTGCATCAACCGCTCATGGTTATGCTGGCATTGAAAGCTCAAGAGCTTTCCCGGATGGCGCTCGCTCTACGAGTGGCCACGAGTCGTTTCAGGAGACAACAAGTACACAATGGCAAAAGAATTAATAGTAAGCGTCAATGGACGCGAAAAGAAGATTGCGATCATCGAAAACGAAAAGGTCACCGAGTTTTACATCGAACGTGGCGAAGGTAATCAGGGTATCGTCGGCAATATCTATAAAGGTCGCGTCATGCGCGTCTTACCCGGCATGCAATCCGCCTTCGTCGACATCGGACTTGAGCGCGATGCATTTCTTTATGTGTCCGACTTCTTCGACGAAGAAGAAGAGTTTGAGCGGATCGTTATCGATAAGGCGCAGAAGGGCAATGTCGAAGAGGCCCAGCGCGCGGCGGCGGAACAGATCGCCATGGGCCGCGTCGAACGCGAACGTCACATTGAAGCTACACATGAACGAGTGGAACCGCTACGCGAACTGGAGCAGCAGGAGGGTGAACCACTGCTGGAAGCCGAAGGTTCCGAACCAGCAGAACTGCCGGAAGAGACGTCCACCGAGAGCAGTGATTCTGCCAAACGTCGCGGTCGGCGAGGACGCCGTCGCCGCGGCGGCCGCGAAGGGTCTGAACCGGAAGGCGTGCTAACTCCGTCTCGCGAATCGATAACGCCGGAGGATATCGACACTCCTTTTGTTGCGGCCGATCCGTCCATTCTAAGAATCGTGGACGAAGAGGAAACCGCCGACAACGGCGAGATGTTCAAAGACGCGCGCCTCCAGGAGCGGCTTTTCGATCAAATACACGCCGGTGAATTCAACTTGGAAGACGACTTCCGCACCGCCGAGGTCGGATCGGTTCTCCCCACTGTCGATTATCGCGACGATTCATTTCAGCGAGTGGACGACGGAGACGCCACGAGCAATCTAAGCGCTGGGCCACGTACTCGTGAGCCGATCGCTGCACGCATCGAAAGTTTCATTGATGATGTCGACGATGACAGGCTGCAGACCGGTTCGTTCCAGCGGATTAGTGATGATGAATCCGAAACGGAGGACCTGGCGGGCCGATCGGAACTAATGGATACGGAAGTAACAGAGAGACAACCGCGCGAACGGGCAAGCAGCAAAAAGTCGAGAGTAGGAAAACTTCTTAGCAGCCTGGGCGCAAAGAAAAAAGCTTCAACCAAACGATCGTCGAGCAAGAAGGCCGTGAAGGAATCGGTCTCGGAAGACGCAGACACGACAGATAACCCGCCGGTCGAAACCTACGACGACGCCGAAGCGAGCCTGGACGACAACGGTTCGCGTGCTGAGTTTGCAACACGACGCGGCGGACGGCGCAGGCGCCGGCCCAGCAAAGCAAGTGGAGCAGACGCGACCGGGGCGGAGTCTCCCGCTGAAGAAACGCCGGAAGATGTCGAAGCACCGGGGGACGAAGTGGCTGCCGAAGAAGTTGCGCCTGTGATCGAAAGTTCCCCGGAGGTCGAAGAAGTTTCCGCGCCTGAGGCGGCCACCGCACCAGCCTCGCGTGATTCACGCGACACTCGCGATTCGCGTGGCGGTCGCGATTCCCGTGACCGTGGTCGCAGCAATCGAGGCGACAGTCGTGGCGGCTCAAGAGGCTCGGGTCGACGCGACCGGCAACAACAGCCTACGATTACCGACCTGCTGCGTGAAGGACAGGAAATACTTGTCCAGATCGCCAAAGAGCCGATCGCCAAAAAAGGCGCGCGCATCACTTCCCATATCGCTCTGCCGGGTCGTTTCCTGGTCTACATGCCGACGGTTGAACACGTCGGCGTCTCCCGAAAGATTGAATCAGACAGTGAACGCCAGCGACTGCGCAAACTCATCACCCAGATTCGCGCGACTGAAGAGATTCCCTCGGGCGGCTTCATCGTGCGCACTGCAGGCGTAGGAATCAGCGAGGCAGACTTGCGTGAAGATGTTCGCTATCTCGTGCGGACCTGGCTGGACATTCGCGCGGCCGCGGAGAAGTCGAAGCCGGCAACACTCGTTCATAAGGATCTGGATTTGGTGCAGCGAATCCTTCGCGATCAACTGTCAGACGATTTTGCAGCGATTCGCGTCGACTCCGAGGAGGAATACGAGGCCATCGTCGAGTTCATAAATCGTATTCAGCCGCGCATGGTCAAACGCGTAAAGCTTTACACTCGTGATCGTCCCATTCTCGAGAGTTATGGGGTGCAAGCAGAGATTGACAAGGCGATCAAGCCGCGGGTGTGGCTGAAGTCAGGCGGTTATCTCGTAATCAACCAGACGGAGGCACTGGTCGCGATCGACGTCAACACAGGCAAATTTGTAGGCCGGGGTAGTGGCCGACTTGAAGACACGATCACGCGCACAAACATGGAGGCTGTCGATGAAATCGTGCGGCAGATTAGGCTTCGCGATCTTGGCGGAATCATTGTGCTCGACTTGATCGATATGGAAGAGCGGCGTAATCGCACCAGAGTGATGGGAGCGTTACAAGACGCGCTGCGCGGCGATAAGTCGCCCACGAAGGTGCTTTCGTTTAATGATTTTGGCCTTGTGATTATGACTCGCAAACGGGTCAAGCAGTCGCTGGAACGCACTTTGTGCGCGCCTTGCAACTATTGCCAGGGTGCGGGGTTAATCAAGTCGCCGCAAACTATCTGTTATGAACTTCTCGAGGAAGCGCGCACGCTCGGCAGGTCGATGAATGGAGATAAGACCAACAAGCAAACAACGCTGCGCATTCATCCGGAGGTAGCGAAAGCTTTGCGCTCTACCGAACGAGATGTGCTAAACGAAATCGAAGAGTATCTCGGACCGGTCGACATCAACAGCGACGCAATGATTCACCAGGAACAGTTCGATTTCGCGTTCATCTAGAAACCGAAGAGTTTTAAGTTCCAGGTTTCAAGTTTCAAGTTCGGAGGTTTGGATCCTGAACCTTCATCTTAATTTGAACCTCGCGTCTCCGAACTTGAAACTTGGAACTTGAAACTTCTTCCCCATGAGCAAACTCGGAAACCTCTGGAAGACAATGCTCGCCGGCGGCGCCGGCGTGGCGGCTTTGGCGGCGCTCAACGCGGCAATTCAACGCAACGCCAGTGATCCGGACGACAGCGCGCTCGGCGGCGAGGCCCACTTCTTCCGTTGGAAGCACGGGAGAGTATTTTACAAAATTTCTGGTGCTGAAAATCCAGGGCAGCCTTTGGTGTTTATTCACGGCGTGGGCGCGGGCACGTCGAGTTTCATGTGGCGGAAAAACTTTGATGAGTTGGCCAAAGACTTTCGCGTTTATGCTTTCGACCTGCTCGGCTTTGGCTTTTCCGACAAACCAGCCGTCGCCCCCTACTCTGCTGATCTCTACGTCGAACTAATTACCGATTTCATTCGCGAAGTATCCGGCTATGCGGCGAACGTGATTGCCAGCTCGCTGGGCGCCGCGTATGCCATTCGTGTGGCTGACGAACATCCTGAGCTTGTGAATGCGATGATCCTGAATGGGCCGACCGGGTCCGACTCGCTGAATCGGCGGCCCGGCATGGCGGGGGCGGCTTTCTACGGGTTGCTGCAATCGCCGGTTCTGGGAACTTCTTTTTACAACGTGATGGCCAGTGAACGCAGCATCCGAGACTATGCTCGCGAAAATTTATTTTACGATCATCGTCGCGTCACTGATCGACTTGTCGCTAACTTATATGCGACCAGCCATCAGTCAGGCGCGCAGCATGCAATCGCCGCTTTCCTGGCTGGCTACCTGAATACCGACACGCGATCTCCATTCTCACGTCTGACCCAGCCCGTTGTTTTAGTTTGGGGAAAACAAGACTCGACCACACCACTGGAGCAGGCGTTATCACTGGTGGCATTAAACCCTCGAGCGCGCCTCGAAGTGTTTGACTACTGCCGCATGATGCCCGAGCAGGAACAGCCGGAGAAGTTTAACTCACTTGTTTACGCTAATTTTCTCGCGCGATCCGCGGCGGCTGGTTCAGAATTCTGAGGGCACGGGACATGGTTGAACTCGTCCAAGCCGGATCGCATCGAAGGCATAGCAATTTCGAATCAGGGCCGGCGTTTCCAGAAACCAGCAAAATCCCAAGGAAATTGTTATTCTGGAATAACTCTATTGACGTTCCAGAGAAGATCGGCGAGAATCCAGAAAGCCTCGGATCACCAACATCCAGGTTTAGTACTTCCGAAAAGAAGCTCTCACAGTCAGCCCCAGCTCGAAACCATCGATAAACCACGTCGGGTTTCGCATACATCAATAGCCTAGTTCGTCGCTTTTCCAGACTTCTGCGCAGGAGTTTGAATCGACGGCGCCCACCTGCTTTTCAGCCAGGAACATCAAGGAACAATCATGGAACACTCCTCTTCAGCACACCACAATTCGACGGAGATTAATTCTTCCCCTCAGTCTTTCATGAGCGACTTTGCCGACGCAAGTCATGATCTTCTGATGGCCGATTCCGCCGTCGCGCGTGCGGATGCAGCCCGTCGGTTAGCAACTTTGGCGAGGCCGTTAGCTGCGCCTTATCTCATGGCTGCGCTGTCTGATAACGCCTGGGAAGTACGGCAGGCTGCGGTCGAGGCGCTGGGCGATATTGGAGAATCCGGTGCGATTGCGCCTCTGCAGGAATTACTTGATCGCGGCAACCAGGACGCGTTGCTGGAACAGGCGATCTCAAGAGCGATCGCTTTGATCACCGCGCGTGTGGACGCAGCCTCCGAGGCGGCGACGACGGACAGTGCCGTGCAGTATGAAGTTTCGCAAAATGATAATCAGCAGGTGCTGCCGGTTGAGGATTGGCAGACGGCGGCGCGAGAGGTCGAGCAGGCGGCGAAAAATGAAAGGAAGAACCTTCTCTCCATCGACGATAGTCGCAAGCTGGCGGAGGTTGAGGCGCGACTACGAAGCGAAAAGGAAAAACAGCTAGCCACGGAGATACTGGCGTTGCATGCCGCAGAAGCAGATCAAGCGAAAAGGATAGAGGAAGCTAACGCGAAGTCTCGCAGATATTTCGAACAGGAAGCTAAGCAACGGACTGAAAAGGAAGTTCAGCTACGTACTGAAGTTGTCGCCGCCGAACTGCCGCGGCATGAAGATTCACAACAAAGTGAAGGCGCCAGCAAAGCGCAGGCAGTTCTGCAAACACTCGAACAAGTCAGACAGCAGTCGCAAGCAGAGTCGCTCATGAGAGCCGAACAAGAGCAACAACTACGCGCCTCAATCGAACAATTGCATACGACCGAACGTGAAGAGATTAGCCGGTTAAAAGTGATAGAAGATGCTCTGCGCACACAGGAAGAAGCGAAGGTTCAAGTCCTGGCCGAAGCACGAAGCCGAAACGACGAATACCTGAAGAAACTCACCGATTCGGAAGCTGTGCTGCGCCAACTGGAAACAGAAACAAGCGAGAGCATTGCGAAAGAGCAGGAGATAGTCGCCGCCATCGAAGCGCTGCGCAATACGGAAGCTGAACACGTGGACCTCATAAAAAGATTAGAAGCTGATCGAAGCGCTAGAGAAAAAGCCAGCGAGCAAGCGAAGTCTCGGGCTCGTTACGCCGCTGAGGAACACGCGAGAACCGTCGCAGAGCTGGAAGAATTGCGCCAGGCATTGGCCGTCGCCGCGCAAAGCCGGGCCAAAACCGAACAGCATCTGAATGAACAAATTCAAGCCGAGCGAATTGCAGAGGCAGAACACCAGCGGTGCATCGAAGTGGCCACCGCCTCGCTTCATTCTCACGAACAGGTGCGCAAAGAAGCCGAAGAAAAAGCCAAGCATGCCGCCAAGCGTGCCGTAGAAGAAGCAACTCAGCTGGCGCAACTACAAATGGCTCGTGACAAGGCGATCAGCGAAACTCTAATTCAGACCGCTGAGAAACAGCGGCTTAACGTTGATATCGAAAACCTAAGCAAAGTCGCAAATGAACAGATAGCGCTGATGGCTGAAGCGAAAGTTCGACTAACGGCGCTCGAGGAGACACGCGATCGAGCGGAAACCAAGGTACGACAACGCGCAGAACGTGAGCTGCGTCTGCAGCAGCAAATTGAGGCGCTTCGCCAGGCGGAACAGGAACAGATCGATCGGATTAATCAAGCTGAGACAGAGGCCCAAAGGCTACGCGAAGCGGAGGCTTGTCTAAAGACAGAGGCGGAGTCGAAGCGAAAGGCGGATGCGGAAGCACGTAAAGTCGCCGCGGCAGAAGAGCGCCGGCAGGTCGCGGAGGAAATACGCCAGCAGGCTGTGGAGGAAGAGGAAAAACTCAAGAGGCTGCAAACTATCCGCGCAAAGGCAGAGGCTGCTGCGCAGAAACGAACGGAAC
>Ga0184619_10000942_pt1 | contig 10087 bp, 14 predicted proteins | sample PLM0_60_b1_FD_133146 | JGI IMG/M metagenome (GOLD analysis project Ga0184619, IMG submission 133146) | Groundwater sediment microbial communities from an aquifer in East River, Colorado, USA - PLM0_60_b1 | ecosystem: Environmental > Terrestrial > Soil > Riparian zone | place: USA: East River...
AAAATGACGCCCGCGACAAGCTCACGTAGAAAATGTGGGATCGGCGTCTGCCGGTTTTCTTCGAAATAGAAATCCCAAACGTAACGATTGACCAGCGCGACGATGAAGGCAGTGCTCAACAGCGCGACGGCCGAGGCGACATGCGTGCGCAATTCGAGCGGCACTCCGTAGGCCCACATCGCGGCGTAAAACGCAAGCGCGAGACAGAAGAGCCGGAAAAGGAGACCGAGCCGCACGCCAGCCCGGCGCTTCAAAAAGCGCCCGATCGCGAGCGCAATCAAAAATGTCCCAATGAATACGACCGCCGTGACGGCCGCATTCCGCGTCTCGAGCAAAGCGCTAAACATCAGGTTGCGATTATATCAAAGAAAACGGGCCGCCGAAACAAGTTCTCTCCTGTAGCGGCAAAGCTTGCCCGGAGCGAAGTCGAATGGGCGTGTCGCCTGCGCAACCCGTGACAGAGCAGCCGAAACGGCTGCCTCTACAGTTTCGGCATAACAATCAGCCACGCCCAGCCGGCGAGGAAACACAAACCGCCGAGCGGCGTGATCGCGCCGAGCCAGCGAAGATTCGTCAGCGCCAAAACGTACAAGCTCCCGCTAAAAAGAAAAATGCCCGCGAAAAGCAGCCACCACGCGCCGCGATTGGCCGCGCCGTAAAGCGCGAGCACGAACAGCGCGATCGCGTGCAGGAAATGATAAAGCACCGCCTTGTTCCAGACCTCGAGCATTCCGCGACTTTCGATCGTCGATCTTAGCGCGTGCGCGCCGAATGCGCCCAGCGCGACCGCCAGAAAACAAAGCGCTGCTGCAAGACGAAAAAGCATGACAGGCATCTCGTTTAATATGTCATTTCGAACGCCTGTTTGTCACGTCGCGCGTAGCCGAGAATGGAGCGAGCGGAGTCGCCGCGAGATGGATGGGCAAGCCGCAGACCGAATGAGCGGGAATGAATTCACATCTCTAATTGTTTTCGTCCGCCGAGCGCGATCGCTTCCGACCGTACAACATAATCGGCGACGCCATAACGCGCGCTTGGCGGACGCTTCGAATATAAAAAAGTGTCCCGGCCACACCAAGAGCCGCTGCGGCGAGGAAATTAAGCCTCGGACCCAGTTTCCAAAGACATGCACCCACGATTGCTGCTGCGCTCACGATCAGATCGCGCACCAGATAATACACGCCGACCATTTGTCCGCGTCGCTCCGGTTCGCAGTAGCCGATGATAAGTGCTTTGCGCGACGTGTCGCCAAATTCCTTCAACCCGCGGATGGCGAACGCCACGGCAAGCGTCGTGAAACCGTGCGCGCGCAGCAGGCTGATGGGGAAGAGTGCGAACAGGATAAACGTGATGACGACGAATGGTTCGCGTTGGAACTTATCGGCAAAGTAAGAAGCGGGCATGATGCACAAGGCGGCCGCCGCCATCTCGACCGCCGTGAGCATCCCAATTTCCTTCCCACTCATGCCGATATAATCCATCGCAAAGATCACCACCCAGGCATAGGGAATGCGCTCGCAAAAACGGATCAGGATATCGCTCAAAAGCAATTGCCGCATCGGCCGATTGAATTCGCTCAAGCTTCGCCAAAAATTCCAGCGCTCGATTTTCTTAACTTCATCCTTTGGCTCTTCGCGCAACTGCCATTGCACGAAAATTGTGGCCGCGGAGAGAAAGATTGAAATGAGGAGCGCGATCCGCACGCCGACGATGACGCCGAAGTGGTCGATCAATATTCCGCCGAAGAACGGCGCGATCATGATCGGTAAGCGTTTGATCACCGACTGGACGCCGATGCCCATCGAGTGGCGATTTGCGGCCAGCGTCGCGCCGACCAGTGAAAACGTCGCGGGCAACGAAAAGCAAGTCCATGAAAGAAACAGAAACATTCCGGCGATGACGGCGCCCCAATGCGGAACGAGCAGAACGAGCGCGTAGCCAGCGATTGAAACCAAATTAAAAATGATGAACACGCGCCGATGTCCCCAGAGATCGGCAAGTACTCCGCCGGGATAAGCGTAAATCGCGCCGAGCAACGTCCTCAGCGCGTCGTAGAGACCGATGACAAAAACCCCCGCGCCGAGCGCCTGCAAATATTTCGGTACAAAACGCATCCAAAGTTCCTCGCCTGCGCCAATTACGAAGATGGCGACGAGCAGGACGACGAGGTTGCGCTTGAGGCCGAAAAAGTCGGCGAGCCTGCGCAAGGAATTTAGGCTTTGCCGGCCTGGCGTTTGCATTCGGCGTAAAGCGCGTCGTAAACGACGAATTCGCGCTCGAGAATTTCGTGATCGCTCAGCCCAAGCTTGCCGAAGCCGCCGGCAATCCAGCGCAACCCTTGACCGGCCGCATGTGGATTGCTCGGATGCGAATCGGCCGCGCGTACAATTTCACCCAGCAAAATGAGCGCGGGATCAGTGAGCTTATATTTTTTCAAGATCGAATTGAACGAAACGTCTTCGCCGTGATGGCCAAGCTCGCAATTCGGCACGTCGAACACAGTTCCATGATCGATCTTTGCCCAATCGGTGTCGCGCGGCAGAAAAACAAACTCCGCCTCCGCGTCGATAAAATTCCGGATCAACCACGGACAAGCGACGCGATCGACTTTGATCTTCTCGCGCGTCATCCATCTCATAATATAGACTTACTTTATGGCTCCCTGGTTTTGGTATGCAGTTGTAGCAGCAGTCCTATACGGCGCGCACCAAATTTTTACCCGGCTCGCTTCGGACCTGGGTGGGTTTGTCGTCGAAGCCGGCGCGGCACTGTCGATCTTGCTTTATCTCGCACTCCTTTGGGTAAGCGGGCGGTGGAACCAGAAATTTACCAGGCCGGGTTTCAATTATTCAGTTCTGACCGGGATCTGCGTCGGCGCCGGCACGATCGCGTTTTTCCTTCTTTTCCAAAAAGGCGGGCCACTTTCGGCCGTGCCGATCATTCTCGCAGTCGGCGGTGCCATGATGGCAATCGCGGGGATAGTTTTCTTTCGTGAGCCAGCTTCCTGGCCGCGGCTTACCGGAATTGTTCTCGCGATCGATCGGGTGCTCAAGGGTTTGGGAAAACAAGGGCTGCCCGATGAGGAGATTTTGCGTCGCGGTTTTGCGTGCTTTGACGCGCTCTACGCATTTTTGCAACGGCGATGAAGGCGACCTCGTTACAGCAAACAGCGGCAGAGACATCGCGCCAGACACGGCACCCTACGTTTCGCGAGGCGTTTCGATTTTGGCTCAAGCTCGGCCTCATTTCGTTTGGAGGACCGACCGGCCAGATCGCGATCATGCAAACCGAGTTGGTCGAAAAGAAGAGATGGATCAGTCAGTCGCGCTTTCTCCACGCGCTGAACTACTGCATGCTTCTACCCGGACCGGAAGCGCAACAACTGGCGATATACATCGGCTGGCTTTTGCACAAAACGTGGGGCGGCATTGTCGCCGGATCGCTTTTCGTCATCCCTTCAATCTTTGTCCTTTGGATGCTGAGCTACGTCTACGCGGCGTTTGGCAACATTCCATGGATCGCGGCCATCTTTTACGGACTCAAACCGGCCGTCACTGCCATCGTTATGGCAGCGGTCATTCGCATCGGTCAAAAAGCGCTCCGCAATGAAGTGATGTGGAGCCTGGCCACGCTCGCCTTCATTGCGATCTATTTTTTCAAAGTGCCATTTCCAGTAATCGTACTGAGCGCAGGCGTGATCGGATTTTTGGGCGGTCTCTTTTGGAAAAACAAATTTCAAGTCCTGTCGAGTCACAGCGGTGAGCTGGAGACATCCGTCCTTAGCGATGAACAAGAATCGCCGCCACACACTCGACCGAATTGGGCTCGCGCGATTCGCGTCATAGCCGTGTGTGTCACGTTGTGGATTGCGCCGACGCTAATCGCCGGCTTTGCCAAAGGTTGGCAGAGCACACTGTTTAACGAAGGATTGTTTTTCAGCAAAGCCGCCGTCGTGACATTCGGCGGCGCGTATGCGGTGCTGCCGTATGTCGCGCAACAAGCGCTTTTTCATTACGGCTGGCTCAAGCCCGGGCAGATGATGGACGGACTTGGTCTAGCCGAAACCACTCCCGGCCCGCTCATCATGGTTGTGCAATTCGTCGGCTTCATGGGCGCATGGCAGCATCCAGAGGGTTTGCCAGCAATTCTCGCCGCGACTCTGGGCGCGTTGCTTACCACCTGGGTGACCTTTACGCCGTGCTTCCTCTGGATTTTTCTGGGCGGACCGCACATCGAGAAATTGCGCGGCAACCTAAAATTGACGGCCGCGCTTTCTGCGATCACTGCCGCCATTGTGGGTGTCGTCCTTAATCTCGCTGTCTGGTTTGCCGGTCACGTGTTTATTCCGGGCAGCGGCGGGATCGACTGGTTCGCGCTCGCCATCAGCATTGTTGCGTTTGTAGGAATGCTGCGTTGGAAATGGGACATTATTCCAGTTGTGCTCGGCAGCGGATTGCTCGGACTTTTGTTTAAGTTCGCGATCGCTCGCTAATTAGATCGATGTCGATACTTGCTCCATACGGCGCCATGAGAAGCAAACTCGTTTTCATGACTAAGGAAGGTGAATCGGGCCGCTCCGCGGGCAATAATATAGAGCGCGGCGGCGTCGCCTAAAATTAGCATCGCGCTCGGAGAGCCCGATCCACGTAGTTTCAATTAATACTTCTCGGTTTTCTCCCCCTTTTCCTTGCTCTCATCGTGTTTGCTCAGCAGTTTGCCGTTCGTATCGAACTTGAAGCCCCATTCCTTGCCATTCTTTTCGATGACGGCTTCGTAGTTCGCACCCCCTTTTTCCCAACGAACAATTTTTCCGCCTTTGGCTTCAGTGTCAGCCGCTTTTTGCACAGCCGCCGGAACATCAGTGCCGCTAATATTTTCTTCTTCGTGTTTCTTTCCGCCCGCTTGCGCAGCGCCGCCGAACGCCAGACCAGCGCTCACTACGATTGCTGTAATTAATTTGGTTGTTTTCATGGTTATTTATTTGGTTGTTTATTTTTTGATCGATATCTACTGAGCACGGTTCGAAACTGAATGGTCGTTTGGATGCAGGAAACGGATCGGAAACGAAGTTCTTCATTCCATGCGGTCGTCACAGTGCGTTTTGCCGGGACGCTGCGCTGGAAATGGGACATTATTCCCATCGTGCTCGGAAGTGGATTGCTCGGCCTGATTTATGAATTCTGGTTGTAGCTACGGCTCTATGAGCCGTTCTTTTTATTTGGCCTTTGGCTGCGTGTTCACGACGTGCAACAGGCACGTGGCTACAGGATTTTTCCCAGAAGCTCTTGCTCAGTGCCAAACGGCGGTGCAATTGGCGTGAAACCTACCCCGCCGGTCTTTAACGCTCGCACTCCGCTTGGTAAGCTTCGATAAGCTTGGAGATTCTGGAATGAAAAGCGTCTTGCGCAGAGTAGAGAGCGCCAATGGGCTCGGCGAAGGCCTTTTGCTTGAGCTCATCCTCGATCGTCAGGCTCAGCTCGGCGAGCTTTTCGATGTTGGCGCGCGAGTGAAACTCCATCTCCTTGAGTTTAGCGAGAACGGCAAGCGACTTCTCCAGCTGCGTTGAGTCTGGCTTCTGTTCCGATTTAGCAGGCCCGGCAGCTTTAACGGCGGGAATCCCTCCTCCAACAGCTTGCTTTTTCTGAACCTGTCGCGTTTTTTGACCTGGTTGTTGTGTAGGAGCAGCACCCTTTGCCATGTCTCTGCGCTTCTGATGCTTCTCTTGAATGACCTTCTTGGCGTGCGCGACGTTTCGTGGATCTCCCATAGATCAAATATTAAACAGCGGATGAATGAAGTGCGATGCGATTTCCTTCGGAATCGACGATGATGGCGCGAAATCCGTGCGGCCCGATCTGCTGTTTCTCCTGCAGCACTTTTCCACCGTTCGACTTGACAGCCTGAACCGCTTCGCCGAGCCGGCCGTCCACGGAAAGATAAATCAGCGGCCCGTTCTGCGACGGTTGATTCTTATCGCCTACGCTATCGGTGCCGGCGCAAAGACAGCCGGACGCATTCTGTTCCTCATGCGGCAACAGCCCGTATTCAAATCCACCTTCTGACATTTTGCGCACTTCCTGGCGAAGCACGGCGGAATAAAACTTAATCGCGCGATCAAGGTTCGTGACCGGAATATCCGTCCAGCAAAGTGTATCAGCGCTCATGGTTGATGCTGTAACTCTTGAAGACGAAAATGCAAAGCCGGCTACTGGATGTTTACTTGAATGCCGAAGAGCTTCCAGGCGGGATGCTCGTAGATGTATTTCAGCCGGAAGTACACTTTGTTTGGATGCGTTGGATAATAACCTTCCAGGACCAGTACTCCGTCTGAGTTAATCTCGGGCGCCGCGCTCAGGACCGGTTGCACCTCTTTGATCGGAGAAATGTCGAGATGTGTCTCGATGAATTGGTTGAATACCTCTTTGAGTTTGTCGGGAGTAATCTGCTCCTGCCACCTCCTCGAGATTTGTTGGTGGAAGCCAACAAAGCTTTTGTCCCGGACGGCTTTGTTGAAAGCGAGCAGCGAGTCGAGAACCAACGCCTTCGATTTCTCATCGGATGGCAATTGTTTGCCTCGTTGCTCAACGGAGACGCCGGCCTGAGGCGCGGAGAGGTAAATCACCTTCCACGTTCCCGATTCCTTCACCAGCTCCATAGTGAGTGGAATTTTTCCGCCCGAGCGCGTGGTGATCGAGCCTTCGAGATGGGCGCGATCATTTTTCGTTTCGCGACTGGACCACGAGGCGGAAGCGAAATCAGTTAGACCAAGATTTTTGACGGCTTGCTCGAAGGATCCAACGCTTTGTTCCGACTTTAGAGTCGGTGACGCGCTTTCGTACGCGGCCGCGATTTTTCCCGAGCCGATCAATCCCAGAAACTGGTCTCCCGCTTTGACCGCGCCGCGCGTCAACCCGAAGGCCAGGAGTATGATGATTACAACCAGCAAAAGACCGGCGGCAACTGCGATGAGGCATCCTTTTTTCATATCAATTTTTTCTTATGAACAGAGGCTGCCTCATCTAGCGCTTGGACGCCAGCATCTTTCGCAATTGTTCGAGTTGCCGCTCCATTTCCGGCGTGAGCCTGGGCGCCGCGCGTTTTTCCCCGCCCATCTGCTTCGCGCTCCAGTTGATCGAGTAGTTGCTGCCTTTTTCTTCAAACGTGGCCGCGTAAGGTCCGCCCGGCCGTTTCTCCACTTTTGCCGGCGAATCATTGAACGGACTAAACGGCCGCATCGGGATCTGAATGACGGTCCCGCCGAGTTTTTCGTTAACATCCGGCGCGTTGGCCGAAAACTCGCCGCCGCCCGCGGTCTCGGCACTCAACTTTCCTTTGTTGTAACCAAGTTTCCCCGCGCTTCCCGCCAGTCCGCCGCTCACGCCGGGATCGGCACGAATGGTGAATTCCATCGGCCGATCGGGCGCCTGCTGGCCGCGCGCTTCCCCATCCAGTTTTTCCCGCTTGGAGCGATTGTCCGGCGCGCTCACTTTTTCCAGGACGAGCGTTCCGCCGTCACCTTGCAGCGAGAGTAGACCGACGATCGGAAATTTTCGATGCCGATCCAACTCGGTGAGCTTGCCGCCGACTTCCGGCTCGAACTTGACGCTGCCCCCGGGAACCGGCGCGGTGACTTTGGGCAAATTATCGACCTTTAACTCGGCATCATAAACCGCTTCTGCTTCGCCAACTGCAACGCCCGTGTGATTGACGGGCGACCAATCGACCACGAACCAAAAGTCCGTTTCGGCGCTGCGCGTGAGCGTGCGGAATTGGTCCTTGAGCGGAATTTCCTTCGCGCTCGCTTTGCCTTCCCAGTAACCGGCCGGAGTCGGCTTGCCGCAACCGGCCAAGATCGACAACGTGCCAACCGCGATGAGCAACCGGTTCGCAAAGCGCATAACTATTTTTTTATTGTGATCTCGACGCGACGGTTCTTTTGCCGGCCATCGGGATCATCGGAGCCATCGGGATGCGTGTTCGGCGCCACGGGCTTGACCGCGCCCCAGCCGCGGGTCTGCATGGAGTTTGCGGCCACTCCGTGTTTTGCGAACCAGTTCTTCACCGACACCGCGCGACGGTCGGACAGCTTTGCGTTGTAATTGTCGGAGCCTTTCGAGTCCGTGTAGCCTTCGATCAGGACCTGCGCTTTCGGATAGCTGCCAATCATCTTTGCCACTTGCGCGAGCGTTGACTCGGCCGCCGGACGAAGATTTGATTTGTCGAAATCGAAAAGAATCTCCCCTTGCAGGCTGATCTTAATTTCCGCAGCGGTTTCCTTAATTTCCGCGCCCGCCGCCTTAATTTGCGCGCTGGCTGCCTTCAGATCGACAACCTCACTCTTCAATGCGCTGCTCGTGCCGCCTGTGGTTTCTCCTTTACCGCCGACGTTCTCCGCGCCGCCGGTCAAGCCCAGGGCGGAATATTTCAGGTCCAGCGAACGATAAACAAGATCGAGGGATTTTAGTTGCTCTGCCGATAGTTCAGACGCGACGCAGACCAAGATCAACAATAGAATTCGGCGGCTGATGCCGAACGGGTTCATATTTGAACTAAGTCCGTTCGGTTTACTGTGCGATCGGGACGTTCTCAAATGGGGGTGCGCCAGGAATGTAAACCGAAATAGCCGTTACATCTGATGGCGGCGCCGGGAACTTCGCCCAACCGGCTTTTGTTTCTCCGGCCCCAACTTCCAAATATGCCAGATTGCTCGACAACGGCTTGCCCTCTGTATCCTTGATAATGGGATACTTCTTCTTGTTCTTGGCATCGACGTAATACATGTCGCTGACCTGCTGGCCGCTTTCATTATCAATCCTGGTGGCCTTGTCACGAGTGCTGATGTATTTGAATCGAACCATGATCGTATCGCCCGTTTTCTGGACCGATGTGAGTTCAAGGCTAATGCCACTGATGTCGCTATCGACTTTCATCGGCAATGTGGCAGCCGACTGAGCGGCCAGATGGCCGAGCGACGCGACTGCGACGAGTACAATGACAGCCGGAGCAGCCACGAGATATTTTAGTTTAGAAGCAAGTTTTGTATTCATAATGTTTCTCTGTTTGCGAGCGATACGCTCGCGACGTGAGCATTTGCCCGACTTCATCGCGGGTTACCGTGCGCCCCTTGTAAGAACCGCGCTGAGCAAAGTCAAGTGTGGTTTCGGCCGCTCATTTGTTCCTGTTGACTCCGAAACCTTTCGCGAGTTGACGGACGGAGCGCGCTTTGACATGCTCGCATGGTGAAACATTTCGTTTTCTTTTTTTGTCTTGCTTGCACTTTCGGTTTTGCGCGCGCTGAGACACCACTTCCTTCCGCGCCGGGAACAATCTGGCATTACCAGATGACGCAGGAGTTCGGCGAAGGCGTTCATCCCAGCGATAAATCGGTCAAGTTTGACGCGCAGGGAAAACTTCATCTGCCGATCGACATTTACCTGGCGGGCAAACAGCGCGTCGGCGACGTCGATGCGTTCAAATACGACATGTATCGGCAAGGCGCGGTTTCCTTGACCGAGTTTCTCACCGTGGATGAAAATGGCGTCACCGCCATCGCGCGCTCGGTGGAAAATGGCGAGCCATCGCTCTGCGTGCCGCCGCAGAAAATCTTGAGCTTTCCGCCGCGCGCCGGAGAGAAGTGGAACTATAAAGGCAGCGTCGGGGGCACCGAAACTGAGCAGACGTTCGAGATGATTGGGCAGGAAAGTGTGCAGACGCCAGCGGGAAAGTTTGATGCTTTTCACCTGCGGCTCACCCAAGTGGCGCCGACCCCGCCGAAGGTAGTCGAGGACCGCTGGTTTGTGCCGAACATCGGTTACGTCAAAATCGTTACCACTATGACGCTGGCCAACGGTAACCTTCTTCAACGCATTACGCTCGAGCTGAGCGAAGGTCCGAAGATGGGTGAGAAACCAGCTGCTGCGTCCGCGCCGTCAGCTTCACCTGTTGGGAAGAAGTTGCTGCACGCCGCGCTCGCGAAAGAATTGACGGCTGAGCCCACCACGAGCTTCACGCTGGATCTCAAGAGAATTTTCTGCCGCTGGCAGGGCGAGGCGCTGAAAAAGGGCGACAAAATCCGTTGCGTTTGGAT
>Ga0184619_10000944_pt1 | contig 10076 bp, 9 predicted proteins | sample PLM0_60_b1_FD_133146 | JGI IMG/M metagenome (GOLD analysis project Ga0184619, IMG submission 133146) | Groundwater sediment microbial communities from an aquifer in East River, Colorado, USA - PLM0_60_b1 | ecosystem: Environmental > Terrestrial > Soil > Riparian zone | place: USA: East River...
GCAAGACGCTCGGGTCGTTCATCGCCCTGCCGGCGGTGTTGCCACCGTTCGTCGGGGTGATCGCCTTTCAATTCCTGTATGGCGAATCGGGCTTCGTGGCGCGCGCGGTGCAGCGGCTCTTCGGGCTCGAGCAGGCGCCCTGGCAGCTCCAGGGGGCGGGGGCGATCCTGCTGGTGCACGCCTACTCGATGTACGTCTATTTCTACCTTCTGACCCGCGCCGGGCTTGCGAAGCTCGACGGGTCCATGCTCGAGGCGGCTCAGGCGTTGGGCGCGGGCCGGTGGGAAACGCTCGGGCGGGTGACGTTACCGTTGCTGCGCCCGTCGCTCGCGGGCGCCGCCCTGCTCGTGTTCATGACGGCGCTCGGCTCGTTCAGCGCGCCCTACGTGTTCGGTGGTGGATTCCGCGTCATGACCACGCAGATCGTCGCCGCCAAGCTCAACGGTGAGCTGTCGCTCGCCATGGTCGAGAGCATGGCCCTCGCGCTGGTGACGGTCCTGGGTCTCGCGCTCCTCCGCCGCACCGAGGGCGACGACGTGCTCACCGCGCTCGGCAAGGGGACCGCGCCGCGGCGGCGTCCCATCCGCCGGCCCGGCATCCGCGCACTCGCCACGGCTGCCGGCTGGGCGCTCGCCGCACTGCTGTTGCTGCCGCACCTGACCCTCGGCCTCGTGTCGCTCGTGCCCTACGCCAGCTGGACGACCGAGACCCTGCCACCGCTCTTGTCCCTCGTGAACTATCAGCGGCTGTTCGGTGAGCCCGAGCGGCTACGCCCGCTCATGAACTCCCTGTGGATGGCGGCCGCGAGCACCGGCGCGGCGATGGCCGTGGCGCTCGCCGCCGGCGCGCTGGTCGGGCGGCGCCGGCCGTGGCAGTTCCGCGGTCCGATCGAAGCGCTCATCGCGCTGCCGTGGGCGCTGCCCGGGACCGTGTTCGCCGTCGCGCTCATGACCGCCTTCGGGGTGCACGACCCGCTCCGGCTGCGCTGGGTGCTGGTGGGGACGACGGTGCTGTTGCCCCTCGCGTATCTCGCGCGCAACCTCCCGGTGACGGGGCGCGCGGTGCTGGCCGGGTACCGGCAGCTCGATCCCGCGCTCGAGGAGGCCGCGGCGAGCCTCGGCGCCGGCCGCGGGGCGACGTTCCGGCGGGTGACGCTGCCGTTGCTCACGCCGGCCCTGGCGGCGGGCGGCAGTCTCGCGTTTGTGGCCGCGCTCGGCGACTTTGTGACGTCCATCGTGCTGTACACGCCTGACAATCGGCCGATCTCGATCGAGATCATGTCGAGCCTGCGCGTGTCGGAGCTGGGTGTGGCGGCGGCGTTCGGCGTGATCCTGATGCTGGTGAGCGCGGCGGTGCTCGGCGTGGGAGTCAGACGATGAAACGCATGGCCGTGCTCATGGCCGTCGCGTTTGTCGACATGATCGGCCTGATGCTGGTACTCCCGTTGTTGCCGCTGTACGCCCTCCACCTGCAGGCCGACGCGACGACCATCGGGTTCTTGACCGCCTCGTTTCCCGTCGCGCAGCTCCTCGCCTCCCCGGTGTGGGGACGGGTGTCCGATCGGTACGGGCGCCGTCCGGCGGTCCTCGTCGGCTTGACCGCATCGACCATCGCCTACGTGATTTTCGGGTTCGCCGGCTCGCTCTGGCTGCTGTTCCTGTCCCGCTTTGTGCAGGGCCTCGGGGGCGGTACCACCGGGGTCGCGCAGGCCTACGTGGCCGACACGATGGCGCCGCACGAGCGCGCCAAGGCCTTGGGGTGGTTGTCGGCCGCCACCAGCCTTGGCGTCGTCATCGGGCCGGTGGTGGGATCGTTCGCCGCCCGGGCGGGCGCGTCGGCCCCCGGGCTCGTGGCGGCGGGGCTGTGCGGGTGCAACCTCGTGTTCGCGTGGAAGTGGCTGCCGGAGTCGCGCGTCCTCGCATCTCACGTCACGACCGAGAGCGGCCGTCACCTGCCTCCGCCCGTGCCGCGTCCGGTGTTTCACGCGGTGTGGGACGTCATCCGGCACCCGGGCCGGCCCGCGGCGCAGCTCATCTGGATCTATGCAGTCGCGATGCTCGCGTACAACTCGGCGCCGGCCGTGTTCACATTGTATCTCTCATCGCGCTTCGGTATCGACGTGACCAACATCGGCTGGTTCTTCACCGTGTTCGGTGGCGTGGGCGTCCTGATGCGCGCATTCGTGGTCGGGCCGGTCAACGACCGCCTCGGCGAGGTTCGGACCATGCGCCTGGGCGCGGCGCTGTATGCGCTCGGATACGCGCTGATCCCGCTCGCACCCTCGGTGCCGGTGTTTCTCGGGTTTCAGGTGCTGCTCCCGCTCGGGACCGCGCTGCTCTTTCCGGCGAATTCGGCGCTCGTCAGCCACCGCACGGACCGGCACGAGTTCGGGTTGATGATGGGCGTGCAGCAGGGGTTGCGCGGCGTGGCCAGCGTGGCCGGTCCGATCTGGGCCGGCTTGGCGTATCAGCACCTGGGGCGGAGCGTGCCGTTCTACGCGTGTGCGGTGATCATCGCGTTCGCGCTGCTCCTCGCGACTCGCGTCCCGGTGGGAGCGCCGGCCACGGCTGCCGCCTGAGGGCCGGGCGGCGTTAGCTTTCCTGCCATGATTCGATCGCTCCTCTTCGTGCTCGGTGGGATCGGGCTTGCCCCCACGCCACGGCCGCGTCTCGTGGTCGTGATCACCGTGGACCAGCTGCGCCCCGACTACCTGGACCGCTACCGCCCGCAGCTGCGGGGCGGGTTCGCCATGCTCCTCAAGAAGGGCGCGTTTTTCACCGACGCCTACCAGGATCACGCTGTCACCGAGACCGCCCCGGGCCACTCGACGATTCTGTCGGGGCGCTGGCCCGTCCACACCGGCATCATCCGTAACCTCGCGGGTGTACAGGATGAAGGGGCGTCGCTGATCGGCGTCTCCGGCCCGGGCGCTTCCCCCGCGCGGTTTCGCGGGACCGAGCTGTTCGACTGGCTCAAGGCCGCGGACTCGGGCGCGCGCGCCCTGTCGGTTTCGGGGAAGGACCGCGGCGCCATCTTGCCGATCGGCCGGGCCAAGGAGCAGGTCTACTGGTATGCCGCAGGCTTCTTCACCACGAGTCGGTACTATGCCGACTCCCTCCCGACGTGGGTGCGCCTCTTCAACGGACGGCGCGTCCCGTTCCGCGCGGCGGGGACACAGTGGACGCTCTTCCTCCCGGAGCGGGACTACCCCGAGCGAGACAGCGTCGCCTACGAGAACCAGGGACGGGATGTCGTGTTTCCCCACCGTCTCTCGACCGACAGCGCGCAAGCGGCGCTCGCCTTCGTCGGTACGCCGACGATGGACTCGCTCACGCTCGCCTTTGCCCTCGAGGGGGTCCGCGCCTTGCAGCTCGGCGGTCGCGGCGCGACCGACTTGCTCGCCGTGAGCTTGTCCACGACCGACTATGTTGGTCACGCGTACGGCCCCGATTCTCGTGAGATCCACGACCAGGTGGTGCGGCTGGATCGGTATTTGGGGCGGTTCCTCGAGCAGCTCTTTGTGCGCTATGGCAGGAACGACGTGCTCGTCGTCCTCACGGCCGACCACGGGGTGACGCCGTTCCCGGAGCGCTCTCGCGCCCTGGGGCACGCGGGCGCGGTGCGCGTGATCCCCGATACCATCATTCAGAGCGTGAACGCGGCGCTCGACCAGCGCGTCGGCGGCGGCGACTGGCTCCAGCTCGAGAGCGGGATGTTGCGACTCGCCGACCGCGCCACGCTCGTCGCCGGCGGCGTGAACGCGGACAGCGTGATCGCGGATCTGGCGGCCCGGCTGCGGGCGCTGCCCGGGGTGGCGCGCGTCGACCGGCCAGTTGACCTGGCGACGCAGGCCACGGCCGATCCGGTGGCGCGCCGGTGGATGCACCAGGTACCGCCCGACGGCTCCGTCGACCTCGTGGTGACGCTCACGCCATACTCGGTCTGGAGCTATCCGAATCTCCCCATCGCGATGCACGGCCAGCCCACCGACTTGGACGCGCACGTGCCTCTCATTCTGTGGGGCGCCGGGATCCGGGGCGGTGCATACGGCGGACGGGTCAGCACCGTAGACATCGCGCCGACCCTGGCCCGGTTGCTCGACCTCACGCCGGCCGAGCCGCTCGACGGGCGCCCGCTCACCGCGGCCCTCGCGCCGCGAGAGTAGGGAGTTCCATGGCGCCGAAGCTGACGGGCGAGCAGATGCGGCGGGTCGAGGAACTCGGGGCCTTCCAGCGCTCGGTGGATCACCTCAAGCACCTGGTCACCGAGCTCGAGGCGAACCGCGCCGGTCAGACGCGCACCATCCAGCAGCTGTGCGAGAGGATCGCGAACGAGGCGTCCCAGATGCGCCAGCGGGCGCTCACCACCAACGTCGGCACGCTTGCGGACATCGCGGGAGCGATGTCGGTGATGGCGGGGCGCGGTGGTGGGGTCCTCATGAAGATCCGCGGGCTCGCCGACAGCGTGAACAGTCTCACCATGCAGCTCGACATCGCCATGAAACACGCGACGGCGCCACCGGAGCCGAAACCGCGGACCTAGCCGTGCCCGTCCTCCCCATCCGCTGTAGCGGGCTCGCCAAGCGCTACGCCGACGTCGTCGCGGTCGCGGGGCTGGATCTCTCCGTGAGTGCGCGCGAGTGCTTCGGCCTGCTGGGACCGAACGGGGCGGGGAAGACCACCACCATCGAGATCCTCGAGGGCCTCACCGCCCCAGACGCCGGGGACGTCGAGATCCTCGGCATGCGGTGGACGGGGGGCGGGGAGACGCGCGCCCTGCGCGAGCGCCTGGGGATCCAGCTGCAGGAGACCCAGCTCGCGGACAAGCTCACGGTCGAGGAGACGGTGCGGCTGTTTCGGAGCTTCTACCGCGCCTCGCATACCGTCGCCGAGGTGCTGGCCCTGGTCGGGCTCGAGGAGAAGCGGAAGGCCTGGGTGGGCAAGCTGTCGGGCGGGCAGAAGCAACGGCTCGCGGTGGCGTGCGCGCTGGTCTCGCGCCCCGAGCTCCTCTTCCTCGACGAGCCCACCACCGGTCTCGACCCGCAGTCGCGTCGTCAGCTCTGGGACGTGATCGGCCGGTTCCGCGCGTCGGGCGGCACGGTCCTGCTCACCACCCACTATATGGAAGAGGCGGAGCGGCTGTGCGACCGGGTCGCCATCATGGACCATGGCAAGATCATCGCGCTCGGGACGCCGCGCGCGCTGATCGCTTCGCTCGGTGCCGAGCACGTGGTGGAGTTCGCCTTGGCGGACGGGGCGGCGCGGGCGCCGGGCACGGACGAGCTGGCGGCGCTGCCGGGCGTGCACGCGGTGCGTCCGGGGCCCGACCGCACGGCGCTGACCGTGGCCGAGGTGCATCGGGCCGTGCCTGCCTTGCTCGGACTGCTCGAGCGGCGCGGTGCCGAGCTGTCGCTCCTCGCGACCCACCACGCCACCCTGGAGGACGTGTTCGTGGCGCTCACGGGGCGGCAGCTGCGTGATGCGTGACCACGCCCTGGTCCAGCTGACGCTCGCGCGCATGCGGGAGTTCTACCGCGAGCCCGAAGCGATTTTCTGGGTGTTCGGGTTCCCGATCGTCCTCGCGTTCGCCTTGGGCATCGCGTTCCGGAACCGGGGACCGGGGGAGCTGCGGGTGGCGGTGCTGCGTGGGGCGGGGGACAGTGGGGTCGCCGTTGCCCTGGCGCGCGCTCCCGGTCTCGCGGTCGCCGTGCTCGACTCGAATGCGGTGCGGCTCCAGCTCCGCACCGGCCGCGTGGCGCTGCTCGTCCTGCCGGGCGATCCGGTGGTGTATCGGTACGACTCGACTCGCGCGGAGAGCCGGCTGGCCCGGCTCGAGGCGGACGCCGCCGTGCAGGGCGCGCACGGCCGGACCGATCCCGTTCGCGTGGCGGACGAGCGGATCACCGAGGCGGGCTCACGCTATATCGACTTCCTCATCCCCGGCCTGCTCGGCATGAACCTGATGGGGAGTGGGCTCTGGGGCGTCGGGTTCTCGGTGGTGCAGGCCCGCACCAAGAAGCTGCTGAAGCGTTTCATGGCGACGCCGATGCGCCGGAGCCATTACCTCCTGTCGTTCATACTCTCGCGCCTGGTATTCCTGTTCGTCGAGGTGGCGGCGCTGGTGGGCTTCGGCTGGTGGGTGTTCCACGTGGGCGTACGCGGCTCGTTCGGCGCCGTCGCGTTCATCACCGTTCTTGGCGCCCTCGCGTTCGCGGGGCTGGGCATGCTGGTCGCGAGCCGCGCCCGCACCATCGAGGCGGTCTCGGGGCTCATGAATCTCGTGATGCTCCCGATGTGGATCCTGTCGGGCACGTTCTTTTCGTACGCGCGCTTCCCGGATGCCATGCAGCCGTTCGTCAAGGCGCTGCCGCTCACGGCGTTGAACGACGCGCTCCGTGCCGTGATGATCGACGGCAGCCCGCTGGTCCAGCTGGGAACGCCGCTCGCGATCGTGGCCGGATGGGGACTGGTGAGCTTCGTGATCGCGCTGCAGATCTTCCGCTGGCGGTAGACGCGCGTCAGTCTCCGCGAAGGAAGGCCCACGCCCGGGAGCGCAGGCCGCGCGAGCGCCGCAGGGCCTCGCGGAACGCCGCTGCAGTCGGGTACCGCGCGGCCGGCTCGCTCGCCAGCGTGGTGCGCAGCACCTCTTCCAGCTCGCGCGGCACGTCGTGGCGCGAGGCGCGCAGCGCCGGGATGTCGTTGGTCGTCTGGCGGGCGAGGATCGCCTCGGGGGTGGCCCCCTCGAACGGCGGCCGGCCCAGCAACGCGAAATAGGCAGTCGCGGCGAGCGAGTAGAGATCGGTGCGCTGGTCCACGCGCTCTCCCAGGAGCTGCTCCGGCGCCGCGAACTGCGGTGTACCGCTGCGCGACGTGGCCCCTCCGAACCGGCCGTCGCCGCGCAGCGCGAGCGCCAGTCCGAAGTCGGTGATGCGCAGCCGCCCGTCCGGCTCGATCAGCAGGTTTTCGGGCTTCAGGTCACGGTGCACCAGCCCGAGCGCGTGTGCGTGCTCGAGGGCCGACAGCGCTCGGTCGAGCACGCGGACCGTCTGCTCGACGGAGAGGGGGCCGTGCTGGCGCACGTGCTGCGCCAGGTTGGTCCCGGGGACGAGCTCCATCGTGTACCACTGCAACCCCGCCCGGCTCATGATGTCGTAAATGCTGACGATGCTCGGGTGCCGCAGCCGGGCGGCGAGCTGCGCTTCGCGGCGGAACCGCTCCATGACCGCGAGATCGGCCGTGAGCGATGGGTGCAACACCTTGATCGCCACCTCCCGCTCGAGTCCCAGGTCGCGCGCGCGATACACCCGGCCGAAGCCCCCCGCCCCGATTTCTTCGAGCAGCTCGTAGTCGTCGCCGAGCGCGCGCCGCAGGCGTCGCTCGAAGCCCGCCTCCCCCACCTGCGGCGCCGCCGCCGGCTGCTGAAACACCCCGGCGTCGCTCACGAAATCCTCCAGCATCTCCGTCGCCGTGTAGTAGCGGTCGCCCGGCGCGGCCTGCAGCGCCCGCGACAGCACGCGCTCGAGCGCGGCCGGGACCGCGGGCCGCAGCCGGCGCGGGGGCGTGACGCGCGTCGGGTCCGCATCCGGCTCCTGGCCGGTCAGCACGTAGTACACGAGCGCCGCCACGGCGTACACGTCGCTCGCGGGCTCGCCGGGGCTGCCGGCCCGGACTTCCGGCGCCACAAAGTTGCCCCCCGCGCCGCGCTCGTCCGGCGGCACGTTCGGGAGACACCAGCTGGCGTACCGCAGGTCCGTGATCACGGCGCGCCCCGAGACCTCGAGCATGAGGGTCGTCGGGATGATCCGCCGCAGGATCACCCCGTGGGCGTGGGCGTGCTCCGCCGCGCTCAGCAGATCGCGCACCAGGACGTGAGCGGTCGGGATCGGACGTGGTCCGCGACGCAGCGCGTTGGCCAGGCTTTCCCCCTCGACCCAGTTGGCCGTCCGGTAGGCGAACGTCCCCGCGACACCGGCGGCGTACACGTGCCGGATCGCGGGATGATCGAGCGCCGCGAGGGTCTCGGTTTCGCGCAGGAACCAGGCGCGGCTGTCCGAGTCGGGCCACAGATGGACGTGCAGCGCCACGTGCCGCTTGAGCAAGCGGTCCCACGCGTGGTACACGGCGCGCTCGGGCGTCGCGGCCACGATCTGATCCAGGCGGAAGGCGGGCTCGAGCGCCCGTGCGACGCCGTCCAGGCGCTCCGCGGGCGGGGTAGCGTGGGTCATCGCGCCACAATCTAACGCGCTCAGCGAACCGGGATCGCGACCGCGGCCCAGGCGCCCGGGCCCGGGGCCGTCGGGTGAAAGCGCGCGTCCCACAGCAACACGCGCAGTCGACCGCCGCTCGAGTCGACCGCCGCCACGAGAAACCGGGCGAATTGCGCGATCGCCCGGCCGCGCGGCGTGGCGAGCGCCGTGCGCACCGCCGGGTCATCCAGATGACGTGGCGCCACCCACCCGGATCCCGCGACACTGTCGCGGGACGCGGCGAGCTTCTCCCAGTGGAAAGGATGACCGATCACGGTGAGCGCGGCCCACGCGGCGTCGGGCCCGAACCGCCGGCTCGCGGCGGCATGCGCCTCCGCCTTGGCCGCCGTGCTCGCTGCCGCGTTCGCGGCGACGTAACCAGCCAGTGCGAGCAACCCGTACGCGGCCGCCCGCCGCCGGCCCGCGACGCCGAACCAATGCTCGGTCCACCCGGCCACGCCCGCGACCGCGCCGCCCAGCGTCGCGAGCCGCACGCCCCACGCGACCAGCTCGCGACCGCGCCACAGGACCAGCGTGGTGATCCCGATCAGACTCAGGAGGTAGACGAGCGCGGGCGCCCAATGCCGGCGCGCGCCCCAGGCCAGGGCGACCAACGGCACCAGCCAGAAGACGGGATCGACGATCGCCACCCAATCGGCGTAGTACCACCGCCCGCTCCAGGGCAGGAGTGGCCGCAAGCCGTAGGAGCCCTGCCAGTCGAGGTAGAGGTGGCTGGCCACCGTGAGGGCGACGCACGCGGCGATCGAGCGCCAAGCCGCAGGATTCCCTCCATGGCGGCGCGCCCACCAGCGCAAGATGAGGCCCACGAGACCGGTCAGGGCAACGATCTCGACCGCGGCGCCCAGAAACGCGTGGGTGATGCCACGGTGGTAGACCAGGTAGTCCACGCCGGCTCGCGGTGTCCATGAGCTCGGTCGCAACACGAGCTCGGCCCAGTCCGGCGCATTGCCCGCGACCGCGCCGATCCAGCCGGCGGCTGGCAGCTCGCGCCCGGCCACCGCACGGCCCAGCGCCGCACCGACTAAGGTGTGTGCGAGGTTGTCCATGGGTGGGCGAAAGCTAGCACTCCGGATGCTGCCCTAGACGCGGTGCCCGTCGGCCGATACGTTTCGCCCCCACCCGTCGCTAGAGAGAGGGCGTCTCATGGGGTACCAACCACTACCCGACCGCCGTACGCGGGGCGACCGGCGCCACCTCGACGACCGCCGCTCGGGTGTGGACCGCCGCTCGCCGGAAGATCGGCGCCACGCCGACACGTCGGTGGCGACCGACCGCCGTGCGGACGTGCAACGTCGCGCGGACAGTGAGCGGCGGGGAATGCCGCGCCGCGCGTTCGTGCCCCGCCGCCTCGTGTCCGACCGGCGTGCCAGGAGAATCCCGCCCGCAGCCTAGTCGGTTGACCGAGGCGCGCCCGGCCGCGGGGGGCTAGTTCTTGGAGTAGTCGATCGTGACGACGACGCCGGACCGCCGCTCTGACGGGTACGCGACGCTCACATGCGCCAGTGTCGCGACAGGATTGAGCTGAGCCGCGCCGGAGAGTGTGGACGCCGCGAGCAGCGCGCTGCGCGCCGCGCTGATACCGTCGTATCCTGCCTTTGTGTCAACGACTTGCGCGTACACTTGCAGCGTGCCGCGACCTTGGGCTTCTGCGGCAGCGGGACGTAAGGTCGAGAACCCGGCAACCAGAGCGGCCACACCCAACGCCCGCACCATCAGAGTCCCTGTCTGACCGATCATGTGCCGCTCCAAGGTTCGAGATCTTCGTCCGTCACTGCCAGGACAAGGCACGCTCCGTGCCGACCGCGACCTA
>Ga0184619_10000945_pt1 | contig 10076 bp, 10 predicted proteins | sample PLM0_60_b1_FD_133146 | JGI IMG/M metagenome (GOLD analysis project Ga0184619, IMG submission 133146) | Groundwater sediment microbial communities from an aquifer in East River, Colorado, USA - PLM0_60_b1 | ecosystem: Environmental > Terrestrial > Soil > Riparian zone | place: USA: East River...
CTACGCGTTGCTCGCACCGCAGATCGCGGTCACGATCGTATTTTTCGCCTGCGCCGCCGGCCAGAAGAAAAATACGATCGTGACCGCGATCTGCGGTGCGAGCAACGCGTAGGGCAGCCACGCCGAGCGGAATACGACGCGCTTTTCCATGTCAAGAAAAGGGCCCGGCCGCCCTCGTCAGCTCTTGTTCGCCGCCTGGAACTTCCGCAGGATCTCGTTGCCGCGGCGCGCCGCCTCTTCCATCGCCGTCCTTGCATCCTTCTTGCCGGCGAATACCCCTTCCATCTCCTCTTCGATCACCTCGCGGCCCTGAACGTAGTTGCCGAAGCGCAGGCCCTTCGAGTTGGGCGTGGGCGCCTTGTTGGTGAGTTGGCGCACCGCGATGTCGGCGCCGGGCACTTTCTCGTAATAACCGTCCTTCTTAGTCACCTCGTAGGCGGCGTTGGTGATCGGCACATAACCGGTCGATTTGTGCCAGTCGACCTGGACGCCGGTGGACGACAGATAAGAGAAAAACTTCGTCACGCCCTTGTACTCAGCGGGCTTCTTGCCGCTCATGACCCAGAGGCTCGCGCCACCGATGATGGAATTCTGCGGCGCGCCCTTGATGTCGTCGTGATACGGCAGGAAGTTCACCGAGAAATCGAACTTGGCGTTGCGGCGGATACCCGCCTGCGCCCCGGAGCTCGAAGTGAGCATGGCGCACTCGCCGCTGAAAAAACGCGCCTCGGCTTCGTTCTTGCGCCCCGAATAGGTGAACAAGCCCTTCTTGGCGAAGTCGGCCAGCATCTCGACGTGCCTCACGTGCTGCGGAGAATTGATCTTGAATTCCGTGTCGGTGCCGGCGATGCCGTTTTCCCTGGTGCCGATCGGCAGGTTGTGCCAGGCGCTGAAGTTCTCGACATGCACCCACGCAGGCCAGCCGGTGGAATAGACGCACTGCTGTCCGGAGGCCTTCAGCTTGCCCGCGACGACGGCGAATTCCTTCCAGGTCTTCGGCGCCGTGCCATCGAGGCCGGCCTTTTTGAACGCATCCTTGTTGACGTAGAACACCGGAGTCGAACTGTTGAAGGGCAGCGACAGCATGTTGCCTTTGCTGTCGGTGTAGTAGCCCGCGACCGCAGGAAGATAGTTTTTCGCGTCAAACGGCTCGCCCGCCTCTTTCATCATCTGGTACACGGGCATGATCGCGCCCTTCGCGCCCATCATGGTCGCTGTCCCGACCTCGAACACCTGCAGAATGTGCGGCGCGTTGCCGGCACGGAACGCGGCGATCGCCGCGGTCATCGACTCGGGGTATTGTCCCTTGAAGATCGCAACGACCTTGTATTCCTTCTGACTGGCGTTGAAGCCGTTGGCGAGCTCGTTGACCTTGTCGTTGAGCGCCCCCTGCATCGAGTGCCACCAGTGGATTTCGGTCTGAGCTCGTGCCGTTGCGGACAGCAGTGCCGCGCCCGCCAGGACAGCAAGGCCAATCTTGGTGCGCATGGTGCCTCCTCTAATGGTCTTAACCGCAACGTGTGTGCATCGTCACTTCCCGGCCCGCGCTTGATATTCGGCAATCTTCTTCTTGAGATCCTCGTATTCCTCGCACGGAAGCAGGCAGATCTTTTGCAACGCAGCGAGATGTTCCTGGGCTCTTGGAAGATCGTTGACGATCAGATAGGCCTCCCCGATGTACTCATGGGCGCCGCGGTGCCGCGGGTTGAGCTGCAACGCGCGCTCGTAGTGCTTGAAAGCTAGGTCGAACTGACGCGAGTTACGGTAGGCATAGCCGAGGTAGTTCTGGATGTCGGCATTGCGCGTGTCGCGCAGCGCGGCCGACGACAGCAATCGGATTGCGCTGCTCCAGTCCTTTGTCTCGACGGCCTTCTTGCCGCCGGCGTAGTCGGGGTCGAGCTTGAAGTCGTCTTCCTCGGTGGGATCCGCCTGCGCGGCAAAGGCGCCTGCCAGTGCGATCGCGAGCGCCAGCCGGCGCACCCAGCTCACCATCACTTCAGAGCAAGATACTGCTTCATCTCGCGCAGCTCCGCCCGGTCGCCGTCCGCGGTGCGCGCGAGACGTGCGAGCTGGTTGAAGTATCCCGCGGCTCGCTTGCTCTTGCCCGCCGCCTCGGCGGCCTTCGCCGCGCCGTAAAAACCGCGCAGGCGATTGGGCGCGTTCTTCATCGAGACTTCGTACTCCTTCAACGCCAACGCGGGCTGGCCCTGCTCGCGCAGCATGTCACCGAGCAGCTCGCGCATCGGGTAGAGGCGGTTTTCCATCGCGACGTGCTTCGCGCTGCCGTCCTCGAGTTCGGCCGCGGCGCGCATGAACTTGAGCGCCTCGTCCTTGTTGCTTCTCGCCTGCTCGAGCCAGGCCTGCGCGCCGAGGATCTGCACCTCGATTTGTTCCGCCCAGTAGCCTTGCTTCGCCTCGAGCAGGCCTTCGCGCAGCTGCTTCAGCTTCGCGATGTCCGCTTCGGCAGCGGCCGGCTCGCCGCTGCGCGCCGCACCCATGGCGCGCGCGAAATGCGTGATCGCCTCTGCTGCCGGGAACGGCGTGCCGAGCGGCTGCAGCTGCGCCGCGCCCTTCCAGTCCTGGCGCTCGAGGTAATAGCGTGCCGGGACCGCCGCGCGCGCGGTATTGCCGGCGGAGATCGGCCCGATCACCTTCTTCACCTGCGCGCTCTCCTCGACAAGCGCTTTCCCATTTGAGTCCTGGCCGAGCTGGAGGTAGGCGTACTGCATGAAATCCAGCGCATGCGGCACGCCGGCGAGCACGCCGTCGAGCTTCGCCTGTGTGCTGAAGTCCTTGGAGACCTGGTTCGACTTGAGGTTCGAGGCGATTGATTCCTTCCACATCCCGACCATCGAGTAGATGTGCGAAGGCATGTGCACCGCGTGCGGCGCGGCCGGCGCGATCTTTGCGTACTTGTTCGCCGCCGGGACGCCCTTCGCCGCGATCGGCGCGAAGTCATAGCTGTGAATCAGGTAGTGCGTGATCCCGGGATGGGCGGGGTACTTCTTGTCCAGGGGCTCGAGGATGCTGATCGCCTTCAGCAGCGGGGCCATGCTCTTGTGGTCGAAGATCTCGTTCAGCGCCAGCGCGTGGAAGATCTTCGCCTCGACGTCGTTCGGGTACTTCTTGGCCAGCGCCTCCATCGCGTTCGCGTAGTTCGTGGTGCGCGTGTCCTGATCCACCTTGTCGAAGTCCTTGTAGAACTCCCGGATCGCGAGGAGCCAGTCCCGCTCGCGGTCGGTTTTGGGACCCACCGCCAGCCCCTTGTCCACCGCGTCGAGCCCGCGTTGGAGAGTCGCAGCGTCCCACGGGCCGACGAGCGGGTTCGGCCTGATGCTGACCGCAAGGCCCCAGTAAGCGATGGCGCATCCCGGGTCGGTCTGCGGGATCGCGGTAAACGCCTTGATCGTCTCGGGGAACCAGAACGAGTGCAGCATCCCGAGCGCGCGCTCGAACTCCTTCTGCGCCCCGGGCGTGCACGAGGTCTTGAACAGCACCTGGCCGAGCTTTTCCTTCTTCTGCTGGGCTTCGTCATGGCCGAGCGCAGCAGCGGACGCGAATGCGAACAGCGATGCGACAACCGCCGAAATGAGTTTCGATTTCATGGACGTTCCTCCTCGGGAAGATGAGGATCACTATACGCTTGGCAATTTTTATAGGTGTTCTTTTCGCCGCACATGCTCATGTCACTCAAGGCGGAGCTTCGTAACTGCTTGAGGAATCTGGCGCGCCCGGCGCGAATCGAACGCGCGACCTATGGCTTCGGAGGCCATCACTCTATCCCCTGAGCTACGGGCGCGGGGGGAGCGAAATTATACACCGCGCGATCGAGCAGCCGGCGCCGGGTCGGCGACGGAAGACAGATGGTCCTCGATGAGGCGCATCGCCTCGCCGACCGACGAGGTCACGCTCAGCTTGCGCTCGACGCCCGGCCGCAGCACGCCATAGGCGCGGAAGCGCTCGATCATCGCGATGAACGGCTGCCAGAAACCGTCGCTCGCGCACAGGATCACCGGCTTGTCCTGCAGGCCGAGGTCGTTCATGGTGAGCATCTCGAGCAGCTCGTCGAGGGTGCCGATCCCGCCGGGCAGCGCGACGAACAGGTCGGCAGATTCCGTCATCAGCTGCTTGCGCTCGGCGAGCGACTCGACGATCTTCAGCGTGCCAAGGTCGGCCGCGGCGCGCTCCGCACGGATGAGGTGGCGCGGCATGATCCCGAGCACTTCACCGCCCGCGGCCGCAGCGGCGCGCGCAGCGATTCCCATGAGCCCCCGGCCGCTGCCGCCGTAGACGAGGCGCAGTCCGCGCCCCGCGCAAGCGGCGCCGAATTCCGCGGCGAGGGAGCGCGCGGCGGCCGGGAGATCCTCGACCGCCGAGCAGAACAGGCACACCGAGCGTCTTTCCATGTCAGATCCTGACGACCGCGTCGAGGCCGATGTCCACCGCGGGCGCCGACTGCGTGATCCGGCCCACCGAGATGAAATCGACGCCGGTCTCGGCGATCGCGCGGATGGTCTCCAGCCTCACGCCCCCGGAAGCCTCGAGCGGAACCCGGCCGCCCGAGAGCGCGACCGCGCGGCGCAGGTCTTCCGCACCCATGTTGTCGAGCAGAATCACGTCGGCCCCCGCCTCGAGCGCCTCCTTCACTTGCTCGAGCGTGTCGCATTCGACTTCGATCTTCGTCAGTACGGGAACGCCCGAGCGGGCGCGCTTGACGGCAAGGGCGATCGAGCCGCACACGCTGATGTGGTTGTCCTTGATGAGCACGCCGTCGTCCAGGCGCAGCCGGTGGTTGCGTGCCCCGCCCAGGTGCGCGGCGTGCTTCTCCAGCGCGCGCAGGCCCGGTGTCGTTTTGCGCGTGTCGATCAGCACCGCCCGCGTCCCCGCGATGCGCTCGACATACTGCGCGGTGAGGGTGGCGACTCCCGAAAGGTGCTGGAGAAAATTCAACGCGGTTCGCTCCACCGCGAGCAGCCCGCGAGCCGGGCCTTCGACTCGCCCCATCGCCATGCCTGCATTGACGCGGTCACCGTCCCTCACACGCAGCTCCACTCGACACTCGGGCACGCGGCGACGGAAGACCTGTGCGGCGACGTCGATCCCGGCGACGACGATGTCCTGGCGTGCGTTGAGCGCGAGCTCCGCGCGCGCGTCGGCCGGGATCACCAGCTCCGATGTCAGATCGCAAAAGCCGATGTCCTCGGCGAGCGCCTGGTCGATCAGTTCTTCGACGACGAGGGGATCGATCATGGGAAGGGAAAGGGCGCGGGCGCAATGCGCCGCAAGGTCTCCATATCGGACTTCGGATTATCGGTCTTGGAGAAAATCGCGGCAAGTTACGGGCGGCGGTTCCCCTGGTCGCATCGGCAACCGCTATAATGCGCGCTCTCCTACGCTCGCCTGAGGCGCGAGAATGAGCGCAAAGCGGCACGAATCCCTGATCAAGACTCCCAGGCAGCTCGTCATCGTGCTCGTGCTCGCGTTTGTCGTGCCGATCGTCGTCATCGTACTGCTTGCGCAACTCGCGACGAGCGGCAGGATCTACGACGAAGACGCGAAGTCGCCCGAAGCAATCGCAAAGCGCATCAAGCCGGTCGCCGAAGTCAATCTCGGCGCGGCCGGGCCGGGCGGCAAGATCCTCAAGACCGGGGAAGAGATATACAAGTCGGTGTGCACGGCGTGTCACGCCACCGGGATCGCGAAAGCGCCGAAATTCGGCGACCGGCGCGACTGGGCGCCGCGCATCAGGGAAGGCCAGGAGGAGCTCGTGCGGGTGGCGCTGAAGGGCGAAGGCGCGATGCCCCCCAGGGGCGGCGCGTCCGAGCTCTCCGACGTCGAAGTCGAGCGCGCCGTCGTCTACATAGTCAACGCAGCCGGCGGAAATTTCAGGGAGCCGGCGGTGCCCGGCTCTGCGGCGCAGGCGCCGGCCAAGGCGGACGGCAGGAAGGTGTACGAGTCGACGTGCATGGCCTGCCACGGCACGGGCGTGGCGAACGCGCCGAAGTTCGGGGACAAGAAAGCGTGGGCGATGCACCTCATGCACGGCACCGAGCACGTGTACGAGAACGCGCTCAAGGGCAAGGGTGCGATGCCGCCTAAAGGGGGCAATCTCATACTGTCGGAAGCAGAGGTGAAGGCGGCAGTGGACTACATGCTCGGCGCGGTGAGGTAAACCGGGGACAGACCACGTTTTTTCTGAATACCTCCTCGCCTGTTTCGCTCGCTCGAGGAGAAAACGTGGTCTGTCCCCGGTTTTTTGTTCATGATCGATCACCTCGATCACATCGTCCTCACGACGGCGCGCACCGAGGAGTGCATCGACTTCTACACCCGGGTGCTCGGAATGAAATTCGAGCGCTTCGGCCAAGGCCGCATGGCGCTCAAGTTCGGCGGCCAGAAGATCAATCTCCACGAAAAGGGCAAGGAGTTCGAGCCGAAGGCGACCGTGGCCTTGCCCGGAACGCTAGATTTATGCTTCATCGCGGCAGTGCCGCTCGAGGACGTGATCGCTCGCCTTGCGGCGTGCAACGTGCCTATCATAGAGGGGCCGGTGATGAAAACCGGGGCGCAGGGACCGATCCGCTCAGTGTACGTACGCGATCCGGACGGCAACCTGGTCGAGATTTCACAGCAGGCCGCTTGAGCCTGCGCGTCAATAGGAGGGAAGGCCATGAAGCTCGTGCAATTCGCCGGAGCAGTCATCGCGTTCGCGCTCTTCACCGGAGCGCAGGCGCAGCAACCCGTCGTCGTCAAGTTCAGCCACGTCGTCACCGATGAGACCCCCAAAGGCAAGGGCGCGATCCGCTTCAAGGAGCTTGCCGAGGCGAAGACCAAGGGTCGGGTGAAGGTGGAGATCTATCCCAACAGCCAGCTCTACAAGGACCGCGAGGAGCTCGAGGCGCTGCAACTGGGCGCAGTGCATATGCTCGCGCCTTCGGTGTCGAAGTTCGGCCCCTTGGGCGTACGCAAGTTCGAGGTGTTCGATCTGCCCTACATGTTCGCCGACGAGCGGTCGCTCGAGCGGGTCGTCGAGGGCCCGGTCGGCAAGGGTCTCTTCAAGCTGCTCGAGCCGAAAGGCATCGTCGGGCTCGCCTACTGGTTCAACGGCTTCAAGGAATTCACGGCCAACAAGCCCCTCAGGAAGCTCGACGACTTCAAGGGCCTGAAGATCCGCATCCAGTCCTCCAAGATCCTCGAGGGCGAGATCAAGGCGTTCGGCGCGATTCCGCAGGTGATGGCGTTCTCCGAGGTCTACACCGCTCTGCAGCAGGGCGTCGTCGACGGCGAGGAGAACACGCCCTCGAACAAGTACACGCAAAAGATGCACGAAGTGCAGAAGCACATGACGCTGTCGGACCACGGTGTGGTGATGTACGCGGTGATCGTCAACAAGAAATTCTGGGACGGCCTGCCTGCGGACATCCGCAGAAGCCTGATCGAAGCCATGGCGGAATCGACCCAGTACGTATGGGACATCGCGAAGAAGGAAAACGACGACGCGCTGGCGAAAATAAAGGCGGCGAAGACCACCGATGTGTACGTGCTGCCTCCGGCGGAGAAGGCCGTGTGGCGCAAGGCGATGCTGCCGCTCTACCAGGAGTACGAGGACGTGGTCGGCAAGGATACGCTGCGGGCGATAGAAAAAACGGTCGCGCAATCGTCGGCGAAGAAATAGCCGGCCGCGGCGGCGGCTGACGCGGCTCGTCCGCCCGCGCGGCGCTTTCATGCGCACGTTCAACCGCGTCCTCGATCATCTCGAAGAGTGGCTCGTCGCGAGCTTCATGGCGCTCGCGACTGGCGTCATTTTCATTTCCGTCTTGTATCGCTACACCGCCGACATCGCGTGGGTGTGGAATTACACCCGGCATATCAGCCTCACCTGGGCGCAGGAACTGTGCATTTACCTCTTCATATGGATGGCGAAGTTCGGCGCGGCCTACGGCGTACGCACCGGCATTCACGTCGGCGTTGACGTCCTGGTGCGGCTGCTCGCGCCGCCAAAGCGCCGCTTCTGGATCACCTTCGATCTGCTCGCCGGGGCGCTCTTCACCGGCGTGATCGCCGTTCTGGGCGGCATGTTCGTGTTTCGCATGTTCGGCACCGGGCAGGTCTCGCCCGACCTCGAGCTGCCGATGTGGGTGGTCTATCTGGCCGTGCCGCTCGGGTCCTCCTTGATGTGCTACCGTTTTTTGCAGGTCGCGTGGCGTTTCCGCCGCACCGGCGAGCTGCCCTCGCACGGCTACGCGCACGTCGAAGGACTGCAAACGGAGGCGCGGACGTGAACGGCTGGATCATTTTCATCCTGCTGATCCTGCTGATGCTGACCGGCATGCCGATCTCGATCGCGCTCGGCCTTACCGTGCTCACGTTTCTGTTCTTCATGACCGATCTTCCGGCGGAATTGGTGTCGCAGCGCTTGTTCACCGGGCTCGACCAGTTCGCCATCATGGCGATCCCGTTTTTCATTCTCGCCGGAACCTTTCTCACCCACGGCGGAGTGGCGCGGCGCATGATCCGTTTCGCCACGGCCCTGGTCGGCCACTTCCACGGCGGCCTCGCCATGGCGGGCGTGTTCGCTTGCGCGCTTTTCGCCGCGGTGTCCGGTTCCAGTCCGGCCACCGTGGTCGCGATCGGCACCATCCTGATTCCGGCCATGGAAAAACAGGGCTATCCGCGCAAGTTCGGCGTCGGCGCCATCGGCACCGCCGGCGCTCTCGGGATCCTGATTCCGCCTTCGATCGTAATGGTGATCTACTCCGTGTCCACCAACACGAGCGTCGGCAAGCTCTTCATCGCCGGCATCGTGCCGGGCATCCTCCTTGCCGCGATCCTGATGGGCATCACCTGGGTCATCGCCCGGCGCCACGACTACCCGCGCATGCCGCGCGCCAGTCTGAGGGAAACCTGGACGGCGTTCTGGGACGCGATCTGGGGCCTGTTGCTGATCGTGGTGGTGATCGGTGGCATCTACGGCGGTTTGTTCACGCCGACCGAGGCTGCCGCAGTGAGCGCGGTCTACGCGTTCGTCGTCGCGGTCTTCGTCTATCGCGATCTCAAGCTCTCCGACGTGCCGAAAGTGCTGCTAGCTTCGGCCAACATGAGCGCGATGCTGCTCTATATCATCACCAACGCGATCCTGTTTTCATTCCTGCTCACCTCAGAAAACATCCCTCAGGCAATGGCGCAGTGGATCATCGACAAGCATCTCTCCGCCTGGGTGTTCCTGCTCGGGGTCAACATCCTGCTGCTGATCGCCGGGAACTTCATGGAGCCTTCCTCGATCGTGCTCTTGCTCGCGCCCATCCTCTTTCCCGTCGCGATGAAACTCGGCGTCGACCCGATCCACTTCGGCATCGTCATGACCATCAACATGGAGGTCGGCCTCATCCATCCACCGGTGGGTCTCAATCTCTACGTCGCGAGCGGCATCGCCAAAATGGGGCTCACCGAAACCACCGTGGCGTTCGCGCCCTGGATCTTCGTGATGGTGCTGTATCTGCTGCTCATCACCTACGTGCCCCAGATCGCGACCTGGCTGCCCGATTCCATCTACAAGACCCCGGGCTAGCGCTCGCCTGACGCGCGCCACGGCTTGCGTTAAGCTTCGTCCGATGAAAATCGCATTCATCGCCGATCCGCTGTCCTCGTTCAAGATCCACAAGGACTCGACCTACGCGATGATGGCCGAGGCCGCGAAGCGCGGCCACGAGCTGTATTTCACGCTGCAGGAAGGCCTCATGTGGAAGGGAGGTCGGGTCATCGGCGAAACTTCCCGCCTCGCGCTCACCGGCGACAAGGACCCGTGGTATCGCATCGCGTCGCAAAAGGAGACGCCGCTCGCTGAATTCGACGTGGTGCTCATGCGCAAGGACCCGCCGTTCGATGCCGAGTACGTCGCGAGCACCTGGCTTCTGGAGCTCGCGCAAAAGGACGGCGCGAAGGTGTTCAACGACCCGCGCGCGATCCGCGACCACAGCGAGAAGCTGGCGATCGCGAAATACCCGCAGTTCTCCCCGCCGACGCTGGTGACACGGCTCGCCGGGCAACTCCAGGAATTCATCGACGCGAACGGCGAC
>Ga0184619_10000946_pt1 | contig 10071 bp, 7 predicted proteins | sample PLM0_60_b1_FD_133146 | JGI IMG/M metagenome (GOLD analysis project Ga0184619, IMG submission 133146) | Groundwater sediment microbial communities from an aquifer in East River, Colorado, USA - PLM0_60_b1 | ecosystem: Environmental > Terrestrial > Soil > Riparian zone | place: USA: East River...
AACGCGCCACCGATAGGAACGATCGTCGTGAGGTTCCGCCCGTCGATATCGGCGCGCTCAATCGAACCATCGTTTAGGGCGGCAGTAGCGCCATCAACAGAGGTAAACTTGCCCATATTGGTCCAGTAAACCTGTCCGTACTCGACATCCACTACGATGCCGTCAGGGTGTCCTCTGCGCCCGTCGACGATGACCTTAAGATTGTAGCCATCGGGATTTGCAGAGACTATGCGACCGCCCGCATTATCCAGAAAGAAGATGCGGCCCGTGGTAGTATGTCGTGCTGTATCAGTTGGTGCTGATGACACTTTGAAGGTCATGAAAAGTACTTCTCTTTGATAGTTGAAGTCGTGGGTAACAAGCCCAGAGAGTATAGCCACACATGTAAACTAGCAGGCGAAAATCGAATGTAATAGCTGGTACCAGAGTAGTATTGCTATGACATGAAATTATCAATTTTTATAACTATAATAACCTAAAAAACTTAATATGAGTTTGCCATGCAGACAGGAAAACGTGTTCTTATCACAGCCGCAGCGAACGGGATCGGATTGGCAATCGCACGCGGCTTCGCAGCGGAAGGCTCGAAGGTGCATGTCTGTGACATCAACGAAGTTGCTCTACACGCATTAAAGCAATCAGATCCGTCGACACTTCGACTGTATGCGATGTTTCAGATCGCTCATCAGTAGAAAGGCTAGTCACCGACGCGACTCACAGACTTGGCGGCCTTGACGTATTGGTGAACAATGCCGGTATCTCGGGCCCGACAGCTCCCGTGGAGACGATGGATCCTGATGCATGGGAGGCAGTTCTCAGGGTCAATCTGATTGGTACATTCAATGTGACCCGCCTCTCGATTCCTCATCTCAAACAGTCGGGGTCAGGCGTCATCATCATCATGTCGTCACTGGCTGGGCGGGTCGGCTATCCGGATCGCAGTCCGTATGCGACCACGAAATGGGGTCTCATCGGTCTAACCAAGACACTGTCGATCGAGCTAGGCGAGGCAGGCATCCGAGTCAACGCAATCTTGCCGGGCGCAGTTGAAGGTCCACGCCTCCAACATGTCTTTGAAGGTAGGGCTAGCGCGAGTGGTAAGTCCATCGCCGAAGTGACCGAGGAGGCGCTTGCTAACCAGTCGATAAAGAGATTCGTAGACCCAAGGGACATTGCCGCTCTTGCCCTGTTCCTGGCCTCAGATAGTGCGCGTTCAATTTCGGGGCAGATGATTCCCATTGATGGCGACTCGCAGACAGCAGAATAGAAAAAACATATGAGAAAAGGTTTTTGACTTCTAATAGGTAATGTTAATGTCATAACTCAACGTTGTCATCTATTTAGTACGCATACAGTTATGCAGGCTGTATTACAGTACGAAGCGGAGCCATTCGGAATAAGAGTCATCATTATTGAACCAGGTATAGTAGAATCCCACTTTTACTATGATTTAAAAATTGCAATAAAGGCACAAAGAACAAATTCTTTTCCAGAGAGGATGCAGAAATATAATGAATCATCGACTTCTATGTTATCATAGACTTCCTCTCCTGAAGGAGTAGCAAGAATAATACTGAAGGTAATTACATCTAAACTCCACAATCGAGGTAATACCGTAGGCGACGATGCTGCCAAGATACTTGAAGCAAGAAGAACTATCTGATGCAGGGTTTGAAAGTTTAATCAAGCAGTGTTGTACGTAAAACCAGTGGCTGGGAGATATGCCAGTGCTGCTGCTGAAGTAAGGGCACGTACTCCAACACGCAGTGAGCGACCACATCTACCGATTCATTGGTGAGGGATTGAATAGTCATGCTTATCTGTAACTCCGATTATATATCAATATTATCTGTTATCTGTTACCATAGTTTCGATAAAGGAAAAATTTACACCGTATGATAGACTTGAATCTTTCCTTTCTAAGCTCTAGATCTATATTAGATCAAACTTGTATGTGGCATTATTTATATTGATTTTTTAGAACACTTTTACCACTCTGATTGGCTTCACTTGCGACACCAATATGATTGGTAAATGTGGTCAATTTTCAGTACTCCCGGGTTGATCAGTTGAAAAAAGCTCTACTGATCTTCCATACTTAGCAAAAAAATATGGGTATGTGATGGATGCAATAGAGACTTAACTTGCTCGAAATATATTCTGCTAACCTAGTCTCTTCCAATGAGAGCCAGTCCAAAGGAGTAATTGACCACATAAGGCTAGTGCGACACCGATTAGCGTATCCAACAGTCGTGCTTGGGCAAGTGACGTCTGCCCTGGACTTAAAATATTCAGGAGTACTAGGATGAACGGGGTTAAGAAGAGCGTTGTCAGGGCGTAGTTGATGTTTCTCACGGCAAAATACATGCTGGCAAACAGGAACAGAAACAATAATAGTAACGACTGGTTGTGCACGTATGTCGTTATTACAGAGCCAATTGCTGCACCAAAAATGGTACCAATAATACGCATGGTACTGAAGCTGAATGTAGTTGAAATCTCAGAACGCAGGAATAAGACACAGATTGTTATCAGAACCCACGAGGCCTTCGTTAGTCCTAGATCTACAGCAATAAGCAATCCAATTGCACCTATGAGCGAAAAGACGATTGAGAATCTGAACGGTTGTGATCTTACAGATAAATTGCTTAATAGCGGTGTCAGCTTCTCTCTATAAGTGAACCCGGGATGATGTAGCGGTACAGAGACGGTCGCTGGTTTTGGCTTTGAGGTCGAATGCAGAAGCGGGATCACAACGCCGAGTAGTGCCCACAGTCCACCGACAAAATAAAGCAAGAACTCTTCACCAGCATCACTGATACTAGGACCAGGCAAACCAATTCCTATAGAGAATACGATCGAGCATACTAACGAGATGTTGACAACTCTCGAATATACTCCAGTGTACGAGATGATGAATAATCCCAGGGCATAAAGTGGGATCACAAGGAACCCGGTTGTGCTAACTACTATGCCAGCTGCGAATGCTGATGCATAACTAACGCAAACAAGTATGAGAATGTTATTCGTGGCCCATTCTGGTCTTTGGCCCTCTACCATTGACACAGTCATCGTTCCCAAAGTAGCAAAAATCGCCTCGGGAATGCGATTTAAGAATAACCCTATGACAAGTGGCGTAATCACGAAGAGCCCTATTCTCACACCAGAGATTACAGTGAGCTGGCCTACGTCAAAACTTGTGAGGCTATGAAGGAGATCGCGGGGCCAGGTCTTCCCTTTAAAAGGAGTCATTCTCTGGCAGGTATAGTGATGGTACTTAAGCTAACCTTATTTGCTTTATTAGATCTACTTGGACCGTCAGTCGAAGTTTCGAGGCTTAGTTCAAAGTAAAGCATTCTATACCCTTTTGCAAATCCGTAACGCGTAAAATCAAAGGCGGAAGCTACATCTTCCACGGTCTTGTCTCGCCATTTGTCATTTCAGATTCATTTTGATATATAAGAATATATGAATATCTCCTCCGAGTCATTATCTATGCATACTGAAGCAACGAGATTTTTTATTCCTATTGACTCAGTAGGTCTCTTTTAAGATTTGGATACACCTTGTAAAGATGTTCCTTATAGCGGAGCCTCTAAGGCATCGTTTTATTTCTAGTAATTATGACATCATATAGATAAATTTAGCTTATGACTATGACGCCATATAACACCATTTGTCCGGCATGTAAGTTGATAATCAAGACGGTATAATATTAAATGCACCGATGTCTTACAAATGCATATTACTTTAGCTATCATACTACTCTATTAAGATATAACTTTGCATAAAATTAAGTACCTAAATGTTCTTAAGTTGTAAATTTAGATACTCTTGGTTGTTATTGTACTATTAAACGCTTGGCTTAAAAGTTTTTACACGGGTGGTTTAACCTGTTATAAGATATAAAGTGTTACTACGATCAGATCGATTATTAGCATTTAGTGATTCTGTAATTGTAGTAGCCAGTGTATTACTGGTATATAACCTTGCAACTTTTGCAACTACTGAACCAAACGCTTTTCAGCCACAGATTTTCTTCAGTACACTTATAGCGTATGTAGGCAGCTTTATCGTAGTCTTCTTTTTCTGGCTAACCTTTACTACTCTATTAGAGTATATTAAAAACTTGAATGATATAGTGGCTTCACTCTCTTTAATATTTCTAATACTTGTTACTCTTACCCCCGTTGGAAATATACTAGAACAACAGCAGAAAAGTGAAAAATCATTACTTTTTACGTCATTGGTCGAAATTTCTGCGGGGTTGGTGCTTCTCATAATATTTTTTTATGTAACAAAAGGTAAGGTGCCTCCCAATCACGTTGCCAAGCTTACACTGACATATACTTGCGTGATTCCCTCAGTTTACACTGTATGTTTGTTTGTATCTTTTTTGAATTTCACAATAGCGCAACTGCTTACATATTCTATTATTCCAATTTTTGTACTAGTGCGAATTACAGTCAACAAGAGGTATCCAAAAAATCATATCGATTGATAGTGTTTAGTGATTGAGTAACCATAGTAAGAATCTATCCCAAAATTATCCCATTGCTGTACTCAACCCTATCTGCATCGACATACTTCCAGTTAATCAAGATAGCAGGATTATTACTATCATTTTCCTATCTGCATCGAAATACTTCCAGTTAATCAAGATAGTAGATTATTACAAACAGAGCTCGTAGTGTGTATACATGATTTCATAATCACAGGCATGTTATGCTAATCTAGGTCAACTATTGATGTAGTCTTGCTCTGATAAGACTTTTCGCCTTAAATTATTTAATGCGAAGATATTAACACGATCAGTGCTGGAATGAATTCTATAGCAGATCCTTGACGTAAGACCACTAAAGCCTCCAAATTACAGACAGATACTAATCAACAATGTGATATACTTCAGCCTCAGTATTTGTAATACTATTGATTGTAGTCGCAACTTTAATTATTATAAACGGTATGTTATTTTGGCCTTGAATAGCAGTATAACAAGTAACAAGAGAAAAAAGAATAAGAATAAGATTGTTGTTATTTGGTGGCATAGCAGCGGGTACCAGTGCAGCATCTAAAGCCAAGAGAGTAGATCCAGATTGTGAAGTAACAATACTTCAGGACGAGTCTCTGGTTTCATATGGAGCTTGTGGAATGCCATATGTTATAGAAGGAATAATTGACAATTTTGAAAAGCTAATTGAGAGATCTGCAAACACATTCAAAAAACAGTATGATATTAATGTAGTAGTAAATACGCGGGCAAAGAAAATAGATCGCATAAAACAAGAGATACTAGCTACCAATTTGAGAAATAATGAACAGATGACCTTGGAATATGATTCGTTGGTAGTTGCAACTGGAGCAAGACCCATTATTCCACCAATCAAAGGCGTTGACATGGATGGAGTAGTCTTTTTACGAAATTATGGCGATGGTGAAAAAATAAAAACAAGAATTGCTGAAAATGTGCAATCAATTGTAATTGTCGGTGCAGGACTTATTGGACTTGAAATGTCTGAGGCTTTCAAGAAAAATGGTATTGATGATGTAACTGTTGTAGAAATGGCTAATCATGTTCTTCCCAACATTCTAGATAGTGATCTATCTAAAATAGTGGAAGAACACCTTTGTGATAATGGAATAAAACTCAGACTTGGAGAAAAGTTAGTGCAAGTCATAGGAGGAAATGGAAAAGCAAGAGGTATTAAGACCAATAAAGGCACTATCGAATGTGATCTCGTGCTTCTTGGTACAGGGGTACGGCCTAATTCTGAACTAGCAAAAGATGTAGGTATTGAGTTAGGATATGCTAATGCAATAAAGGTAGATGAATATATGAGAACAAATGTAACCAATATATTTGCCGCTGGTGATTGCGCTACTGCAAGAAGCTATGTAACAGGCAAAGATACGTACTTTCCTCTTGGTACTACTGCAAACAAACAAGGAAGAATTGCTGGCGAAAATGCTGCTGGCGGGAATGCAATATTTACAGGAATAGCAGGAAGTTCTATTGCAAGGTCTTTTAATCTATATTTCGGTAAAACCGGACTAAGCTTAGAAGAGGCTTCAAAAGAAGGTTTTGATCCAACTGAAGAAACAATAGAGAGTATAACAAGGTCAGGATACTATCCTGATAATAAACCTATATGGATAAAGATTGTAAGCAATAGGACTGATGGTGGTAGAGTGCTCGGTTCTCAAATTGTTGGAGGAGAAGCTGTAAAAGGTAGAATTGATCTAATTGCTCTTGCTCTTCTTCTTAAAGCAAACGCAGCTGATCTTGCAAATTATGATGCATGCTATGTTCCTCCAGCCTCTCCAGTATGGGAACCAGTAACCATTGCTGCTTCACAACTAATCAAAATGATAAAGAAATAAATAAGGATCAGGAAAAATTTGATCCTATGCAATGTAGTGTAAACAGACAAATTGGTTTGATCATTCGTCCAGAAAATGGATAGATATACAAAAAGAGTCAGATTAATAATATAGTCAAGCAATTAACAATATGATAGTTAGTTATAAAGATGATTTCACAGACTAATTGTAAAGCTTGGGGTTTCTACTTTTTTATATTGATCCGATTATCATTAACACCCAAAATTATTGGAACTGGACATCTCCACCTAAATTATGATGTACCATTTAATTCATAATCAATACAACGGAAATAGCTTAGAAAGATAGGTAAACGAAACTGTAAGTAAGAGTAAGAGCCATTCACTAAAACATGACGGTAAATCTACAGTTATAAGCGACAAGATATCTGGAAATTTGACGCTTCTCTATAGGGAGGTATACCGAGTTGGTATCGGATGAAATAAAAACAACACAGTAGACTGATATGTATCAATATTCTATGCTCATAATTAAGATTCATAATTTCTTTAATAAATCAATCTGCTGTATTTCGGTATGATCTAATCGCTGATCAATTACCCTTGATATCAAAAAGACTACATACATATCCTATAATACCGCATAGTAGATGTCATGAGCGAATATGAAAATATGCGTACAGCTGATATTGTAGCTGAAGCATTGCTTGACTGGAAAGTTGAAGTGATTTTTGGCTTACCTGGTGATGGTATAAATGGATTCATGGAAGCACTAAGACGAAGACAAAATAAAATAAAGTTCGTACTAGTTAGACATGAAGAATCTGCAGCATTTATGGCGTGTGCTTATGCGAAGTATACTGGAAAACTCGGTGCATGTGTTGCAACTTCCGGACCAGGTGCAATACATCTTTTAAATGGATTATACGATGCTAAAGCGGATAATACTCCTGTTATTGCTATTACAGGAACTACATACTCTGATTTAATGAATTCTAGCTATCAGCAGGATGTTAACTTGCTACAGCTATATTCAGATGTCGCCGTTTACAATGATATGATAATTGTTCCGGAACAAGCGGAAATGGCAGTGGATATTGCATGCAGAACTGCACTGGCACAGAGAGGAGTAAGCCACTTAACTATCCCAATAGACATTCAGGAAAAGAAAATGAGTGGTAAATTTTCTAGACATAACGTTGCTTACCATACATCTGACGTTTATGTTGCCGAAACAATTCCAAGTCGCTCTTTAATAAAAAAGGCAGCTGAAATTCTTAATTCAGGAAATAGGATTGTAATACTTGTAGGACAAGGAGCACTTGGAGCTGGAGACGAGGTGCTTGCAGCTGCAGAAAAGTTAAGTGCTCCAGTTGTCAAAGCACTTTTAGGTAAGTCAGTAATTCCCGATGACAATCCATATAGTTTAGGCGGTCTTGGCTTACTTGGAACCGAACCATCCAGTGATGCTATGAGCGAAGCAGATACGCTCTTTATGATTGGAACATCCTTTCCATATATCGAGTATCTTCCAAAGCCAGGTCAAGCAAGAGGAATTCAAATTGACATAAAGCCCGAGAAGATTGGTCTTCGTTATCCGGTTGAAATTGGTTTAGTGGGTGAATCAAGGCTCATATTATCTGCACTGCTTCCACTACTGAATCAAAAGGATAATCTAGAATTTCTAAAATCAAAACAGAAAGCAATGAAAAACTGGAATAGATTATTGAAAGAAAAAAGTACTAGAACTGATAAGCCAATCAAACCACAAGTTATTGCAAAAGCAGTTTCTGATGAAGTGGAAGATAATGCAATAATTTCGGTAGACTGCGGAACAAACACAAGCTGGGCTGCTCGTTATATTGATATACGAAAAGGGATGAAGTTTTCTGTATCAGGTACTCTATCAAGTATGGCTAATGGTTTGCCATATGCAATAGCAGCACAAATAGCCTTTCCAGAAAGACAATCTATAGCCTTTGTTGGTGATGCCGGACTAACAATGCTGATGGGTGAATTTGCTACTGCCGTTCAATACAACCTTCCTATCAAAGTAATTGTTATCAAGAATAATACGTTAGGAATGATTAGATGGGAGCAAATGGGATTTCTTGGAAACCCAGAATTTGGAGTAGAATTCTCTCCAATCGATTTTGCAAAATTCGCTGAAGCTTGTGGTGGTAAAGGCTATGCTATAAAAGAGCCGTCTGAAGTAAAATCTGTAATGCATCAAGGCATGAAAGAAAGAAAACCAACTATAATTGAAGCATATGTTGATCCATTTGAACCCCCGATGCCACCAAAAGTGGAAATGAGCTTTGTTAATAATCTAGCTAAATCATTTGCAAAAGGGCAGCCATATACTAGAAGAATAGGATTAACATTGTTCAGAGACCAAGTACATAATAGTTTAAAAAATATACATTCACATTCTATAAAATGAGACTGACTAAATTAATTATTGGCAAGATCTATCCAAAAAAGACATGAACATAAGGCAAACAAACATCTTTATTTATACTTTATACACTTTTTGTTTGCAATCCACTATCTACGATTGTTCACCCTTAACTCCTTATAAGAATAAATTAAGATAAAATGTTTGAACCAGATTCCTTTTCTTCATATACTATAAATTAGCCAGTGATTTATCTGATTATTCGAATTCACGATGATGTTCTGGTTTGACGTGTGCTTCAAGTAATTCAGCCAATGGCCCTTTGATTTCTTTAACACTGTCTTTAAACAATATCATCTCTCTTCCTTCCTTCCTGCAATAGATGTTTACCTTCCATTTTTCGTCATCTAGCTCTGGAAAATCAGACCGGTAGTGAGCTCCTCTACTCTCTTGTCGCATCAGGGCACCTCTTATTATGGCCTCACAAACAACTAGCGACGATTTTACTTCCCAAGTTAAAAAAATATCTTTACCATTACCACCATCAATTTTGAATTCTTTTGAAATATTGTCCTTAGAGTAAAACTCATTCTTTAATTCCAATATTCTTTTCAATCCGTTTTGGAGCTTTGTCTCTTCTCTTATTATTCCTGCATTCTGTTTCATTAATTCTTGTATTATATCGCGAAACGTAATTGATTCCTTAACTACAAAGAATTCATCATCGAATTCCTTTTGGTTATTTACGTTAGATCCTAGCTGTGATGGTTCAGATTTCTTTATTTCTGTTAGTTCTTTTGCTAATCTCGCTGCTTCACCGCCAGCAATTTTTCCGAAAACTACTGTGTCCAGTAAACTATTCCCACCTAAACGATTAGCACCATGAATCTGACTTATTACTTCCCCAACAGCAAATAAACCTCTAATCTTTGTTCTACACTTTATATCTACTACCACTCCACCCATTGAATAGTGTGCAGTCGGTCCAACCTCCATTTTATCCTTGGATATGTCAATTCCATCAATTTTTTTGAACTGTTCATACATCGTGGGCAGCCTGTCTAGAATCTTTTCCTTTGATAGATGTGTTACGTCCAACCAAACTCCTCCATGTTCCGTACCTCTGCCAGCGACTATTTCATTATAATTTGCACGGGCTACTATGTCACGTGGTCCTAGCTCCATTCTTTCCGGATAGTAATTTTTCATGAACCTTTCACCCTGTGAATTTAATAGTATGCCTCCTTCACCACGAATTGCTTCAGTAGCTAGAGTACCCAATGCTTTCTCTGGCCAAACCATCCCTGTAGGATGGAACTGCACCATCTCCAT
>Ga0184619_10000947_pt1 | contig 10060 bp, 9 predicted proteins | sample PLM0_60_b1_FD_133146 | JGI IMG/M metagenome (GOLD analysis project Ga0184619, IMG submission 133146) | Groundwater sediment microbial communities from an aquifer in East River, Colorado, USA - PLM0_60_b1 | ecosystem: Environmental > Terrestrial > Soil > Riparian zone | place: USA: East River...
GAGCAATGAACGAGACGAAGCCTCGCGTTGCCATCGTCGTCTTCCCAGGGTCGAACGACGACCGGGACGCCGCGCTTGCCCTCGAGGGCCTCGGCGCCGAGCCCGTCCTGCACTGGCACGGGGACAGTGAGCTGCCGGACGTGGGTGCGGTCGTCCTGCCGGGCGGCTTCTCGTACGGCGACTACCTGCGCGCCGGAGCGATCGCGCGCTTCTCGCCGGCGATGCGAGCGGTCGCCGACTTCGCCGCGGACGGCGGGTACGTGCTGGGGATCTGCAACGGCTTCCAGGTCCTGTGCGAGGCGGGCTTGCTTCCGGGCGCCCTGCGTCCGAACGAGTCGCTCTCGTTCATCTGCAAGGACGTGGCCCTGCGAGTGGAGCGTGCCGACGTCCCCTTCCTCGCGGGCTGTGAGGTCGGTCAGCGTCTGACGATCCCGATCAAGCATGGGGAGGGCTGCTTCTTCGCCGACGAGGCGCTCCTGACCCAACTCGGCGAGGCAGGCCAGATCGTCCTTCGCTACGAGGGGGAGAACCCGAACGGCTCGATCGACGACATCGCGGGCGTCGTCAACGCCGACGGCAACGTCATGCGCCTGATGCCCCACCCGGAGCATGCCGTCGATCCCCTGGTCGGCTCCACCGACGGCGCGCTCATCCTCCAGGCGCTGGTCGACCGCGCCCGCGAGCGCCTCTTCGCCGCCGCCTAGCGTCCGTCGAGGGGCGTCTTCTCCCGTACCGCCCGACCGGCCTTCGCGCTCTTGTCCAGCGTCTTCCGGGAGTTGTCGAGCGTGTTGTCGAGCATCTTCGGCGCGAGGCGCCCCGGGGCCTTGCCGCTCTCGCGCTCACCTTTGAAGAAGACGCGGTCGATCCACGACTGAACGGTCCGCGACTTCCTCGGCCGCACGAAGCCGACGACGAACATCGTGACCGTCCCAAGAACGAGGACGACGAGCAGGACGAGTGCCATGTGATCTAGGCCTTCCCGTTCGCCCCCTCCTTCACTCCGGGGAACCCGAGCGCCCGGGCCAGCTCCGGACACTGCCCCAGGCTCTCGACCAGACGTTCCACATCGCGCGCGCGGAGGGTGACCGGGCCCCGCCGAGCCGTTCCTCCGGTGGAGTACGCGAACCGGACGAAGCGCTCGCCCTTCGCCCCTTCGAGCAGCTGCACGATCGAGGCGAACCGCTTGTCGCCGGAGCGTTGCGGGACGGTCAGCTCCTCGACGAGAGTCGCCGGCCCCCACGGTGTCGCCGCCTTCGTTGCCATGCGAGGCAACCTAGCGGGCGAGGAGTCACGTGTCTGTGCCGTCCTCGTGCCGGCTCTGCAACAACTACGGCAGCGAGTCGAGCACCTCATCCGCAGCACGCTCGCCGGTGTCGACGGCCCCGTTCAGGTACCCCTGGAAGTCGATCGACGTGTGCTCGCCGCAGAAGAAACAGTTCCGCTCGGGCGCCCCTTCAACGCCGGCGAAGCGCGTGTACTGCCCGACCTTCCAGTACGAGTAGGAGCCGCGAGTCCACGGATTTCCGAGCCAGAAGTCCACGGTCGCGCGGCCGTTCCACTGCGCGCTCAGCCCCGGGAGCACGGGCTCGATCTGCGCGAGGAACTGCTGCGCCCGCTCCTGCGGAGTGCCAGAGCCAAAGCTCGCGCCGATCAGGCCGCCCGTGTAGTCGACGAGAATCCCCGAGGCGCTTGGCTGCGTCCGAGTCACCTCCCACGTGTTCTGGTAGCCCCTGTCGGAATAGGTCTCGCCGTTGCAGTTCAGAGTCCACCAGTGGCGGTTCCGGAACTGGACGTGGAGCTTCGAGTTCGTCCCCATCCCCAGCTCGGAGATCGCCGTTCGCTTGAGCGCGCTGAATCCGGCGCGCGAGATGTCCACCGAAGAGCGGAGGATCGAGAAGGGGATCGCCAGCACGACGCGGTCGGCGGCGACCGTCCGCGTCGAGCCGCCCTGGCGGAAGCTCAGCGCGTACGTGCCGTCGTTGTTGAGCCTGATCGCGACGAGCTCCGAGCCCATCGTGATCTGCCCGGCCAGCGCACTCGCGAGCCTCGTGGCAACCTGGTCGTTCCCGCCGCGCACGTGGTACTTCTCGTTCGACTTGCCGAAGATCCGCAGGTTGCCGGGGCCCTGGTAGCCGAGCAGGTAGAGGAGGTTGAGGGAGCTCTGCCGGCTCGACTCGGCCCCGTACTCGATGTTGTAGGCGATGTCGAGCAACTGGCCGAGCCGCGAGTTGATCCCACCCGGCACCGACTCGTTGATCCAGTCGACGATCGACATGTGATCGAGCGTGTACCCGCGCGCCGTGTAGCTGTTGTAAAGCGTCGGGTAGCTCGCCGCCGAGACGTCGCTGTGCAGCTTGGGCCAGATGTCCCGCAGGTCGAGCGTCGCCTGCCGCACGGGATACGGCGCTCCGTCGAAGTAGTACGCCGGTTCGCTGCCGTTCTGCTCGCCCTGGAGAAGATTGTCGAGCTGGAGGCCGAGCTCCTGCGCGAGCTGGCGGATCGCCGTGTGGCCCTGGTCGATCAGCTCGCCGCCGTGCTCGCCAATCTGGCCGTCGGCAAACGCGCCACGGATCGTCCAGCAGCGCCCGCCGACGCGATCCGACCCCTCGTGGACGGAAGCAGTGACTCCGGCCTGCTTCAGGCGGTAGGCCGCTGTGAGCCCGGCCAGGCCGGCCCCGACGACGACGACGCGGGTTTGCGCTGCCGCTCTCGCAACCGGCGCGAACCGCCCCAGCGCGCCGAGTCCCAGCGCCAAGGCCCCCGCGTCGCGAAAGAGCTCGCGCCTCGTCGTCCTGCGGTCCTCGAGCACCTGGTCGACCTCGACCTCGCGCTCGAAGGACTCCCGCGCGACGGATGCGGCTTCGCGAAGCTGCCCAGCAAGTCTCGTCCGAGCCATCTCTCTCCTCAGGGCGAAGCATGCGCCAGCGAGCAGGAGCGGGTCAAGAGCGAAAGCTGATTTCCGTGTCGAGCAACTCGAGGAAGGCCTCGGGATCGTCGACCGCGAGCTCCGGCGGCCGAACCCCCGGCGCGGCCAGTCTTCCCTCCCGGATCTCGAGTGCCGCGCGCGCCGCGGGCTCGGAGGTCGACTTCGTGCTGCCGCCTCGGGTGACCGCCGTACCCACCACTCGCACCCCGTCGGCGCGGAGCTCGACCTCGTGCACCGCAACCGACTCGGGTGACTGCGTGTATGGCTCGGGCAGCTCGCCATCCTCGAGCGCGAGCAACTTCTCCAGCAGGCCCGGCGAGAGGCAGAGCCGAAAGCTCGCCTGGCGCAGGCTCGGGAGATTCGCCGGGAGCGTGGCCAGCTCGGAATGGAGCGTGTAGATCCCCTTCGCCCGCCCGACCGGCTCCGGAAAGTCGCGCTCTGCCTCACCCGTCACCGGCTCGACCTCCTCGAGTTCGCCGTCCCGCAGGACGACCGGGCGCATCTGCAGCTCGTCGCGAAGCGTCTGCACCGAGTACGGGGCGGGGAACGGGTGATCGGCCGCGGCCGGATCGCGCGTCGCGGCCCAGATCTCCATCGCCACCGGATCGCGCCCGAGACGGCGAGCCGCGGCGGCGGCGAGGAGGTTCGTCTTCCCGGGCGCCGAGCCCATCCCGAGGATCGCCGTCAACCCAGCCGCGCGGAACTGCGCGTTGAGCTCGAGCTGCTGCAACGTGACGTGGAAAAGCCCGCCGAGGTCGACGTAGTGCACGCCGGCGGCCAGGGCGCCGCGCATGACCTCGAGGTTCAACCGGTAATCGGCAGCGTTGACGACGACGTCCGCACCCTCCAGCGCGAAGGCGAGCGAAGCGGGATCGCGGGCGTCCACGTGCTCCGCTCCTTCGAGCCGAAAGTCCCTGCGCGCAACCTCCGCGTCCCGGTCCTGGAGGAAGGACGCCACGTGCCGGCCGACCGTACCGGCTGCCCCGACGACTGCGATCACGGCAGAATCGTCTCATGGCCGTGGAGCAGCGCACGGAGAGCGAGCGCATCCTGGCGGCCCGCGAGCAGTACGTTCCGCGCGGGATCGCGACGCCGCCGATCGTCGTCGCGCGCGCCGAGGGCGCCCGGGTCGAGGACGTGGACGGCAAGACGTACATCGACTTCGCCGGGGGCCTCGGCTGCCAGAACACCGGCCACGGCTTCCCACCCGCCGTCGCCGCGATGCACGAGCAGATCGACCGCTACCTCCACCAGTGCTTCATGGTCGGGATCTACGAGCCGTACGTCGAGGTCTGCCGCCGGCTCGCCGACCTGTCCCCGTGCGCGGGCGAGAGCCAGAAGAGCCTCCTCCTGAACAGCGGAGCCGAAGCTGTCGAGAACGCCGTCAAGATCGCGCGCGCCGCCACGGGCCGCCCCGGCGTCGTCGTCTTCGAGAACGCCTTCCACGGCCGCACCCTGCTGACGATGACGATGACCCACAAGGAGATCTACAAACGCGGCTTCGGCCCGTTCGCGCCGGAGGTCTATCGCGCACCCGGGCCCTACCCCTATCGCGGCGTCTCCTCGAACGACTCGCTCGAGGCCGTCGCGACGCTGCTCGACTTGCACGACATCGCGTGCGTCGTTCTCGAGCCCGTCCAGGGCGAGGGTGGCTTCGTCGTCATGCCCGAGGATTTCCCGGCCCGGCTGAAAGATCTCTGCGCCAAGCAGGGCGTCCTGTTCGTGGACGACGAGGTGCAGTCGGGCGTCGGTCGCACCGGTCCCGTCTGGGCGATCGAGCACTACGAGGTGGAGCCGGACCTGCTCGTCTCGGGGAAGTCGCTCGGCGGCGGCCTCCCTCTCGCTGCAGTGACCGGCGCGGCCGAGGTGATGGACGCGCCCGAGCCCGGCGGCCTCGGTGGCACGTTCGGCGGAAACCCGGTCGCATGCGCCGCGGCCGTCGCCGTGCTCGACGAGGTTGCAAGTGAGAGCTTCCGCTCAGGCTCGATCGAGCTCGCCGCAAAGATCCGCACGCGGCTCGACGAGCTCGCCTCACGCCTCGAGCAGGTCGGCGAGGTGCGGGGCATCGGGCCGATGCTCGCGCTCGAGCTCGTCACCAACCGTGAGACAAAGGAGCCCGCGGCCGACCTCGCGAAGCGCACGACCGAGGCGGCGCGCGAGCGCGGGCTGATCCTCCTGTCGTGCGGGACGCTCGGAAACGTGATCCGCATCCTCGTCCCGCTCGTGATCGCCGACGACGACCTCAACCGGGGTCTCGAGATCCTGGAGGAGTCGCTTGTCCACGCAGCAGCCGGCTGACGTCCGGCTCGACGGGGTCAAGAAGTCGTACGGCGACGTGGTCGCGGTCGACGGGATCGAGCTGGACGTCGCCCAGGGGGAGTTCTTCACCATGCTCGGCCCCTCGGGCTCGGGCAAGACGACGACGCTGCGCCTGATCGCGGGGTTCGAGTCGCCGGACGAGGGTCGCGTCCTGCTCCAGGGAACCGACGTCACCGCGCAGCCGCCCTACGCCCGCGACGTCAACACGGTCTTCCAGGACTACGCGCTCTTCCCGCACATGACCGTGGGCGAGAACGTCGCGTATGGCCTGAAGATCAAGCGTGTGAAACGTCCCGAGCGAGTCAAGCGGACCGCCGAGGTGCTCGAGCTGGTGCGGCTGGGAGGCCTCATGGCCCGCAAGCCGTCACAACTCTCGGGCGGCCAGCGCCAGCGGGTCGCGCTCGCCCGCGCGATCGTCAACCATCCGAAGGTCCTGCTCCTCGACGAGCCGCTCGGGGCGCTCGACCTCAAGCTCCGGCAGGACATGCAGATCGAGCTGAAGCGGATCCAGCGGGAGATCGGGATCACCTTCGTCTACGTCACCCATGACCAGGAAGAGGCGCTGACGATGAGCGATCGACTCGCGGTGTTCAACGCGGGCCGGATCGAGCAGGTGGGGTCTCCGGCAGAGGTCTACGAGCATCCGCAGACCGAGTTCGTGGCCGGTTTCGTCGGCGTGTCGAACGTCCTCGAGCGGTCGACGAACGGTCAAACGAGCCGGTTCACCGTTCGCCCTGAGAAGATCCGGATCCTTGGCGAGCACGAGGATGCGGAGCCGGGAGCGCACACCGAGGCCGGGCAGATCCGCGACATCGTGTACATCGGCATGGTCACGCGGTACTCAGTGCAATTGGACGAGGGCGGAATGTTGATGGTGATCAGGCAAAACCTCGAAACGACTTCGAGCGAGGTGCTCGAGGCCCGCGGCCGGCGGGTCCGGCTCGCGTGGCGCCCAGAGCACACGTATGCAATCCAGTCGGGGGAAGAGGAGGAGCAGCATGGTTAAAGGCTTGAAGCGCGGGCTCGGAGGGGTCGCGCTCTCGGGAGTGCTCGTCTTCCTCGCCTTCGCGGCTGCCGGCTGCGGCGGCGGGGGCGGCGGGAGCAGCGCGGAGCAGATCTCGGGGCTCGGCTCGAGCCTCGACGACATCCAGAAGAAAGCCCGCGACGAGGGCGAGGTCAACCTCGTCATCTGGTCGGGGTACGCCGATCCATCGTGGGCGAAGCCGTTCACGCAGCAAACCGGCTGCAAGGTGAACACGAAGGACGGCGCCAGCTCGGACGACATGATCGACCTCATCTCGACCGGCCAGTACGACGGCGTGTCCGCTTCGGGCAACGCGAGCGTCCGGCTCATGCAGCGAGGCGACGTCGCACCGATCAACACGGACTACCTGCCGAACTACGCCGACGTACAGGAGGGGATCAAGAACCAGTCGTACAACAGCAAGGACGACAAGCCGTACGGCGTCCCGCACGGCCGCGGGCCGAACTTGCTGATGTTCCGGACCGACGCGGTCCCGGCGAGCACGGACAGCTGGAGCGTGATCTGGGACAAGTCGGCCCCGTACAAGGGCAAGCTCTCCGTCTACGACGACTCGATCTTCATCGCGGACGCGGCCGTCTACCTGAAGGCGACGCAGCCCGACCTCAAGATCGACAACCCGTACGAGCTCGACGACAACCAGTTCGCGGCCGCGGTCAGCCTGCTGAAGAAGCAGGCGCCGGAGGTCAGTGACTACTGGCCGGGAGACGTGGCGAAGCAGGTGCAGGCGTTCACGAACAAGGACGCCGTCGTCGGCACGACATGGCCCTACCAGGTCAACCTGCTCCAGGCCGCGAAGGTCCCCGTGAAAGCGGTCAAGCCGAAGGAGGGCACAACCGGGTGGTCGGACACCTGGATGATCTATTCCAAGGCCCAGCACCCGAACTGCATGTACCTCTGGATGAACTACATCATCTCGCCGGAGGCCCAGGCCAAGGTCGCCGAGTCCTTCGGCGAAGCGCCCGTGAACCCGAAGGCATGCGCGCTGACCAAGGACAAGGATCACTGCGCCAAGTTCCACGCCCAGGACGAGTCGTGGTGGAAGGACGTCTACTACTGGACGACGCCGACGAAGGACTGCGGCGACAGCAGAGGTGACGTCTGCAAGACCCAGGAGGACTGGAAAGCCGCCTGGACAGACATACGCGGATAGGTGACGTCGGTCGCCTACCGCGACCCGTCGCCCCGGCCTCGGCTGGGGCGACGGGTCTCCGCCTTCTTTCATCGTCATCCGCGCATCCGGCTGGCGGTGCTGCTCGCGCTGCCGGTGGCCTGGCTCCTCGGTGTCTACATCGGCTCGCTCGTGGTCCTGCTCATGGCCTCCTTCTGGCAGACGGACCCGTTCACGTCGCAGGTCGTGCACACGTTCACGCTGGACAACTTCAAGCACCTCTGGGAGCGGGACGTCTACCGCAACGTCGCCTGGCGCACGATCCGCATGGCCGCGCTCGTCACGATCGCCGACGCGCTCCTCGCGTTCCCGATCGCGTACTACATGGCGCGCGTCGCTTCGCGGCGGATGCGGGGCGTGCTCGTCGTCGCGGTCGTGATGCCGCTGTGGGCGAGCTATCTCGTGAAGGCGTACGCGTGGAGGACGATGCTCGCGCACGAGGGAGCGCTGAACTGGGCCCTGGGGCCGATCGGGCTCGCCGGGCCCGGGTATTCGGAGACCGGGCTCTGGCTCGTCTTCACGTACCTCTGGCTCCCCTTCATGATCCTGCCCGTCTACGCGGGGCTGGAACGGATACCGGGCTCGTTGCTCGAGGCCTCCGCCGATCTCGGCGCCCGGTCGCTCCACACGTTCGTCCGCGTCATCCTGCCGCTGGCCTTCCCGGCGGTCGTGGCCGGCTCGATCTTCACGTTCTCGCTGACCCTGGGTGACTACATCGCACCAGGGCTGATCACGAGCGAGCAGTTCATAGGCACGGTCATCTACTCGATCCGCGGCCAGGCGCTCCCGCTCGCGGCCGCGTACACCTTCGTTCCGATCGCGGTCATGGTCGTCTACCTCTTCGCGGCGCGACGCCTGGGCGCGTTCGAGAATCTCTGATGGTCGAGTCGCTGACGACGCGAATCCTGCTGCGACTCGGCGCGGTCGCGACGCTGGTCTTCCTCTACGCGCCGCTCCTCGTCATCGGCCTCTATGCGTTCAACGCCCAGGTCACGCAGGGCTGGCCGATCCAGGATTTCAGCGGCAAGTGGTTCCGGGTCGCGTACGAGGACGAGGGGGTCCGAAACGCGCTCTGGCTCTCGGTGCAGGCCGCATTCGGGGCGACGCTCGTTGCGCTCCTGCTGGGGATGCTTCTGTCGCTCGCCGTCTCGCGCTACCGCTTCTTCGGGCGCGAGACGGTCTCGTTCCTCGTCGTCCTGCCGATCGCGCTGCCGGGGATCATCACCGGGCTCGCGCTGCAGACGACCTTCCAGAACGTCGGAATCGCGTTCGGACTGTTGACGATCGTCGTCGGGCACGCGACGTTCTGCATCGTCGTCGTCTACAACAATGCACTGGCGAGATTGCGCCGCCTGGCGGCCTCGTTCGAGGAGGCCTCGGCCGATCTCGGCGCCGACTCATGGCAGACATTCCGCCACGTGACCTTCCCCGAGCTGAGAACACCGCTTCTGGCCGGAGCGCTCCTCGCCTTTGCCCTGTCTTTTGACGAAGTGATCGTCACGCTCTTCACGTCCGGCGCGCAGCAGACGCTGCCGATCTGGATCTTCGCCAACCTCCAGCGGCCTCGCGAGCTTCCGGTGGTGAACGTGGTTGCGCTGTTCGTCCTCACCGCCTCGATCGTGCCGGTCTATCTGGCGCAGAAGCTCAGCCGCGGTGCCGCCACGGGCGTGCCCGGGGGCGAGAAATGATTGCGCGTTCAAGTTGTCCCCCTCAGCGGCCTAGGGGTACGCTCGTAGCCACGACCGAAGCGGAGGGCTGAGATGAGCGTCACTGTTTCCACGTTCCAGAATTTCGTCGGAGGCAAGTGGGTCGACGCGGCCGAGGGCGGGACGGCCGAGATCATCAACCCGTCCACGGCCGACACGATCGCCGAGGTCCCGCAGGCGACACAGGCGGACGTCGACCGGGCCGTCGAAGCGGCCAAGGCGGCGCTCCCGGAGTGGCTCGAGACGACTCCGGGCGAGCGCGCGGAGATGCTGCTCAAGCTCGCGGATGCCGTCGATGCCAACACGGAGGAGCTGGCGCAGCTCGAGTCCCAGAACGTGGGCAAGCCGCTCCCTGCGGCCCGCGACGAGATTCCCGTCTCGTCCGACAACATCCGCTTCTTCGCCGGTGCGGCCCGGACGCTCGAAGGGCGCGCGGCGGGCGAGTACATGCGCGGCTACACGTCGATGGTCCGCCGTGAGCCGGTGGGCATCGTCGGCCAGATCTCGCCGTGGAACTACCCGCTGATGATGGCCGTCTGGAAGATCAGCCCGGCCCTCGCGGCCGGCAACGTCGTCGTCCTCAAGCCGTCCGAGCAAACGCCGCTGACGACGCTCAGGATGGCCCAACTCGCCGAGGAGATCTTCCCGGCCGGCGTGCTGAACGTGATCACGGGAGACGGGGAGCCCGTCGGTGCGGGCATCGTGCGACACCCGGACGTGCGGATGGTCTCGCTGACCGGCGACGTGGCGACCGGCAAGGAGGTCGCACGCGCGGCCGCCGACAACCTGAAGCGCGTCCACCTCGAGCTCGGCGGCAAGGCGCCGGTCATCGTCTTCGACGATGCGGACCCGGCGGCGGTCGCGGAGGGGATCAAGATCGCCGGCTACTGGAACTC
>Ga0184619_10000948_pt1 | contig 10055 bp, 6 predicted proteins | sample PLM0_60_b1_FD_133146 | JGI IMG/M metagenome (GOLD analysis project Ga0184619, IMG submission 133146) | Groundwater sediment microbial communities from an aquifer in East River, Colorado, USA - PLM0_60_b1 | ecosystem: Environmental > Terrestrial > Soil > Riparian zone | place: USA: East River...
ACGCTACGACGGGCGTTGGCGCCCCGAGCGCGCCAGGGCTGCCGGCCTCGTGCCGCCTGCGGGCCGGACGCCGGTGGTGCGATTCCGAAATCCCGACGAGGGAAATGTCGTTTTCCACGACCTCGTCAAAGGCGCAATCACCGTGGCGAACGCGGAGCTCGATGATCTGGTGCTCCTTCGCGCCGACGGCGTTCCGACCTACAACTTCGGGGTCGTCGTAGACGACCTCGACATGAACATCACGCACGTGATCCGTGGCGACGATCATGTGAACAACACGCCGCGCCAGGTGAATATCTTTCAGGCACTCGGTGCGCCGTTACCCAAATTCGCGCACGTTCCGATGATCCTCGGTGCCGACGGCGAGCGCCTGTCGAAACGCCACGGCGCGGTGAGCGTCATGCAATACCCGGAAGACGGCTATCTGCCCGAGGCACTGGTCAACTACTTGGCACGGCTGGGCTGGTCGCACGGCGACGAGGAAATGTTCACGGTGGAGCAATTCCTCGAGTGGTTCGATCTCGCGCACATAAGCCGTTCAGCCGCGCAATTCAATCCCGAGAAGCTGCGCTGGCTCAACCACCAGTATCTCAGGCAGCGCCCGGACGCGGATCTCGCCAAGCTCGTCGCTCCGCGCATCGAGCGCGCCGGCGGCAAGCTGGCCGGAGGGCCGGAGCTGCCCCGGGTCGTCGCGCTGTTGAAGGAGCGTTCCGAAACGCTGGCCGCGCTTGCGAGAGAGGCGATGATGTTCTATACCGAACCCGGCGCGACGCGCGACGCGGTGACCGCTGACGTGCGTCCCGCGCTGGCCGACGTCGCGGCGGCCTTCGCAGCCGTAGGCGATTGGCGCGCGGAAGCGATCATGAGCGCGATCCAGGTCGTGATCGACAAGCACAAGCTCAAATTACCGAAGCTCGCGATGCCGCTGCGAATGATCGTGTTCGGACGCGCGCAGACGCCCAATCTCGGGCCCGTGCTCGCGCTGGCAGGCAGGAAATGCGTGCTCGAGCGCCTTCAGGCGCATCTTTCTGCGTGATATAATTTGCGCCCTTGCGTGGGGGTATAGCTCAGCTGGGAGAGCGCTTGCATGGCATGCAAGAGGTCAGCGGTTCGATCCCGCTTACCTCCACCAAACCGGCCTCCGGCCGTCGTAGGAGTCCTTCAGGTCCCCATCGTCTAGAGGCCTAGGACATCGCCCTTTCACGGCGGTAACACCGGTTCGAATCCGGTTGGGGACGCCAAATTTTCAATCCGGCTTCGCGCCCGTCTCGCGAACTACCTTGCCCCATTTCACGATTTCCGCCTTCATGTAGTCGGCGGCCTGCGACTGCGGGCCGCCCACCGGGTCGAACGCGCTAGCTGCGAGCCGCTCGCGCACCTCGGGATTCCGGATGGCGCCGTTGACCGCCTCATTGAGTTTCTGCACGATGGCCGCCGGAGTGCCCGCGGGGACGAACACCCCTACCCAGGTGTAGTCTTCCACGCCCGGAAATCCCGCTTCGGCGAAGGTCGGGACGTCCGGCAGCGCGGGAATGCGCTTCGCACTCGAAACGGCGAGCGCGCGCAGCCTTCCCGCCTTGACTTGCGGCAGCGGTCCGGAGATCGCCATGCAGCCTATCGGCGGCTCGCCCTGGACAACCGCGGTGACCGCCAGCCCGGCGCCGCGGAAGTGAATCGGCGTGATGTCGAGCTTCGCGATCACCCGCAGTATGTTCTCCCCGGTCAGGTGGGGGGTCGTCCCGCTGCCGGGAGAGGCGAACGCGATCTTCTTGCCCCTCGACTGGCTGATGAGTTCGGGCAGCGTTCGCGCCGGCACGATCGCGTTCACGAAGATCATATTCGGCTGCGACGCGGGAATCGCCACCGCGATGAAATCGCGCTCGGCGTCGTACCCCGGATTGGGATAGAGGCTCGCGTTCACGGCGATCGCGGACGAGGTCATGAGCACGGTGTAGCCGTCGGACGCTGATTTCGCGGCCGCGGCGGCGCCGATGTTGCCGCCCGCTCCGGCGCGGTTCTCGACAACGAACTGCTGGCCCAGGGTCTCGTTAAGCCTCGCGCCCACGATCCTCGCGATGATGTCGACCGGGCCCCCCGGCGCGAAGGGAACGATGACGCGCACCGGCTTGTTCGGCCAGTCCTGCGCGAAGCAGGTGCCGGCGAGCGCCCACGCGGCGAGCGCGACGGAGAGTTTTCTCCTCATGAGTTTCCTCCTTCTGCTTTCGGTCATCTTATCACCGCCCATGCGGCGCGACTCAGGCTGCGATAAAGTAGCGCCTCGCGTCTTCTCCTCACGATCGGAAAAAGGAATCTCCATGCCCGCGCGCAAGCTCACCCGCCAGGATCTCCGCGATGCCGCGGAGAAATACAAGAACTGGGGCAAGTGGGGTCCCAATGACGAAATCGGCACGCTGAACCACACGCGGCCCGAGGACATCGTCGCGGCGGCGCGTCTGGTGAAAAAGGGGAAGGTAATCTCCCTCGCGCTCAACTTCGACAACAACGGCCCTCAGGGCGCGAAGAGCAAGTATCCCTCGATGGGCCGGATCAATCCGGTGCATACGATGCTGCGCACGGGCACCGACGCGTATTCCGGGGTGCTGGACCACAGGGGAATCCGCGCCGCGGACGACATGGTGGTGATGCCCTTGCAGTGCGGTACGCAATGGGACGGCCTGGGCCATGTCTTCTACGAGAACTCCATGTGGAACGGTTACGACTGCCGCGAAGTCACGTCCAACGGCGCGCAAAAATGCGGCATCGAGAAGACGAAGGCGAGGATGGTCGGGCGCGGAGTGTTCCTGGACGTGCCGCGCTCCTTGGGAAGGAAATACCTGGACGACGGCTACGCGATCACGTGCGCCGACCTCGACAAGACGGCGGAGATGCAGGGTGTGAAGATGAAGCGCGGCGACTTCGTGGTCGTGCGCACCGGCCAGATGGAAGCGAAACTCGACGCCGGCAGCTGGGACGGCTATCCGGGCGGAGACGCGCCGGGATTCGCCTTCGAGACGCTCGAGTGGATCCAGCGCACCGAGCTCGCGGCGCTCGCCTCCGACACCTGGGGCTGCGAGGTGCGGCCGAACGAGACCGAGGCCGGCATCAACCAGCCCTGGCACTGGATCACGATCCCGATGATGGGCATGACCATGGGCGAGATCTTCTATGTGAAGGAGCTCGCCGAGGATTGCGCCGCCGACAAGACATACGAGTTCCTGTTCGTCGCCCCGGCGATTCCGATCACCGGTGCTGTCGGTTCACCGACCAATCCCCTGGCGATCAAGTAGCCATGCCGAAGATCAGCGGAGCTCAGTGCCTCGCCGACATGCTCGCCGGCTACGGCGTCACGCACGTCTTCATGGTCCCTGCGGTGCTGCGCAGGACCTTCGCCGAAATGGAGCGCCGCACGAAGATCAAGCGCATTCACACCCACGGCGAAAAATCCGCCGCTTACATGGCCGACGGCTACGCACGCGCCTCGGGGAGGCCGGGCATCTGCATGGCGCAGGTGATCGGCGCGCTCAATCTCGCCGCGGGCCTGCGCGACGCGCATTTGGCGCACTCGCCGGTGATCGCCTTCACCGGCGGCCGCGATCCCAAGACCAAGTTCCGCAGGGTCTACCAGGAAGTGGACGACGTGCCTGCCTTCGAGCCCGTGACCAAGTTCAACGCCACGGTCGACGCGGTGGAGCGCTTTCCCGACATGGTGCGCCAGGCGTTTCGCGTGGCAGTCTCGGGAACGCCCGGGCCCGTGCATCTGCAGTTTCGCGGCAACGAAGGGCAGGTCGACGCCGAAGAGGCCGAGATGGAGCCACTCGTCGAGCAGCAATTCGCGTGCGTGCCGCCGTTTCGCCCCGAGCCGGAGGACGGGAGCGTGCGCGCCGCGCTCAGGATTCTCCAGGACGCCGAAAAGCCGGTCATCGTCGCGGGGGGCGGGGTGCGCGCGTCGGGTGCGGCGAGGGACCTGGTCGCCCTCGCGGAAAAGCTGGCGATCCCCGTCGCGACCTCGCTCAACGGCAAGGATTCCATTCCCGGGGTGCATCCGCTTTCGGTCGGCGTCGTGGGAACGTATTCGCGCGAGAGCGCGAACCGCATCGTAGCGCAGGCGGATCTCGTCTGCTTCATCGGCACTGAGACCGGAGGAATGACGACGCATTTCTGGGCGGTCCCGAAGATCGGCGTCCGCGCCATCCAGATCGACGTCGATCCGGAGGCGCTCGGGCGCAACTACCCGCTCGAGGCCTCCGTGCTCGGGGACATCAAGGTCGTGCTCGAGCGCATGCTCGCGCACGCCGACGGCAGGACCGCGGCGAAAAGAAAGCTCTGGGTCGAGCAGGCGCACTCGATCTGCAAGGAGTGGTATGCGAAATACGGCCCGCAGCTCGCCTCGGACGCCATTCCGATCAGGCCGGAGCGCATGTGCGGGGAACTGACGAAGAACGTGCCGGAGGACGCGATCGTCGTCGTCGACACCGGGCACGCGGGCATGTGGATGGGAGGGATGTACGATCTGCGCGCGCCCAGCCAGAGCTACATGAGGAGCGCCGGGCACCTCGGCTGGGCGTTCCCGGCGGGGCTCGGCGCGAAATGCGGAGCTCCGGAGCGGCCCGTCGTCGTGTTTACCGGCGACGCCGGCCTCTGGTACCACATCGGCGAAATCGAAACGGCGGTACGGTGGAAGATCAACTCGGTCACCGTCGTGAACAACAACGCGAGCGGCAATCAGTCCAAGCGCGGTTTCGATCGCGTCTACGGCGGACAGCAGACGGAGCAGGCGCGCGAGCTCTGGACCTATAGGCCGGTCAACTTCGCGCGCGTCGCCGAGGAGATCGGCGCGCTCGGCATCCGCGTGGAGAAACCGGCCGAGCTCGCGCCGGCGATCCTGCGCGCGCTCCAGGCCGATCGCCCGGTCATCGTGGATGTGGTCACCGACATCGAGGCCTTGGCTCCCACCGCGGTCACCTAGATGCTAAAATTCGCGCGTTCACGCGGCGTTCAGCACGAATTTCCGAGAGCGAAGGGGCGTTAGCTCAGCTGGTAGAGCAGCGGACTCTTAATCCGTTGGTCGTAGGTTCGATCCCTACACGCCCTACCAAACCCTTCACGGCACCGCGGCGGCACCCCCGGAGCGCCGTGCAGGAAGGCTGCGCCTCGACACCAGACCGGAGATCCACTTCACCGATCGGCGCGCCCGCTCGGCCACCATGGGCGGCGGCAGCTGGCGGTAGTCGTCGTTGAAGACCTCGAAGCTGTAGTCCCCTCGATAGCCCATTTCGTCCAGGGTGCGGACCATCTCCGAAACGCGTGCGCTGTGTACGCCTTCGCCGGGAAAGACCCGGTAGTGCCGCGCGGTTTCGATGCGATCGTCGGGAGAGCGGATTTCCTCCCACATGAAGTCGGACAGCTGCACTAGGAACACCTTGACAGGATCGATCTCCTGCAGCGCGTCGAGGCGCGTTTTGTTGGCGAAGATGTGAAACGAATCCAGCGCGAGGCCCAGGTTGGCGCGGTCGGCCCCTTGCACGAGCTCGGCCGCGTGCGGGAATTCGTTCACGTGCCGGCCCCAGGACAGGGCTTCATAGGCGATGCGGATGTTCAGGGGCACGGCCAGCATCGCGAGTTTCTGGAGGTCTTTCATCAGAGATTCCGGATCGCCGGTTGCGTGCGCCGAGGTCGACGAGCACGCAAGCAGCACTTCCGAACCCAGCGCGCGGCACATCCGCAGCATCGCCTTCGCCACGTCGACCTTGTAGGCGTGCAGGTGGCCCGACAGGCCTTCGAAATCGCGCAAGACCTGGAACCCGGTGACGCGCAGGCCGCTTGCGCGCACCGCCGCGATCGCGGCGTCCTCGCCTCCGGGGTGTCCGACGAGGTCGGGCGCGGAGAGCATGACCTGGGTGAAGCCCGCGCCCTGGATCGCGCGCAGCTTCGCTTCCAGAGGCCCGGCGAGCGTGATCGTGTCCATGCCGAAGTTGTCGAGGTTCATGGCTTCAGGTGGCTCACCACCAGTTCGAAATTGACTCCGCCTAGATAGGCCTGTGTCAGCGCGCCCTTTTGGCTGGGCTGCACCGGGCCGCGCTCCACGAACGCGACGCCGCGTTCCTGCAGGGCGCGCGTGGCCGCCGGGATATCGCGTGCACCGAGGCCGAGGCGCACCAGCGCCTCGTCCCAGTGGATTTCCTCCGACCCGGGCGGCGGCTCGATCAGCTGCAGGTAGAACTTGCGGCAGGGGCTTTCGAGCAGCGTGCCTCTCGGCAGAATGCCGAAATACTGGCCCTGCGGCAGCACCGAAAAGCCGAACAGGCTTCGATAGAAATCCAGCCAGTCTGCGGTGCGGTCGATGAGGATGGCTTGCACCACGCCGAAGTAGTGCAGGCCGGCGATCGCGGGCGGCCGGGGATCGGTATCCGCCAGCGGCACGAAGTCGACGTCGTAAATGGAGAAATCGCGGTGACGGTCGACGAAGTAGACCAGGCTGTCGCCCACACCGTGGATTCCCGGGATGTTCAGCTCCATGGCGGACGCCCTTGTCGGCCTGTCCCAGGCGCCGAGCTCGAGCGCACGCCGATGTGCGTAAGCGGCATCGCGCACCCGCAGCGCGATCGCCGCCAGTGCGGGCGTGCTCCCGGGCGAGGACAGTCCGGGCAGCGTATCCGGGTGCGCATTGACGATGAGGTTCATCGAGCCCTGGCGGTACAGCAACACTTCGCGCGAACGGTGCCGTGCGACGAGAGAGAACCCCATCTTCTGAAGCAGTGTGCCGAACGCCTGCGGCTGGGAAGTCGCGTACTCGATGAACTCGATTCCGTCGAGCCCGAGCGGGTTGCTCGGCTCGGCGATGGGCGCATGCACGCTCACGGGTTTCTCCTCGGACGCAATATTAGGCCCTAGTGACTGCCGGCGCTCGATCCCGGAGCGCCGCGGGTGCTTGCCTGCTTCCGGGTTAGCGAGTAGCATCGCGGTTCTCCGGTCGCAAAAAGCGCCGCCGGCATTCGAAATGCCGGGATTTCGAAAAAGGTTCGCGTGGGTACAGGTTGGCAATTGCTCGAAGGCGTCGCAGCGCTGCTGCTCTCGATCGCCGTCACGCACTGGCTCTTCGTTTCCCCCTCCCGCGCGAAGCGCGAGCGGCAGCGCCTCGCTCGCGAGCTGCAGGATCCCCGCCGCCCGTAGTTCCTTGTCTTCCCGAAGTCGGGGAGGCGCGTTAACTCTCTGCTAGTTCGAAAACGCGGCGCGCGAGCGCATGCGTTCACATACATCCTATTGTATATCAATGACATATCAAGATATATCAAAGTAATTTATAGCATACCTTATACTGAGGCACGGGACGCCCGGGCGCGGGCCTTGCAACAGCTCTTCGAAAAAAGGAGTCTGCGCATTCGAGGGAATAGGCCCTAGTAATTGAAAACTAAGTCTTTTCACCGCCGTCACGAGGCGGTAGTATTAGGCGCAGTCAGGCGCTGCGAAATGAGAAACGGCAGGCTTGGCGCTGGAGGGAACCTGTTTTGAAGCCGACTGATATCGGTGCACCGGATTATTTCCACAAAGTCGTAGATTGCCAGTGGGCCTGCCCGGCCCATACTCCAGTCCCCGAATACATCCGGTTGATCGCGGCAGGGCGTTACGACGACGCCTACATGGTCAACTGGCATTCCAACGTTTTTCCCGGAATCCTCGGGCGCACCTGCGACCGTCCCTGCGAGCCCGCCTGCAGGCGCGGGCGCGTCGAGGAAAACAACGGCGAGAAACCCGAGCCCGTAGCGATTTGCCGCCTGAAGCGCGTCGCCGCCGACAACAAGGGCGACGTCAAGGCGAGGATGCCCAAGCCCGCCTCGAAGAAAAACGGCAAGCGCATCGCCTGCATCGGCGCCGGCCCCGCGTCGCTCACCGTCGCGCGCGATCTCGCGCCGCTCGGCTACCACGTCACCGTATTCGATCAAGACCCGCGCGCGGGCGGCATGATCTGGTCGCAGATCCCGCGCTTCCGCCTGCCGATGGAAGTGATCGACGAGGAGGTTGGGTACATCCTCGATCTCGGCGTCGAATTCAGGGGCGGCACGAAGATCGCGAGCATGAAGAAGCTGCTCGCGGAGGACTACGACGCGATCTTCGTCGGCTCGGGCGCGCCGCGCGGGCGCGATCTCGACATTCCCGGGCGCCGGGAAGCGGCGAAGAACATCCACATCGGCATCGACTGGCTGTCGTCCGTTTCCTTCGGCCACACCGACAAGATCGGCAAGCGCGTGATCGTGCTGGGCGGCGGCAATACCGCCATGGACTGCTGCCGGTCTTCGAAGCGGCTCGGCGGCGAGGACGTGAAAGTCATCGTGCGCTCGGGCTTCGAGGAGATGAAGGCCTCGCCCTGGGAGAAAGAGGACGCCCAGCACGAAGGCATTCCCATCCTGAATTACCTCGTGCCGAAAACCTTCGAGCACGAGAACGGCAAGCTCACCGGCATGAGCTTCGAGAAGGTGAAGGCGGTGCGCGACGAGAAGGGCAAACGCAGCCTCGTTCCCACCGGCGAGCCGGACCAGCATTTCAAGTGCGACGACGTCCTGGTCGCGGTCGGACAGGAAAATGCTTTCCCCTGGATCGAACGGGACGTCGGAATTCAGTTCGATGCGCAGGGCATGCCGGTAGTGGACAAGCTCACCATGCAGTCCACCCAGCCCGAGATCTTCTTCGGCGGCGACTCGGCGTTCGGGCCCAAGAACATCATCTGGGCCGTGGCCCATGGTCACGACGCCGCGATCTCGATCGACAAGCTCCTGAACGGCGAGGACATCAGGGAGCGTCCGTCGCCGATCGTGAACCTCTCGAGCCAGAAAATGGGCATCCACGAGTGGAGCTACGACAACGCGATCTCGCCGGACGAGCGCTACAAGGTTCCCTGGAAGGACAAGGCGATCACGCTGAAGAACATCAAGGTCGAGGTCGAGCTTGGCTTCGACACTATGACCGGCTTCAAGGAAGCGCAGAGATGCCTGAACTGCGACGTGCAGACGGTATTCGCCGACAAGCTGTGCATCGAGTGCGACGCCTGCGTGGACATCTGTCCGATGGATTGCATCACTTTCACCTCGAACGGCGAGGAAGCGGACCTGCGCACCCGCCTCACCGCGCCGGCGAGGAATCCCACCCAGGACCTCTACGTCTCCGGCCCCGTCAAGACCGGCAGGATCATGGCGAAGGACGAGGACGTCTGCCTGCACTGCGGCCTGTGCGCCGAACGCTGCCCGACCGGCGCCTGGGACATGCAGAAGTTCCTGCTCGACCTGACGCACGCCGGCCACGGCTGCCGTACGCCGCAGAAGAAAGCGGCCTGAGATCGCCATGACGAAGGCCATCGAATCCGTCAACGCCTTCGTCGTCAAGTTCGCGAACGTGAACGGCTCGGGCTCGGCATCGGCCAACGAGCTCTTCGCGAAATCGATCCTGAGGATGGGCGTGCCGGTCAGCCCGCGCAACATCTTCCCTTCGAACATCCAGGGCCTGCCCACATGGTACGAGGTGCGCGTCTCGGAATCGGGCTGGCTCGGCCGGCGCGGCGGCGTCGACCTCATGGTCGCGATGAACCCGCAGACCTGGGACGCCGACGTGAAGGAGATCGATCCGGGCGGCTATCTCTTCTGCGACAACACCAAGCCGCTGCCGAAGTCCAAGTTCCGCGAGGACATCAACGTGGTCGGCCTGCCGCTCACCGAGATCTGCAACCAGGCCTACACCGACGCGCGCCAGCGCCAGCTCTTCAAGAACATCATCTACGTCGGCGCGCTCTCGGCGCTCTTGGACGTCGACCCGCTGGTGATCGCCGAGCTGATCGGCGAGCAGTACCGCGGCAAGGAAGCGCTCCTGAAGCCCAACTTGAACGCGCTGCAGCTCGGGCGCACCTACGCGCTCGAGCACCTGGATTGTCCCTTGGGCATCCGGGTGCGCCGCCTGAAAGGCGAGGCCAATACCGTCGGCGAGAAGATCTTTATCGAAGGCAATGCGGCCGCTGCCCTGGGCTGCGTCTACGGCGGGGCGACGGTGTGCGCGTGGTACCCGATCACGCC
>Ga0184619_10000950_pt1 | contig 10041 bp, 7 predicted proteins | sample PLM0_60_b1_FD_133146 | JGI IMG/M metagenome (GOLD analysis project Ga0184619, IMG submission 133146) | Groundwater sediment microbial communities from an aquifer in East River, Colorado, USA - PLM0_60_b1 | ecosystem: Environmental > Terrestrial > Soil > Riparian zone | place: USA: East River...
CAGGATCACACGGCGGCACGGCAGCTCATTTTCATCGGCGAACAAAACAATGTGCGCGCACAACTCGAGCCCACTGAGCAAAAGGTATACGCACAGTTATTCGAGAAATATGATGGCAAGAAAATTGCCGACGACACGCAAGAATTTCTCGAAAACTACGAGCGGATTGTTCGCCTGATCGGGAAGTCCTTTCCGAATACGGGAATCGAAATCCTACTGCACAATCTGGCTGATCCCGCACACTCGCTTATTACGCTCGAAAACAATGTTACCGGCAGACATTTGCGCGACGGCACAACGAATCTCCTCATTGATCTCAAACGCCGGCAACTCCTGAACGAAGACAAATTGAATTATGAACTGGTCATCGGAGCGCGAAAATTCAAATGCACGACGATCCCGATCAAGCGAAAGGAATTTGGAATCGTTGGTGCGGTCTGCATCAACATCGACGCCAATTATATCACCGAAGAAGTGCTGCAAGATCGGCAACGAATCGAAACATGGTTCCGAAACTTTCTTCGGACCGACATGCAGCTGGACGAAAACATCCTTAGCAAGGACGAATACGCGAAGGCGCTCAAAGGCAAACGCCATTTCAAGGACGAAGCTTTTTAAATTGTCATCTCGAGCGCAGTCGAGAGATCTCTTGCTTCAGATCTCAGTTTAGCTGGACCCCGATGATGGCCACTTGCTCCCGCTAGGGAGAAACTGATCGCATGAACGAAAAACTTCGAATCCAAATTAGTGGCGAATTGCATCCTAAGTACGGATGTCGTTGTCTGAAATTCATTTGATGTCGCGGCGATTGATCGTCTGCGCGCTTTCAGCTGTTTGTATTGGCGCAGTTATTGCCGGTGAATCTAAGAGCGCGGGGCGTGAGGATTGCCAAATCGGCACGTATCGTTTTTCGGATGGAGAGATTGTCGATATTGCGCGATTCGAAGGTGACACATTTCGCTGGCGTAAATTCGATGGCACAACCGGGGTTTTGCATAAGAAGGGCGACGGCTCGTGGACAAGCACGTTGGGATGGACGGATCATCCAGATGGACACACGGCGTCTTTTACTCATTGCGCGACCGGTGAAATCGAATTCGATGGTAAGAAAGCCGACCGGATTCCGTTCGAGACAACTGACGCGATGTTTGAAGGCCATGGCGGAATTAAGCTCGCTGGCAGATTAGTGCTGCCGAAGACCAATGATCCGGTTCCGATTGTGGTTCTCGTTCACGGTGCGGAAAGGGATTCTGCACGCGATTCGTACGCGCTCCAACGACTGTTGCCGGCCGGGAATGTTGGCGCATTCGTCTATGACAAACGCGGAACCGGTGGTTCGGCAGGCAAATACACTCAGGATTTCGATACGCTCGCGGATGACGCCGTCGCTGCCATGCGAGAAGCAAAGCGAATCGCTGGCACGCGCTGCGCCAGGATTGGATATCAGGGAGGTAGTCAGGGCGGCTGGGTCGCGCCCATCGCCGCGACACGCGCGCCCGTCGATTTCGTTATCGTCAGTTTCGGGTTGGCCGTTTCCGTTATTGACGAAGACCAGGAGGAGGTGGCGCTTGAGATGCGCCTCAAAGGTCATGACCAGGAGGAAATTTCCAAGGCGCTAGAGGTAGCATCGGCGGCTGAAGCGGTATTCGAGAGCAATTTCACTAAAGGCTTCGAGCGTTTTGACGCCGTGAGGGCCAAGTACCGCAATGAGCCATGGTACAAAGACCTCCATGGCAATTATACGCATTTTATTTTGCCGTACACGGCGGCCGAAGCGCGCGAGAAGTTTAAGGATTCTCTTCCCGGCACGCCATTCCGCTATAACCCAATGCCCACACTTCGCGCTGTCAAAGCCCCGCAGTTGTGGATTCTCGGAGAAGACGATCTCGAAGCGCCGAGCGCTGAAACGGGTCGCCGTATCAAGGTGCTGATCTCGCAAGGGAAACCAATTACCCTCGCGATATTTCCTCATGCCGAGCACGGGATGACTGAGTACGAAGTCGCTCCAGATGGGGAGCGCGTCTCGACGCGATACGCGCCGGGCTATTTCGCCATGATGCGTGACTTTGCGCGAAATGGGAAGTTATCAGGCTCCTATGGATCGAGCGTGGTCGTAAAGCCGACGGCGGATTCGCCGCAGTCTGATCGGACAAAGACGAATACGCAAACGCATTAAGGGCAAACGCCGCGTCAAAGACGAAGCGTCTTAGAACAACTTCGCGTTCACCCAGTCTCTGTCATTCCGAGCGGAGCGCGGCGGAGTCGAGGAATCTCTGATTTACAGAGTTCCGATCCAGAGATGTCTCGACTTCGCTCGACATGACAACCGACCGCGACGAATACGCGAAGGCCTTGAAAGGTAAGCGCCGCTTTAAAGAGCAGGTGATCAACCCTCACCGGGACTTCGCGTCCGCCTCTCCCTGGCGAGGGAGAGGATTGAGGTGAGGGTCGAGGCGAATTGGAGCAATTATTTCGGCGAAGCGTGCAGTGTGGCCTGGTATTCCGGTTTCTTGTGGTAATCGACCAGGCGGAATCCCCAACCGATTAGTGTCGCGAGATCTTTGGTCTTGGTCTTCTTCTCGTTTAGGAACTTTTCGATTCTGCCTTTCAGTTCCGGCTGTTGATCAGTCGTGTCTAGGATTCCGAAAATTTCCATCGACAACAGCCAGTCCTCCGGGTGTTCGGCTTGCTGTGTCTCCCAAATTTCGCCGAGGCGTTCATAGCCGGTTTTGCTTTCCCGAATCTTGCGGACCTGTGCGTAAAGATTTTCCAGTCGCTTCCGTTTCGCGTCCGAGGGAACCTTGATGGTGCGTTCTTTTGGAGCCAGCGCCACCTGATTGTAAGCGTCCTTATCTGCCGCGCCGTTAAAGACCGAGCTAATTCGTTCTCCAACTGCCATGTCGTAAAAGCCCCAGTCAGGCTGGAACAGGACCCGGTCGTGATATTTTGCGCTGCAGTTTACAAACGTGATCAACAATAATTTCCCGTCGCGACGCAGAATTTTCTCAACCTTACCAGATACGACGATGCCACTGACAAACTCTATCTTCGCTTTTTTACCTTCAACAATTCCAAGGGCGTGCAGTTGGTCGTTGGTGAGCAGCTCTGGCGCCGTTGATGTCTGTTCCCATTTGCCGACCGACGAACCGAAGCCCTCCTTATGATAATCGATGCCGTGGCCTTCCAGTTCCTTGCCCTGGAACGCGAGAGCGGTCTTGCCGCTCGTCCGCAGATAAATCGGCAAGTTGTTTTCGCCTGTTATGACTTCGGTGCAAATCCCGCTGACTTGGACACCGGACGAATACTCACAAGTGGCGGTGTTATTGCATTCGATGGCTTTGTTGATGCTTTCCAACCCGCCAACGTTGAACGCCATCTCGCTGGCAAATTCTTCAAGTACGTCTTTGAGATGCTGAAAATCGCGGCAGACAAAAAGTTGCGGTTGTTTCGTAGTGATATCGAACGCGCAGTTCTGAGCGTCAATTGAGTAGGGAATCTTCTTTACCTCGGCCTCAAGGCATGACACCGATTCGCCGATCGAGGAAAGCAATCCAGCGCCATAAATTTTTGGATCCTCGAGTGTGCCGATGAGTCCATATTCGACCGTCCACCAATGCAAGCGCGAGAGCAGGGCCATTTCGGAGGCCGTGCCGAGATTTTTCTGCCGATGTTCGACCAGTTTCGTTGCTTCATCGACTTCTTTCGGATCAGCGTTCGGCCGTTCTTTCAGGATCGATAAGTGCCGAATCGCTTGATACAGCTCGAAATCTTTCCTGGACGACATTGCTTTCGCTCCGATTTCGCCAAAGCGCTGCAAATAATTTGAGTATTCGCGGTCGACGATAATCGGTGCATGACCGGCGGCCTCGTGCACGATGTCCGGCGCCGGCGTGTATTCGATGTGATGGATCTGGCGCATATCGCACGCGATCACCAGTACTTTGTAGGCCTGAAACTCCATGAACGCCGCCGGGGGAATGAAACCGTCCACTGCCACCGCTCCCCACTCGATCTTTGCCAGAATATCATTCATCTCTTCAATGCGCGGGATGCGTTCGAAGGAAATGCCCGTGTTGAGGAGACCCTTAAAATAAACTTTATGCGCGTATTCTTTCAGGAAAAAAATGTTTTGACGCATGATGAATCGCCAGACCGCGTGATCGACTGATGTGTAATCGTCGTATCGCTGATCGACTGCGAATTGGAGTAAGTGTTTCGGACAAGCAGCGACCGCCGCGTTGCTGTAGCTGATACCGCCTTGAGATTTCATTGCCAAGCTCCTTGGGAAACTAAAGTAACGTATGACTCGTTTCGCCAGGGAGCAAGATTGATTCCGTCAGCTACAGTTTCTTTCGCGCGCGAATTACGCGTCGCGCCAGCCAGATGACGGCGACCATAGCAACCGCCCACGGCGCGAGAAACGCTATCGCCACACCAATCATTCGCAAGCTCCACATAATTGCGCCCGCACTTTGCGCCAGTGTTCGTCGCAGTGTGGCAAGCAAGCCGCTTTCCTCGGTAACGATATTGCCCTGGCTGTAAACCTGGATCGAAATGTCCGCCGGTGCGTTTGATTCGTCGACCTGCGGTTCCGCGCGGTCCTGACGTTGCACGCTCACGTTCTGAACCTTGCCTAACGAGTCGAGCGATTGCATGAGCGCCGGGTAATTTTTCAGCGGTACGCGCAGCGAAACATTCGCCACTTCGCGGCCGTCCGGGTCACCACTGAAAGTTGAACTACGGACGCGGCCGCCTTGCTTCTCGGCAAGAGTGCGAAGCTCCTTTGCCTTTTCGTCTACCGACGACGTGCGAATGCGCAGGCTGGTTTGCTGGAAAGCTTGCTCCTGTTCTTCGCGAGAGATCGTGATGTTGAGTTCCATCTTGTCCCGTTTGGTCCTGGCATTTTCCGACATCCCACTGCCCCCTTGCCCGATACGTTGGGTCTGCATTTGGAAATTTTCCACGCGCCCAAATCCTTTGACACGGCCGATTACGGCATCGCTTTCTTCCGGAGCGATCAGCATGCCTAGCTGGGCTGAAACGCGTCCGGAGTAATCGCGGTTTAATTGCGCATTTGTGATCTGTACCTTTGGCGAGGCCAGGCTCTTGATCTCGTTGTAAATCTTCTCCACGTCGAGGGCGTAAAGAGCGAGTTGCGCGCGCTCCTTGAGCAGGAAAGCCGCTGGTTCTTCCATGTCCTTTTCGGCCAGCGAAATCGTTACCGTGGCGAATTGCACCTGTGAATCCCAATATTTTAACTCGCCTTGCATCTTCTCGATCTCTTCACGCACGCGGCCCAGTTCCTTTTCCACCTGAAGCAGATCGGAGACTTTACCGGTCTTCGTTTTCAACATGTCGATGAGACGCTGCTCCATCACGTGGGCGTTCTTCAGCCGCGCATCGGTATCGAAATACGCCTTGGTTACGTCTTCAGTTCCAAGCGTCTGGTTCTTTAATTCGCCGACACTCCGAATCTTTTGCAGAAAGCGATCAAGGTTTTCGGGCAGAACCTTCACGCCAACCTGCCCCTTCAGCTTTCCGTTCGCCTGTTTCTTGGAATCTGTCGTGGCGACATAACCGTGTTCTTCGTTCGCAAATGCTGTGATCTTCCCGACAGCATTGTCGAAGCTAACAATCTCCAGTTCGACAGTTGCGTTTCGAATCAGTTTCCGATTGCCGAGGTCAGGAGCGGGCGATTCAACCGCGGTTTTTCCAGCTTCTTGAGCGTTAGCAGGACTTTCCGGGCTTGCGGCGAGTGCGTCGCCCTCAGTCGTCTCTGCTTGCGCGGTTTTGGCAGGCGCAACCGTTGCAGCAACCGATTTGCTCTCTTCGCGAAATTTTGATCTAATTGCAGGCGGCGGTGCCGGTGCCTCGAGTGCCAGGTCTTGTGGCCGTCCGGCGGCGATTCCGCCTGATCTATCCAGAGCTCCGGCTTGACTTGGGCGTGATTCCGGCGGCTGCGGTGAGGTTACTTCTACTTGCGCGTAGCGTTCGCGTTCACGCGGCGCAGTTACAGGTTCTCCGGTGATCATCCGTCCGACCTGCACAAGCCCGAGCAAAACGGCGGCGACCGCTGCGATTTGAGTGGCGCGTAACCGCATTAGATCGACGAGCAGTTTTACAAGTCCACTTCGTTGAGGAACGCGATTTCGAAATCCCGCCAGCATCCTTTGTTCGAAAACTGGATCCGGTTTTTCATTCGCGAGAGTTTCTTCCAGAATTTTGTTCATAACTTTGATTTCCTGATGAGTTTTTCGGCACGTGGCGCAATCGACCAAGTGCGCGTGAAGCGCGCTTCGTTCATTATTAGAAAGCTCGCCGTGCAGATCGGCGGTCAGCCAGGTGTCGATTTCGTCGTGGATCGTTGCCATAGGTTTAATCCATTGAAGCGAGAGCAGGGCGAAGTTCTTTGCGCATGGATGCAAGCGCCCGCCCGAGAATTCCTCGCAGCGCCCCGTTTGTTAGACCGAGGGTGTTTTCGATGGTGCGGTAATCCATTTCTTCGAAATAGCGCAATGTGAGGGCGGCTCGATGGAGTTCCGGCAACGCTGCGAGCGCGGACTGCAATCTATGATCCAAAGCACTCGTGTTTGACGGGCCCGGTTCGATCGGTTCGGTCACCTGTTCCGGCAAAGGAACAGTGCGGCGTTTGCGAAAAACATCGCGCGCCTTGTGTCGTGCAATGGTCGCGAGCCAGACAGGAAATTTTTCAGGATCGCGCACTCGCCAACGGGTTCTCCACGCTTTCACGAGCGAGTCCTGCACGGCGTCCTCTGCTTCCTCGCGGCTTTGCAGAATGCCGTAAGCAATGGCGAAAAGTGTCCGGCTATGGGTGCGAATGATCATTTCAAATGCCTCTCGATCGCCGTGAATGGCTGCCCGATACTGTTCGCGTTCACTGGGATCCATTGGTTCGATCTAAAGCCTAGACGTTCGACACCACGATTCCGCGCGAACTTTTTTCGAGAAATTTGGTAGAACGCGGTCGCCGGGCGCGCCAGAGCGTTGAGCGGTCCTAGAAAATAAGGACAGTATTTCCTACGCTTACGAGATCTTTCACGCGCGCGGCATCCCAGTTTGCCAGCCGAACGCAGCCGTGACTGGCGGCGCGGCCGATGGTTTCGGGATTGTTCGTACCGTGGATGCCGATGCCGGGCTTGTTCAAACCCACCCAAAGGACGCCAACGAGGTTATTCGGACCTGGTGGAAGATTGTAAAAGTTTTCCGTGCGCACACCGTAATTGAGCATGCCTTCATCATACCGGAACCACGGCCAGACGTTTACACCGAGGATCTTCCACGTGCCCACTGGCGCCGGCAGAGTTTTCGATCCAGGCGTAATCGGAAAAACACAGACCAACTGATCGTGGTCGAAGACCTCCAGAAGGTGCTCGTGCGTATCGACAAAAACCTTCCGGGAAGCGAACGCCGGATTTTCAGGAACTTTCCCCTCGGTAAACTTCTCAACCTCGAAGGGCAATACATTCGGCACCTTCAAAGTTTCGCCCGGCTGAAGGTGCTCCCAGTTCTTTCCGGGATTAAGTTTCTGAATGTAAGACTCGGCCGAATGATAACGCTCGGCGACGAACTCGAGGAAGGATGTATAGGGCAGCCATTTTAATCTGGCCTGCTCGGCACGACTGCCCGGCACATTGCCGACCAACTTTAGATCTTCATCCCTGATCGCGTAAGTAGTGTAAGTCACCGGCACTTGATCGAGCATCCATTGATCGACCGCACCAGTCTTCGGCATAGCGTGCGCATGCTTGTATGAGATGAGCGCTTTGCGAAAGAATTCACCCATTCGTCCGTCAATTTTCCCAGGTCCGAAGTCGCTGTTGTCCAAAAAAATCTGCAATCGCGTAGCGGTTTCCTCGTCATAATTCGGCAATGCGACGGGATAAACGCGAGGCGGAGGAGTGGTTTTCTCCTCCGGCGGTGTGGTGTTCTCCTGCGCCAGCGCGAAGGTTGTGACCGTGGTGATCGCGAAAATACAAAAAACGAACTTCATCGGCGGAAGTTATGCGCGATGAATCCGCGGGCGCAAACGCGATCTTCTTTTTCGTCATCCTGGCGGCAGGGCTGCTTCTTTAGGCAGCATGTCGACCTCGTTCTGGCAACCCAGCCGTCCCCGGGTCGCCACAATCAGCACTAGCGCCAATGTCCACGCGGCTATCGTGAGATTCGAATAGCTGCCGAGGACTGCTGGAGAAGGGAAAAGCCGAATCAGACTCGTAGCGTAGAAGGTGTTCCAGGAGGCGTGCACCAGGATAGCCATAAGCACGCTGTCTCTCGTGCTGTTGACCACCCAAATGATAATCAAACGCAGACCCACGAGAGCGAAGGCGAACACCACGAAGTCGAGGACGGTTCCCCTCGGGGGTATGTCGCTTAGATCCTGGGACGGAATCAGGAATCCGGGCAGGTGCCAGAGCGCCCAGAGACTACCAAGAGCAAGGCCCCCGACCAACGAACCGTACAACCGCTGCAAGCGAAACTGCGCAAAGCCGGTCCATCCCGGTTCTTCGAAGAGTGGTCCTCCGATAACTGCCATGAAAACGAAGGCCTGCAGGTAGGCCACGCGGAACGGTTGGCCGGAAACATCGAGCGATTTCAACGCTCCAGGTCGGACGATAGTAGCGAGCACCATTACTGTTGGCAGACCAATAAGGGCAAACAGGTACCATCCAAGCCCCACGCGCCAGCGCACGATCCGCCGCAACAAGCGACTCACGCCCTGCCGCCCTTCAATTAAACCCGTCATGATAAATCCCGACAAGGTTGGTCCGAGCAAACCGGCGATGGCGAACCAACGCACCGCCTGTGAACTCAGATTCAGAACTCCGTAATACGTGAGCAGACCCGGCAGGAACATGAGCCAGGAGAAACTAAAAGTGAGAAGGAAGTAGCAGATTAAACCACGGCATGCGGGCAAGCGATTGAGAACGGAGGCAGGCTGTGCGGGTTCCGTAATCAACTTCGGAACTCTCCTTCAAGTAAAGCAGACATGTAAATGCAAGGGTATAACATTCGAGTGCGATAATGCAGTATCCTTTGCCATGTCATCACTGACTCTTCTGCAGACAAACGAAGATATAGTGCAGAATTACAACCTTCAGACGATGGGGGATAGCCGTAGTCGAGTGAACAAAAGTAATCCGATTCTGTCATTTGAATCGGATTGCTTGCCATTTGGTACGTCAGTTCTAGTTTTGGCGCGGTGAAAAAGATCGAGGCAATCATCAAGCCTTTCAAAGCAGAGCCGGTGAAGGAAGCCCTAATGGCAGCAGGTGTAGAAGGAATGTCTCTTAGCGAGGTGAAAGGATTTGGCCGACAAAAAGGACACAGCGAAATCTATCGCGGCACGGAGTACACCGTTGATTTTCTTCCAAAGATAAAATTCGAAATGATTGTTCCAGACGACCGCGCACAGCGGGCTGTCGAGGCAATTTTGGGAGCAGCCAAAACAGGGAAGATCGGCGATGGCAAAATCTTCGTGACCGAGGTCGAAGAGGCCGTGCGCATTCGGACGGGTGAACGGGGGGCGGAGGCACTGTAACTTTAACGCTTCAATCCATGCATGAATATCTGTTGTCAGTCTTTCTCGGAGTCGTCGAAGGGCTGACGGAATTTCTTCCGGTAAGCTCAACCGCGCATTTGCGCATCTGCGAAGCGTTGCTGCATATCGACCTTCACGACGGTTTCTGGAAAATGTATACGATCGTTATCCAGCTCGGCGCCATTCTGGCGTTACCCGTTTACTTTTGGCACCGCATCCTGCAGTTTGTTCGCACGTTTCCAAAAGGCGAACGCGGCGATCGCACGATTTTCACGCATCCGTTAAGTCTGACCTTGATTGCGTTTGTTGTAACCGCAGTCCCAGCATGGGCACTGACGAAACAAATCGGCAAAAATCTGGAAAATCTCTGGGTGATGGCCTTCGCGCTTCTTATCGGTGGAATCGTGATGTGGATCGTTGACGTTGTTTTCACGCGGCCGCGCACAATGCAAATGAACGAAATGACTTTGCCGCAGGCGGTC
>Ga0184619_10000951_pt1 | contig 10036 bp, 9 predicted proteins | sample PLM0_60_b1_FD_133146 | JGI IMG/M metagenome (GOLD analysis project Ga0184619, IMG submission 133146) | Groundwater sediment microbial communities from an aquifer in East River, Colorado, USA - PLM0_60_b1 | ecosystem: Environmental > Terrestrial > Soil > Riparian zone | place: USA: East River...
AGAAGGGCTGCGCCTGCTGCGATGAAGGCCACGGTCCCGGCCGCGCCCAGCCCGGCCAGGGCGCTTCCGACCGCTGCGACGGCTACTCCGGCCAGGAGGAGGGCGTTTCCGAGCGGGCGGCGCCTAAGGGTCAAAGCTGCCACGACGACGACTGCGAGAGTCCCGAGCGAGTTCCCGAGGACGGCGGCCAGTCGCGCCGGCATGAAGTCGAGATGGCTCTGCGCCTCGGGAATGGACGCGCCGCTCACGCTTGCCGTCAAGGGGACGGCGACCATGATCCCGACCGCCAGGCCCGTGTACGCGAACGCCAGCGGCCCGGCCCAGCGGTAGCCGCGAAGCAGGAGCGACCCTGCTCCGAGGAGCGGCGCTGTGAGCAGCCCTCCCGCGAGGTAGTAGACCCGGAACGCGCGATCGTCCCACCCGGCGGCGGCACCCCATGCCAGCGCGGCCGACGCGACTGCATAGGCGAGCAGCGAGGCCGACCAGGCGGCGAGCTGCGGCGCCCGCCTGGCGCGGAAGCGGGCCGCCAGATCGCCGGCGAGACGAAGTGCCAGCAGGGCGGCGGCGAACGCGAGTAGTGCTTCCACGACGTCAGCTAACCTCAGCCCAGCCAACAGCCTGCCGGTCGTGACTCATGCGATGCGCGCGATGTGGCTTTGGACCCGGCCTACCGCGAAATACGGTCGTCTCGGCTGGCAAACGCGAACGCCCACTCGCAACCCGTTTGCAACCTTAACGTCGCCGCGTAGGCGCAAAATAGGATCGGCCCCGATGGAGCGGAGCCTGCGCGAGAGAGTTCGCAACCCGTTCAACTGGGCGTGCAATTGCACCCCTGACTGCTGGTGCAACACGACCCGCTGGGGATACTGGCTCATGTTCTACGTACCACCGCGCTTTCACCGCCTCTCGTCCAAGAAGCGGGATGAAACCTAGTGGCCCGCCAACTCGTCCTCGACTGCGTGGACGACCTCGTGGGCAGCCTCATGAACGATTTGGTCGGGCGGGCCAACGCCGCGGACATTCACGATTGCGTTCTGGATTGGGATGGCAACCGAAGCCTTGTCCTGGACCGGAACATCGTGTTCGACGAGGTAGTCCACGGTCACGAGCTTGGTGAGCTTTTCAATGCACGTTTGGCCCTCACCCATCGGCTGGGCTTCGACATCGGTCTGGAGGACGGTGATGGTGTCAGTGTCCGCGCCGGTTCGCTGGCGGTCGAGTCTCCGCTACAGGCGGCTACAGCGAGGGCACAGAGCAAAGGAAGGCCGCAAAGAACTGTCCTGACCACGCCGAGAGCCTAGACGAGCGGACTCGCGCGATCTCCGGCGCATAACTGGCCGTCACGGGACGACACGTACTGGCTTGTGCGCCGCGAGCCCGCTTCCCACGGCACGTCCCGGCACGGAAACGACACGGCCCGACAGGCGCCTGATCTATCCTCAGCGCGCATGCCCGAGAAGCGTTATCTCGTGACTCCGGGCCCGACGCCCGTGCCGCCCGAGGTGCTCGCCGCCACGGCGGCGCCGATGATCCATCACCGCGGGCCGGACTTTCGAGCGGCCCTCGCGCGTGTCCTGGAGCGCCTCGGACAGGTCTTCCGAACCGAGAACGACATTCTGCTCTTCGCCTCTGCGGGAACGGGAGCGATGGAATCGGCGGTCTCGAACCTCTGCTCGCCCGGCGACCGCGTCCTCGTCGTCTCCCACGGCTACTTCGGGGAGCGCTTCGCTGCCCAGGCCCAGGCGTACGGCGCCGATCTGACTCACCTTCGGTATGGCTGGGGCGAGACGCCGAGCGCCGACGAGGTGGGGGACAAGCTCGAGGAGATCGGCGGTGCGAAGGCCGTCTTCCTCACGCACTCCGAGACCTCGACCGGGGTGGTCTCCGATGTGCGCTCGATCGCCGAGCGCGTGACCGGTTCGAACGCGCTGGTGGTCGTCGACGCCATCTCGAGCCTGGCCGCCGTTCCTCTCGAGACGGATGCCTGGGAACTCGACGTCGTGATCACGAGCTCGCACAAGGCGCTCATGTGCCCGCCCGGCCTCGCCCTCGTCTCGGTCTCCCCGGCGGCTTTCGAAGCCACTCGGACCGCCAGCTCGCCCCGCTACTACTTCGACTGGGAGACCACCCGCGCGGCACAGGCCAAATCTCCGCCCGAGAATCCCTTCTCACCGGCGATCTCGCTGGTTCTCGGCCTCGACGTGGCGCTCGAAATGATCCTCGCGGAAGGCCTGGAAACGGCCCACGAGCGCCATGTCCGTCTCGGACGCGCCTGCCGCGCGGGCGTGAAGGCGATGGGACTCGAGCTCTTCTCGCCGGACGAGGACCGCGCCGCGGTCGTGACCGCGATGCGCATGCCTGCGGAGATCGACGGCCAGGCGATCGTCCTCTCCATGCGTGATCGCTCCGGCGTGACGATCATCGGCGGCCAGGGGGAGCTCAAGGGCAAGATCGTTCGAATCGGGCACATCGGTTACATGGACGTCTTCGACGTCACGACCGCGCTCGCGGCCCTCGAGGTGGCGATGGCGGAAGCGGGCGCGGACATCGAGCGGGCGGTCGCCGTGACTGCGGCCCTCGAGGCTTTCGCGGAACCCGTCACGGTTTGAAGGTCTTAGTCCGGGAGCCGATCTCGGATGCGGGCCTCGAGCTTCTGAAGCAGAAGTTCGAGGTGGACGTCGATGCCGACGGCGACCTGGCCGAGAAGATCGGGGACTACGACGCGATCATCATCCGGAGCGGCACTCATCTCACGAAGGACCTGATCGAGCGGGCCGAGCGGCTGAAGGTAATCGGTCGCGCAGGGGTGGGCGTCGACAATGTGGACGTCGACGCCGCGACCCGCCGGGGGATCGTGGTCGCGAACGCGCCGGAGTCCACGGTCGTCTCGGCCGCCGAGCACACGATCGGGCTTCTGCTCGCCCTGTCCAGGTCGATCCCACAGGCTCACGCGAGCCTGAAACAAGGGAACTGGGACCGCTCACGCTTCGGAGGGCTCGAACTGGCCGACAAGACTCTCGGGCTGGCCGGCTTCGGCCGCATCGGGCAGCAGGTCGCCCGTCGCGCGCGCGCGCTCGAGATGAACGTGGCGGCCTACGACCCCTACGTCGCTCCCGGGCGGTTCCGGGAGCTGGGCGTGGAGCGGGCCGAGTCGCTTGACGATCTCCTGGGCCGCTCGGACTTCCTTTCCCTCCATCTCACCCTGGCCCCGGAGACATATCGGCTCATCGGGCGCGACCAGCTCGCGGTAGCGAAGGACGGGATCAGGATCGTGAACGCGGCGCGCGGCGAGCTCATCGACGAAGAGGCGCTGCTCGAGGCGCTGCACTCGGGCAAGGTCGCCGGCGCGGCGCTCGACGTCTTCTCCGCGGAGCCCTATTCGGGTCCGTTGCTCGAGCTCGACAACGTGGTCGTGACGCCCCATCTGGCCGCCTCCACGGAAGAGGCCCAGGACCGGGCGGGGGTCATCGTCGCCGAGCAAGTCGTGGCCGCCCTCGAGGGGGGTCTCGTCACGAACGCCGTCAACCTTCCGGCCGTCGCCGCAGAGGACGCCGAGCACCTCGGCCCGTTCCTCCCGCTGGCGGCCAAGCTCGGCGCGCTCGCGGTCGAGCTCGCGGGCGGCACGCCCACCCGGCTCGACCTGTCCTATCTCGGGGAGCTGTCGGAGCACGACACCCGGCTGCTGACGGTTGCCGCCCTGAACGGTGTCTTCCAGGGACGGGCGGACCAGGCCGTGAACTACGTGAATGCTCCGCTCCTCGCCGAGGAACGCGGGATCGAGGTTCGGGAGGAGCGCCGCCGCGCCTCCCGCGACTTCACGAGCCTCATGCGCGTGACGGCCGTCTCGGGCGACGAGGAAGTCATGGTCGCGGGAACGACGCTGGGCCGCGACGATGAGCCGCGCCTCGTGTGGGCGCTCGGCTTCGAGATCGAGATCGGGCTCGAGCCGCGGATGCTCTTCGTCGTCAACGACGACCGGCCCGGGATGATCGGCCGCCTGGGAACAGTCCTCGGCGAAGCGGGCGTCAACATCGCACACATGGCGGTGTCGAGGAACCGCCGGAGCGCGAAGGCGCTCATGGCCATTACCCTCGACAGCACACCGGATGCGAATCTCCTCGAGCACCTGCGGAAGGAGCCCGGGTTCGTCGAGGTCCGCTTCATCCTCCTGGAGCCGGAATGACCCCGGAATGGCCTGAACCGGTGGAGAAGGTGGCTCGCTTCCTCCGCGAGTCGATGGTCGAAGCGCGCGTGGAAGAGTTTTCGGACGGGACCCCCACCGCTGAGGATGCGGCCAACGCAGTCGGCTGCGCGCTCGGGCAGATCGTGAAGTCGCTCGTCTTTCTCTGCGACGGACGCCCCATCCTCGTGCTCGTTCCAGGCGACCGGCGGGCCGATCCCTCGAAGGTGGGCGCGGCCGCGGGCTGCTCCAAGACGAAGGTCGCGGGCGCCGACGACGTCCTGAAAGCGACGGGGTTCGAGCCGGGTGCGGTTGCCCCGTTTCCGCTCTCGGTGGTACAGGACGTCTTCGTCGACCACATCCTCCTCGCGCACGAGGTCGTCTGGGTGGGCGCCGGATCGACGCGGCACATGGCCGCTCTGGCCCCCGCTGACCTGGTCCGTATCACGCGCGCGACCGCTGTCGACGCCGTCTCAGAGAACCCCTAACCTTAGGAAGGCCGCATGCAAGAGACCGAGAAGATCTGGTTCAACGGCGAGCTCGTCGACTGGGCGGACGCGAAGATTCATGTCGGCGCCCACGCGCTGCATTACGGCTCGGGCGTCTTCGAGGGCATCCGCTGCTACGAGACCGCGGCCGGCCCGGCCGTCTTCCGGCTCACCGACCATCTCAAACGGCTCTACAACTCGGCGAGGCTCCTGCACATGGAGCTCCCGTTCTCGGTCGAGGAGCTTCGAACGGCGAGCCACGAGGTGATCGGCGCTCACGGGCTGGCCGAGTGCTACCTGCGCCCGATTGCCTTCTACGGCTACGGGGAGCTCGGCGTCCATCCGGGAAGGAACCCCGTGGACGTCGCGATCATGAGCTGGCCCTGGGGTGCGTACCTCGGCGAGGAGGCGCTGACGCAGGGAATCCGCGCGAAGGTCTCCTCGTGGAAGCGCGTCGGGCCGAACACAATTCCGCACGTCTCGAAAGCAACCGGGATCTACCTCAATTCGATGCTCGCGGTCATCGAGGCGACACAAGGCGGCTACGACGAGGCCATCCTCCTGACGGACGACGGCTATGTCGCCGACGGTTCGGGCGAGAACATCTTCCTCGTCAAGGACGAGATTCTCTCGACTCCGGACCTCTCGGCTTCGATCCTCCCCGGGATCACGCGGCATACGGTGATGGAGATCGCCGGGGCTCTCGGCTATGCAGTCCACGAGCGCACGATCATCCGCTCCGATCTTCATCTCGCGGATGAGGTGTTCATGTGCGGCACCGCTGCGGAAGTCACGCCCGTACGCTCGATCGACGATCACGAGATCGGGCCGCCCGGCCCGATCACGAAGGCGATCCAATCGACCTTCTTCGAGGTCGTCCGCGGCCGCGACGAACGCTGGTCACGCTGGCTGGATTACGCGGAAAAGGCTCCGACCCCGGGGTCTTGACCGACGAGATCGCGCTTTCCGCTCCCTGGCTCGGGGAACGGGAGGAGGAACTCGTCCTCGCGGTACTGCGCTCCGGGCGGCTGTCGCTCGGACCCGCGCTCGACCGGTTTGAACTTGCGTTGGCAGAGCGCGTCGGCTCCCCGCACGTCGCCGCGGTTTCGAGCGGAACGGCCGGCCTTCACCTTGCCGTTCGGCTGGCAGGGCTCGGGGCCGGCGACGAGGTGATCACGACCCCGTTCTCGTTCGTCGCCTCGGCGAACTGCATCCTCTACGAGGGAGCGACGCCGATCTTCGCAGACGTCGACCCGCGGACGCTCAACCTGGATCCCGAGGCCGTCGAGGCCGCCCTGACCGAGCGGACGAAGGGCATCCTCGCGGTGGACATCTTCGGCTACCCGGCAGAGCTCGACGAGCTCGCGAGAATCGCCGAGGAGCACGGGCTCGCCCTGATCGAGGACGCTTGCCAGGCCCTCGGCGCGGAGTATTGTGGCCGCCCGCTCGGGTCTTTCGGCCATCCGACGGTCTTCGCCTTCTATCCGAACAAGCAGATGACGACAGGGGAGGGCGGGGCGGTCGCCGTCGAGGCGGAGGAGGACTGGGAGCTCCTGAAGAGCCTCTCGAACCAGGGCAGGACGGATTCGGGCGAGTGGCTCACCCATGGTCACCTCGGGTTCAACTACCGCCTCGACGACGTCTCCGCAGCGCTCGGGCTCGCCCAGCTTGAGAAGCTCGGAGCCATCTTCGAGTTGCGGGCAGAGGTTGCGGCGCGGTACGGGGAGCTGATCGAGCCTCTCGACGGCGTCGAGGCGCCGCTCCCGGACGACGAGGACCACCTCCGCTCCTGGTTCGTCTACGTCGTTCGGCTGGCGGGTGAGCTCGACCGCAACGCGGTCATGGCGCGCCTCGCCGAGGAGGGGATCGCCAGCAAGCCGTACCTCCCTTCGATCCATCTCCAGCCGTACTGGCGGGAGCGCTTCGGCACGGGAGAAGGGATGTACCCGGTTTCCGAAAGCGCGAGCCGGCACTCGCTCGCACTCCCGTTCCACACGCGACTCTCGGCCGGCGAGCAAGAGCGCGTCGTCGACACGCTAGCGCGGGCTGTCGCCTAGGGCCCCGGTTCCCAGGCGCCGATTGCGATAATCAGCGCGTGGCGGAGGGACCTCCCACGATGGTCTTCCTCGGATTCGGGAAGTTCGCGCGCGCGGACAAGATCTACGCTCTCGAACCCTTGACGGGAGGTGACCGCGGTGGGGGGCGCCGCACGCGCGTCTGGGTCGAGGGCATCGCCGAGCCGATCGTGGCGTCGCGCACGGAACGCTCGATCCTGACGGAGATGGGCGTGAGGGACGCTGGGCGCCCGCAGTTGATCGACGACGCCGTCGCCCTCGCGGAGCGGATCGTCGAGGATGCGGACAAGGGGCGCGTGGACCTCGCCGATCTGGGCCGTCGAGCGAGACGCCTCCTCGAGTCCACGGCGAAGCCAGGCTCGGCCGACCCACTGTTTTGAGCTTCGCTCCCCTCGGGCGCGATTTCTTCGCTCGCAGCGTGCACCAAGTCGCGCCGGACCTCGTCGGCTGCAGGCTGCTCGTCGACGGAGTGGGTGGGACGGTCGTCGAGGTCGAGGCCTACGACCACGAGGATCCAGCCAGCCACGGCTTTCGCGGTCGCACTGAGAGGAATCGCTCGATGTTCGGCCCGCCGGGCCACGCGTACGTCTACCGCTCCTACGGCATCCACTGGTGCCTGAACCTTGTCTGTGAGGCCGAGGGAGTCGCCTCGGCGGTGCTCGTGCGCGCCTTGGAGCCCTCCCACGACCTCGAGCGGATGCGCGCGCGCCGGGGAACCGAGGATCCCCGGCTTCTCTGCTCCGGGCCCGGGAGGCTCTGCCAGGCGCTCGGCGTCACAGGCGCCCACGACGGGATGCCCGTCGACCGGCCTCCCTTCGCGCTCTTCCCGGCCGCGGGCAAGGTCGACATCGTCGCCGGTCCTCGTGTGGGGATTACTGCGGCGGCCGACCTGCCTTGGCGCTACGGGCTGGCGGACTCGCGGTTCGTGAGCCGCCGGTTCGTCACGCCCGCCCGACGATCAGCCTGACCGTCATGTTGCGGGTAGCGGCGAGCCCCGCCCGGGGGTACTGAGCGAGAACGACGCCGCTCTTCCCATCCGCGAAGGCATCCACGAGCCCGGCGATGTCCCGAGCGGCCAGCCGGTGTCGCGCGATCGCGAGCCTGAGGCCGACCACGTCCGGGATGCGACCGTTCGTCGTCTTGGGAAGCACGATGCGGACCGTGTCCCAGGTGGACAAGGTCCCGCGCATGGGGAACTGGGCCACCACGCGTCCGAGGCGCTCTCCCGGCTTTGCAGGGCGCGTGATGACCTCGGGTGTCAGCGGCATGCTGAGGAGCCGGGCCCGGGCATCCTCCAGGCGGGCGCCTACGACTCGCGGGACGTCTACCTCGTTGGGCTTGCAAGGCGCCTTCTCGGCAGGCCCGAAGCCGGCGACGTACATGATCGTGCGGCTGTCCTGACAGTTGCCGTTGTCGATGTACCAGTGGCTGTTCCGGTAGACGACGTGGCGGGGAACGGCGTACTGGGCCTGCGGGGCCGCAAAGTACTCCGGTGGCTCGGCAAGCTTCCGCAGCGCCCCCGCTTCGAACTCCTTCCAGATGAGCGCTGGGAAGGTGCCGCCGGCGACGGGAAGACCGTCGAACTCCGTCAGCATCGGCTTCAACTTGTTCGGATATCCGACCCAGACCGCGGTGACGAGCTGCGGCGTGTAGCCGACGAACCAGGCGTCGCCGTAGTTCTCCGTCGTACCGGTCTTGCCGGCGGCGATGCGGTCGCCGAGGGCAGCGCGCTTGCCTGTGCCGCTCCGAATGACGTCCTCGAGCATCGAGGTGAGGATCGCGTTTTGGTTGGGATCGAGCACCGGACGCTCGACGGCCTCGTTCCGGTCGACGCGCTTCCCCTCCACGACGCGCATGACGGCGCGCGGCCGGTTGCCGAGTAGCGAGCCGTCGACCCGCTCGCCGCCGTTGGCGAAGGTTCCGAAGGCCCGAGCCATCTCCAGCGGATTGACCGCGTTCACGCCGAGACCGATGGCGAAGTAGTCGTCGAGATGACTCGTAATGCCGAGGCGCCTCGCCATGCGCGCGACGCTCTTCGGGCCGACCTGGGCCGTCAGCTGCGCGTAGACCGCGTTATCCGAGTAAGTCGTCGCGTCGTTGAGGTCGATCGTCCCGAGGTACGAGTTCTCGTAGTTGTTCACCGCCCAGAGCTTGTCGCCCAGGTTGATCACCGTCGGCTTCGACGTGAAGGTGGTCTCCGGTGAGATCCCCTGGGAGAGCGCAGTTGCAAGGACGAACGGCTTGAAGGCCGAGCCGGCCTGGCGCTCCCCCTGCACGGCTAGGTTGAACTGGCTCTTGTGGAAGTTGCGTCCACCGACCATGGCAAGGACGCGGCCGTCGCGAGGGTCGATGGCGACCAGAGACGCGGCGGGGCCGTGCCTGTCCGGCAGCAATTTCTTGATCGCGTCCTCGGCGAGTCGCTGGATATCGAGGTCGATCGACGTGTAGATCTTCAGCCCGGCGCCGAAGACGGTTCCGGACCCGTAGTAGGGAACCAGCTGTTGCTTCACGTATTCGGCGAAATAGGGCTGGCGGCTCTTTCCGGCAGGCAGGCGAACGTTCTTCGCCTTGGGGAGCGGCGTGCGGTTCGCCTCGACGGCGTCCTTCCGGGTGATCAACCCTTGCTGCACCATGAGGTTGACCACGGTCGCGCGTCGCAGCCGCGCCCGTGAGGGGTTCTCGACGGGGTCGAAAGCACCCGGGCTCGCCGGCAGCCCCGCGAGGAGAGCTGCCTGCGGCAGCGTCAGCCTCGAGGCGTGACTGTGGAAGTAGACACGGGCCGCCATCTCGACCCCGTAGGCGCCGTTTCCGAAATAGATGGTGTTCAGGTAGGCGGTGAGGATGCGGTCCTTCGACCAACGCCGTTCGAGCTGCCAGGCAAGCGCAGCCTCCTTGAGCTTGCGGCTGACCGTCCGCTCCCGTTTCGTGTACGTGTTCTTGACGAACTGCTGCGTGATGGTCGATCCACCCTGGACGAGCTTCTTGTTCCGGACGTCTGCCCAGACCGCGCGCATGATCCCCCTGAAGTCGACGCCGCGGTGCTGCCAGAAGCGCCGGTCTTCGACCGACACGATGGCCTGTTTCATCACGGGCGCGATCTCGTTGGAGCTGACCACGACGCGGCTCTCGTCCCCGTGGAGGACGGCGAGCACGGTCTTGCCGTCGGAGGCGTAGATGTAGCCGAGCTGCTCGACCTGCTTCGTCTTCGTCGGCTCGAGCGCCGCGAGGTCGCTCGCCACGGCGCTCACGAGGCCGAAGGCGAAGGCCACGAAAGAGACGACGAAGAGAAGAAG
>Ga0184619_10000952_pt1 | contig 10032 bp, 11 predicted proteins | sample PLM0_60_b1_FD_133146 | JGI IMG/M metagenome (GOLD analysis project Ga0184619, IMG submission 133146) | Groundwater sediment microbial communities from an aquifer in East River, Colorado, USA - PLM0_60_b1 | ecosystem: Environmental > Terrestrial > Soil > Riparian zone | place: USA: East River...
ATCCCCAGGCGGAATAAGAAATAGTTCAACTAGCTTTAAAACATATTCCATAAGTCTTTAGGTTCCAGTTACTGCGTGTTCCAGAGCGCAAGAAGGAAGAACGATAGACTCATCGGATCCCCTTCGCGTCAAAGTGTCGAGCATCTTTGTCAGGCGCGCCTCGTAAGAATCACACGCGGGGGATTCGCCATTTGGCTTGATCCATTCGGGATGTTGGATCCGCAGATCGTCGTGAATCTGTTGCTGGAGTTCGGTGTAGGTGTGGATTTGATGAGACATAAGAATTGGACTCGTTAAAACATTGAAGTGCGGTGCGGGACGGCTCCGACGGAGGGCTCGGTGCGAAACGCGGACGGGCATGGGAACCGTAAGCGCCCGCCATGGCCAGGTCAGGGTGCTCCAAAGGGCGGCGAGCATGTGCTTGCGATGGGCACGACGCCAGGCCAACTGGATTACTTTGTAGTGCTGACGTTGCAGTAACACGGCCAGGAGTCCGCTTTGGGTAAGGGTCGGTGTTGATCTAGTCATAACGTGCTTTCTTTCTGTGTTAGTGTTCTATGTAATGCCACCCATCTGTTGAGTGCGCTCTTTCTGGGCGTTACGAATTTCATAAACCGGTTCTAATTGGATTGACTGCTCCAAATCCCCGCGAAACGAGGAACCAATCCTCACGAGGCGCTTTGAACTGCCGCCTCGCTTCAGGTGACTCGGGGTTTCAGTTGAATCTGGAGATCGCGCTAAGCGGTGTCTCAGCGAAGGTTCAGTCCGCTTTTCAGCCCGGCCGAAGGTGCGTTGAAACGTCGGATGACGTAATCAAACATCTTGTACAGAATTCGCGCCATCGTGTCAAGTCATTTTCGTTTCTGATCTAGCGCCTTGAGATCGATTCGCGGTCTAACTCCGAAAGTATTGACTCGTGTAATCCCGGTCATTTTCAATCTCTCGGGTTTGCCCATCCTATGTCAACGTTTCCCAGCACGCTCTATTGAACTCACTCGTTGCCCACACTCACGCACTGCAGCTAATGCCAGTCTGGCATCCTCGACCGTGTAATCGTGCTACAACTCCTTAAGCTTAGCAGTGCGGTTGGTTCGAATAGCAACAGCCTGGACGTTGCCAAAAGAGCAGCTTGAACCGATCGTCTCCAGACAAGATCCGAAGCGCGACGCGATTCGCACAAACACCAAAATAACATTAGGCGATCGGCATTGCGGGTATACATTGATTCGCTAGCGTCTGCAGCGTCAATCGACCGCCGGTGCGGTCCCTTCTCTCTGCACCACCCCAACAGGGCAGAACTTATCTCTCTACGACAGTATTCATTCACACAAAAAAGGACGCGCACCACATGGCTTACGGACTTCTTGTTCAGCAACATTACCATGTCGGGGCGCCCGCGTCGGGTTATTGCCCGCTCAAAACACCAATCTGAAATACAGATGCACGGCGATGCGCACTCGCATCGAGAGAGTATCAGGCGCGACAATGAGTCCCAGAACGGAATCCGATCGACGCATTCAAAAAATTAAACTGCAAAAAGAAAACAATATGGAACCAACGATCACCCAAAACAGCGCGCTTTTTTTTGCGCATCGTAAAATCTCAAAACGTCGCGCCACGCTTTTCCGCGGGCTTAGGGCCGCATCCAGCAAGCAGGGCCCGGATGCTCAGCGGCAGCTGACCTGCACGGCCTTATTCGTCGCACGACGACTTCATCAGGACAACGGGCGGTGAGCCGCGTCATTTAAGGTTAACCGAACATGCATGTAATCCAATTTCGCGAAATAATGCGAGATTTTGAAGTGGCGCATGCAATTCATCCGATCGTGCTGAAATATCTCCTGACAGTGGAGGAGACGACCAAAGCCTTGCTGGAGTGCGGTGTTTCGCGGGCTGCGAATGTAGCTCAGATCAGACCCAGCAGTCTCCTTATCAACAGATATGCAACTAACCGTCCAACAAAGCAGCGCGATTTATTTCAAGCGACATAAAGGCTCTAAACGTCGGGCTGCTCTCTTCAGGCGGCTTCGCGCGTCAGCCGCAAATCAGACCTGCGATGTTAAGCAGCAAACGTTCGGCAACGCATGCATCGGGCAAAGGCTTCGATCAGGCCAGCTGTCGCTGAGAGGGTTCGAATTCGAGTATGCGCCCGGCGATGCGACACACAAGGGGGGGTAGACGTCCTGCTTCGCAGCGTGAAATGAGCAAGCGAAAAGCATTCCAATCCTCTGATCAGGAAGTGATGCGACATCTGTCGCGCTCGCACATATTCAAAGATTACGAGCGAGCTTTTAGCGAAGCCACGGGTTTACCGCTAAATATCCGAGGGCATGGTTCGTGGTCGCCTGCGCATCATGGGAAGGACGATCACCACTCATTCGCCTCAATTCTGGCTCGTTTCAACAAGGCTCGCGCCGCATGCTTAAGGGCTCAAACCGACGCATCTCGCGAACCGAACTCGACAATGCGTACCGTTACCTGGTTTGCGGGACTCTCCGAAAGTGCAGTGCCGGTGTATGTAGGTGACCACATTCTTGGTTTTCTTGAGACAGGTGAAGTGATGCTCAGGAACCCGACTAAGAAACACTTCGCGAGCATTACTCGGCAGCTCCGCGCGTGGGGCTACAGGGCGGATTGGAAGAAACTTGAGCGGGCCTATTTTCGGTCGTGCGTTTTATCACCGGACCGGTATCGCGCGATGTTGCGGCTCCTGAGTATTTTTGCGCAACACCTTTCAATCTTGTCGAATCAACTAGTCGTACGGCGTGAAAATGACGAGTCCATGAACATGGCGCGAGCACGGCACTACATCGAGAAGCATCAGGCGGAGCCGCTGTCTCTCGGGCGCGTAGCCCAGGCGGCTAACATCAGCAGGCATTACTTTTGCAAGATGTTCAAGAAAGCGACCGGGGTAAATTTCATCGACTATCTCTCGAGAGTCCGAGTCGAGAAATCAAAGGCGCTTTTGCTTAATCCTAACTCGCGAATTAGCGAAGCTGCTTTCGCATGCGGATTTCAATCCATGACGAACTTCAATCGCGCGTTTAGGCGAATCGTCGGTCGCTCTCCCACGCAATTTCGCAAATCGCTTCCGAAGTTGCGACGCTCGGTATAGCACTGTTCGCCTGGGGAGAAAGACCAAGCAGGTCCGCGAGGCGTGACTCATAGGAGTCGCAGGTGGGGCAATTGCCCGTTCGGCTCAACCCAGTCGGGATGCTGCACGCGCAAGGCGCGATGCATCTGTTGCTGGAGTTGAACGTAAGAGTGGATTTCGTCAGACAAAGGGATGGCTCGGTGACATCACTTCGTTACTACCTGGTTAGTTAACTTTGATGGCCCCACGGCCGCGTCCGTTGTTTTAACGAAACCTTACGGAGGCAACGACTGCACGGGCTCCACGGTGCAGAGAGGCGGCTACTTGGTAGCCGTGCTAATTCATAAAAAACGGCTGGGTTAGTCCCCGTGTAATTCCTAGCTCCCGGCAGTCGTTGAATGAACTCCTACACTGGGGCGAACGCACGGAACCCTCCGCGCGCCCGCGGTCAGTGTTAGAGCATTACGCCACTTTAACTTGGGTAGCTTTTGATTTTGCTCTCGTCGTTGTCGGGAGGTGCACTTTCAGCACTCCATCGCGAAACTCCGCCGTGACTTTGGTGCTATCGGCATCTTCAGGCAGCGTGAAGGTGCGTCGGAAAGTGCCAAAGCATCGTTCGATGCGATGGAATTTCTTCTTGTGATCTTCCTTCTCGACTTTGCGTTCTCCAGAAACGCTAAGAATGCCGTCTTCAACTGTTACGTTAACGTCATCCTTCTTCATTTCAGGCAGGTCAGCTTTGAGCAGATACCCGTGATCGTCCTCACTGATATCAACCTCTGGTGACCAATCTGCGACCGCAAGGCTGTGGATCTCTCCACTGCCTATTCTGTTGGGAAAGCCGCCCAAGAAGAACGGATTGAAGCGATTTTGTGCTTCCTCCATCTGTCTCAGCGGATTCCATGTGCTTATTAGTTTATTCATATTTTATCTTCTGGATTGAGTTAAAGCCATCGTCGTGCATCGCGCTCACCGCTTATTGTGAGAATTGACCCGAATCTTGTGCAGGTTGAAGAGTAGCCCCGTGGAAGGGGAACGCGCGGGCACTTCGCTGGGTTTGCGAAGTATTCCAGAGTCGATGGTTACAAGCTGGCAGACGTAAGGATTGAGAAGTTAGAACTATTGAAAATTAGGAAGACTGGCATTTTTCAAAATATGCAGGCAGTATCCGTCAGTCTATGAAACCGCTGCTCCACAGAATTGTCATGTGCCTGTCGATTTTCACCCTGTTTGGTGCGCCTGACATAGGGCAAGCGGGACCTTTCGAGGACGTTTTTAGATCGATACGCACCTCGTTCGCGCGCCCCGCACCAAAACCGCGAACGCCGCAACCTCGCCGAAGCGGCCCTAAGCAGAGTAATGAGACTCCACCAAGCGCTGCTTCAGATACTTCAAATACTCAGACTTCGCCAACTCCGACTCCGGTCCCAGCGCCTCCGAATCCGAGCAACGTCCGCGTGGCTAAAGCAACCGCTGCCAAGACGAACCGAAACGGTGACGTGCCGTACGGAATTCCCGTGCCCGGAAAACAAGGCTTGGTTACCAGTCCGTTCTCGCCAGACAGCGGGTACATCGACGTCCGAAGTTTTCCGCCTGGAACGGAAGTGAGAGATCCTTACACGGGCAAGACCTTCCTCACACCGTAACATTAGGCCTACGGAAGGCAGACGTAGGTCGCGAAGCCAGCGCAACTTCAGCGAATGGCCGGTGTTTTCATAAACGAAGTTAAACACCGGGGATATATTATGAGACGCGCTCTTTTGATTTGTACCGGAATTGTAGCGTTCGCGTTGATGGCGGGCGCGCAAATACCAAGCAACCATAGAAGGGTGCCGCAAAGGACGACGAAATACTCCGGATACCGAGGGACGAGCAGTGTCCGGCAGGCGGTACCAAGACGCACGTTTTCGTCCGCGCGATATCGTCAACCGGCATTTTCACCCGCGCGATCCCGCCAGCCGACTTTCAGAACGACACCGACGCAAGCACGAATGAACAGTTCGCTCGCGAATCGGCCCGCAGTGACCAACAGGGCTGCTTTGAGAAGAACGCCCCCACCTGTAACTAATGATTGGCGAGAGTCTCGGTTTGGCGTACGACCGCGCTCGAACAGCGCGGTGGTAAATCGGCCCACAGCCGGCGGCATTGCGACTCACCGACAGACGCGTCTAACCACCGCCGATAATTGGCGAGAGTCCAAGTTTAACGTGCGGCCGCGTCCAAGCGATTCGGTGCTCAATCGATTTACCATGAACGACCTTGCCGACCGACCACAGACGCAGAGAGAGTTCAACAATAAGTGGTCGGGCGCCAACTTCCGGCGACAAGCGCGCGGTTCGTTCGTGAACAAGTCCCGAAGTGCGGCGTTTTGGAGCGGGAGGCGTCCAGCCGTCACCAATAATTGGGGAGGTTCAGAGTTTTCCGGGCGACAATATTGGGCATTTCACAATTACCAGCGTCAGTGGCACGATAGCGGTTGGTGGCACCAACATTGCGGTGACCGGATCGTTTTTGTCACCGTCTATTCCCAACCGTTCCCGTTCTACTTTGATGCAGGATATTGGTACCCGGCATGGGGTTACTACCCTGACACTTATTATCCTTACGATGGTCCGATCTACGGTTACAATGATTTGCCGCCAGACGAAGTCATCGCAAATGTCCAAACTCAACTCTTTAACGAAGGTTATTACGACGGTCCGATCGATGGGATCCTAGGGCCAGACACACGTGCTGCAATCGCGGATTATCAGGCTGATCACGGCCTCGCAGTTACGGCAGCAATTGACGAGCCGACAGTCGAGTCACTGGGCTTGGTCTAACGAATTTCTCTTTCTTACTTCCTAATTCTCCCTTCCTTGCTAACCCCACAAGTCGCGCGGCGGAATTCCAATTCTTCCGTTTGCGTATGGTACCGGACGATCACGATCGCGGGCGAGAAGTAGCGGCCCATCGAGATCGATCCAGTTAGCGAAGCTCGCCAGAAGGCGAGCAGGCGCGATCCCGAGCGAAGTGCAAACCATGCAACCGATCAATAATTTGAAGTCGCCGTTGCGAGCGCGCTCGCACAAGCGCAGGGCTTCGGTTAGCCCGCCGGTTTTATCGAGCTTTACGTTAATGACTTCGTAACGGTTGTTCAGATGAACAAGATCGGAAGTGGTATGGCAACTCTCATCGGCGCAGACTGGAATCGGATGATCGAGAGTTTCCAGGACTTCATCGGCCTTCGCAGGGAAAGGTTGTTCAATGAGCTCGACGCCCAATTGTTTCAGAGCCCGAACAATTTTCTGATAATGCTCAGGCGACCACGATTCGTTAGCATCGATGAGAAGTCGCGCAGTGGGCGCGACTCCGCGTACGGCTTCGATGCGCGCAAGGTCCGGATCGTCGCCTCCAAGTTTGAGCTTCAGGATCGGCAGTCTTGCATTCGCTTTTGCTGCCTCCCCCATTTTCTCCGGTGTATCCAGACTGATCGTAAACGATGTCTCGACTTCAGGAACAATCGGAATCTCTGCCAGTTCCCATGCACGTTGTCCGGAAGTTTTCGCTTCAAGATCCCATAATGCGCAATCCAATGCATTGCGTGCAGCACCTGCTGGCAGGAGGTCTTGCAGACTTTGGCGATTCAAAGTCTTATCGCCTTGTATCGATTCGATCTGTGCCAGAACCGAGGCAATGCTCTGGTTGTAACGCGAGAGGGGAACGCCTTCGCCGCGACCGATGTGTTTGCCGTCGCTAACCGTCACAACGACGATCTGTGCTTCAGTGCGACTGCCCCGCGAAATACGAAACGGTTGGCTGAGGGGCCAAGTTTCCTCGTGAGCGTCGATGGACAGAGGACTAGTCGGCACAGAAGGAAATGAAGATAACGACGGGACGCAGGACTACAAGACTGCCGGACAACGGACGACAGGATTTTGATCAGCGGTCTCTGTTCCGTAGCCAATGGTCTTTGGCTAAAGAAGAACGTGACATCGGCTAAGTTTCGTCATTAACTGTGAAAAACTCCTTATCCCGCGTCAGTACGCGAGCCGACACACAGAATTATGAAGACGAAGAATTTGAAGAAAAAAATCCGGCGACTCGAAAAGCGTCTCCAAGACGGTCCAAAGAAGCTGACCAAGCTAAAACAAAGGCTACAGGCGGCGGAAACAGCAAGGAAGCTGAAAGCCGCGAGAAAATCGGCTGCTCGCGCAGCTACCAAGTCTTCTAAGCGAGGCGAGCCGAAGAAACCGGCTGCTGTCAAGAAAGCGAAAAAAAAGCTCAATCTTTCGCCGGAACGTCGCGCTCAACTTGCGGCGGCGATGAAAGCCAGGTGGGCGGCCAAACGGGCCGCCGAAGCGAACGCGAAAGGTGCCTCGGGCGATAACCAACATTCCGCACCGCCTGGACCACCGCAGCCGCCGCTGAATAGACCCGACGGCGTCTAGAGGGGAGCACAGCCATCCTGGCTGTGGGGCCGGCAGGCATCTTGTCTGCCGAGAACTGCCTTTAACCAGGCGAGACGCCCGGTTGCCCCACAGGCAAGATGCGTGTGGTCCGCTTCACCTGCGGCGGCGACCACCGCCTACCTGCGCATGTCGCGGACATGTCACGAGATGATCATTGACCATTCCCGTGGCTTGCATCAGCGCGTAGCAGATCGTTGAGCCAACGAATTTGAATCCGCGGCGCTGCAAATCGCGACTCATCGCGTCGGATTCAGTCGTGCGCGCGGGGACGTCGGCCATGCGGTTCCAGCGATTCCGGATTGGTTTGCCACCGACGAAGCTCCAGAGATAAGCGTCAAACGTTCCAAATTCTTTGCGCACGGTGAGAAACGTCTTTGCGTTCTCGATCGCGGCCACAATTTTCAAGCGGTTCCGCACAATTCCGGCGTCGCCGAGCAAGCGTTTCACATCGCGCACGCCGTAACGTGCGATCTTCTCCGGGCGAAATCCATCGAATGCCTTCCGGTAGTTGTCTCGTTTGTTCAAAATCGTGGTCCAACTCAGTCCTGCCTGCGCGCCTTCGAGGATCAGAAATTCGAAAAGCAGTCGATCGTCGTGTACAGGAACGCCCCATTCCTCATCGTGATAAGTGATGTTCGGCTCGGTCGCAGCCCATGGACAACGCGGCATAATACGGAAAGAAGATAAATCACATCCCTAGCGCGGCGCGAAGATGTGGGATCAGACGTTTGCTGAATTCGACGGAGTCGCCGGCGGATAAATGTGACCATTCGGGGCAATTGAAGGATGCGAGGTCAGAAAAATCTTCATAGTGAATTCCGGGTGCACCGGTGTCCTTGAGCACACGGTCCCAAACAGCCGCACGCGGCGTCTGGCGATCTTCAAGAGCCTTCAATCCGCCACTGTTGGGAAGGCGCACGAAAACAATTTTGCCGCCGCGACTCCGGAGCTTTTGCACAGCTGCAGCAACATCATGAAAGCGTTGTTCAATCGCCTGCCTCATGCTTTTCGCGAACTCCTCTTGAGGAATGTAAGTCGGCGGCGGTGGTGGAGTGAAAAGCGGCAGCCAGATTTGCTGAGTCATTCTCGCTAGTTCACTGCCTGGCCGGGCACATTTCTCGATCATGCGGGCGCGACGTTCGCGATCCAAAGTTCCGAAGTACGGCGGAAGTCGCGGCGATGTCAGGGCATAGGGGCGATTGGGAATGGGCAGGCGTTTTAGCAGACCGTCGAGAGTCAATTCTTCCGGTTTTAGAAATGCGACATGTTCTTCCAACGGCATGTCGAGATATTGGCTGGCACGTTGCGCGAGTGTTTGTGTGTGAGACCGCCGAACGGCTTTTTCAGCGTGATCCATCGGCGGCGAGCCCGGCGGCGCGATAAACAAACGGGGGACAACACTGCAAATGACGGTGCCGTGAAAATTTTTGTCGTTGGCCAGATCGGCCAGTACCGGATAAGCGCAACTGCCGCCCATTGCCAGCTGAACAGGACGTTTGCCTAATCCTTTTTCAAGTTCGCCGAGATCGAGATCGTACCAGCCACGCGAATCGCCGATGATGGCAATTGACTCGGGTTTCACGCGCCGGCGAGCGGATGACCAGAGATCCTCGTTATCGTGGAGCGTGGGACCGTAACCGATGGAGCGACAATAGAGTTCCCATGCAAACGCTGCGCTAATGACGATCAGCACAACTGCCACCGTGATGCCGCACCAGGGCAACTGTGGGATCGGCCGCACGTATTCCAGAGGAGGACCGCCATGTATGCTTTCGATTTCCGGTGGCTTTCTGAAGAACAACCTCGGCAGCCGAAGCCTGCGTTTAAAATTGGAAGTAAATGAAGGCATTACTGTTACCTTGAGTTAGAATGATGGCGCAGGCCATGAACGTCCATGCCGCTGTCACAATCCAGGGTGGCGCACGCAGCACGGCTGTTTCGATGTTGCTATCACGCAGGGACCAGTGCACGAGAATCATCCCACCGGTGACAAGTGCGATCTGAAGCATCTCGCGCGTAGTGAGGATGGCGTCGCCGTGCGGATGTCCGCCAAACATCCCGCCCAGCATTCGCGCGGCGACAGTGAAGTTGGGTGCCCGGAAAAAAACCCACGCGACGCAGACGGCAGCAAAGGTAGCGAACCCACCGAGGAGTCGTGTCGTGAGAGTGCTAGCCCACGCTTTGTGTTCGAATAAGCCGCGCAGAACACGTTCCACAACAAGATAAGACCCATGAAGCAAGCCCCAAACTACGAATGTCCAGGCTGCGCCGTGCCAGAGGCCGCCGAGAAACATGACCACGACCAGATTTGTCCCGGCGCGGACGGGGCGAACCTGATTGCCGCCGAGCGGAATATAAAGGTAGTCGCGCAAGAATGTGGAAAGCGAGATATGCCAGCGCCGCCAGAAATCGGAAAACCCAATGGCCGCGTACGGAAAACGAAAATTGTCTTTCAGATGAAAACCCAGGCACAACGCGGCGCCGATA
>Ga0184619_10000953_pt1 | contig 10022 bp, 8 predicted proteins | sample PLM0_60_b1_FD_133146 | JGI IMG/M metagenome (GOLD analysis project Ga0184619, IMG submission 133146) | Groundwater sediment microbial communities from an aquifer in East River, Colorado, USA - PLM0_60_b1 | ecosystem: Environmental > Terrestrial > Soil > Riparian zone | place: USA: East River...
GGTGCCCGGGGTCGCCGTGGGCGATCGGGTTGAGGTCGGGGCGAGCGTCGTGCCGCCGGCGAACTTCCTTCTACCGCAGGCCTGGGTCTCGGCGGCGGGCACGGTGAGTGTGGCCTGGTTCCAGTTCGCTGGCGGAGCGGCCGACCCGGATGGGGCGGGAGCCACCTATAGCGTCAAGGTGACGAAACAATGACGGCCAGGAGGGCGCCATGACCATCGCCAGTCTCGTGGTTCAGCTCACCGCGAACGCCGCCGAGTTCCACGGGGAGATGGAGAAGGCCGCGCGCCGGGTCGAGAATATCGGCCGCCGGATTACCCGGGCCGGGATCGAGATCTCGAAAGCCGTGGCGCCGTTCGCGGCCGTCATCGCCGGCGGGCTCGCCGCCGCCATCAAGCAGTCCGCGCTCGTCCATGGCGAGCTCGCCCAGGCCTGGGCGCGGCTGTCGCTCCAGGGGCGCCAGCTCCTCCGGGATATCGGGAACGCGCTGACGCCGGCGTTTGTGCAGCTCGCCCAGGCGAAGGGCGGGCTCATCGAGAAGGCGCGCCAGCTGGTGGCCTGGTTCACCCAGCTCTCGCCGGCGACCCAGAGCCTCATCATCAAGATCGGGCTCTTCCTGGGAGCGATCGGCCCCGCGACGATCGCGGTCGGTGTCGCGGTCCGCGCGTTTGGGGCCTTGTGGTCGGTGCTCACGATGCTCGCGGGCGTGGTCGGCACGCTCCTGGCGCGCGCGTTCGCCTTCTTTCTCACCCCGATGGGGCTGGTCATCCTGGGGATCGGTGTCCTCGTCGCGGCCGTCGCGCTCCTGATCCGCCACTGGCAGCAGGTCAAGCAGTTCGGCCTCGAGGCGTGGAACGCGCTCAAGCTCGGCGTGATCAATGCGATTGATGGGATGCTCGCCGGGTTCGAGCAGCTGGCGATCGCGGCCCATCTGCCGGGCCTCGTCGACACCTTCACCGCCGCCCGCGACAGCCTGGGCGTGATGCGGCTCGCGACCCTGAAGCAGGGGCAGGCGCTCGACGAGCTGGGGAAGCACATCGAGAAGCTGCCCCTGCTCCCTGACTGGCTGCGGCACCCGCTCGACTTCCTCAAGACCAAGTTCCCGACGTTCGAGCTGCCCAAGCTGCCGCCGCTGCCGAGCCTGCCCATCCTGCAGGCGACGGACGTCCTCGCGACGCTCGACACGCAAATGCGGGCCAACCTCAAGACGTCCGAACTCTTGGGGTCGAACTTCGATCTCGCGGCGGCCAATGCGTCGGCGTATGGGACGGCGATCGACGCGCTGATCGGGCTCGGCATCGGGCTCGACACCGTGCTGAATCAGAACGGGCTGACGCTGCGCGATCTCGGGCAACGGTTCGTCGACCTGGGCAAGCAGGTACACCTGAGTCTCGGGCCGCAGATTGCCTCCGCGCTCCAGGGCTTCGCGGAAGCGATCGGCGACGTCGTCTCCGGCGCGACGAAGAGCCTCAAGGGGTTCGGCGCGGCGCTCTTGAAGGTGGTCGGCGATACGATGGTCAGCCTGGGGGGCGCGCTGATCGCCCTGGGGACGGCGAAGCTGGCGGCGCTCAGTCTGAATCCCTTCGCGGCGATCGCGATCGGCGGCGCCCTGATCGTCTTCGGGAAAGCGCTCAGCAACGCCGCCAACGCGATCGCGAACCCGGGCGGCGCGGGGGGGGGCGGTGGCGGGGGCGGCGGCCCGACGGCGCAGCCGGCGGCCGCGCCCGAGCCGCCGAGCACGCTCATCCTGCGGATCGACAAGGACCTGATCCCGATCTTCGGCGCAGGGTTCGTGGACGTCATCGCCCAGGCGATCGACGAAGGCCGGAGCCGGAACGTGATTGTCGAGACGGCCTGATGCCCACACCGATCAAGCTCTGCGCTCATGGCATTCCGGTCGGTAGGTGCAAACCGTGCGCAACGGCCCGGGCGAGCGCGTGGAATCGAGAGCACTCAAAACAACGGCAGGAAATCACGAAGCGATATCGCGAACGTCATCGCGATCAGATCAAGCTCCAAGCTGTGGTGCGCCGGCGGCGGACCCGCGCAGCGCGAACCGCTTACCGCCGCGAATGGCGTAAGACCCATCCTGGCAAGGATGCGGCACACGCGCGCCGGTACCGCGAGAGACATCTCGAGCGGAGCCGCGAAAGCAAACGCTATAGCGAATTCAAGCGTCGGGGCGTTCGAGGCGAGTGCAGTCGTCAGCAACTCGCGAGCCGCTTGGCGTTCTATGGGTGGCGCTGTTGGATGTGTGGCGCGCCGTGGGAGCAATGGGATCACGTCATCCCGTTAGCCCGGGGCGGGTCAAACTGGCCCGCCAATCTGCGACCGGCGTGCGGCGACTGTAATAGGCGAAAGAATGCCACCTGGCCGCTGCGGGAGAGCGCCTAATGGCTCCTGTAAGCAAACTGTTATGGGGCTCATCCCTGGAGAACGAACTCCGGTTCGGTTACCCGATCTTCGACTTTCTTTCTGATCGGGAAGAGCGGGATGGCAGTCGCCACGAAACCTCGGCGGCTGGAGTTGATAGTTCGTGGATAGTCGGAAGGGATTTTATCCTCGACGCCGAGGTCCGCTGGATCCCCGACGGGCCGGGCACGAATCCCGTCCAGACCGCGCTCTCCGGGCCGGTGAGCTGGCAGGAGTTCCTCGACTGGGCGCGGGACGCCCATACGTTCCGCTTCGTCCCGGACGAGACCGTTCCGAACTTCTATATCGACAACGTCGCTTTGGTCGAGCCGCGGAAGGGGTTCGGCAATCTCTCGCCGGATATCAAGCGGAACGTCCGGCTCAAGCTCCGCAACCCGACCGTCGATTTCCACCAGGCGCTGCGCGGGATCATGTTCGAGTACGCCCCCGGGATGAGCCTGACGGACCCCATTCTTGCGACGTTCGCCCGGGCGACCGCCGCGACGTACCGGGGGATACCGGGCACGTTGGCATCACCTATCGGCGCGTCGGCCGCCAGCGGAATCATCAGGGACCGGCACTACGAGGGCGTGCTGCGGACCGCGTTGCTAGAGGCGGCGCGGACGCAGCTCGTCACGGACCCGGAGAACTTCGGAGCGTGGACGTTGTCCGGTACGCCCATTCGCACCGCCGGACAGGCCGATCCCTTTGGCGGCACCGCCGCCTATGTGCTCCAGGATGATGATGCTGGCGTGCTCGAGCGCATACTTCAAGCCGTCACATTCACAGGGAACGCCGAGAAGTGCGCGAGCATCTTTATGCGCCAAGGCACATCGCTCGGCGGACATCTGGGCATTCACGATGCCACGGCTGCGATCTGGCGTCGGCAGGTGCGGGTAACCTGGACAGCGGGGGTGCCCGTATTGTCCGATGTCCTGGGGGCGGGAACGTCCTTTCCGTCTGAACCGTGGGGCAACGGTTGGTGGCGCGTCGCCTTTAGTGCGACGGGTGTTATCGCCGCGAACACCAACAATTTTTATGTCGGACCCACCTTTGAGATTTTTGGCGAACAGGGGACATTGTTCTATTTCGGCGCCAACGCCTGGAACGCCCCCTTCCCGTCGAGCTATCAAGGGCCGAGCGTCGGGACGCGGAATGCGGATGCGTTCTCGTGGCCGTATCCGTACCCGCCGCAATCACTGTTCGTCTATGTGGAACTGGTCGAGCGGGGGACGGCCGTTGAGGGGTCGGCCGACGGATCGCGGGTCATGGCGGTTGGCGCGACGCCCACGGCGTTCTGGATGCAGGCCGCGAGTGGGAAATATAAGATGTCCTACCTCGCGAATGGCGCACAGGCAGACAGTCCGACAGGGCCCTTAAGCGCGCCGGCCATTGGGAACGGGATCGCGCTGCTCGGACTGGTGGATTTTGCGACGCTGAAAACGCGCCTGCTGCAAAGTATCAACGGGGGCGCGACGCAGGATAGCGGCTTGAGTGGTGCCGGCGGCGCGTTACCCCCGGCGTGGCAAGCCGCGGTGTTGCGGCTGAATGACCAGAACGGCGCGAACATCGGGTGGAATGCCTTCGCGCGGGTGAAAGTCGGCCCCCTCCTCTTCGGCGGCCAGGCGATCGACACGATCGCCAAAGCACTGGCGCGGTAGCGCCAGATGCCCAGCCACAAGCCGGCCTATCGCCTGACCGTGTACGCTCCTAGAAGTGTTGACCCTGCGGAACTCACCGTCCTCACGCCGATCGGCGGGGCGGCGCACAGCGATCCGTTCCAGGTCACGACCCTGCCGAGCCTCGCCGGGTGGAAGCCCTATCTGCTCCCGCCCACGGGCCGGAGCGGGCGCATCGACGCCCTGAACAAACGCACGGACGTCGGGGTGATGGCCTTCCGGATCATCGATCCGCAGCTCCCGACGGCCGCGACGAAGCTGACGCGCTGGGTCGCCGCGTTCGCGGGCGATGCGAAGGGGCGCCTCCGGTTCGGCAACTTGAAGGCCTTCGCGGAGGAGTCGCTCGACGGCGGCGCGACGTGGACCGCCTTCTGGACCGGCCGGATCCGCCAGGTGCAGGACAACGTCGTCTCGGTCGAGCTCCGCGTGCGCGAGCTCGCCGACGACCTGGCCGCGCTCGCCTTCGTGGGCCGCCCGGACGCGAGCATCAGTTACGCCGGGTTCCCGACGATCCTCCCGGTGGCCGCGAGCGCGATCGTCTTCGGGACGCTCCCCGCCGTCACGCCCCTCACCGGGACGGTGAACGCGTCGATCTTCTCCTCGAGTGCGCTCGTGACGTTGGACGCCACGAGCCGCGGCCGGAAGGACAACCTCGTCACGACGGCCTTCGTCCAGAGCACGGTCTGGACCGGGCAGGCCCTGCTCGGCCCGCCGCCCAATGCCCGGGTGCATCTCAAGCGGCTCGACACGCAGGCCCAGGGCTTCTTCTCGCTCCGCCTCGCCAATCAGGCCGTGCAGTTTGCCAGTCGCCATAACCAGGTGACGAGCTTGACGATCCAAGAGCTCGACGCCACCGAGCCTGGCTTCCTCGCCTTCCCGCCGAACGGCACGAGCGTCGAGGTCTGGGTCGAGGCGGACCATTACGCGACGGAGGACACGCCGCTCCTGATCAACGACGTCCACCCCGTCACGCTGTGGAAGCACCTGCTCGAGGGGAAGTTCGGCTACCGCTGGATGCCGCCGGAGACGCTCCCGCCGGGCAAGGCCTATGGCGACCCGCGGCTCGCGGTGCCCTACGATACGGCGGCGTTCGCGGCGCTCCAGGCCGACCTGAGCTTCGGCACCGTCCGCTTCGTGGTGCAGAAGCGGGAGAAGCGGGGCGAGTGGATCGAAAAGAATCTCCTCCCCGCGGCGCACCTCGCCTACTACCTCGACGGCGCCGGGCGGGTCGTCCCCGTGGATCTGCGGCTCCCGAGCGACGTCTCGAGCGCGCCGACGATCACGGATGCGGACCTCCTCGGACTTCCCGCGTGGGACTATGACCGCGGCCGGGCCGTGACGCGGGTCGACGCGGTGTACTACCGCGACCTGCCGATCACGACGGTCGACGATCTCGACGCGAACCCGAACCGGGTCCCGGACTTCCCGACGGGCGGCTTCAAGGCGCTGCGCTACCCGGTCACGATCATCGACATCGGGAACACGGACTTGGGCGACCAACCGTTTGCCCTCGACCTCGTGGGGTTCCGCTTCATGGAAGGCGAGATGCTGCAGGGGCAGCCGCGCGCCGAGTACCTGCAGCGGCAGCTCGTGCGCCTGGCGCTCGAGGAAGCCCGGCCCTTTGGCTTCGGGTCGCCCGAGCTCGTCCTCCTCTGTGCCCGCGGCTCGGCGGGCGATGCCCAACCCGGCGCGATCCGCAAGGTCACGGCGTCGGCGATCCTGGATCCGCAGACGAACGTCCGCGGCGGGCCCCGCGTCATCCGGGTCTCGGGGCGAGAGGAGAAGGGGCCGGGCATCGAGATCCGGGGGGACGACCTGGGGCTCGCGACCGCGGCCGCGATACCGACGCTCGGCGCGCCGGCGCAGGAAGCCGGGAACACGATGAACGGTGTTACGACGGCCGTCACGCTGAACGCCGCGGGGGATGCCGTGCAGGTGCAGTACGCCGTGACGGACCCGGGCGTCGGGACCGCGCCGCTCGACGGCTCGCCGCTGTGGACCTCCATCCCCGCGACGCGGATCTTCGGCGCCTCGGGGATCGTCTACGCCACGGCGACGGTGAGCATCCGCCCGGTGCCGGCGGGGGTCCGGGTCTGGGTCCGCGGGCGGTCCTTTCCGCTCGGCGGGACGGGGATCGTGAAGCTCCCGAGCGGCTGGGTGGCGGCCGGCGGGACGGGGCGGGTGGACACGGCCGCGCTCGCCGCGCCCAGCGCCCCCGCATCGGCGAACATCCTCGCCCGGAGCTTCCGCGTGACCTGGACCAATGGGACGCCAGACTACGGGACGGAGATTCTGCTCGCCACGCCGACGTCTGATCCTCGGGTCGTCGTGGCGCGGCTACCGGCGGGGAGCATCCGGTACGATTTCCCGGGCGGCACGGGCGTCGACATTCTCCCGTCGACGACCTACCGTGTGGGCATCAGACATTTTCAGGATTCACCAGCCAGTGTGGGCGCGGAAGTCACGATCGACGTTGTGACCGGCGCGGCCGCAATCAGCATTCCGCCCCCCAGTCTCCGCCCGTTTATCGGGCTGAAGGTGTTCAGCTAAATGGCCCTGACGTATACGGACCGACATCCGGTCGAGCTTGCCCAGACTGGCATCGCCATCGCGCTGACGCCGGCGATTGACGCCGTGACCAATCTTGCGGTAACGGCGCCCCTTGAGGTCCAGCGGGCGCCCGACAGTTCCGGCTCGCCAAACGCCGGGGCGGCCGTGACGGTCGCGATGCTTCCGGCGATTAGCCCGGGCGGGACGATCTACATTGACCCGCTGCCGCTCACAGCGTCCCGGTACTGGTATCGGTTCCGGCACGTCGTCGGCGCGGGCGGGGGGACGTGGGGCGCATGGAACGGCCCGTTCGAGGCCGTTGAAGTGTCAAAGGAAATCCTCGGCGCAGTGCGGAACGGACCGGGACTAACGGCGACGCTCGACCCCGCCTGGACGCAGACCCAAGCCCGCCCAGGGACGCACACGCAGCAGCTGCTCCCGAACATGGGCTTCGAGGACGGGCCACCGTTCTGGGTGGTGGGGACGGGCACCCTGATCATCCTGACGGACAGCACGAAAGCCCAGAGCGGGAATCGCTACGCGCAGCTGACGTCGGTGACCGGCACCCCCGCGACGGCCCTCGCCGCTGATGATGTGGGGCAGCCGCGCTACTTCGAGGTGAATCCGGGCGACGTCATTCAATTCGGCGGGTGGCTCTACCGGGAGTCGGGCACGGCGAACGTGCGCTACGTCCTCGAGTTGACCGACAAAGACAAGGCGAATCCCACCACCTCCACGACGGCGAATCAGAACACGGCGGCGTGGCTCCAAGTCCAGGGACAGCAGCTCGTTCCTGCGGGGAAGAAGTACGCGCGCGTCTGGGCGGAGATCGATGCGACGGGCACCGGCGTGGTGGCGCGGGTAGACGACGTGTTCCTGCGGATCGCGTTCGGGGCTTCGACGGTGCTGAACCAGCAGGGATCCATTGCTCCCACACCGCTCGGCGGCGCGACGGATGGCGCGGGGTTGGGTGCGACCTACGCCTCTGGGGGCGCCGTTACTGGCCATATGTGGCTCGCCTGGCGCTGGGGCGTAATCGGGGCCACGCCAGGGCCGCGCACGATCTATCGACCGGATGGAACGTCGATCACGGTGCCGTACAGCGGCACGCCGGCGGTCATCACGCCGACGCTCGCCCAGGTCGCGGGCGGTGCCCTCGGGGCGCGGACGCGCTTTGTGCGTGTCGCCCTCGTCAAAAATGGGGGCGGGCCAAGCGGAGCCCTGGCGTTGCGCACGTATCCGACCCCAGTGCTAGCGACGGACGGAGAGGCGAGCCTCGCAATTTTGGCGAACAATCTGTTGAAGGTCACGGGTCCAGCCGCCGTCGCGGGTTACGATGGGTGGACACCCCTGGTCGGTACGGTCTCGCAGGCCGAAGTCGTGCAGGGAGATCCTCCAGTCGTGGTGGCGTTCGGGACGGATTGGACCGAGCCCGTGGGCGGGGCCCAAACGAGTAGCGCGACGAATACGCCCTACAACTGGCCAGGCTGGTCGGGAGCGTGGGTGTTCATCGGGCTCGCGGCGTCGACGAGCTTCTATGCCTATCCGTACTACGATACAGCGACCGCTGATTCCTTTTGGGTCGCCGCCATCAGCACGAACTCCGATCAGCAGGCGGTCGCCGCGCGGACACAATATGGCGACGGTCATTGCCCGCTGACCTCCGGCGGTCTCTTGGGCGCGACGCCAGCGGCCGCTGGATCGGGCAGCGGGACGCCGGCCACGGGCGGGGGCACGGGCAGCAATCAAAAGCTGCTTACATGAACACCAACTATCTCGTCCCTGTCGCGGTGCTGCAGAGTCTTGGGCTCGGCAGCGGCTACCACGCGCTGACGCTGCCTGACGATCCGACGACGGTTCTCGTCCTAGCGACGGACGCAGCTACGGAACTGGCGCTCGAGGAGGCCCCGGGGGTGATCCCGCTCTATCCGGAGAATCATGGGATGGTGGCCCATCCGCTGCTCCGAGGGGGAATGACGAGCCTCGGCGCCAAGGCCGGCATCACGCAGCGCGAAGCCGTACGACAGCTACACCGTCTCTGGCCGCATCTGCGACCCTAAGGCGTGCAGGGCTGGAGGCTATCAGCCGCCATCGTGAAGGTGGTGGCGTTGGCGATCGTGACGGTCCAGAATTCGGCTCCGTGCGGATAGTTGAGAGCGTTCAGGGCGGGATCCGAGCCCAAGCCGGACCGAGGGTCAAACCAGGGCGACGTCTGCTTGCTCCATCCTGCGCCGAGCGTATCGCCGATCCACGCCACAAAGCGGATGCTGTCGATCGGCGTAGCGGACGTGAACGCCGCGCACCGATCCGAGTTGCCGGGGAACGTATCGACCTGGTGCAGGCCAGCCTGAGAGTACCAGGCGACGTAGGCGACGGTGGCCGCGTGATTGATGCCCCGGACAATGGGATCGAGCCCGACGGGTGGCGACGTGATGCCATCGGGGCCAGCGCCCGAGCAGGCGGCGAGGAGAACAGTGAACAGTAGTAGACGCTTCATGGTGTACTCCTCTTGAAGTAGAACAGCATGGCGCCTGTCGCGCCGAGGACTTGGACGCTGGTGGTGCCCACAAGTTCCCACCCCGCGCGGCCCAACGAGTCGAGCTGCGCTTGTTGCTTCTCGATCTTGAACGATCGATCCTGCCACACCAGGTAACTCCACTGCGGGGGTGATTGCGCCGCCAGTGGCCCCGCGCAGAGCAGGAGGAACGTCAGAGTCTTCATGGCTTCCCCTTTCGCTTCAGCTGCAACCAACAGGTAACGGCGGCATCGACCGGGCCCGGAATCGGCCGGCGCCCGGCCAACCAGTGATATAGGGCGCTCCGGGCGACGCCGAGCTGCTGGGCGGCGGCCGGCGGGGACAGCTTGAGTCGCTCGAGCGCCGCCTGTAACTGGCCCGGAGACATGGCTACAAGGTAGCCGTCCGGGGTGGCAGCGCCAGTGACCGCCGTCACCGATTTGGGGATTGTGGGGCCCTTCCCCAGGCATTACCGTAGAAGCGTACCTCGGGGCTACCTGTCATCCAGCACCCCGCTTGCGACCGGGGTGCTGCGTTTTTTGGGTGGGTCTCCGAGGGGCCGTTTTGTTCCCCTGACCGAGGAGGTCGGATGAGCGAATACGCGAAGGTCTGGCTGTTCCGTGTGCTGGGTGCCATCGTCGGCGTCGGCCTCACGGCCGTGGCGGGACTGCATGCGGACATGGCGCATTTCGGCGCTTGGTTCATGCTCGTCGCGGCCGCACAAGCGGTCGTGCTGGGCGTATTAGGCGGCCTCGTCAAGAAGTGGACCGCATGAGGGCTGCCCGCCTCCTGCTGCTGCTCCTCGCCGCGGTCGTGCCTGCGGCGGGGGCGCAGGAGGTGTGCACCACCAGCGCCGCCCTGGTCTGGA
>Ga0184619_10000954_pt1 | contig 10008 bp, 7 predicted proteins | sample PLM0_60_b1_FD_133146 | JGI IMG/M metagenome (GOLD analysis project Ga0184619, IMG submission 133146) | Groundwater sediment microbial communities from an aquifer in East River, Colorado, USA - PLM0_60_b1 | ecosystem: Environmental > Terrestrial > Soil > Riparian zone | place: USA: East River...
CTGGAAATTGAAACGCGCCCAAGACGAGCCACACGGAAGATTCACGCTCATTTTCAAGTGTTTGCCCGAAGGATGGCGGATTGTGCACGATCATACGTCTGCGGCTTCGCCGCGGTCGTGATTCGTTACAACAGTTACACCGTTAAAATGTTCACGCTTTGTAACTCTTTTAACTTCTTAACCTGTTCAGCAGCTTCTCATGAATATTATCAAAGCCACCGTTGCTGAAAACCGCGACGATGTCTTTCGGCTGCAGCATCGGCATAATTCGATCGACAATAACATCCGCGTTCTTTTCGTAGAACGCGGGATGCCCAGCTTTGGCAATCGCGTCCACAACTGCTTCCGGATTTAATCGCTCCTTTTCCGGGATTTGCTCCAGCTTGGCGACTTGCGCTATGAACACCCCATCGGCAAATTTTAGTGCGTCAGGAAGCTGCTGTTGAAAAACGGCGCGTCGCGTCGTGTTCGAGCGTGGCTCGAAAATAGCCCAAATGCGCTGGCGCGGGTATCGATGACGAAGCGCCTGCAGTGTTTTCGCAATCGCGGTCGGATGATGGCCGAAATCGTCGATCACTTTCACGCCGCGCGCTTCACCGCGCAATTCCTGCCGACGCGCGATGCCGGAAAAACTCTTGAACGCATTGTCGATCTTTGTCTGCGGCACATCGTAAAATCGCGCTGCTGTCGCTGCCATCGCCGCGTTGCGGACATTGAATTCACCAATAAGCGGGATCTCGAACGTTTCGTCCCCAACTTTGAAGCGCGATCCCTTTGATGAATGTGCCACGTCGCGAATCCGCTCGGCGCAATTCTTCGAGAAACCGACCTCAATCATCTGAGCCAGACAATTTTTCGCGATCTCTACGCAATTGGGATCGTCACCGTTCAATAGCACCATGCCATTTTGAGGAACGATATTGATCAAACGCCGAAAGCTCAGTTTGATTTCATCGAGGTTGTTGAAAATGTCGGCGTGATCGAATTCGATGTTGTTTACGATCAGTAATTCCGGAAGGTAATGAATGAATTTCGAGCGCTTGTCGAAAAACGCTGAGTCATACTCGTCGCCTTCGATAACGAAGTATTTCGAATCGTTCAGGCGCGCACCTTGTCCGAGATTTTTCGGAAGTCCGCCGATGAGATAACCCGGTTTGCGCCCGGCTTTTTGCATAATCCAGGCAAGCAGCGCCGTCGTGGTTGTTTTACCGTGGGTGCCAGTCACGACGAGATTATGCCGGCCGCGTAGGAAATAGTTTTTCAAAGTCTCCGGCAGCGACAAGTAAAAGAGTTTTCGGTTGAGCGCCACCTCCACTTCAGGATTGCCGCGCTTCATGACATTGCCGATCACGACCACGTCGGCATCTGCCGGAATATTTTCGGCGCAATAACCCGCCCTGAAAGCGATGCCTTTCCTTTCCAGAAAGGTCGACATCGGCGGATAAACATTTTCATCAGAGCCCGTGACCTTGAATCCGCGCTCATGCAGCGCGGCCGCGACTGAGCCCATCGCCGTCCCACAAATCCCCACAAAATGAAATTTTCGCGGCGCTTCCTTCACGCGGCTTCTTTACGCCGAGAGTTTGAGCGACGCTAGAAATTTGAACTGCGCATTACGCGGATGGTAACCTGTAAATTGTTTCTTTACTCGCCTTGTCCGCGTAATCCTGAGGTTAATCATTTTTTCTTGAATACCTCAACCGCATCCCAGGCTTCGTCCGGCGGCTGCTGCTCGTATTCGAGCGCGCGATCGAGATACAATTTGGCCAGAAAATCGTCCGGATAAAATTCGAGGAAGCGCGAGAAAAAGATTTTTGCATCAGTAAAATCGCGTGCACGGAATTTTTCTAGTCCCTCTTCATAGGACTCGAGCCACTTCAGAAATTCCGGATCAATATCTTCATTGCGTGGCCCAACGAAGGTGAAAATGTCGACAGGCTTCGTTTTCCCTTTCACTTGCACGCGCGCCACCGAGCGCAGATGAAATTCGTCGCGCACCAACTCGGCCGCTGTCGCGCCCATCAAAATATCGACACCGTAAATTCGAGTGAGACCTTCGAGTCGCGACGCCAGATTAACCGAGTCGCCAATGACAGTAGGGTCCATGCGCTCCTGCGATCCAATATTTCCAACAATCACTTCGCCTTGGTTGATGCCAATTCCCATCCCAAGTCCCATTCGGCCTTCCTCGCGCCATTTTCCGTTGAGTTGCTTCAGCTCATGCCGCATCCCCAGCGCCGCCCGGGCGCAATTCTTGGTGTCTCCCGCCACGCCAAAGCTGCGCACGTTTCCCCATACGGCCATAATTGCGTCACCAATAAACTTGTCGAGCGTGCCGCCGTTGCTGAAGACAACCGAAGTCATGCGCGTGAGATACTGATTGAGCTGCGCGACCAACGCTTCCGGATCGGCTCTTTCGGACAACGTTGTGAAACCAATCAAATCCGAAAACAGGATCGTGACCGGCACACGCACGCCACGGAGCGTACTATAGTAGCTGTCTGGATTTTCGAGAACTTCCTTGACCAGATTTTTCGAGACATAGCGTTCGAGTGTGCGTCGCGTCCGTAATTTCTCCAGGTGCTCGAGGGCGTATTCGAAGCCGAGTGAAAATAATCCGCTTAACAGTAGAGCGGAGAGGACCGGAACTGTGAGAAGCAGCAGCCCCGTCTTGTCGTAGAGGAATCGCGCCGCGCCGAGGTACACAAGTGCAATTGCAACGAGCGTGCCAAGGCAAAGCAGCGGCCGACGCAAAAAGGCGACTAGCGACCATGCGATCAGCCCGGCTGCGCCGACAAGGGCAAGACCAGTTTTTGCAGGCGTAGGCTGCAAAAATTCATGGCCAAGCGCCGCGGCCATCGCCTGTAGATGAAGAGAAGGTCCCGATGTCGCGGGACTTATCGGTGTATCGAACACGTCGTGCGCTACTTGCGCAGAGGACCCGATCATCACGATTTTGTCCTTAAAAAACGCGCCATCAGCATAATTGGCATGCCAGAATTTCGGATCGAAAACTTCGTAAAGCGGACGCGGCTCGAACGCGTCGAGCGCCGCAAAACGAATCATGTGACCGCGAAAATCCTGCGGGATATCACCCGCGTGACCGATTTTCGTCAACCCGCGGGCGGAAAGAGATTCGTAGATTTCTTCGCTCGGGTGCGGCGGTAAATCGGCAAGTTGCCGATCGGTTACGCGATAAGTCGCGGCCCGGATTTTTCCATCGATCGGATCGGGCCAGAAATTCACAAAGCCGACGCGATCGTCCAGCAGTTCCGGCGGCGGAATCAGCTTTTCGTTCGGCGTAACAGCCTGCGCGGCGTTCTGCATATCGAAATTCGCGGCGAGCACGACTTTGGCTTGGTAACGATCGAGCGCGTTATGAAACGCTGCATCACCATCGTTGGGCGGGTTGAACATCACGTCGAACATGACGAGGCGCGCGCCCGCCGCGAACAGTCGATCAAGCAAAAGCGCCCAAACTTCGCGCGACCACGGATATGGTCGCTCGGTCAGCAATTGGAATGCGCGATTGCTGGCGATTTCTTCCGCGGTAATTGGCGGTAATTGCAGCGTGCTTTGATCGATTCCCAGAAAAACGAAATCGTCACGCGTCGGAGTTTTTCGGCCCTCTCGGCGAAGCAAATCTTCAAAATTTTGTTCCCCGCGCCACGGCGCGGAGACAAATGGCGCGCCGGAAAAGAAATGGCCGAGCAGAATCAGCCCTGTCCAAAAAATGCAGATCAATCCCAAGATCAACAGCCGACGGCGAGCAAGCCAATGCACGCGCTCACTATATCAATAATGCGCCATTGTGAACATGCCATTCAGCAGCCTTGGAATTTTAGATTGGTCTGGCTACTCAAGTCTTTGGAGCGCGTGGACGAGATGACGCAGAAATATGGGATCTGAGCTTTTGTGTCCACGCTGCCATCTGCAGCTGAAGGAAACGCGCATGTCTCATTAGCGTCAGCCTTGAAGCATGGCGCGTCTGAGGTTTCCGAGAATTCAGTTGTCATCTTCGAGCCGCTCCTTATCTTCCCCACTCGACGCTGCTGCGTCGTGACGGTCTGCGCACCTGGTCCCGCGCTGCGGGACTGCATCAGCGAGTGAGGTCGCGAAGATCGATAATGGAACAACAACTCGCTGAACGAGGAGTCTCGAAGAAATTCGGGGCGAAACACAAATGCCAAGAGCCACTAATGCCCCCGCGAGTCGGGCGCGGCGAAAACGGGTCTTAAAAAAAGCCAAGGGTTATCGTGGACGCCGTTCAAAACTTTTCCGGTACGCAAAAGACGCGACCATGAAAGGCCAGTATTGGGCCTATCGCGATCGCAAAACGCGCAAACGCACGTTTCGTTATCTATGGATTCAGCGCTTGAACGCGGCGGCGCGCGCGCATGGAATAAGCTACAGTCGTTTTGCGGAAGGACTAAAGGCCGCCGGCATCGGTCTCGATCGAAAAATCCTGGCCGATCTCGCCGTGACCGACGAAGCGGCATTCAAATCGATTGTCGATCAAGTAAAGAGCGCGCTGGAGAAAAAATCGAAGAAAGCGGCATGACCTGCTTAGGTTGAAGGGATGAAGCGTTGCAGCGGATTCGCTTCAACGCTTAAACTCTTTAACGCTTCAATATTCATGCTCCATCCACTCGAACAGCTCCGAGACGATGCTTTGCGCGAAATCGGCGACGCGCGCGACGAGAAAGTCCTCGACGACGTTCGGGTGCGCTATTTGGGGCGCAGCGGCAGCATTTCCGCCTGGGGCGATCGGATGAAAACCCTAGGCAAGGACGAAAAACCGGTCGTTGGAAAGCTGCTCAATGAAGTGCGCAGCGCGGTAACCGCGGCAACTGAAGAACGCGCGCAAAAATTTCGCGCCCGAAAGGAATCCGACGCGCTTGCTGAGATCGACATCTCTTTACCAGGTACTGGGCGGAGTGGATATTCCGGCTATAGCGGGCCCTCCCCTGCGCCTGCTGGATACTCCGGTTATTTACCGCTTGAGCGCGGTTCATTGCATCCCCTCACTCAAATGCTCGATCGCTCGATCGGGATTTTTCGCCGCATGGGCTTCGCCCTCGCCGATGGACCAGACATCGAAGATGAGTGGCATTGCTTCGACGCGCTGAACACACCGCCCGAGCATCCCGCGCGCAATGAACAGGACACATTTTATCTGCCGGATGGGCGACTGTTGCGCACGCACACATCGACGGTGCAAATCCGCACGATGCAGGCTGCCCCTCCGCCCATCCGGGTGATCGCACCCGGTGCCGCTTATCGCCGCGACGAAGTAGACGCGACCCACAGCGCGCAGTTTCACCAGATTGAAGGTCTCTATGTCGATGAAAGCGTCAGTGTCGCCGATCTTAAAGGCACGCTCGAGCTTTTCATGCGCGAACTTTTCGGCCCGGAGACAGATGTGCAATTTCGCCCGCATTACTTTCCCTTCACCGAGCCCAGTTTCGAGATCTATGTGAAATCAAAGGCGCTGAAACGCGGCGAGCAATGGATTGAAATCGCCGGCTGCGGCATGGTTCACCCAGCCGTTTTCGAAGCCGTCAACCAGGCTCGCGGCGACGACGTTTATGATCCGGAAAAGTGGACCGGCTTCGCCTTCGGTCTCGGCATGGATCGCCTCGCCATGATTTTGTTCGATATTCCCGACATCCGGTTGTTTGCCCAAAACGATTTGCGCTTTCTCCGCCAGTTCGCATGAAATTTTCCGTTAACTGGGTGCGCGAATTTGTCGATCTTCCGAATAACGCCGAAGAGATCGCCGAATTGCTAACCCGAGCCGGCGTCGAGACCGAGAATATCGAAACGCGCGGCGCGAAGATCGAGAAGGTGATCGTTTCGCAGATCACCGCGTCATCGCGCCATCCAAATGCGGATCGTCTCACGGTCTGCGAAGTGGATGATGGCAGCGGAACCAAACGCCAGATTGTTTGCGGCGCGACCAATTACAAAGTCGGCGACAACGTTCCGCTCGCACTGCCCGGTGCAGTCTTACCTAGTCGTCGAGAAGCCGAAGCCGGGTTCCAAATCAAAGTCACTAAAATGCGCGGCGTTGAAAGCGAGGGGATGCTTTGTAGCGCGATTGAACTCGGATTAGGCGAAGATGCGGCCGGATTGCTGATCTTGCCTCCGGAGGCAAAAGCCGGCGCGCCGATTTCCGATCTTTTCCCGAGCGACACAATTCTCGATGTCGAGATCACCCCTAACCGCGGCGATTTGCTCAGTCATTTTGGTCTGGCGCGCGAGATTGCTGCGCTGACCGAAAAGAAACTGAAGGCGCCACCTGCCGAAGAGAAGATCGATATAAAACAATCCGGCGTGTCGATTTCAGCCCTGCGCGAATGTCCATTCTTCTCGGCGCGCAAGATCGACGATGTGAAAGTGAAACCGAGCCCAGATTGGTTGCGCGCGAAAGTTGAAAGCGTCGGGATTCGTTCAATTAACAACATCGTCGACATTTCCAATTTTGTGATGCTCGAATTCGGCCAACCGACACACGCATTTGATGCCGATAAATTAAAAGGTGAAATCAATGTGCGACTGGCGCGCGATGACGAAAAGTTTCTCGCGCTCGATGGTAAGACTTATTCGCTCACCCCGGAAAATCTCGTTATCGCTGACGAAGAACGCGCGGTCGGAATCGGCGGCGTGATGGGCGGGGAGGAGACAAGCGTGACCGAATCGACCCGTAACGTTCTGCTCGAGGCCGCTTATTTTTTGCCGACAAGTATTCGGCGAACCGCTCGCAATTTAAATCTGCCGAGCGAAGCGAGTTATCGATTTGAACGCGGCGTCGATCCTGGCATGATTTTGCGCGCGTCCCAGCGGGCGACCGAGCTCATTCGCGAAATCGCAAACGGAAATCCGGCGAAGGAAATCGCAGCAACTGGAAAAATTCCAATGAACCCTCGCGACGTATCGTTGAACTACGAGAAATGCGATCAAATTCTCGGGCTGTCGATCAAACCGAAAACAGTCGACGAAATTCTGGCGCGGTTCGGCTTAACCAAAGCCAAAACAACAAAGACAAGATCGACATGGAAAATTCCGAGTTATCGGCGCGATTTGCAGCGCGATGTCGATCTTATCGAAGAAGTCGTGCGCGCCTATGGCATCGACAAAATTTCCGGGACGGATCGAAGCCGGTTCACGCCGTCGAGCCCGGCCGATCATTCTCATGATCTCGAATCGTCACTGCGGAATCGGTTAGTCGCACATGGCCTTTCGGAAGTGCGGACCTCAAAGTTGATTCCTCGAAGCGCAATCGTGCTCGACGAAAACGCTATCAGTTTATGCAATCCGCTGAACGAAGATCACGTCGCCTTGCGGCCGACTTTGTTGGCAGGACTTCTGGGTGTTCTCAATCGTAACGTACGCGCAAGCGTGGAACGAGTCGCGATTTTCGAACTCGGCCGTGTCTTCATTCCGCCGGCGGGAAAAGAGGAACGCCATCTCGGGCTTTTACTTCGGGGGAACGCGACGAGTGCGCCCCATTGGCGACTACGCGAGAAGCACGAACTTGATTTCTTCGATCTGAAAGGTGTAATCGAATCGCTCATGATTCCAGCGCTGTCGTTTCAGCGTAGCGAACACCCGAACTTTACGCTGTACGCCAGAATCTGGTCGGGAAACCAAGATATTGGCTTTGCAGCGCAACTCCCTGCCGAGCGAACATCGACGATCGGCGCCGTCCGTGCGGTGTTGTTTGCCGAACTACATGTCGATCTTGTCCTCGCCACGCAGGATTCGGCGAGGACATTTCACGAGATTGAAAAGTTTCCGGCGATTACGCGTGATATCGCTATGATCGTGCCGGAAAAAATTTCGCACGCGGAAATTTTGCGTGTGATTGAAGAACCAAGAGAGCCGCTACTCGAGAGCGTGCAGCTGTTCGACTTATTCACAGAAGAGATCGGTGAGGCACGAAAGTCACTCGCATACAGATTGACATATCGCGACCGGAGTCGCACACTGACGAGTGAGGAAGTGACTGCGGCGCACGCGAAAATTCGCGAGCGCTTGCAACGCAAACTGGGCGCGGAATTGCGCGAGTAGTTCTTTGAAGTGAGAGCCGTTCGTTGAGGGTTGGGCAGGAAACCAGTGCTTTTCTCTCAACTCTCAACCAGCGGCTCTCGAAAATTTACCCTGCGATGTTCGAGATTACAGGTGGGATTCCCGAACCGATAGTTGACTAGCTTAGGAGGCTCGGTCGCGCGAAGAACATGACAGGCCTTAATTGGAAGTCAGACGCTACGGCGACGGTCATCCGCCCGTTATTAAAAGGGAACGGGAGATCCGCCTAAACGGCACCAGCGGGGTAAAATTCTTGAATGCCCGGATCAATTTTTGCTCCGGGCATTTTTTGCGCATGCATGGGCAGCGCATGCGCTCAGCAGTAATCGATTGAAAATCGCCCAACAGCGAAGACAGTGCGCGCTGATGCGCGCGTTGCTCGCTCTCGAGGATAGGAGATTTTTCGAGGGCGAATCTTTTGGCGCAACCGGCACACGCGTTGGCGAGATCTGTTTCAACACTGCCATGACTGGTTATCAGGAAGTGCTGACGGATCCCTCATACCGCGGACAGATTGTGGCGATGACTTATCCGCTAATCGGAAATTACGGGACCAACTCAGTCGATCAGGAGAGCCACTCGCCACACGTGCGTGGATTTATCATCGAGGAACTAAGTGAGGCCCCGAGCAGTTGGCGCTCCGAAATGTCACTCGATGAATATTTGCGAAAATGGGAAATTCCCGGTGCGCAAGGAATCGACACCCGCGCGCTGACGCGACATTTGCGCACCCGCGGCGCGATGAAAGCTTGTTTAACAACGGAAGAGATTTCGCCAGCGGAAGCAACGCAACGGGCGATCGAAGGCGAAGGGGTGATTGGAGTGGATTACGTGCGCGAAGTGTCCACACCCAAGATTTATCAGTGGGACCCTGACGATACTTTAAGCGCGCCGTGGTCGATTGCGCAGGACAATGGCGGGAGCAAGCCCGCTCTGCCGCCGATCCGATTTCGCGTTGCGGCCTACGATTACGGCATGAAGGAAAATATTTTGCGCCTGCTGCGCCAGAAAGGATTTGGCGTCACGGTTGTTCCCGCATCGACAACCGCAGAAAAAGTGCTCGATCTTAATCCGGATGGAATCTTTCTTTCGAATGGACCTGGCGACCCGGCGGCTCTCCCGTATGCGCACGAAGCGGTGCGCGGATTAATGGGTAAGAAACCGATTTTCGGAATTTGTCTAGGACATCAAATCCTTGGCTTTGCGTTCGGTGGATCGACATTCAAATTAAAATTTGGCCATCGCGGTGCAAATCAGCCGGTGAAAGATTTGCGAAGCGGCAAAGTTGCCATCACCGCGCAGAATCATGGTTTCGCAGTCGATCCAGGCTCGCTTCCGGCCAATGTTGAAGTCACTCACATAAATCTAAACGACGGCACGGTCGAAGGGATGCGGCACAAGGAATTGCCGATCTTCAGCGTGCAATATCATCCCGAAGCAGCGCCAGGCCCGCACGATGCCTCCTATTTTTTCCAGCAGTTCGCCGATCTGATTGAAGGCGGGAAGTAGGTGGATCGAGCAGTCTCTTGTTCGATCAATTGACCAACACCCTAACTCGCCGACATTAGCCTCATGTTTAACTCAACACCAAAATTTACCGTCGCTGCGACATTTGCGGTCGCGCTCGCATTTTCACCGCTCGTTTTTGCACAGGAACACGAGCACGGCAAAGAGACAGCCGCTTCGAAAGAAGTCACCGGCGAAGTCGTTGATATGATGTGCTATGTCGATCACAACGCCGTGGGCGAGAAACATGGTCAATCGTGCGGGGCAAAGTGCATCAAATCGGGCGGACCGGCCGGCATCGTGAGCGAGGGCAAAGCGTACCTCGTCGTTGGCGAACATAAGCCGATCAACGATCAACTCGCGGAATACTGCGGCAAGAACATCACCGTGAAGGGCAAGATCGCGGAGCGC
>Ga0184619_10000955_pt1 | contig 10003 bp, 9 predicted proteins | sample PLM0_60_b1_FD_133146 | JGI IMG/M metagenome (GOLD analysis project Ga0184619, IMG submission 133146) | Groundwater sediment microbial communities from an aquifer in East River, Colorado, USA - PLM0_60_b1 | ecosystem: Environmental > Terrestrial > Soil > Riparian zone | place: USA: East River...
CGCTCGAGAGCGCCTCCTGTCTTCCGGTCGCCGTCACGAGCGGGCGCGCCACGGGGTCGAGCCAGCTCGCGACGGGCGTCCACACGCCCGCGAACTGCAGCCAGCCGCCCACGACCGCCAAAACCGCCAGCACGCCGACGGTCCAGGTCATCGAGAACGGCCCTTCGCCCTTGTGGCCGTGCCCCGTCGTCAGGTGCTCTCGCACGAACGGCGACGGCTCGCCGCCGAAGACGATGAAGACCATCCGGAACGTGTACACCGCGGTCAGCAGCACGCCCGCGAGTCCGACCGCCCAAAGCACGTCGCCGTAGCCTCCCCTCGCGAGCGCCGCGGCCAGGATCGAGTCCTTGGAGAAGAACCCCGCGAAGGGCGGGATCCCGGCCAAGGCGAGCGCGCCTGCCAAGAACGCGAGATAGGTGCGCGGCATCAGCTGCCGCAGTCCGCCCATCTTGCGGATGTCCTGCTCGTTCGCGAGCGCATGGATCAGGATTCCGGCCGCCATGAAGAGGAGCGCTTTGAAGAAGGCGTGGGTCATCAGGTGGAACATCGAGTTCGCGTACGCCCCGATGCCCGCGGCGAGGAACATGTAGCCGATCTGCGACATCGTCGAATAGGCGATCACGCGCTTGATGTCGGTCTGGACGAGGGCGACGAGACCGGCGAGGAGGAGCGTCGCCGCGCCGAGCCCGGCGGCGATGTCCTGGATCGTCGGCGCCAGCTCGAACAAAGGGTGCGTGCGCACGATCAGATAGACGCCTGCGGTCACCATCGTCGCCGCATGGATCAGCGCGCTGACCGGCGTCGGGCCCTCCATTGCGTCGGGGAGCCAGGTCTGAAGCGGGAGTTGCGCCGATTTCGCCACCGCGCCGCCGAGGAGGCCGAGCGCGACCAGGTTCACGATCGTGTGCGAGGCGTGCAGGTTGAACGCGCCCGGGAAGTCGAGCGTGTGCGCGTACTTGATCAACAGGAAGAGCGCGAGCGCCATCGTCGCGTCGCCGAACGCATTCATCACGAACGCCTTCTTCGCCGCTGCGACTGCCGCCGGCCGCTCGTGCCAGAAGCCGATCAGCAGGTACGAGCAGAGCCCGACGAGCCCCCAGCCCGCAAGCAGGATCAGCAGGTTCCCGGCCTGGACGAGCAGCAACATCGAGAAGACGAAGAGGGCCATGTAGGCGAAGTAGCGGCGCTCCTCGTCGTCGCGATCCATGTAGCCGACCGAGTAGGCGACGATCAGGAAGCCGACTCCGGCGACGACGAGCATCATGAAGACCGAGAGCGGGTCGACGAGGATCCGCAGGCCGAAGTGCAGGGAGCCCGCGGTGAGCCAGTTCCAAGCCGTCGAGGCGTGCGAGCGCTGGTGCTCCGACTCGCCGAGGAGGCCGACGAAGGCGACGACGGCGCCCACGAAGGAGACGAAGACGGCCGCGCTGGCGAGATAGCCCGCTCCGCGGCGCGAGATCCCGAGCCCGCGCAGCGTGATCAGCAGCGCAGCCGCGAGCGGCGAGAGCAGGCAGACCCAGGCGGCGGCGATCATCCGCGCAGCAACGAGAGCTTGTCGACGTCGAGGTCGAGCCGGCGGCGCGCGATCGCGACGATCAGGCCGAGGCCGACCACGACCTCCGAGGCCGCGACCGCCATCACCGTGAGCGCAAAGATCTGACCGTCCCCGTGGCCGTGGTGGCGTGAGAACGCAATCAGGGACAGGTTCGCTCCGTTCAGCATGAGCTCGAGCGAGAGCAGGACGATCAGCGGGCTGCGTCGGAGCAGCACACCCAGCGCCCCTGTTGCGAACAGGATCGCCGAGACCGCGAGGTACCAGGTGACGTCCGGGCCCCTCACGAGGCCTGTTCCTCGCGGGAATGCTCGCCCAGGATGACCCCGCCAACGGCCGCGATCAGCAGGACCACGGAGGTGATCTCGAATGCGAGCAGGTGATTGGTCAGGAAGAGCTTGCCGATCGAATTCGGATCGCCGAACGAGCCGTTGATCGCCGCGGAATGCCCCAGGCGCCCGCTCGCCTTGAGCCCGATCACGACGATCACCTCGAGCAGCAGCGCCGAAGCCGCCAGCGTCGCCGCGACCGTTTGCCACGTCGGCCCGCCCTTCCAGGGCGCGTCCGCGCGCCCGCCGAGGTAGGCGATCACGAACAGGAACATCACGATGACCGCGCCGGCGTAGACGAGCACCTGCGCGGCGGCGACGAATTCGGCCGAGAGGAGCAGATAGAGAACGGCCAGCGACGCGAGGTTCCCGATCAGCGCGAGCGCCGAGAAGAACGGGTTCGAGAAGGTGACCACGGCGATTGCCGACCCGATGCAGGCGAACGCGGCTCCGACCCAGACGGCCCAGACGACCACGTTCCCGACTGACGCAACGATCACGAGTGCGTCTTGTAGTAGGGCTCGGGCGTGTCGTAGAGCTCGCGATCGGCGACCGGCACCTGCTTGATCGGCTCCGCGAGCAGCATGTCCTTCGTGTAGATCAGGTCGTCGCGCGAGTACTCGGAGAGCTCGAACTCGTTCCCGAGCGTGATCGCGTCGAACGGGCACGCGATCTCGCAGTAGCCGCAGAAGATGCAGCGGCTCATGTTGATCTCGTAGATCCGTGCGTAGCGCTCGCCGGGCGAGACCCGGTTCTCGAGCGTGTTCTCCTCGGCTACGACGCGGATGCAGTCCGCCGGGCACGCCGCCGCGCAGAGTGAGCAGCCGACGCATTTCTCGAGCCCGTTCTCGTGCTTCCAGAGCCGGTGGCGCCCGCGGAAGCGCGGGTAGAGCGGCCGCTTGTACTCGGGGTACTGCTGCGTGATCGGCTTCTGGAAGATCTGCTTCAGCGTGACGCCGAAGCCCTTGACGCTGTCCACGGGTTGCGGGCTCATCTCAAGTGGCCGCCACCACCAGCGCGGTAAAGAACGCGTTCAAGGTCGCGACCGGCAGGAGCACCTTCCAGCCGAAGCGCATCAGCTGGTCGTAGCGCAGGCGCGGCACCGTCGCGCGAATCCAGATGAAGACGAAGAGCAGAGCGAGCAGCTTGAGCGCGAACCAGAGCGGCCCGAGCGGCGCGTAGGGCCCGTGCCAGCCGCCGAAGAAGAGCGTCACCGTGACGCCAGAAAGCGTGATCAGGTTGATGTACTCGCCCATCTGGAAGAGGCCGAAGCGCATGCCGCTGTATTCCGTGTGGTAGCCGGCCACGAGCTCGGTCTCGGCCTCGGGAAGGTCGAACGGTGCACGGTTCGTCTCGGCGATCCCCGCCACGAAGAAGACCGCGAGCCCGATCGCCTGAGGAACTGCATACCAGAGCGGGTGTCCCTGTTTGTGGACGATGTCGACGAGCGAGAGCGAGCCGGCCATGATCACAACGCCCAGCACCGCGAAGGTGAGGGAGACCTCGTACGAGACCATCTGCGCGCAGGTCCGCATCGAGCCCAGCAGCGAGAACTTCGAGTCCGACGCCCAGCCGCCGACGATGAACCCGTAGATGCCGAGCGAGCTCAGCGCGAAGATCAGGATCAGCGAGATCGGGACGTTCACGACCTCGCCGTTCACGTGGTGGCCGAAGATGTTCCAGCCCGGGCCGAACGGGATCACGCTGAACGCCGCGAGCGCCGTGAAGGCCGAGAGCGCGGGGGCCACGATGTAGACGACGTCAACCGCGCTCGCGGGGAAGAAGCTCTCCTTCCGGATCAGCTTGATGAGGTCGGCGATCGGCTGGAGGAGCCCGAACGGCCCCGCCCGGTTCGGCCCGTAACGGCGCTGCATCCGACCGATCAGCTTGCGCTCGACGAGAGTCATGTAGGCGAACAGGCCGAGCAGCAGGTTGATGATCACGAGCGCCTTGATCAACGAGATCCACCAGGTCTCGCTCACGTTTTCTTCACCTTCACCGCGCCGTGGAGCTCGCCGGCGTGGTCGTCGGGGATCCGCACAGCGCCTGCGTCGAGCTCCCGGCTGATCCGGGCGCGCAGCTCGACTGAGGTGCCGTTGTGCGAGATCCGGATTCGGTCACCCGTTCGGATCCCGCGCTTGCGCGCGTCATCGGGCGCTAGCTCGGCCTCGGGATCCGGTCGCTGGAACTGGAGCTCGGGCACACGTTCGACCGCGGCGCCGGTGAAGAGCGGCCGGTAGCGCACGAGTCGAAGGCCCTGGCCCGGGCGCGTCGGCGCGGGCGGAACCTTGGTCTGCGGCGCCTCGCTCCGCGCGCGCAAGGGAGCTCGCTCTCCGACCTCGCCGAAGGGCAGGTCGTCGTAGATCAGGTGTGAGAGCTCGGCGAAGACGGCGGAGGCGTATGGCGAGACCTCGACTCCGAAGCGCTCTGCGAGCTTAGAGATCCAGGCAAGCTCGTCCGGTGCCGGCGGGATCGCAGTTCGCCGGAGCCGCTGCAGCCGGCCCTCGAGGTTCACGTACGTGCCGTCGCGCTCGAGGTAGCTCGTTCCCGGCAAGACGAGGTCGGCCCAGCCGACGGCCAGACCGTGGAACATCGTCGTCGCGAGCACGCTCTCGGAGCGTTCGGCGAGTCCGCGGACGTTCGGGTCGGCGGCGGCCTCGTCGCCCGAGACGATGAGCAGGCCGATCGGCTCGGGGTTCTCCTCCTCGCCGTCGGCCGCGGCGGCCCAGGCGTGCGCGATGCCCTGGCCGTTCGGCGTCAGCGGGAGGTGGAAGGCGCCACAGCCGCCCTTGGCGGCAAAGCCGAGCGTGCGTGCGAGCGCGGCCACGTGCGCCCCGCCGGCTCCGTCTCTCGCCGACCAGATCAGGATTGCGCGCTCGGAGTCGCGCAGCCGGCGGCCCAGGGGGTTCCGGCCGCTCGAGAGCTCACGACAGCCGGCAAAGGCGTCGCCTCGCCTGACGATCTCCGCGCCGCGCCGCCGGGCGCTTCGAAGCCACAGATCCACGATCGGCGCCCGCTCGGCGACCGGGTCGTCCCCGAGCACGACGACGACCTCTGCCTCGGCGATCGCCGAGAGCGGCAGGCGGAAGGTCTCGAGGGCCGTGCTCGTCTCCTCGGGCAGGACGGCGCAATGGGCGCCGAGTCCCTGACGCAGGAGCTTTCCGAGCGCATAGGCCTGTTCGACGGTCTCCGACCCCGAAAGCGCCGTCACAATCCGGCCCTCGGCTCCGCGCAGCAGCCGCTCGGCCTCGTCGATCGCCGCGTCCCAGGAGATCTCTTCGAACCCACGCCGCCGGACGCGCTGGATCGGATCTGTGATCCGGTCGAATGCGCGCAAGTGTGTGAACGCGAAGCGCCCCTTGTCGCAAAGCCAGCCCTGGTCGACCTCGGGGTGATTGCGCGAGAGGATGCGCTTGACCTTGCCCTCGCGCGTCGTCACGTCGATATTGCAGCCGACGGGACAGAGCCCGCAGACAGTCGGCACGTTCTGAATTTCCCACGGTCGCCCCTCGAAGCGGTACTGCGTCGAGGTCAGCGCACCAACCGGGCAAAGCTCGATCACGTTGCCGGAGAAGCGCGCTCGGTAGGGCTCGTCTTCGAACGTCGCGATCACCGACTGGGCCCCCCGGTTCTCGGTCACGAGCTGGCCGTCTTCGGAGACCGATTCCGAGAAGCGCGTGCATCGGTAGCAGAGGATGCAGCGCTCGCGGTCGAGCGCAATCGTGGGGCTGATCGGGATCGGCTTCTCGAAGGTGCGCTTGGGGAAGGTCATGCGCGTGTTGTCCGGACCCCAGCGGAAAGTCAGATCCTGGAGCGGGCACTCGCCGCCCTTGTCGCAGACGGGGCAGTCCAGCGGGTGGTTTACGAGGATGAACTCGAGCGTCGCCTCCTGGCCCTCCGCGGCCAGCACTGAGGTCTGCGCGGTCTTGACGACCATCCCGTCCTGTGCGGTGAGCGTGCAGGCTGCCTGGAGCTTTGGCATCCCCTCGAGCTCGCACAGGCACATGCGGCAAGCGCCGATCGCGGGCCCGAGGCGCGGCTCGTAGCAGAAGACCGGAATCTCGATCCCCGCCGCGAGCGCCGCCTCGACCAGGCCCATGCCCTTCGGCACCTGCGCCCGGCGACCGTCGACCGTGATGGTGACGAGCTCCCGCGTGCTCATGCGGGCACCTCCCGCGCCTTGGGCGCGCCCCCTTCTTCTTTCGAGCTCGCCTCGGCTCCGCCCAGGATTGCCACAGGGGGAACCTCCCGGTTCCCCCCGACCCCCTCCACGTGCCGCCTCACGCCGGCACCTCCACGGTGGGATGGTGCGTGTGCTGCTCGATCGGGGCGAAGACTCCCTCGAGCGAGGACTCGCCGCCGAACGGGCAGCCGCCCTCCTCGATGTGCCGCCGGAACTCGTCGCGGAACTTGTCCACATAGCTCGCCACCGGCATAGCCGCGGCATCTCCGAGCGGGCACAGGCATTTGCCGAGGATCCGGTCGCACACCGAGAGCAGCAGGTCGAGCTGAGCGTGCGTGGCGCGCCCCTCCTCGATTGCTTCCAGGATCTGCACCATCCAGCGTGTCCCCTCGCGGCACGGCGTGCACTTGCCGCACGATTCGTGCATGTAGAACTGCGCGACCCGCAGGCCGAGCTGCACCATGCAGGCGCGGTCGTCGATCACGACCACCCCGCCGGAGCCGAGCATCGTTCCGGCCTGGGCCATCGACTCGAAGTCGAGCGGGGTGTCGATCTGGTCGGCGCTCAGGACCGGCACTGACGATCCGCCCGGAATGATCGCCTTCAACTCGCGGCCGCCGGGGATTCCGCCGCCGATGTCGTAGACGAGCTCGCGCAGCGACGTCCCGAGCTCGAGCTCGTAGTTGCCTCCGTTGGCGACGTTGCCGGAGAGCGAGAAAACGCGTGTGCCGGTCGAGTTCTGGACGCCGAGCTTCGCGTACCCGGCACCGCCCAGCTCGAAGATGATCGGCACGGTCGCTACGGTCTCGACGTTGTTGATCAGGGTCGGCGCCCCGTATAGGCCGGAGACAGCTGGATAGGGCGGGCGCGAGCGCGGCTGACCGCGCTTCCCCTCGAGCGACTCCAGCAGCGCCGACTCCTCGCCGCAGATGTACGCCCCGGCGCCTCGGTGGAGCACGAACGTCACCCCGCCCAAGAGCTTCGCGTCGCGGATCTCGTCGACCGCTGCTCGAAGAATCTCGAACTCGGCCAGATACTCGCCTCGGATGTAGATGAACACGTGCTGACAGCCGATCCCGTGCGCGGTGATCAGGCAGCCCTCGAGTAGCCGGTGCGGGACGCGCAGCATGATCTCGCGGTCCTTGAAGGTGCCCGGCTCGGATTCGTCGGCGTTGACGACGAGGTACGTCGGCTTGCCGGCGCCCTTGGCGAGAAAGCTCGCCTTCTTGCCCATCGGGAAGCCGGCCCCGCCGCGCCCGCGGAGGTTCGCGGCGAGGAGCTCGTCGACGATCTTCTGCGGCTTGTTCTTTCGCGCGTGCGCGAGCATCTTGTAGCCGCCCGCCTTGCGGTATTGGGCGAGCTTCGTCAGGTCGCGCTTGTCGGTGCCTTCAAGCAGGAGCTGCCTAGTCGGCACGGCGCACCTCCGAGGCGATTGCGGGAACGTCCTCGGGGCGAACCGGCTCGCGGTAACGGTGGTCGACGGCGACGACCGTCCCCCAGCCGCAGCCGCCGGCGCACTCGACCGCACGAAGTGTCACCGAGCCGTCCTCGGCCGTCTCACCCGCGCGCACGCCGAGCTCGGACTCGAACGCCTCGAGCACCTGCTGGGCACCGACGAGCGCGCACGAGAGGTTCGTGCAGACCTCCACCAGGTGCCGGCCCACCGGGCGCAGGTGAAACATGTCGTAGAAGGACGCGACCGCCTTGCAGTACGCGGGAGTGAGGTCGAGCGCCTCGCCCACTTCCGCGAACGCCTCCGGCGGCAGCCAGCCGTCATGCCGTTCCTGTGCCAGGTGCAGCGCCGGCAGGATCGCCGAGTGGGTCTCAGGGTACTGATCCGCCAAGGCCCGAAGCTCGTCGATCACCTGTCCACCTCGCCCATCACGGTGTCGAGTGAGCCGACGATCGCGATCAGGTCCGCGATCAGGGCGTCGCTCATGCAGGTCGCGGTCGCCTGGAGCGCAACGAAGCTCGGCGCGCGGAACTTGACCCGCCACGGCTTCGCGCCGCCGTCCGAGACAACGAAGCACCCGAGCTCGCCGCGAGGCGATTCCACGGTCGTGTACACCTCTCCCTCGGGCACGCGGTAGCCCTCGGTGACGATCTTGAAGTGGTGGATCAGAGACTCCATCGAGGTGTGGAGCTCCTCGCGCGGCGGCAGCACGAGCTTGCGGTCGTCAATCGACCACGGCTTGCCGTCCATACGCTGGAGCCGGTTCAGGCACTGGACGGCGATGCGCGTCGATTCGCGCATCTCGTCCATGTGGACCTTGTAGCGATCCCAGACGTCTCCGTTCTCGTACACCGGAACGTTGAAGTCCACGCTTTCGTAGGCGAGATAAGGCTGGTCGCGACGCAGATCCCAGTCGACGCCCGAGCCGCGCAGCACCGGCCCCGACTGGCCGAGCGCAAGCGCATCCTCCGACGAGAGGAGGCCGATCCCCTTTGTGCGCTCGAGCCAGATCTCGTTTTGGTCGACGAGCGCCTCGTACTCGTCGATCGCCTTCGGCATCCGGTCGCAGAAGCGACGGGCCTCGGGGAAGAAACCGCGCGGAATGTCCTCGGCCAGACCCCCGACCTGGAAGTAGCGCGTGTGCATTCGCGCCCCGGTGACGAGCTCGAACAGGTCGAGGATCTGCTCTCGCTCGCGGAAGCAATACCAGAACATCGAGATCGCGCCCAGCTCCAGAGCGGCGGTCGCGAGCCAGATGAGGTGCGAGTGGATCCGGTTCAGCTCGGTGAGGAGCATCCGCATCCAGACGGCCTTCTGGGGCGCCTCGATCCCGAGCAGCTTCTCGACCGCGAGCACGAACACGAGCTCGTTCGCCTGGAAGGAGAGGTAGTCGATCCGCGGCGAGTAGGTGACGGCCTTCCACCAGCTCTTGTACTCCATGTTCTTCTCGAAGCCGGTGTGCAGATAGCCGACGACGGCGCGCAGCCCGACGACGCGCTCGCCGTGCAGCTCGATGATGAGCCGAAGCACGCCGTGCGTGGACGGGTGGTTGGGCCCGAAGTTGATCTCGAGGATGTCGTCGGAGAGGCGCAGCGCCTCCGGGACCTCGAGGATGGTCGGGACCGGCGAGGGAATCCGTGTCCCCGCATAGATCTGCGGGCGCTCGACAACGGCCATTACTCGTCTCCGGAAAAGCGCACCGGCTCGCCGCCGAGCGGGTAGTCCTTGCGGAGCGGGTGGCCCTCCCAGTCGTCCTCCATCAGGATCCGGCTCAGGTTGGGGTGGCCTTCGAAGCGGATGCCCATCATGTCCCAGGCCTCCCGCTCGTGCCAGTCGGCCGTGGGCCAGACGCGAACGACGCTGGGGACAGATTCGCCGTCGTCGAGCCAGACCTGGACGCGCGCGCGCCGTCCGTCCGGAATCGCCAGCAGGTGGTAGTTGACGGCGAAGCGCTTCGGCTTCACGCTCGGCTGCCGCTCGAGCCCCTGGGAGCCCGGCGCGTTCAGGTTGCGCCCCGAGGCCGTGCCGATATACCCGGCGACGCCCTTCGAGCCCCAGCCGAAGTAGTCGACCGCGGTCACGTCGGAGAGGAAGTTGAAGCCGTCTTCCCGTAAGTGCTCGCAGGCCTCGACGAGCCGCTCGGGCTCGATCACGACAGTCTGCTCACCGCGCTCGTTGCGGGACTCGACGAAGCCGGGCACGCGCTCGAACGCTATGAGGCCACGCCCCGGATCTCGTACGCCGGCGGCACTCCCGCCTTGATCTTCTCCTGCAGTCGCACGATCCCCTCGACGAGTGCCTCCGGCCGCGGCGGGCAGCCGGGGACGTGGATGTCGACAGACACGATCTTGTCCACACCCTGGAGGACGGTGTAGTTGTTGAACATTCCTCCGGAGCTGGCACAGGCGCCCATCGCGATCACCCATTTGGGCTCGAGCATCTGGTCGTAGATCTGGCGCAGCGGGGCCGCCATCTTGTGCGCGACC
>Ga0184619_10000957_pt1 | contig 9989 bp, 5 predicted proteins | sample PLM0_60_b1_FD_133146 | JGI IMG/M metagenome (GOLD analysis project Ga0184619, IMG submission 133146) | Groundwater sediment microbial communities from an aquifer in East River, Colorado, USA - PLM0_60_b1 | ecosystem: Environmental > Terrestrial > Soil > Riparian zone | place: USA: East River...
AGAATGGGACGCAGCCTGATGCGAGCTGCCTCGAGCGCGGCAGTGTAGCGATCGCGTCCTTGCCGCTCGAGGTCGCGCGCGAACTCGACTATCAAAATGGCGTTCTTGCACGCGAGCCCTACGAGTACGAGTAGCCCGATCTGGGTGAACACGTTGTTGTCGCCGCGCGTCAGCCATACACCGGCAATCGCGGAGACGAGACACATCGGCACGATCAGCACTATGACGAGCGGCAGTGACCAGCTCTCGTACTGCGCGGCGAGAACGAGGAAGACAAGGAGAATGCAGAGCGGAAACACAAGGATGGCCGTGTTGCCGGCGAGCTTCTGCTGGTACGTGAGCTCCGTCCACTCGAACCCGATTCCATTGGGCAGCGTCTCGGTGGCAAGTCGTTCCATCGTTTGTACCGCGGACCCGGCGCTCACTCCCGGCGCGGCGCTGCCGCTGATATCAGCCGCCGGGTAACCGTTGTAGTGCGTGACCTGATCCGGCCCGTACGACTGCTTCATCGTAAGCACGGAGCCAAGCGGCACCATCTCACCGCGAGCGTTGCGCACCTTGAGCTGGGTGATGTTTTCGGAATTCGCGCGATAAGGCGCGTCTGCCTGCGCAATCACCTGATACGTGCGGCCGAACTTGTTGAAGTCGTTGACGTACTGCGAGCCCAGATATATCTGCAGCGTTGAAAAGAGATCGTTGAGCCTGATGTCGAGCTGCTTCACCTTGTCGCGATCGACGTCCGCGAACAGCTGAGGCACGTTGATCTGGAAGCTCGAGAACTGTCCGGCGAGGCCGGGGGTCTGATAGGCGCGGGCGAGCAGCGCCTGCGTGGTCGCATAGAGCGTCGAATCGCCTAATCCGGCCTTGTCCTCGATCATCATCTTGAAGCCGCCGATTGCACCCATTCCGTTCACCGCAGGCGGGGGGAACACGGCGACGAAACCCTCCTGGATCGCTGCGAACTTCTGATTGAGCGCCATCAGAATCGCGCCGCTCTTGAGGTCCTTCGTCTTGCGCTCCTCGAATGGCTTGAGCCCGAAGAAGATGATGCCCGCGTTCGACTTGGGCCCGAAGCTGCTGATTGACAGGCCTGGGAATTCGACGGCGTGTTCTACGCCCGGTTGCTTGAGGGCGATGTCCGCCATTCGTCTTATCACTGCCTCCGTGCGATCGAGCGACGCAGCATCCGGGAGCTGCGCGATCGCGACGAGGTAGCGCTTGTCCTGGCTCGGGACGAATCCTTTCGGCACTCTCGCGAACCCGATGATTCCGATCACGACGAGCATGCCATACGCCGCGAGGGCGATTGCGGAGCGTCGTGTCACGCGCTGCACGACATTTCCATAACGGGCGGATGCGCGCCCGAAGACGCGGTTGAACGGAACGAACGCCCAGCCAAGGAGGCGATTCATGACGCGCGTCGGCGCATCCTCCGGGACTCCACGCGGGCGAAGAAGCACTGCGGCGAGAGCAGGCGACAACGTGAGCGAGTTGAACGCGGAGATCAGCGTCGAGAAGGCGATAGTCAGGGCGAACTGCCGGTAAAATTGTCCAGTCAGACCGCTGATGAACGCGACCGGAACAAACACCGCGGACAACACCAGCGCGATGGCGATGATCGGTCCGCTGACCTCCTCCATCGCGCGGTGGCTCGCATCGAGAGGTGTGAGACCCTCCTCGATGTGTCGCTCCACGTTTTCCACCACAACGATGGCGTCGTCGACGACGATACCTATCGCCAGCACGAGTCCGAACAACGACAGCGTGTTGATGGAGAACCCGGTCGCCAGCATCACGGCAAAGGTGCCGACGATGGAGATAGGAACCGCGGCGAGCGGGATGATCGACGCGCGCCATGTCTGCAGGAAAAGTACGACCACGATGACGACCATCATCGTGGCCAGGAGGAGCGTGTAGATGACCTCACGGATCGAATCGCGCACGAACAGCGTTGGATCGTACACCGATGACCAATCGACGCCCTGGGGGAATCGGGTCTTGAGCTCAGCCATTCTTGCGCGGATGTTGCTGGAGAGCGCGAGCGCGTTCGATCCCGGTGCCTGGAACACGACGATTGCGACGGCGGGTTTGTTGTCGAGCAATGCGCGCAGCCCAAAAGTTCCGGCGGCGAGCTCGATGCGTGCGACATCGCGGAGACGAGTGATCGCCCCGTCTGCGCCAGTCTTGATGATGATGTTTCCGAATTCGTTCTCGTTCGCGAGCCGCCCGCGTGCATTCACCGTGAGCTGATACGCGACCGGATCGTTCATTGGCGGCGCACCAACGGTTCCCGCGGCGACCTGGAGGTTTTGTTCACGAATCGCCTGTACCACGTCGCCGGCCGAGAGACCGTGCGAGGCGACGCGATTCGGATCGAGCCAGACGCGCATTGCGTAGTCGCCGGCGCCGAACACGATCACCTGACCGGCGCCCGGTATCCGCGACAGCTCATTGCGGACGTTGAGCAGCGCATAGTTCCGGAGGTAGACCGGATCGTAGCGGCCGTCGGGTGAAAACAGGTGCACGACCATCGTGATGTCGGGGGAGCGCTTCTGCGTGACAACCCCCAGGGCGCGTACCTCCTCCGGCAACCGGGCCAGCGCCTGGGCCACGCGATTCTGAACCTGCACCTGGGCGAGATCGACGTCAGTACCGATCTGGAAGGTGACGGTGAGATTGAACGAGCCATCGGCCGTCGCCGACGATGTCATGTAGAGCATCCGCTCGACACCGTTGATCGCGTCCTCGAGGGGCGTGCCCACCGTCTGCGCGAGCACGGTCGGATTCGCGCCAGGATAGAACGCGCTAACCGTAATGGTCGGGGGCGTGACTTCGGGATACTCGCTGATGGGCAGATTGCGGATCGCGATCAGGCCTCCAGCAAGGATGACGAGCGACAGCACGACCGCGAAGATTGGGCGGTCGATGAAAAAGCGTGAGAAACGCACTTGACGGACTCCGGTTAAGTCGTGCTACCGCGCAGCCGGCGCCGGTGCGGCGGATTCGGCAACCATGGCAGCATTTGTGGCAGCGACCTTCATCCCGGGACGAACCCGCATCAGGCCATTGATGACAACGCGTTCTCCAGGCTTGAGCCCGGATTGCACCGTGCGAAGACCGTCGACGACACGCCCGGTAATTACCGGGCGATACTCCACGGTGTTGTCGTTCTTCAGCACGAGCACGAACTTCCGATCCTGGTCAGTACCGATCGCCTGATCCTGAACCATCGTTGCCAGATGGCGGTCACTGCCGAGGAGTCGAACGCGTGCGAACAGTCCCGGTGTGAAGAGGCCGTTGGGGTTCGACAACAGCGCCCGAGCGCTAATCGTTCCGGAGGCACCATCGACGCGGTTGTCGACGAAGTTGAGTCTTCCCTCGTGCGGGAATCCAGATTCGTTGGCGAGACCGATCAGCACCTGCCGTCCTTTCGGACCAGTTGCCTGCGCGCCCATGTACTTCAGGTACGCCTGCTCGTCGGTGTCGAAATACACATAGATCGGATCGAGCGAGACGATGGTGGTGAGCAGCGTCGGTGACGGAGCCCCGGCCTGCACGACATTGCCGCGGGTGATCTCAGCGCGGCCAACGCGTCCGGAAATCGGCGCGCGCACCACGGTCCACTCCATATTCAGGCGCGCTACTCGCACCGCGGCCTCGGCGGCGCGGACCGCCGCGTCCCCTTCGGCACGACCGCTGGTACGCGCGTCCAGCTCCTCGCGCGAAATCGCCTGGGTGTTCACCAGCTTCTGCGCCCGCTCGACTTCCACGCCGGCGAGCTGATTCCGCGTCCGCGCCTGCGCGACTACGGCTTCTGCCCTCGCGAGCTCGGCCTGATACGGACGCTGGTCGATCACGAACAGGACGTCGCCCTGGTGGACCATCGCGCCCTCTACGAATCCGACGCGCTCCACGAATCCGCCGACGCGCGGCCGGACCTCGACCGAGTTGACGGCTTCGAAGTGGCCCGTGAACTCGTCCCAGTCGGCGACCACGCGCTCGACCGCCGCCGCTACGGTGACTTGGGGGGCCTGCATGGGGGGCGCTTCTTTACGGCATCCGGACGCGGCGAGGACGAAAACCCCCGTGGCGGCCCAACCGCCGGCGTGAACTCTGAGGGAGGCGGATTTGGCGCGAGAGAAAGTGGAACTCATGTTGCGAAACTCCATAGCAAGGGGACTGCTACAACGAACCGTGGCGTTGCGTATCGACATGTACTATGTTACCGATCGGTAACATTCCGTAGTTACCCCTATGTTACCGGTCGGTAACATTTTAGTCAAGGAGGGGTACGAACTATCGTGCAAACAGATATTCACGAAGACGGGCTGAAGACGAAGAAAAGAGGCCGGTCCGCGATCCCTGTTCGCCAAAGGATTCTCGTTGCGGCCGGTGCCCTGTTTCATAAACAGGGCATTCGCGGCGTCGGTGTCGAAGCGATCGCCGAGGCGGCGCAAACGAACAAGATGACGCTGTACCGCTACTTCGACTCGAAGGATGAGCTGATCGCGGAATGGGTGCGCGGAATCGTTGCGCACAAAGAAGAGGAGTGGAAGGATCTCAACGCCAAGCACCGCGGAGATCCACACGGCCAGCTTCAGGATTGGAGCCGGCGCACCGCCGCCAAGCTTCGGGCGATGGAGGAGCGCGGGTCCGCCCTTGGCAACGCTTTCGCCGAGCTGCCCGATCCAAACCATCCGGCGCGACGGGTCATCCAGGAGTACCGGCTTCGAGAGCACAAGCGCGTCCTCCGCCTGTGCAAGGCGGGCGGATTTCGGGATCCCGCCCTCTCCGCGAACCTGTTCTCGATGATGCTCGAGGGTGCCCACTCGTGCGGGCAATGTGTCGGGATGAGGCAGATAGGCGAGCATCTCGTTCAAGTCGTGGATCTGATGGTGGAAAACAGTCGACAGCAGGCGGCCGCGCGCTGAAACACCGGCCTCGTGGCTGACTCCCATGAGTTAGTCGAACGAGACCGCCCCGAATCGACAACGGCTGGCCGCGGGTGTCGGCGAGTAAGAGCACCACGATAACTACAAAGCCCCCGGCTTTTACACCGGGGGCGTTGTAATTTCCAACTCCGTTGGGCCGCGGTCCAAGCCAGGCCAGGAAATCGGTTCAATTCACAAACGCATCCTCGAAGGTCCCGACAAGCTGCTCGATCTGTTGGTTCGTGGTGAACATGCGGGATGCACGATCTCGCGCCGCGCGACCCAGAGTATTCTGCAAGCTCGGCGACTCAAGCACTCTTGCCAGCGCTTCGGCGAGAGCACTGACGTCGCTTCCAGGAACCAGGAGTCCCGATACGCCATCTTCAATCACCTCGGGTATCCCGCCCACACGAGTCGCTACTACAGCCCGCCCACGAGCCATCATCTCGAGAACTGACAGCCCGAAGGCTTCCTCCCACACTGATGGCGCGACGCATACCTGAGCCGTTCGCAGCAGGCTTGAGGCGCCCGACAGGTGGCCGAGCATGTGGATTCGGTCGGCGCTCTGGAGGGATTCGCGCAACTCGGCGAGCCGGTTGGCCTCAGGACCAGTGCCGATGTACGCGAGCACGGCGGGGCTCGCGCTCGTCCGACAGAGGAGGTCGAACGCCTTGAAGAGGACATCGACGCCCTTTCCCGGCGCCGCGCGGCAGGCGCATCCGATTAGTGGTGTGTCATGACTCAGCCCCAGCAGCGTGCGGATGTCGGGGCGATCTGCTTCGCTGTCCGGCTGAATCGAGTCCACTCCGTTCCACACTCTGCGCACTCTCTCCGGCGCGATGAGTGCGACAGCGCGATCCCGCTCAGCGACAAAATCGCTCACCGCAATCACGACGTCGGCTGCAACCCCCGGCACACGAACCAATGCGTGCTTGACTGCCCGGCGGATTCCCGTCGGCACAGTCCGTACTCCGGAAGTGTGATCGTGTACGATGATTCTCCGCACACCGGCCGACCGAAGCGATCGATACCACAGGCTCCACAGCGGCCGATCGGTGAGGTAGACGACCTGAACATTTTCGCGGCGTACGAACTGAACCATGCTGGCGCGCGCACGCAGCGTTCGTAGCCCCGTGTCGAGCACCACAGGGATCGCGGCGCTCCCGGCCAGCGTTCTTGGCGGCTCGGCGATCGCGGGATATGCAACGATCGTCCGTACACTCCGCTCCTCCAGGAGCTTATCCGCCATCCGGGCGTAGAGGCGTTCGATGAAATCCCACGCGAAGCCAGTGTTCGCTGGGAAAGTGACAGTGCAAAGCAGTGTCGGCGGAACTATCGCCGGTCCGGTCGATCGAAGTGAAGCGGTTCCGTCAGGGGCGGTGCCGCCTCTGAAAGACCCACGAATCTGATCACTTTGAAGTGTCGATGTTCCGTTGCTGCCGATCAGAACCGCCTCCGCACTTTGACTTGAGAGTACTTCTTGACGTGTGGTAATTCGCACTTCAAATGCCAGTGTCGGGAGTCATGGGCATTGCCCTCGACAATGGGGCATGTCGTTGCGCTACATGAAGAAAGCTCGAACGCGCAGCGATCTTGTTCGGCCTGCGAAGGAACCGCTAATGCGCAGAACTGTTGCCTCATCGCCACAATTTCAAACGACGGACAGGCTCCTCGCACTTGGGAGCCTCCTGATGATCGAAGCGTTTGCCAGGCTGAACAATCGCGGCTAAGATAGTCCGGTTCCAGCGCGTAACGAGTTGCCACGCCTCCCCGTCCCCCGATGCGCAATCGTGCTACGAGCCTCAACAATATCCTCAGGCTGCTCTCGCTCGCCTGCTTCGCATCCATCGCGGTGTCGTCTCGGACGAGTGCGCAAGGCCTCCGCGACCGGATATCGGAGCTCTTTATTTTCGGACCCGGGCAAGACCCACTTTTCCTGGCTGGGTCGGGCGACCCGAACAATCCCGCATCGTTGCAGGCTCACGGCCGCCATTTCATACCTTCTTCGAACGCGGAGAACGCATCGCTGATCGCTTTCATCACTGATGCCCTCGGTGCCAGCGTCGCCAACATACCGATCGGATCGACCAGCGGCGGTGAGACATTCCGCTTCGAAGGCGGCGTGCCCGTGCGAACTTCTACATCGGCGGGGCCGATTTTCGCCGAGCGAGCACAAACCCTGGGGCGGGGGCGCGTACTGGCGGGCATAAGCCGATCCGGTTTCCGCTTCGCCACGTTGCGCGGCGTGGACATGCGGAACATCGCTCTGATATTCACCCACCAGAACGTCGACTTCGAGGGGTGCGATGCTCAGTTCGGGAGCGACTGCTCGCTTTACGGCGTACCGGTTCTCGAGAACGACGCGATCGATTTTCACCTGTCCATGGATCTCGACGTGCGAGTCACATCGATTTACGTCACGTACGGGGTGTCAGACCGATTTGACTTCGGACTGGTGGTGCCGGTCGTGCAAGCGAATTTTACCGGTGAGAGTGACGCCGAAATCCGGCCGTTCGGCGGCACGACAGCGGCGCATTATTTCGCTGGTACGCCGGACAATCCCGTCTTGACAGCTCATCGTCAGAGTCTGGGCTCAGCGGCTGGTCTAGGGGATGTTGCGCTACGAGCAAAGTTGAACCTTCGAGAGACCCCCGACGCGAGCTTCGCGTTTCTGGTCGATGGCCGTTTTCCGACTGGGAGCCAAAAGGACCTCCTCGGCTCCGGCAAATTTGCGGGCCGGGCACTGGTGATCTTCAATTCACGCTTTGGTGATTTTTCGCCTCACATAAACGCCGGCTATTTGCATCACGCCGGCACCCAGCAGAATGATGCCGTACTCGGGACTGTCGGATTCGATGACCGGATGGCTGAAAGTGTCACTCTCGCAGCGGACCTTGTGACCGAACTGCAGGTTGGTGACAGCAAGCTGCAGCTTCCCGGTCTCGTAACTTATGACGCGCCGTTTCGCCGGACATTGAACCCCACCAACATCCCCGAGATTCGCGACGATATTGTGAACGGCTCGTTCGGCGTCAAGATCACTCCTGCCCGCAACACGACAGCCGTTCTGAACACCCTCTTTCCGCTGAATCGCGGCGGATTGAGAGCCAATCTCGTGTACACGGCCGGCATCGAGTACACGTTCTAGCATCGACGAAAGCAGAACGGTCAGCGCACTGACACCAAGTGCCACCGATTGCCGTCGTGCCGAAGAGTCGCCGCAAAGCTCACGGGCTGGCGCTCTGTCTTTCCTGCAGTCGTCACGTATTCATAGGTTCCCACGAGTCGGGCGTCCGCCGAGGCGCCTGAAGTTTCTACGTTCGCCACCCTGAAGGTGACATTGATGCTCCGCGCCGCCTGGAAGAATTGCTCGAAGCCCCGCTGCTGTTCCGATGTCAGGCCTGGGTAGACACGACGGATGGCGCCAATGTCCCTCGATTCGATTGCGCGGGCGTATGCTTCAACAGTTGGCGCGATGTCAGCCGCACTTGGGGCTGCCGCTGCGGGCGGTGGCGCCTCTTGTGTTGGTGGCGGGACGACCGGTCGCGCGGTTACAACCTGAGGAGGGGGAGACGGCGCCGCCTCCTGTCGTGTGCTGGGGTTCGATACCGCCGCCTCAGTCAGCGGAGCCCGCGCCGCTGTGACCACGGGTTGCGCCGGCTTGGGCGCGGATTTGGCGGCGCCACCAGCGCGTGGGTCGCGCGCAGTAGCGGAGGATCTTTCCTGCCTGACCGGCCGCTGGGCGGAGGACGGTGGCTGCATCCCGGGAGTGCCGGTTTTCACGGTGGCGGAAAGAGCTTCGGAGGGCACCACCTGCGGCGATGCTGGCGTTGCTACTGGCGCTGGCTTGTTGGCGGCTTCCAGGTTTGCCGAGCCGGATTGCGAGGACCGTGACCAGGCGATTGCGATCACGGAAGCAGCGGCGAGCGCTCCCGCGCCCACAAAGGCGAGGTTTCTAACCCGCCGCTTCGAGCTCTTCCTAGACTGTTCGATTGCGCTCGCGACCGAAGCGCTCAAAGAAACCGACGCTGGATACGAAGGCCCACTCAACTTGGATCGTACGTTGGTCAGATCATTCGCCATGTCGAGCGCACTGGCGTATCGGTCCGAAGGTTCCTTCGCCATGGCCTTCAGAACGATGCGATCGAGAGCGGGGGGAAGTCCGGGCATTAGCTCGCTTACTGGTCGCGGTTTTTCAGTTATGATTTTGAAAAAAAGATTCTGCAGAGTCGGGGCGTCAAACGGCTTCATCAGCGTGAGGATCTGATACAGCACCCCACCCACCGCGAAGATATCGGTAGCCGGACTGGTTTTTCCCTCTGTGATCTGCTCCGGAGCCATGAAGGTCGGCGTTCCCAGAATCGATCCGGTGCTGGTCATACTCGAGGACGCGAGATGGGCGACACCGAAGTCCATGATCTTCGCGCGCCCGTCCTCGGCAACGCGGATATTGGCCGGCTTGATGTCTCGATGTACTATGCCGCGCTTGTGAGCGAATGCGAGTCCGGTGAGAACGTCGATGATGATGTCGAGTCTGGCCTGCAGCGAAAGCGGCTCGCCCAGCTCGATCAGACGCTCGAGATCTACGCCCTGGACGAACTCCATCGCGATGAAGAGATGGCCATCCACTTCGCCGAGGTCGTAGATGCACACGACATTCGGATGCTGGAGAGATCCGGCCGCTTGCGCCTCGTGCAGGAAACGCTTGCGGAGGTCTTCCTGCCGCGCGATCGAGTCATTCATCACCTTGATCGCAACAGTACGGTCGAGGACGGAATCCTGGGCCCTATAGACGACGCCCATCGCGCCCTCGCCTACGAGCTCGATGATGCGGTATTTCCCAATCGCTGAGATTTTGGCGTCGGCCATGGGCAGGATGTGTTTGCTTCGCGCGATCGAGCCGGATGGGAAGGAATATTCAGCGTGCAACCCAATAGGGCAACAGTTAAGTCTCACCATCGCGTGAAAACGAATTCCCCCACAAAACCGCGGGCTTTGCTCGAGACCTCCGCTAAATAGGAAGGAAATCGACCCGCGTCGCAATGCGTGTTACGAGAG
>Ga0184619_10000958_pt1 | contig 9985 bp, 6 predicted proteins | sample PLM0_60_b1_FD_133146 | JGI IMG/M metagenome (GOLD analysis project Ga0184619, IMG submission 133146) | Groundwater sediment microbial communities from an aquifer in East River, Colorado, USA - PLM0_60_b1 | ecosystem: Environmental > Terrestrial > Soil > Riparian zone | place: USA: East River...
CCGGCGCGACGACGCCCTCGACCTTGCCGCTGCCGAAATCATCGCCGTCCTTGGAGAGGCGGCGCGCGAGGCCATAGCTCATGAAGGAGGCGGGCGTCGCGCCGCCCGGAACGATGCCCATGAAGCATCCGACCGCGGCGCTGCGCAGGGACGTGGCCCAGTAGCGGGGCAACTCCTTCCAGGTTTGCAGGACGACCCTGGGGTTCATTCGAGCGTCTGCGCCCTTGAACGCCAGGCCCTCCTCCAGGGTCTCGAGGATTTCGCCGATGCCGAAAAGGCCGATCACGGCGATCAGGAAATCGAATCCTTTGAGGAGCGAGGTCGTCCCGAACGTGAGGCGCAGCGTCCCGGTGACGCTGTCCAGGCCGACCGCGGCCAGCGCAAAACCGATCATCATGGATGCGACGGTCTTCGCCGCGTTGCCGCCGGCCATGCCGACGAAAGCGCAAAAGGTGAGCAGATACACCGAAAAGAATTCCGGCGGACCGAACTGCAGGGCAAAGCCCGCCACGACGGGCGAAAGGAACGTGATCATGATGACCGCGATCAGCGCCCCGATGAAGGAGGAGGTGAAGGCGGCGGTCAGCGCAGCGCCTGCCCGACCTTTCTGCGCCAGCGGATGACCGTCGAAGGTCGTCGCGACCGACCACGGTTCGCCGGGGATGTTGAACAGGATAGAGGTGATGGCGCCGCCGAACAGCGCGCCCCAGTAGATGCACGAGAGCAGGATGATCGCGGAGGTGGTGCCGCCGGGCTGCTGCGCCATCGAGAAGGTGAGGGGCAGGAGGATGGCGACGCCGTTTGCCCCGCCCAGGCCCGGAAGGACCCCGATGATGATGCCCAGAGTCACGCCCACGAACATCAGCAGCAGGTTGAACGGCGACAGCGCGACGTTGAATCCCTGGAGCAGTGCGTTGACCTCTGCCACGTGGCTCTCTTTTTGCCGTGCGAGCGGCGGCCTAAGGGCCCCCCAGCACGCTCAGTTCAAACCCAGCGCCGCTTCCAGAGGACCCTTGGGGAGCGGCACCTGGAACCATATCTCGAAGATGAGGAAGAACACCACGCTGACGCCTGCCGCGACGGGCACGATCTTGATCCAGGGGTACTTACCCAGCTGCCACATGAAGTACGCGATATAGACCGTCGATGCGACGTAGAACCCCAGATATTTGATTAGGGAGACATACACCACCGTCGGCACGAGGACGGTCAGGATCATCTTCAGCGCCTCGCGCGACACGAACGACTCGTCGGCGAGCGCCGGGTTGCGCAAGGCGCGAACGAAGATCGCCGCGCTGGACACGCAGATCAACAGACCGACGTAGAACGGGAAATAGCCGGCTTGCGGCCCGTCTTCTCCCCACCTTGCACCGACGCGGATGCTGTCGAACACGACCACGGCACCGAACAGGAACACCACGGCCGCGACCCCTATTTCCACCGCCCTGACCGACGCGGCCGAATGCTCGCCCTCCACGTCCCCTCCTCCTTGTCGATGCGCTCAGCCGAAAATGCCTGCATTGGCGCGAGGAGGAAGTCTCCCCGCGCCGCAAGACCTTACCGGGCGAGGAATCCCGCGTCCTTCATCAGAAGGATATGCCGCGCTTCCTCACGCGCCACCCAGGCTTCGTATTCCTTTCCCGTCAACGTGGTCTGGTTGAACGCCCCCTGCTCCAGAAAACCCTTCCACTCGGGGGTCTCGCGGACCTTCTTCAGCAGGTCCACATAGAACTGAACCTGATCGGCCGTCACGCCGCCCGGCATGAAGATGCCGCGCAGCATCAGGTATTCGACGTCGAGGCCGGCTTCCTTGCACGTGGGAATGTCGCTCCACGCCATCGTCTTGGTGATCTTGGTCTTATAAGGCATGCGTTTGGCTTCGAATACGCACAGCGGCCGAAGCGACCCGGCGCGCCATTGCGCCACCGCTTCGATCGGGTTGTTGACGGTCGAATCGACGTGCTTGCCGACCAGCTGCACCGCCACCTCGCCGCCGCCGCGGTAGGAAATGTAGGTGAACTTGGCGCCGGTCTGCTTCTCCAGGGCCACCGTGATGATCTGGTCCTCCTGCTTAGAGCCCGTCCCGCCCATCTTGAACTTACCCCCGGCCGCCTTGACCGCGGCGAGGTATTCCTTGGGCGTCTTGTAGGGCGTCTCCGCGTTGACCCAGAGGACGAAGTTGTCCAGGGCCATCATCTGCACCGGCGTCAGGTCGCGCCAGTTGAACGGCGTGTGAGTCGCAAGCGGGGTCGTGAACAGGTTCGACAGGGTGATGATGATCTTGTGCGCATCACCTCTCGCCTCCTTCACGTCGAGAAACCCTTCCGCGCCCGCCCCGCCCGCCTTGTTGATGACCACCATCGGTTCCTTCATCAGCTTGTTCTTGGCAATGATGCCTTGAATAACCCGGGCCATCTGGTCGGCGCCTCCGCCGGTGCCGGCGGGAACGACAAATTCCACCGTTTTCGTGGGTTCCCAGGCCGAAAACGCCTGAACGGGTACGGCCGCGCCCGCGGCGAACAGCGTCAGCACAGCGGTTCTGCGCCAATCGCGATCGATAAAGTTGCGCATCGCTCTCCTCCTATTGCCAAGACACCAAACGGAATGGACCCCCATCTGCACTGGCGGTCTTGCACCGACCATACCTCGCGTCGATTATCGCCACAAGCCCCTTACGCAACCTTGACAGAGGTCAAGGCCGCGCGGCGGGCTCAGCCCCTCCCGGGGTCGGCCGGTTCCCGACTCCCGAGCCACTTTCCGACCACCACCACCAGGACCACGGCGACCAGCCCCGCCACCGACAGCTCGAACTTGCGACCGAAGACCGAAAAGAGCTCGAAGTCGATCATCCAGTGGGCGTTGACCCTGAACCACTCGGTTACGACCGGGTCGGTCACCAGCATTTCGCCCGACACATAGCCGATCAGCGCGGCCCCGATCGTGATGATCACAGGATAGCTCTCCATGAGCTTCATCAGCATGGTCGCGCCGAAGACCACCAGCGGGATGCTGATCAGCAGGCCCAGCACGAGCAGCACGATGCTGCCCTTTGCCACCGCGGCCACCGCGATGACATTGTCCAGGCTCATCACGAGGTCCGCGATCAGGATCGTCTTGATCGCCGCCAGCAGATTGGAGCTCGATTTGACCCCGTCGCCGCCATCGTCCTCCGGGACCAGCAACTTCACCGCGATCCAGAGCAGCAGCGCGCCTCCGAGGAGCTTGAGGTAGGGAAACTTGAGCAGCTCGACCGCGACGACGGTGAGCACGATGCGCAGCGCCACCGCCGCGCCTGCTCCCCAGATGACCGCCCGCCTCTGCTGGTGCAGGGGCAAGGAGCGTGCCGCCAGCGCGATCACGACGGCGTTGTCGCCGGACAGGATGATGTTGACCCAGATGATCGCCCCGAGCCCGAGCCAGAACTGCGACGTCAGAAGCTCTTCCATTAGGCGGTGTCCTCCCTTTGGCCCCGCTACCCGCGGCGTTCAGAATAGTCCGACGACCTTCCCGTCGACGAGGTCGATTTTGACCGCCGAAGGCACTTTGGGGAGCCCGGGCATCGTCATGATGTCCCCGCAGATCATCACGATGAACTCGGCCCCCGCCGCCAGCCGCACTTCGCGCACGTTGACCACGTGGTTCGCGGGCGCCGCCCGCAGCTGCGCATCGGTCGAGAAGGAATACTGGGTCTTCGCCACGCACACCGGGTAGCGCCCGTAGCCGTCGTCCTGGAGCTTCTTGATCTGGGCCCGCACTTTCCCGTCGGCGGTCACCTCGCTCGCGCGGTAGATCTTCTTCGCGATCTTGTTGATCTTGTCCCAGAGCGTGTCCTGTTCCTCGTACACGAATTGGAAGTTGCTCTTGCTCTCGCAGAGGTCGACCACGATGCGCGCGAGCTCCGCTGCGCCCTTGCCGCCGTCGCCCCAATGCGTCGCGAGCACGACCTTGGCGCCGAGCTTCGCGATCCGCGACTTGAGCAGATCGAGCTCTCCCTGGGTGTCGTGGTTGAAACGGTTGATCGAGACCACGCAGGGAACGCCGTAGTTCTTCTGCACGTTCTCGACGTGGCGCTCGAGGTTGGTGACGCCTTTTTCCAGCGCCTGCAGGTTCTCCTGCGTGATGGTCTTGAGGTCGGCGCCGCCGTGATACTTCACCGCGCGAACCGTCGCTACGATCACGGCGGCAGAGGGGCGCAGGCCCGACTTGCGGCACTTGATGTCGATGAATTTCTCAGCGCCGAGGTCCGCGCCGAAGCCGGCCTCGGTGACGACGTAATCGACCAGCTTCATCGCCGAGTTCGTCGCGATCACGGAGTTGCAGCCGTGGGCGATGTTGGCGAACGGCCCGCCGTGGATGAAGGCGGGATTGTTTTCGAGCGTCTGCACCAGGTTCGGCTTGATCGCGTCCTTCAGGAGCACGGTCATCGCGCCGTGGGCCTGGAGATCGCGGGCGAGCACCGGCTTTTGGTCGAGCGTGTAGCCGACCACGATCCTGCCGAGGCGCTCCTTGAGATCGTCGAGCGAGGTGGACAGGCAGAAGATCGCCATGACCTCGGAGGCGACCACGATGTCGAATCCGTCCTCGCGCGGATAGCCGTTGCCCGGGCCGCCCAGGCTCACGACGATGTCGCGCAGCGCGCGGTCGTTCATGTCCACCACTCGCCTCCACGCGATGCGCCGCACGTCGATCCCCAGTTCGTTCCCGTGATGGATGTGGTTGTCGAGCATCGCCGCGAGCAGATTGTTCGCGAGCGCGATGGCGTTGAAGTCGCCGGTGAAGTGCAGATTGATGTCCTCCATCGGCACGACCTGGGCGTAGCCGCCGCCGGCGGCGCCGCCTTTCATGCCGAAAACCGGCCCGAGAGAGGGCTCGCGCAGGCAGATCATCGCTTTCTTGCCGATGTGATTGAGCGCATCGCCCAGCCCCACCGTGGTGGTCGTCTTGCCTTCGCCCGCGGGCGTGGGCGTCATCGCCGTCACCAGGACCAGCTTCGCGTTCGCACGCACCTTGAGACCGTCCAGGTATTCGAGCGACACCTTCGCCTTGAAATGCCCGTAGGGCTCGAGGTGCTCCTCGGGAATGCCGAGCTTGGCAAGCGCTATCTTGGAAATGCGCTCGAGCTTGGCTTTCTGTGCGATTTCGATGTCGGAGGCCATCTACGGGTCCTTCTGCTGCGGGACAGCATTGTGTTGATTTTATGGGCGAGACACTATAAGGGTTGCGCGATTGCGCGAACATTGACGGAAATCAAGATACAGGCCGCGGAGGCGCCGGTGGAACAATGTCCCGTGAATCCGTGTTCGCTACGATCGGGTATGGTAAAAGTCCGAGTCCTTTCGTCCAAGAACAATCATCCGGCTTACAAAAGGAGGTGTGAGATGGTGAAGAAAATTCTTGTTTTCCTCGGTCTCTCGCTGTTGACGTGGCCGCTCGCATGGGCCGACGACGACCACGCGCGCTTTCCGCGAGATGCGAGCTTCACGACGCTGATCACGACGCCTCTGGCGATCGAAGGCCTGACGGGCGATCACCACGGAAATCTCTATACGACCGGCCGCAACGCAGGCAACGGTGTGTCTTGCCCGGTTTGGCGGGTCTCCCCCGCCGATCCGGAGCCTAGACTCCTCGTCGTGGGCTTTGTCCCGGCTCCGACCCCCACGACACAATGCAGCCCCTCTGGCATAGCCTTCAACTCGAGCGGCGATCTGTTCTTCTCCGACAACGACAGGGTCTTGACTTTGACCCCTAACGCGAGCACGCCGCCTACGGCGATCCCCTACGCGACGGGCGTCCCGGGCACCAACGGTTTGGCGTTCGATCGCGACGGCAACCTGTGGACCGGCGACGGAACCACCGGTCAGGGGCGCGTGTGGAAAATTCCGCCCGGCGGCGGTGCGGGAGTCGAGATGTTCCGCGTGCAGCCGGTCTTGAACCCAGTGAGCGTAGGCCGAGATATCCGCACCGTGCCGACCGGAAACTCGCAGCCGCTCGTCGCAAACGGGGTCGCGTTCACCCACGGCGGCGATTTGTTGATCGCCGATACCGCCCGCGGCGCGATCTGGAAAGTGGAAATGGACCGCTATGGCGATATTCGCGGCCGAACGGGCTGCGACACGACCTTTGCGGACAACACCCTGTGTCTCGAAAATATTTTCGTGACGCATCCTCTGGCCGAAGGCGCCGACGGCATCGCCCTCGACGAGGGGGGCAACATTTGGATCGCCGCCAACGAGCGCAACGCCATCGTGGCCGTCACTCGCGAAGGCCGGACCGCCGAAGTGTTCCGCAATGCGCCGAGCGCCGCGACCCGTTTGCGCAACGAAGGGCCGCTCGAGACACCGACCAGCCCGTTCCTGCTCGGTCACAAGTTCTGCACCGCGAATTCCGACGGCAACCGGCGCGACAACGTCCCCAATACCGCCGGCGAGATCAAGCCGGCAGGTCCTGGCGTCGGCAAGATTTCGTGCATGGACCAGCTGCTCAAGATTCCCGGCATGCGGCTGCCGCTGTAACGAGGCGCTGCCCGAAACAAGAAGCCCCGGTCACCCGGGGTTTTTTTGGTCTCGGCGGCGATCAGGAGGCCTTTTCGGCGAGCAGCGTCCCGCCGCCGAAGCTCGAGTGCACCGGCGTCGGCCCGCCCTTCGTCACTTTCACCGCACAGTACTTGAACTCCGGGATCTTGCCGACCGGGTCGAGCACCGGGTTGGTCAGTAGATTCGCTGCCGCTTCGTAGTAACAAAACGGGATAAACACCGCGCCCGCCGGTGTGCCGTCGTCTGCGCGCGCGTAGAGCGAAATCTTTCCGCGGCGCGATTCCACGGTGACGATATCGCCGGGCTTGACTCCCGTCTTGTCGAGGTCGAGCGGATGGAACGACGCGACGGGTTCGGGCTCGATGTGGTCGAGCACGGTCGCGCGGCGCGTCATGGCGCCGGTATGCCAGTGTTCAAGTTGCCTGCCCGTGATGAGCACCATCGGGTACTGGTCGTCCGGGCGCTCGTCGGCGGAGATGAGGTCCGCGGGAACGAACTTGCCGCGGCCGGTGGCCGTCGGGAAATGCGTGACGAACACGACCGGTTCGCCCGGATCGCCTTCCTTCTCGCACGGATAGGTCACCGACGAGTCGCGCTCGAGGCGCTCCCAGGTGATGCCCGCGATCGAGTCCATGCACTGGCGCATTTCCTCGAACACTTCGCGCGGGTGCGTGTAATTCCAGGCAAGCCCCATGCGCTTGGCGAGCTCGTTGATGAGCCAGAGGTCTTCTTTCGCCTCGCCGGGCGGCTCGATCGCCTTTCTTCCGAGCTGAACCATGCGATCGGTGTTGGTGACGGTGCCGACCTTCTCCGGCCACGCGGTCGCAGGCAGCACCACGTCGGCGAGATAAGCCGTTTCGGTGAGAAAGATGTCCTGTACCACCATGTGATCGAGCGAAGCGAGCGCTTCGCGCGCGTGGTTGACGTCCGGGTCGGACATCGCCGGGTTCTCGCCCATGATGTACATCCCGCGGATTTCCCCTTTCTTCGCCGCGTGCATGATCTCGACCACCGTCAGCCCGGGTTTCGGATCGAGCTCCATGCCCCACAATTTCTCGAAGCGCGCCTTCGCTTCGGGCGTGGCGACGCGCTGGTAATCGGGATAGAACATCGGGATCAGCCCCGAGTCCGACGCCCCTTGCACGTTGTTCTGGCCGCGCAGGGGATGCAGTCCGGAGCCCGGCTTGCCGATCTGCCCGGTCGAGAGCGCGAGCGCGATGAGGCAGCGCGCATTGTCGGTGCCGTGCACGTGCTGCGAGATTCCCATGCCCCACATGATGATCGAGGCCTTCGAGGTCGCGTACAGGCGCGCGACCTCCCGGATCGTCTTTGCGTCGATGCCGCAGACGGGCGCCATCGCCTCGGGAGAAAACTTCTTCACGTTCTCGGCCAGAGCCTCGTACCCCGAAGTGCGGTCGCGGACGAAGGCTTCGTTGACCAGGCCCTCCTCCACGATGGTGTGGAGCATCGCGTTCAGCAGCGCGACGTCGGTGTCGGCCTTGAACTGCAGATTGTAGGTCGCGTGGCGGGCGAGATCTCCGCGCCGGGGATCGGCGACGATGAGCTTCACGCCCGCCTTCGCCGCGTTCTTCATCCAGGTCGCCGCCACCGGGTGGTTCACCGTCGGGTTGGCGCCGATGAGGAAGATCACTTCGGCTTTCATCACGTCGCGCACCTGGTTCGACACTGCGCCCGAGTTGATGCCTTCCATGAGCGCCGCGACGCTGGAAGCATGGCAAAGGCGGGTACAGTGGTCGACGTTGTTCGAGCCGAAGCCGGTGCGCACCAGCTTCTGGAAGAGGTAGGCCTCCTCGTTCGTGCCTTTCGCCGAGCCGAAGCCGGCGAGCGATTTCTTCCCGTACCTGTCGCGGATGTCGCGCAGGCCCTTTGCCGCGAAAGCGAGCGCTTCCTCCCAGCTCGCCTCGCGGAACACCTGCGACCAGTCGTCCGGATCGACGACGAAGTCCTTGTGCTTCTTCACGCCCGGCTTGCGGATGAGCGGCTTCGTCAGGCGATGTTTGTGCTGCACGTAGTCGAAGCCGTAGCGCCCCTTCACGCACAGGCGGTTGCTGTTGGCGGGGCCTTCGCGGCCCTGCACCCAGAGGATCTTGTTGCCTTTGACGTTGTAGGTGAGGAGACAGCCGACGCCGCAGTAGGGGCAGACCGAGTCCACGGTCTTGTCCGCCTGGATCTTGCCGACCTCGCGCGCCGGCATCAAAGCGCCCGTCGGGCAGGCCTGCACGCATTCGCCGCAGGCGACGCAGGTGGAGTCGCCCATGGGATCGTCGAAGTCGAACACGATCTTGGAATGCTCGCCGCGGTGCGCGTAGCCGATGACGTCGTTCACCTGTTCCTCGCGGCAGGCGCGCAGGCACCGGGTGCACTGGATGCAGGCATCCAGGTTCACCGCGATCGCGGCGTGGGAGAGATCGGCCTTCGGCTGGTGCCGCGACTCGAAGCGCGGCTTGCCGACTTTCAGGGCTTTCGCCCAGTGATCGAGCTCGGAGTCGAGCGTGTAGGATTTCTCGGGAATGTCGGAGAGGAGTAGCTCCAAGACCATCTTCTGGCTCGCGACCGAGCGCGGGTTGTCGGTCGTCACCTCCATCCCGTCCTTGGGATAGCGGCAGCAGGAGGGCGCGAGCACGCGCTCGCCCTTGATCTCGACCACGCAGGCGCGGCAGTTGCCGTCAGGCCGCATGCCTTCCTTGTAGCAAAGGTGCGGGATGTCGATGCCGTAGTGCCTCGCCGTCTCGATCAGAGTCTCGTCCGAGCGGCCGACGACGGTCTTGCCGTTCAGCTTGAACTCGACCGGCATCGTCGCCGCTTGCGCGGTGCTTATGCGGTCCATCGGTCACCCCTCCGTAAAACCGGGGACAGACCACCATTTTCCGGTTTATTGATGACACCCTGCTCCCCGGGCGAGGAAAATGGTGGTCTGTCCCCGGTTTTCATTGGATCTCCTGCGGAAAGTATTTCATCACGGAAAGCACCGGGTTGGGGGCGGCCTGCCCCAGCCCGCATATGGATGCGTCCATCATCGCCTGGGAAAGTTCCTTCAGCAGCGGCTGGTCCCATTTCGGCTTCTCGATGAGCTTGAGGGTCTTGGCTGTGCCGACGCGGCAGGGCGTGCACTGTCCGCACGACTCCTCGGAGAAGAATTTCGTCAGGTTGCGCGCCGCGGCGGTCGCCCGGTCCTTGTCCGAGAGAATCACCACCGCCGCCGAACCGATAAAGCAGCCGTACTGGTTCAGCGTATCGAAGTCGAGCGGGATATCGCCCATGCCCGCCGGGAGGATCCCGCCCGAGGCTCCGCCGGGAAGATAGCCATAGAACTTGTGGCGTTCCAGCATCCCGCCGCAGTACTCGGCGATCAGCTCCTTCACCGTGATGCCGGCCGGCGCGAGATGCACGCCGGGCTTTTTCACGCGGCCGCTCACCGAGAAGGAGCGCAG
>Ga0184619_10000960_pt1 | contig 9977 bp, 5 predicted proteins | sample PLM0_60_b1_FD_133146 | JGI IMG/M metagenome (GOLD analysis project Ga0184619, IMG submission 133146) | Groundwater sediment microbial communities from an aquifer in East River, Colorado, USA - PLM0_60_b1 | ecosystem: Environmental > Terrestrial > Soil > Riparian zone | place: USA: East River...
CCCGGTTTCCATCTGTCCCTCCTGTGGCGCGTCCGCCACCGGCCGTTTTTGCGCTGAATGTGGCACCGCCCTCGGCGGCGCGACGTGCGCGGAATGCCGCGCCACTCTCACCGCGGGCGCGAAGTTCTGTCACCGTTGCGGTACTCCTGTCGGTGTGCGCGGCGGGCGTGTGGCGGGGGAACGAGGGCTGGCCGGCGCGTTGCCATGGGCGGTTGCAGCAATCGCGCTCCTTGCCCTCGTGGCGCTCGTTGCCGGGCAGCGCATCGCGCGCACGCGACCGCCCGCTACGCCGGCCGTCGCCGGTGACGAGGCAGGCGTCCAATCGGGCACGCTCGGCGATGCGTCGCGCGCACCCGTTGCTGCGCCCGACATTTCGAATCTCACGCCAGAACAAGCCGCCGAGCGGTTGTTCAACCGCATCATGACCAGCTTCGAGGCGGGGGACACAACGCGCGTGCAGTTCTTCGCGCCGATGGCGGTTCAGGCCTATCAGCGGTTGCCGCGCCTGACGCTCGACGACCGCTATCATCTTGGTCGCATCGGTGCCGTTACGGGCGTCGCGCAACTCGCGACAGCGCAGGCCGACACGATTCTGCGCATTCAGCCGACGCACCTCCTTGGCCTCGTCCTCGCCGCGCAGGGTGCTCGCATGCGTGGCGACGAGAGCGCCGCGCGCGCATTCGAGAAACGCCTGCTCGCCGCACAGGCAGCGGAACTGAAGAAGCAGCTCCCCGAATACGCGCAGCACGCCAACGACATCGCCCGGGCGATCGACGGCGCCAAGTCGCGCGGGGGGTGACGGATGCGCGTTGATGGGTCGCCGTTAACTGCGCCGTTAGTCCGGCGCTAACTGCGCCGTCGCGCGTGCGGTCGTGACAGGGGTTCCCGTGACGCGTCAAGAGAGGGCAAGGGATCAGCGCGGCCCGTCTCCCGGGGGTCCGCGCCTGCGCGCCCACGCCGATCCCCAATCCGCACGCCATGAGCGACACTCACACCATCCCGCAATCGACCCGCCCGACGCGCTCGTTTCGCGCGGTCGGTGATCAGGGCACGAAGCGGCTTCTCATCGTCGACGACGAGGAGACGATTCGCCTCGCGCTCGGGAAGTTCCTCCGCTCGCTCGGCTATGAGGTCGTGACCGCGGACTGTGGCCCGGCTGCGCTGGAATTGCTCGACCGCCAGCGCTTCACGCTCATGCTCTGCGACATCCGCATGCCTGGCATGTCGGGCGTCGAAGTCGTCACCAAGGCATCACAGCTCGACGCCGACATGGCGATCATGATGCTGACCGCCGTGAATGACGCGCCAACCGCGACCGAGGCCCTTTCCCACGGCGCGATGGACTATCTGATGAAGCCCATCGAGCTGAAGGATCTCGAGACCGCGGTGGATCGCGCGCTGCACAAGCGCGACCTGACGATCGAGCAGCGGAACGTCGAGCGCATGATCCGCGAAGAGGTCGCACTTCGCACCGAGGAGCTCGAACGCGAGAAGCACGCGCTGCGGACGATGACGATCAGCATCGCCGAGACGCTCATCAATGCGATGGAGGCGAAGGACATCTACCTTCGCGGACATTCGCAGCGCGTCGCCGAGATGGGCGCGTCGCTGGCCGAGGCACTGAATCTCGACGCCGACACGGTCGAGAACATCCGCCTCGCCGGCCGCCTGCACGACGTCGGCAAGATCGGCATCCGCGAGGAGGTGCTCAACAAGCCGGGCAAGCTGACGCCCGAGGAGTTCGAGCACATCAAGACGCACGTGAAGATCGGAATGGACATTCTCGCGCCTCTGAAGCACATCGGCATTGCCCTGCGCTACGTGCAGGACCATCACGAGCACTGGGATGGCGCTGGCTATCCGCGCCAGATTGCCGGCGAAGCAATCTCGGTCGGCGGACGCATCCTCGCCGCTGCCGACGCGTTCGACGCACTGACGTCAAAGCGCGCCTACCGCGATCCGTTGACGCCCGAGGCTACCATCGAGCTGCTGCGCGCCGAGGTCGGCCGCCTGCTCGATCCGCGGATCTACGAGGCGCTCGAGACGATGGTTCTCAGGCGGAAGTCCCTCGTCTTCATCGACCTCCATAGTTCGTAGCTCGCAGCATCGAATCCACGGCGACGAAGTGGTAGGCCGGCGAGAACGACGACCAGTACGAGCTATCGGCCAGCATCGGCAGATCAATGCCTAGCATGCCGCCGACGATTTGTCGCATGACGTTGACGTGCGTCGAGCTGTCGGCGATTACGATCTCGGGTGGAACGAGCTGAGCGCGGAATGCGCCGAATCTCTCTCGCGCGCGCTCGCCGTCGAACGCTTCCGCGGGTTTGTCGACGGGAAGGCCGCGACTTTGGCTTCCATGGTCGGCGAAAATCAGGATAACCGGAGCCGGGTCGACGCGCACGATCTCGCGCACGGTACGCAATACCTCGCGATTCGTGCACCGGACCTGATCCGGATACTCACGTTCGTCGCCGGAGCGGAGACGCCGAAGCCGACAGTCAGCCTCGAAAAAGTACGGCTGATGCGTGATCAACGAATGGGCCAGCACGAGCTTTGGGCCGGGAATCGGCGCAAGCTCTCGCATCCCTTCGAACGGCGCCAGGGCGACTGACGCAAACGCCAGATTCCAGTGTGTCTTCTCGAGCAATCGTCCCGGTAAGGTCATGCGCCATGCGGCGTCGGCCAGCGGGTAGCGCGCCAAGCGTGCTGCCAATGAACGACTCCGCGTCGGCAAATACGAGGTCCCGACCTCACTGTACCTTGTGCCTGCAAAGGATGCGGACGGTACCAGGTACACAGCGTAGCCAGCTCGAGAAAATGCCGACAGAACGCGACTTCGACGGACGACGGTGTACAGCACATCCCACGGCGCATCGCGCGCTTCCGGATCGCCTTCCATCGCGCGGATGTGGTCCACATTGAGCACGGACGCCAACGACTGAGGCGTCCACCCGTAGTTGCTCCGCGAATCCCGGGCAACAGTGAATCCAAGGCCGCGCAGCGAGTCCAGAAACGCGCTGTTATCGAAGCCGTAGCTGTGCGCCAGCACGGCGGCGTTTGCGTAGCCGTCGAGAACGAGCAGGTACACGTTGCGTCGGCCGGGAAGCGGCGCACGTACGGGCTGGGGGAGCGGCTGCGTCAGCTCACGCACGAAGCTGCTGCGGGCGATCGCGTGTTGCGTCGAGAGACGTCGCGCTACCAGGGTGACGGCGCTCCACCCCAATAGCACCACCGTAAACGTCCGAGCAGCCTGCGTTAGGCGACGGAAAGGCCGGTTGCTGCGTAGCAGCCAGAGGACCAGCCCAGCGGCGACGATCGAGATGGCGATCATCGCGAGAAGCGACCGCACGCCGATCAAGATTCCCCGGTCTGCCACCAGAACCGCATCAAACAACCAGGCGATGGCGACGAGCGACGTCAGACTCGCGGCTCCCGGCGAGACGCGTCGTTGAACCGCGCCCAGAACAGCGATGTGGACCAACAGTCCCAGCACCGCGAACGCAGCGGACAGGATGGCCACCTCGCCAATCGAGACATCGAAGGCGTTGGCGGCGGCAATGCTGACCACCGGATACACGGCCGCGAGCGCCGGATAGAACGGGCGTCCGTTGCGCCATGCGCGCCACTCGTTCAGCAGGTGCCGCGCGAATGTCACTCTGGACTGCTCATTGAATCGCCGTCACTACCGGATGGGGAAGACGGACATACCGGGTCATTGCCACGTGGTAGTGACGTTAGGCATTCGCGTCCGTTCTGTCGAGCGCATATAGCATCCGGCCGGATCCGGGGAGCGGCCGGCGCTCTCGCAGTGTGAAATACACATCGAAAGCGCGGCGAAATTCGGCTTCCGAGTACTCGTGGGTTCGTTCTGGGCGACCGGCCAGCAGCCTGCGGACCTGCGGATCGTCCGGCGGCACGAATTCGACGATCGCCGCGCGACTCACGGAAGCCAGCCATTTCGCCACCTCCGGAAGTGGGATGCCACCACCAAGCACGAGGTGGTGGACGAGGGCAAGCGCGAGAGCGACATCCGCAGGACCCCGCTCGGCGAGACTCTGCCGTTCGGCGTGAGCCCAGCCCAGGGATGGCGATGGATTTCGAAGATCGATCACGAGCGGCAGAATCAGATCGCTCTTCAGGCGCGTGCGGTGATAATGTCGCTCGACAGCCGCATGGTCGGAGTCGATGGCTACGACCCGGGTACCCGAGTTCGCCGCCACGGCGCTGTACATACCCGTGTTCGCACCGAGATCCCATACCGTGCGCGGCTGAATGCGCTGCAGCATCTCGCCTAACGCTTGCTCCTTGGCGCGCGTCGCGTCCGGGGTGTAGCCGTGCTCTGACTCGTAGTCGGACCATTCCGACGGCCCGGGCTTCCAGCTCAGGCGCTCGACCGTCAGCCGGAGGTGATCGATCAGACGACGCAGAGCGGCAAGCGACATGGTGCGGTCGCGCTGCGCCGCCGTGTGCCGCGCGTAGCGCCTGCGGGCCGCCGCGTGCAAATGCACGTGAAGCAGCAATGCTGGCCGAACCCAGCTGCGCATGCCGAGCAGCCTGCTCGCGAGGTCGAGCGGAATGCCGTCAGGCAATGAGCGTTGCAGCGCCCCCAGACGAGCATCACAGCGGGCGATGAGAGCGAGCGGGGCGAGGAAATGCTCGCAGAATTGCCCGTAGGCATACCAGGGCTGCCCGCCGCGATAGGCGCTGAACGAGAGTGTGTCGATGAAGATCGCGCGCCCGCCACGAAACTGGACGTTATACGCGCTGCCGTCTCGAAGAATGAATCCGGCATCCAGTGCGCGACGCTGGAGCTCGAGCGTCAGGAGCGCCGCGTCCTTCAGCTGACCGAAACACCATTCGTATGGATACGAGACAAATGGGATCAGGTCCGGCTGCAGCACGGCGAAGGCATCTGGCGTGCTTGCTGCTTCGGTACCCAGGCGGTTGTGGGCGATCAGCAGTCCGTCATCCTGCAGCGCCCGGAGGAAACCAGCCTTCTCGAGCTGTTCGAAGGTCGACGCGTAACTCTGGTTGACTTGCCGGTAAAGCGTGCCAGCGCGACGGAAGACGAATCCCGCGGGATCTCGAAAAGAGCCCGGGTCTGCCGTGCCGGTCACTTACCGCGCAGCCGACCCCATAGACTCTGCACGGCAGCGCGTGCGCGCGACATGGTGCTGAGCACAGCGACGAGGCCTGCCGCTATGACTTGAATTGCGATGCTTCCAGCGCTCGGGTCGATGTACATGCAAGCCTCGTAGAGAGTTGACGCAGCAGACGCGAAGATTGTACCGTCGCCGAAAGCAAATCAAGGCTTGCCATCTCGACACGTGAACCGTTATGCGGGGAGGCGGCTCGAAAAGCGTGCGCGGCCGTGAACCGTTTCGTGTCAATCGGTTGTCTGACGGAGGGACTGTGTCCCGGCCAACGTTCCCCCTCCAGAGTGCGTAGATTTCCGTAATGCTATTCTCACGGCTATCGTCCATCCCCGTCGTTCTGCTCCTCGCGGCCGCGGCGCTCCCCTGCACCGCGGCCGCCCAGCGTGCGGACACCGTTCGTCTCTCCATCGAGGACGCCGTCGTGCGCGCCGTACGCCAGGCCGACGTCGCACGGACCGCCGCCCTCCAGCTCGATATCACCGAGGCGCAGCTCGACATCGCTCGTGCCAGTGCCCTCCCGTCGCTTCGACTCGCGAGCGGCTACACCTACGCTCCGAAAAGTGCCCGCGCGCAGGTCGCGGGACGCAACTTCAGCCAGCGGAACACCTACTCGGTGGCCGCCACCTTCAACCAGCCGTTCTTTCAGGGCGGACGCGTATTCTCCGGCATCCGCGCCGCGAGTCGCCTCCGCGCCGCCGCACAGCAGGTCGAAGCCGACGCCCGCACCACCGCGGCGATCGAGGCGCAGCGCGCCTACCTCGCCGTCCTTCTCAACGACCGTCTCGTCGACATCCAGCGCGCGAACGTGCAGCTCGCGTCCGACCGCGTCGCACAGGTCCAGCGCCTCCAGGCCGGCGGCCAGGCCGCGCGCTACGACGTGCTTCGCGCGCGCGTCGAGCGCGCGAACGCCGAGCCGCTCGTCCTGCAGGCCGAGAGCGACCGCACGATCGCGCTCCTCGAGCTGAGGGTGCTGCTGCGTATTCCACTCGATCAGCCGCTGCGGCTCACGACCCGCATCGACACCGCGGCTGTTCGTACCGTCGTCGAGACGATCGTTCCCGACACGATCGATCCGTTGGTCGCCGCCGAGGCCAGGCCTTCCGTGCGCGCCGCCGAGCTCAATGCCGCTGCCCGTCATGACGCGATCTCGGTCGCGCGCGCCGACCTGCTGCCCACCTTGTCGGCTTTCGTCACCGGCGGCTATCAGGCTTTTCCGGACAACGGCTTCCCGACGACTTTCGGCCGCGTCGACAACGGCGTGCAGAACGGCGGCTTCTTCTCCGATCTGACGATGGGAGTCTCGATTGGCTGGAATCTCTTCGACGGCCTGCGCACGAAGGCCAACATCGATCTCGCGCGCGCGCAGTCGAACCTCGCTGACCTGCAGCTCGCGACCGTGCGGCAGACAGTCGCTGTCGAGATCGCGCGCGCGCAGGCGGAATTGATTCGCGCGCGGTCCTTCTACGCGGCCCGCCAGCAGACCGCTGCCGAGGCGCGCGAGACGTTCACGCTCGCGTCGCTGCGCTTCACGCGCGGCGTCGGAACACAGCTCGACATCAGCGACGCGCAGCTCGCGCAGCTGACCGCCGAGACGAATGAAGCGCGTGCCGCGTTCGACCTCTATCTCGCTGCAGCGGAGCTCGCGCGATCGCTCGGCAGGCCAGTACCCCTGCCGCCGACCGTGCCCGTTCCGCTCCGCACCACTTCAACAACGGATGTTCGTGACTCGATTGCTTCGCGCTGACCGCACCGTCTTCGTCGCTCTCCTGGTCCTCTCCAGTGCTTGTTCGGACAAGGGGAAGGACGGAGGGACGGCGCAGGCCGCCACTCCAGGCGGTGCGGGCGGCGGTCAGCGTCGCAGCACGTCGGTCACTCTTTCCGCCAACGACGTGCAGCGGGTGCAGCGACGCTCACTTGAGGAGGGCATAGCCATCACGGGCAGCCTCGAGCCGCTGGAAACGATCGACGTGCGGTCGCGCATCGACGGCGATCTGATCGCCGTCTACGCGCGGGAGGGCGAGCGCGTCGCGCAGGGCCAGATCCTCGCGCGCTTCGAGGCCAGTGAGCAGACGAGCGGGCGCGCCAGCGCTGTCGCCGATCAGACGGCGGCGCGCGGCGATCTCTCCACCGCGCAGTGGAACCTCGACCAGTCGCGCGAGCTGTTCAAGGCGGGCGCGATTCCCGAGCGCGACATGCGCGTTGCCGAGCAGGCGGTGGCCACCGCGCAGGCACGCCTCGCCGCGGCGAGCGCCCGCCTGAACGCCGCGTCGTCGAGCGAGCGCGACACACGCGTCGTCGCTCCGGCGTCGGGCGCGGTCTCCAGCCGGCAGGTGGAATCCGGCGAGAGTGTCGCCCGCGGCGCCTCGCTCTTCACCATCGTCAGGAGCGAAACGCTCGAGCTGCAGGCGGCTGTACCGGCGACCCAGTCGGGCAGCATTCGCGTCGGCCAGCCCGTGCACTTTTCGGCCGCCGGCCGCGATTTCGAGGGTCGCGTCGCCCGCGTCAATCCGACGATCGATCCCGCATCGCGCGCCGTCAGGGTCTACGTCCAGGTGCCTAACGCGTCGGGCGCCCTTCGTGGCGGGACGTTCGCCAGCGGGCGGATCGTCATCCGCACCGTACCCGACGCACTCGTCATCGCGTCGACCGCGCTTCGCCAGTCGCAGGGCGGTGGGCCGCCGACCGTCTACCGCGTCGCCGACCAGCAGCTCGAGCCGGTGATCGTCGAAACGGGCATTACCGATCTGGCACTTGCGCTGACGCAGGTGACGAAAGGACTGCGAGAGGGCGACGTCGTCGTCATCGGCAACGTCGGCACGCTGGGGAGAGGCATGAAAGTCGTCATGATCGGCACGGAGTCCCAGGGCCAGCCCCGCGACACCAGCCGCCAGACGTCTGGCGGGAGATAGCGATGTTCCTCTCCGACGTTTCGATCAAGCGGCCGGTCTTCGCCACGATGATGATGCTCGCCCTCATCGTCCTCGGCGTTGTCTCCTACAGGCGGCTCGCCGTCGACGAGTATCCCGACGTCACCTATCCGATCGTCGTCGTGCAGACGACCTACCCTGGAGCGTCTCCGGAAGTCATGGAACGCGAAGTGTCGCGCCCGATCGAGGAGGCGCTCAACACCGTCCAGGGCATCAAGGAGCTCACCTCGACCTCGTTCGAGGGCTCGTCGCTCGTCCGCCTCCAACTCGAGCTCGACGTCAAAGTCGCCGAAGCACAGCAGGACGTGCTGGCCAAGGTCGCGCGCATCCGCCGGCAGCTCCCGCAGGACATTCAGGAACCGATCATCCTGCGCTTCGACCCTAACGATCGGCCGATCCTCTCCGTCGCGCTGCAGAGCAGCCAGCGTCCGCTTCGCGAGCTGACCGATCTCGCCAACGAGGTCATCGCCACGCGCATCGAGGCCGTGTCCGGCGTCGGCGGCGTGAACGTTGTCGGTGGCACGGCGCGTCAGATCCGGGTCGAGCTCGATCCGTCGTCGCTCCGCGCATACGGCGTCAGTCCGCCGCAGGTGATGGACGCCCTCGACCGCGAGAACCAGGAGGTTCCAGCCGGCCGCGTTAGGCAGGGCACCAGCGAGCGGCTCGTCCGCGTCAGCGGGCGCATCATCGAGCCGAAGCAGTTCGGCGACATCATCGTCGCCGTGCGCGGCGGCGTTCCCGTCCGCGTCGCCGACGTCGGCACGATCCGCGACGCGACGGAGGAGCAGCGCAGTGCCGCGCTCTACGACGACACGCCGGCGGTCTCGATCGACGTCCTCAAGATCGCCGGATCGAACACCGTCGACGTCGCCGAGCGCGTCCGCGCCGCCATCGTCGACGTCGAGAAGCAGCTACCCGAGGACATGACGCTCAGGGTTGTACGCGACGACTCACAGCGAATCAAGGCGTCGCTCGATTCCGTGCAGCACGAGCTCATTGCCGGAGCCGGACTCTGTATTCTCATCATCTTCTTCTTCCTCAACTCCTGGCGCTCGACCGTCATTACCGGTCTCGCGTTGCCGATCAGTATCATCTCGGCGTTCTTCGCGATGTGGGTCTGCGGCTTCACGATCAACACGATGACGCTGCTCGCGCTCTCGTTGGCGATCGGCCTGTTGATCGACGACGCCATCGTCGTCCGCGAGAACATCGTGCGCCACCTGGAGATGGGGAAAGACCATTACGCCGCCGCCAGGGCCGGCACCGACGAGATCGGGCTCGCCGTCTTCTCGACGACGCTCGCCGTTATCGCCGTCTTCATTCCCGTCGCCTTCATGGGCGGGCAGATCGGCAAGATCTTCTTCCAGTTTGGCGTCACTGTCGCGGCAGCGGTCGCGGTCTCCCTCTTCGTCTCCTTCACGCTCGACCCGATGCTCTCCAGCATCTGGACCGATCCCGATGTCGAGCATACCGCCGGCAGCCAGGCGCATCGCGCCGCGCAGCGCGAGGTTGGCGCTCACGGCGCGAGTACCGATTCATCGACTGCTGCGCCCGCTGACACGCAAGCCGACGAGCCGCCGCGCAAGCGCGGCCCAATCCGTCGCGCCGCCTCGGCGTTCAATCGCTGGTTCGACGGTGTGGCCTCACGTTATCCCCACTGGCTCGGTTGGTCGCTCGACCATCGGCTCGCCATTCTCGGCGTCGCCGCGGCGTCGATCATCGGCTCGATGATCATCATTCCGCGCCTTGGCTTTACCTGGGTCCCCGACTTCGACGGCGGTGAATTCAACGTGAACTACCGCGTCCTGCCCGGCTCGCGACTCGAGTATACCGTCGGCAAGGGACAGGACATCGCGCGCATCCTTCGCGCACAGCCCGAGGTCGCATTCAC
>Ga0184619_10000961_pt1 | contig 9973 bp, 8 predicted proteins | sample PLM0_60_b1_FD_133146 | JGI IMG/M metagenome (GOLD analysis project Ga0184619, IMG submission 133146) | Groundwater sediment microbial communities from an aquifer in East River, Colorado, USA - PLM0_60_b1 | ecosystem: Environmental > Terrestrial > Soil > Riparian zone | place: USA: East River...
CGCCAAAGCCCGCGGTAGCCAAGCAATGCCACGGCGGCTGCGCGCGTCGCCGTCTGGCCGTTGCCGAGACTCGAACCGTCGCAAAAAATTGTGACTGACTTCATAGATGTTTTTAGATAACCAGCGCCCGCGCCCTATGGCCAGAAGGACTGCCGCACCAACTTGACGTCGGCATTTTTCCAGGCACTGGCAAACTCTCGTTGCACCAACGCTGCGGCGTAGTCTTTCTTCTCCGCTTTCAGGCTCTCCATCAAACCAAAGAGCGATCGGCCGTTGCGCTTGTTCCGTTCCAGGTCTGCGCGAAAGACTTGCTCCGCTTCCGCGTAGTTGCCGCTTTTCATGAGCGCACCCCCAAGCAGCTCACGAACCGGAAGAAACCATGCGGGCGGTTCGTCGTAAGCAAGCGAGTCTTCAGTGTCGACTGCCTGACGAAGCAGCGTGATTGCCGTTTTGTCGTCATGCTTCGCTGCCGCAATGTGTGCGCGCAATACATCGTCGGCAACTGATAACACCCGCTGGGCCGGATTCAAACCAAAACTTGCGTCCGTAGGAATTTCCTTAACACTGCCCAGCAACGCTTCGCGTTCAGTGGTTGCTCTTGCCGCATCGCCTTTGCGCGCGAAGGCCATGCCGCGTGCAAAGTGCCACACAGCACTCACACCTTTCAAAGATGTATCCGGTTGCGAGAGCCTTTCAATGTCGTTCCAACGATTAAAACGCACCAGCATCAATGGCGTAACCGTCATGAAGCCTTCCAGCATCGGCATGTCTTTTAAATGAGGCGAAACGTTTGCCTCGAGTTGTTTTGTTGCCTGCATCGCGGCGGCGAAGCGGCCTTCCATGCTGTAGGCGATGGCCAGAAAGTGAAGATTGTGACTGTAGTACATCAGCGGATAGATGCCCTTGAGGCCGCCGGCTTTTATATAAGCTTCGTCGGCAGCCGCCGCGTGCACGTTACTAAGCGCAGCGTTTTCATAGTCGCCGGTGCGGGCATAGATGTGCGCCGGCATATGGACCAGGTGGCCCGCCGCCGGCATCAGGCTGGCGAGCCGGGGAGCGTAAGCAAGCGCTCGTTCCGGGTTCGGTGAAGCTTCGACCGCGTGAATGTAGTAATGGATTGCTCCGGGATGACTGGGATTGCGACGCAGCACCGATTCAAGCATAGCCACAATCTCTTCAGTGCCGGGCGCGGGTTTGCCGTCGGCGGTCCAGAGCTTCCACGGCCGCAGGTCCATCGCGCTTTCGGCATACAGTGTTGCCAGGTCGAGATCGTCCGGGTAATTTTTTACCAACTCGCCCATCGCATGCTTATAGTCGCCGTCAAGCTTTCGCAGGTCGGCTTTGGGGTCAACTGAATAACGTTTTGCCAGTGCCGCAATATAGGCACGTTCATTCTCTGGCGCGTGCGCCGACAGAGCTATCGCTTTTTGCACCGCGTCGTAGGCGGCCTTCTCGCGCGCCGGATCAATATCCAGATTGATGTTTGGCCCCAGCGCGAGCGCCATGCCCCAATGGGCCATCGCCAGGCGCGAATCGAGTTCCGCGGCGCGCTTGAACGAACGAATAGCTTCGTCATGATTGAAAGCAAAGACGAAGGCGAGTCCCTGGTCGAAAAATTTTTGCGCGGCGGGGTTTGTAGTAGACACCGGATGATGAACGCCACCAATTCCGGGCACCAGCGTGGCCGGCTGTTCGGCCGCGGCTTTCGCGCGGCTATGACCAGTGTGCTGCGCACTGGCCAGCGAACAAAGACATAACGTCAACCACAGCACAAGCATGGATCGCATTTTCTGTCTTCTCCTTCGCTGGTTCACTTCGCCGGAAAGAATGATCTTTTCTGGTGTTGTTGGCAAGGCAATAGCGTAGCAGATAATCGGCGCAGCCTGGTTCCTTCGTTCGCTAGGTTCAGACCAGTTGTCGTGATCGCGGATAGAATCTGCCGCCAGCATTAATCTATTCACGACCGAGTGATAGTTTCTTTTAGAATCCATTCTCGACATTAGGTCAGCCAGCTCACGACGCTTGGGTATTCCCGGCGCCACATGGCACAGCGCGAGGATCACAAACCAAAGTCTGCGGGTAGAGCGTTCTTTAAGTTGATTGGTTGAATCGAAGGTTAACGATAAACACCCCGTGAGATACGCAGGCTTATCTCACGGGGTGAACTCTGAGGTTGGCTACGGCGCGATGGCATTGACGAAGGTTACACCGTTAGGCGTACCGACACCGGTGACGTTGTCCCAGCCTGGCCCAGTCGTGAGTGACGTGTCAGTACCGAAGGTAATCACGAACCAACGCGTCGAGAACGGACTGTTGTACAGAGCGCTATAGTAATTGGTCGTGTTGCCTAGCGGCGCGGCAAGCGCGTCAGCGGAGACGGGACTGCCATTGATCACGCCAGTCACATTGCCAGGCGAACTCGCGGCAACGATGTCAGTCACCGCGCCGGCGGGCAAGCCATAGACCAATGACGCCGCCTGTCCAAACCCATGGCCTGCCTTTTGCGCTGCAATCGCCATCACTGCGGAGAACACTGGTGTAGATAAACTGGTACCGCCGATCACCCCAACCGACAACTGGCCGTTGATGGTCTCGATGATTTCCGCACCGGTGAATGGGTCCCCGAAAATAGAGATGTCAGGCACTAGTCGCTTCGTGCCCGGAACCGAAAGCCCGCTCTGGAACGACGGTCTGTCGAACGTAAGGCTTGTCCCGCCCCCACCGCCAAATTGAAAGCCCAGACTGAGTGGAGGGACCACCGGCGAGTTGTTCAAAGCATTCGTTTCCGCAATACGGGTCAAGTTGTTCCCCCAACCTGTCTGGAATGCGATGCTGTTGTCGGGATTCAACGCCAAACTTGTGCCGCCGATTCCCGTCGCAAAAGGCGAGCTGGCGGGAAAATCGACCGATATGAAGCCTGCTCGAAGACTTTCATCGCCGAAATCCCCGGTGGCGAAGTTCACGTCGATACCCTGTGCCGCGGCCATCTGAAGGATGCGGTTCACTCGGCCGTATTGCGCCGGGTTGCCAAAACCTTCGATGGTCGACCAACTGTTGGAGATCGTGTTGCCGAGGTGGTGGACCACAGCGTAGTTAATGGCTTCATCCAGCGAAGCGCGATCCGTGGCGAGAAGCAGCGCGATCTTGGCGCCAGGCGCTATGGCATGGGCCCATTCCACATCCAGCGTAGTTTCGCCGTCCCAACCTCGTGCCACGCCGTGCGGGTTACTGGATATGCCCGGTGCTTTCACTATCTCCAGATCTATCGGAGGCAATCCGTAAATCGCTGAAAAGACCGCGGCATCTTCCGCTATGGTCGGTGAGCCGTAAGCATCCGTGATCACGATTGTTTCCCCAGCTCCGTTAAGGCCGGATGCGTAGAGTGGTTTCAGGTTGTAGGCGGTCTGGATTTCATCCGGCGAGTATCCCTGCGGAGGCAGGTGGCCGAGGGTATTGTTGGTGATGTTCGCGCCGTAGCGATTGCCCGTATACGTCGCGAGGTTGCCTCCACCAGTAAAGATATCGGTTTCAACCGGACGGAAGGCCTGGCCCTCAAAAAACACGCCACCAGGATTAACCTGGCTCAACGGAGTAAACGGAAAAGGCTTGCCATCAGCGTCGGATGGCCGGACGATTGCCGGCTCAAAGCCGTAGTCGTCCATGCCGGTGATGGCGGCGACGTGCGCTCCACTGCCATCGTTGATGGAAGGATCGGCCGTATTGGAGCGGTATGTCTCCTTACCAAGTTTGTAGTTGTGGATCTGCACATGGAACGCATTCTGGATGTCACTCACCGTACCTTGCACCTTCACGTACATGTTGTTTTCAGCCACACTGAGTGTGGAGAGTTTTTTGGCGTTCAAGTAGTTCTGCACAGATCTTAATTCCTGCGCAGTTGGTCCGAAGCTGGCGTTGAATTGATCCTGCGTGATCCACCGGCGATACTGACTCGAGTTAGGCTGGTGAAGCTGTCGCACGAGCGCGTCGAGCTGCTTCTCGTTGTGAAGCTGCAACCATACAGTCACCGTGATCACGGTGCTGGGGTCAGTGGAGCCAAGGTCGGCGGCCTGCTTAGTAAATCCCGGTGTGTTGGCAGCGACGCCAAAGGCGTTTCCGTTTGAGGCGTTTGCGCTTAACCGCGCCTGCGCCGGCGCGATGGCCAAAAAAACTGCTGCAAGACCGACCGCAATCAACGCGAAGGGGCCTATCAAATTGAATGTTTTATGAGAGATCTGCTTTTTCATAATGTCCTCATTCTTTTTGCGTGAGACGTTTGATGCTACATGCCCCACATTAATGCAGCCCTGGGAGCAGGGAAAACTCCTTCGGGAAACACGGCTAAGGAGAGACGGTTTAGTTAGTTTGTGAAAGATACGAAACAGCGGTAAACAAAGTCAACATTTCCTGAGCAGGGAACGAGTCATTTTAGCGACAACTACAGCGCGCAATTATCAAAACTTCCGTCGGGGTTGTGGCTGAGAGCGGTTTATAATGGAGTGCGCCGGTAGCCTTTCACCGGAGAGACAGTCCGCTCAATTCGGGGCGTTGTTCTTCGTTTGGAATGGCTTTGCACAAAAAGTTGAAATTGATGCTGCGAGAAGACTTTCAACGATCGTGACCGACTTCCAGCCTGCAGAGCAGGCTGAGTTCGTCTTGGTCGCCACGCGACTTTTTGTGCCAAACGGTTTGGAATACATCCATGGGACATGCACACACCCACACGTCTTCAAACTACGGACGCGCTTTCGCCATTGGTGTTGCGCTCAATTTAGCTTTCGTTGTTCTTGAAGCTATCTACGGGCGGTTGTCTCATTCTCTCGCGCTCGTTGCCGATGCCGGTCATAACTTAAGCGATGTGCTTGGGTTGGTTTTGGCCTGGGGTGCAATGATGCTTGCGCGTCGCCGGCCCACACCCGAACGGACCTATGGATTTCGGCGTTCTTCGATCCTGGCTGCACTCATCAATGCCGCAGTTCTGCTCATCAGCGTCGGTGCTATTGCCTGGGAAGCTATTGGACGCATCAGTCATCCCAATCCCGTAGCAGAGACAACAGTAATTTGGGTGGCGTCCATTGGCATTCTTATCAATGCCGGCACAGCGATGATGTTCATGTCAGGACGCAAACGAGACCTGAATATTCATGGCGCGTTCCTGCACATGGCTACCGATGCCGTCATCTCACTTGGAGTGGTCTTAACTGGAGTTGCGATGCTTGAGACCGGATGGTTGTGGCTTGATCCGATTGTCGGTTTAGTGATCGTCGCGCTGATTGTTTATGGCACCTGGGGCCTGCTTCGCGATTCGCTTAATCTTGCGCTTGATGCTGTGCCTGAAGGGATAGACATGAACGACGTCAAAGAATATCTAGCAGGCTTGCCGACGTGTGTCGATGTGCACGACCTTCATGTGTGGGGCATGAGCACTACCGAAGCCGCACTGACGGCCCACGTGGTGATGGCACAAACAATTTGCGACGATGCGCTGCTGGCGAAGATCACAAATGAGTTGCATCACAAATTCGGTATCGAGCATGCGACCTTGCAAGTGGAATTTGGCGACCCTGGCTATCCCTGTCGCTGTCGCCTGACACCGGCCGGATGAGCAGGACAGACATTCCTGTCTGTTCCTATGCTTCCCTACGGTTTCCACCTGCTTACTAACCGGTTAACGATCCTGAACTGAGTCTGTCACGGCGAAGTCCCGCAAGCGATTTTCTATGCGCTGCATCCCGACGACATACCCCCTGATAAGATCACCAAATCCGTACTTGTGCTGCACATCAGCGGTATAATATGTAGTTAGATTCGTTTGCTAAGGATGGGAAAAGCCATCCTAGATGTCGCATGTTAGCTAAGGGTAATTAAGAAATGTATGACGCACCTAAGGAATTCTTCGTCGAAGCTGTATTAGCTGATTACGAAGCTTATGATCGGGTTAGACGCAATCGTGTTGCGGGTGCTAGTAATGATCTGCGATTGGCTACTCATTCAACCGCATCCTTGTTCCATTTAGCCGATCACGTTTTTAATACGTACAAAGGACAGCCCGAAATCTTCAACTGCTGGTCATTGCGTGATTATCATACCTACCTTATAGGTAAGTGCCCCGATTTCGAGTTGGTTAGAGACTGCGCGAATGCTCATAAGCACAAATCTCTAACGAGAGGTAATCCAAGCCTCATCAGTGCTGACTCAATGGCAGAGATCATTGTATTAACTGAATACCAAGATGAGAAAGGTCCCTACCGGATAGCTACAAAAGAAATTCATGTCAAAGTTAATCACCGTCCGGTTAGGTGTATGCACGAGATATTATTAAATGTTAGAGGTATGTGGTTCGACGAATTAAACAGAATAGGAATCTGGGAAAAGAAGAAGATCAAAGCATCCAGACATAGAATTCCCAAGAGACAGTCCGATGACGGGAGTGCACGTCTAGACTTCAGGATAATCAGAGGTCTTAGCTTTAAGCAGACTATCATTCTAAAGAAGTACACTCCTGAAAAGAGAGTCGCTGAGGTTGTGGACCTGTCACGTCACCGGTGAAGTGATTGACTTAAGGTGAAATCTAACAAAGCCTTGCAGCTGCCGGCGCGATCGCATGCTTTTCAAGTAGCTTTGTTCACTTTGGATTGAATGCTGATCGCGCGCCGCAGCTGAAGGCCACGTTCGCAGGCGCTACAAACTGCACCGCAGGTCGCGACACTCAAAGACTTTCAGCCATGGTTTCGACGTTTCCGCCGACCTGCCTCCAAAAATGTTGGTATTGGCGAAATTGCGGCTGAGTCGGGAATCGCTTCCTCCTGTGGGACGTTGAAAGGATAGATTCAAAAATGCAGCGACGAGCATTTCTCAAGAACTCCGGTCTGTCTGTGCTGAGTGTGGGTGTACTGGGGAACATTCGATGGACGGGTAACAATTTTGTCGGAGATAACCAAACAACGACAGACATACTCGGACCGTACTACCGTCCTAATGCGCCGATGCGAACCAACATCAATCCTAAGGGGTACGCTGGCGAATTACTCCATCTCAGGGGCGCGGTATTTGAGAATGATGGGAAGAAGCCTTTTCGAAATTGCCTTATCGAAGTGTGGCAATGTGATCATAACCAGGCATACGACAACAGTTCGAATGAATACAGATACCGCGGCGCGCAAAAAACAGGCCCGGATGGAAAATACCATTTCATCACCGCGCGCCCCGTGCCTTACCCGGCGGCTCCCGGCAGCGACATTCTTCGGCCCGCCCACATTCACATGCGGTTATCCGGGGAAAACCAGCAAGATTTGATTACTCAGTTTTATTTTAAAGGCGATCCAAACATCGAACATGATCCATGCTCTTCATCTCCTGGAGCGATCAATAGAATTCTTACCACTTCGAACAAGGCACTAAACGAGAAGACGATCAGTTTCGACGTTGTGATGGGGAGGGAATTAAGACCTAGTGACGCTCTCTTTGAAAAATTGACCGGTCTGTACATCATGAACGATAGATCAATCATTGAATTTGATCGCGATGGCGATTTACTTTTCATGAAATGGAATGGGCAGTTCAGAGAAGCATTTTCTTACAAAGGAGATAATCAGTTTGCCGGCGGAATGGAAAACAAGGTGGCGTTTCAGTTGTCACCTGCCGGAGAAACAAAAGTGAGGGTGCACTTTGTGACCGTTTTAAGAAAAGAATCCAATCTGGAAGGCGTCAGGTCTTTTAAATACAAGCGGGCATGAGGGACGAGCCCGCTTATCAAATGCGAATGCCAAGACCAGAGCCACACCTCTTATTGCCGTCAGATCGCCTTGCCAATAAAAAAGTTTTGTTTCTCCACATGAGAGCGCCAGTGAACAAATCGTTGGACGCGAGCGGCGGGAGTGTGTTTCGCAACTTGATTCGTCCGGCGATGCCTGATTGAATTCGCACCGCCGCGTCAACTCAACCGTTCGACGCCTTGCACATCAGTAATATGGGAACCAAATTTATGACCGGAGCTTCGCGAAGCCTATTCGTTTTTGGAATCTATCTCGTAGCGTTAGGCGTGCTTCTGCTTCTTTCCCCCAATCTGCTGTTGCGATCTTTGGGTGTACCGGTGACGAACGAAATCTGGATTCGCGTCAACGGCATGTTCGTGATCTGTTTCGCGTATTACTATATTCAGGCGGCGCGGCACGGCGTGACGGCGTTCATCCGTTGGACGGTATGGGGCCGTGCAGCGGTGATCGTTTACTTCGTGGCATTCGTTTTACTGGGCGGCGCGCCAAAGCCCTTACTGCTGTTTGGTGTGGTTGACTTTCTGTCTGCGATCTGGACATTCATGGCATTGCAAAAAGACGCTAGGCGAAGGCTGACTTCATCCACCTAACGGTTTACTGTTGGACGGCGTCGAACAAATCGTTGGACGCGAGCGGCGGGAGCGTGTTTCTTAACTAGCCTGGTGCGGCGGAGGTGCTTTGATTCGCGCCGCCGCGTCAACTCAGACGTTCGACAGCTACTTATTTCAACCCACGTAAGTAACCGATGACAGAACCGCTCAACAGAACCCTACAAATTGATGCGACGATTGAACTCGGCGACTATTTTCGTGCTTACCTTGATGCTTCTAAAATCAGACTAGTGATCGGCTGCTTAGTAGTCGTCTCTTTCATCGCGGCTTTGTCATATTTCTTCGTCCTAATCGGCGAACCACGAATTCTATTGCAACTATCCCCGCTGTTTGTGGGTTTGCCGTTGGTCGCGATCGCCGGGCAACTACTCCGAGTCCATGCATCCTATCGGAAATATCTTGCGGACCTGACGGACACTGAAAAGCAGGTATCGTATATCTTTCGCGAACAGGCTAACGGCTTTGACATTGTCAATGGCAAGAACTTTGGACATCTATCTTGGGATACCGTGCGAGAGGTAATTGAACGCTCACGGTATTTTCGACTCGTTCTTAACCGCTATGAATCATTGATTGTTTCCAAGAAGTTCTTGCGTTCACAGGACGACACGCTTCTAATTAGACATATTATTCGCTCGCACATTGGCGATAGGGCGCGGCTAATGAGTAACTGACAAGGCGCTGTCGAACAAATCGTTGGACGCGAGCGGCGGGAGCGTGTTTCTCAACTTGATTCGTCCGACGATGCTTGAATGAATTCGCGCCGCCGCGTCAACTCTGACGTTATGCCGCTAGCGAATCCAAACTGAAAGGAACATCGCCGTATGTATCGCATCCTGATCGGAGTATGTTTTCTGGCGCTATTAATGACATGCTCGCCGGTGAGTAAAGTCGCTGCCCAAGAGCGCCCTTACACCGAAGGTTCGGTCTACATCGTCGAGTTCATGCGAACCAAGTATGGCTCTACCAACGAGTACATGAAACATTTAGCCTTCGAGTGGGGGAAGGTATTGCAGGAAGCAAAGAAGCAGAGGCTCATCCTGTCATACAAGGTGTTTCTCGGCCCGCCCGCCAATAAGGAGGATTGGGACGTGATGACCATGATCGAGCTGAGGGACATGGCTGCGATGGAGGGGCTGAACGATAAGCTGGAGGCGCTCGCCGTCAAACTGCTTGCCCCGCAGAAGCAGATCGAGGAGGGTATGCAGAAGCGCGCTGAGATTCGTGAAGTGCTGGGCATGAAGGTAGTCCGCGAGGCCATCCTAAAGTAGGAGGGCGGCATAACAAATCGTTGGACGCGAGCGGAGTTAGCGGGCTTCTCATCCATAACTTGTCCGTCGCACAGTTGCCCGCCGCCGCGTCAACTCAACCGTTGGGCCGATCATACGAGGGTGCCATAACGATAATGAGAGCGCTTCTACCGTCTAATAGGCTCGCCGCGTTTTTGATTGCCGGTGCATTGACCGGCTTGCTTAGTGTGGCATTGTTCGGGGTCATACACGCAGCCATCATTGTCCCGATCTGGACGAGGCTTACGGGCGGAATTCCCTTCGGTGTCGTCGCTGGAATTGCCATTGGCTGGGCGTTCTA
>Ga0184619_10000962_pt1 | contig 9963 bp, 5 predicted proteins | sample PLM0_60_b1_FD_133146 | JGI IMG/M metagenome (GOLD analysis project Ga0184619, IMG submission 133146) | Groundwater sediment microbial communities from an aquifer in East River, Colorado, USA - PLM0_60_b1 | ecosystem: Environmental > Terrestrial > Soil > Riparian zone | place: USA: East River...
ATATCCTGTGGTTTCTGCGCCTTTTGTGGAGCGGCAGCGATCGCCGGGGTGGGGGATGCCGGTTGGCGGGCCGTGATGTTTTGCGTCGCAGGCGCCCCGCCTTGAACAGTGATCGCAATCGGCTCGCTGCGCAGCGTCACGTATTGCTCTTTCGCCGGATCGAAATACGAGAATGCGAGCACAGGCACAGTTTGCTTGTTCTCATTCGGCGCAAGCACTGTCTCGAAAGTTTTTGTGCCACTGATCCCGACTTCGTCATCCTGCTTGAACTTCGAGGACGGCGGATATTTGTGCCAGCCCCGTTCGTCTTCAATCAATGGCGCATTGACGCGGTCGAAATTGCCGCGGCCCGAGATTGCAGCTGTGACGGTGATGGGATCGCCCACCTGCACACTCTTGGGGTTCGCATCCGTCGTCATAACAAAATTCCCAAGCGCGCCTGAAAAACTCGGCGGTGCATTTGCGGGCAACGGTTTCACTTCAAGCGCTACGGGGTCGCTCTTGATCTCTACCTCGCGTCGCTCACCAATTTGCGCAAACGGATTACTAAAGAATGGATCCGAGAACGGATCATCCAGATCGAAGAGGTCGAACGGCGACCGCGCACGAGATCGCGGCGCACTTCGCGCTCGAGGAACTATAACTTGTGCCTTTGTCTTAACGGGTCCGAGCTCGAATTTTCCGGCGCGCGCGGCAGCAATTGCAGTCTTATATGTGACCACGTCGTAAGGTCTGCCATTGATCGTTTCTGAGGTTTGTCCGGATTGCTGCAATTTCTGCGCGGTGAATCCTTGCCCATTAATTTCAGGTGGCTCGATAAGCCTTGGACGAATGCGTGGGTCAAATCCCATGCGGATCTGGACAGGAACAATCTCGCCGACGTAGGCAACCTTCTTTGGCACAATCAATTCGGCGAACAGCAGATCGCGCGCGCTTACTTGCTGGCTCTGCCGGCCACGACTCGGTCGCGTGCCAGACGAACCAGCCGCCGAGTCGGCGACATTTAGTACCAGCGCAGGCGTCCGGAGCATCTTGCCGCCGGCCAGAACTGTTTGCGGCGGGATCGTGAATCGCCCAGCTCTGAGCGGTAGGAGGGTATAACTGTACGTCACGCTAGAATTGGTCGCGAAATTGTGTATTTCGAACTGCCGCGATGTCCCAGTGGCGTGAATTTCCAACCCATCGATGGAAATTTCTTCCGGCGGTCTCGCATCTCCAGGGCCGGTTACCTTGATCTGTAGCTCAACCGTTTCACCGACGACCGCCTGCGAATTGCTCAAAACTGCGGTGACGCTCGGCGGATCGGCGCGCGCAAACTGCGCAGCAGCGAATACAACAAAAGCCGCGAGTAAGATTCGTTGATTCATCCCAGAGGCTAGCTCGCAAGCGTCATTCCGAGCAGAGTCGAGGATCCCGTGGCGTAACCCGGCGCTAAATTGACGGGATGTCTCGACTTCGCTCGACACGACAAATACGGCTCACCAGTCATTATAGACATGACGCTTTACCTTGCGTTCATCAAGTTGAACCCGCGCCTCTTCGTCCTTCATCGATTCAAGCAGCGCCAGGGCCTGGCGCTCGCTCATCTGGCCCTCTTTTTCTGACTCAGCTTCGGCAATCTGTGCGTTTTGGTCCGGCGGCTTCTGCGATTTGTCTCCCCCCGCGCCTTTCACTTCACCGGCGAATTTCTTCTGCGGAGACTCGGATGGAGCAGCCGATGGCGTCGGGTTTTCCCCTTCACCTTCTCCTTCTCCCGGCGATGGCGACGGCGTCGGGTTTTCACCTTCACCTTCTTCCGGCGATGGCGACGCAGTCTCGTTTTCTCCTTCGCCTGGGCTCGGTGATTCTTCGGCTTGGCGTTCCCCAGGGGACGGTGAAGGCTGCTTAGCTTGCTGCTTTTCCGCGCCGGGCGACGGAGAAGGGCTCTCACTGGGTTGTTGCTGCTGTTTCTTTTGTTGCTCGTTCTTCGCCTGAGCTTGCTCGTTTTGCTTTTGTTCCTTTTGCTCTTTGTCGCTGGCCGATTGGTTTTGCGATTGTTGGTCTTGTGATTGCTGTTGCTGATCCTTCTTCTCCTGCTGGCCCTGGCCCTGTTGCTGGTTTTGCTGTTGCTGTTGCTGTTGCTGTTGTTGATCCTTCTGCTGCTGTTGTTGCTGGTCTTTTTGTTGCTCTTTATTCTGCTGCGGCTCGTTTTGCTGCTGTTGGTCCTGATTTTGCTGTTGTTGCTGCTTGTTCTTTTGATTCTGTTTGTTTTTTTGCTGCGGCGATGGGGAAGGGGAGGGCTGTTGTTGCGACTTCTTGTTCTTTAACTCCTCGATCCTCTTTTTGACGTAATCGTAGTTGTCTTTGGCGTCCTTATCATTCGGATCGAGCTTGAGCGTTTGTTGATAATGGTCGAGCGCGTTCGTCCAATCGCTGAGCTTCTTTTCGTCACTTTTTTCCGCTTCGCCGCGCTGATAAAGTGTGTTGCCGAGATTGTAATGACCCTTGCCTTGCAAGTTAGTATCACGCGTGAGCAAGGCCTGACTAAACGATTCAAGCGCTTTATTGTAATCTTTTAATTTGTAAGCGGCTGCACCCGAATCGAATTGGAGCTTGTCGTCAGCGCGGGATTCGGGATGCGATTTCAACGTCTGCTGAAATTGGCTGTACGCATCTTCGAATTTACCGTCGCGATACGCGTCAATTCCTGGGGCGGCGGCAAACGCAAATGAGCTGACAAAGATTAGCAGGGCGGCCACGGCGCCAGCAGTCCTCGCGGGAGCAGGAACGTAGCGTCGTTCGCGTGCGCGTTCGCCACGGCGAATCCGTCCGGTGGCGGATTTCCGCTCAGGAATCAGAATCGACAACGCAAGAGCGATCAATGCCGCGCTCAGCGGCCATTCGTAGCGCTCAATTGAACGACGCGACAAACGCACATCCATTTCAGCAGCCTGCAGTTTCATCAATCCCTCACTTTGAATTTGCTGCATCGTGCGCGGGCCGCTTTCCAAATGAATATAAAAGCCGCCCGTCGCCTCCGCGATTTCGCGCAAGCGTTTGTCGTCGAGCTTTGATTTCACGACCTGGCCGGCTGAGTCCTTCACAAAGGCCGTTTGGCCATCGTCACCTATAACGGGAATGAGCGAGCCCTGCGGTGTTCCGACACCTACCGTGAAGATTCGCACGCCGGCGTCGGCCGCTTCTTTTGCCGTCTTTACACCATCACCGCTTAATTCCTCGCCATCGGTAAAGATGATGAGCGCTCGATTCCCAGTTGCGCTTTTGCCGAAACTTTGGGTGGCAAGAGAAATGGCGCTGGAGATGTTGGTGCCGCCTTCTGGAATCGTTTTTGTGTCGAGATCATTGATGGCCTCAACCACGGCGTCGTAATCAATCGTCAGAGGTGCTTGTAAAAAAGCGCGGCCCGCAAAAGCAATCAGACCAACGCGGTCGCCTTGTAGTTCGTTGATCAAATCCTGGACTGCAAGTTTGACACGTTCGAGCCGGTTCGGCTGAACGTCGTTGGAAAGCATGCTGCGCGATGTGTCGACCGCGATCAGCAGATCGAGTCCTTTACGCTTCACATCCTCGAAGGTGTAACCCCAGCGCGGTTGCGCGAGACTGACAAGGGCCAGGGAAAGGCCAAGCAACTGGAGTGCAAATCTCGTTATGCGCCGCGGCCGATTCACCGTTCCGGCAAGCTGCGGGAGCAAGCGCGCTGAAACGAACTCCTGCAGCCGCCTTTGCCCGCGCCGCTCCGCGCGGACAAAGAGCGCAATCAAGAGCGGGATCAGCAACAATCCCCAAAGCCATTCTGGTGCGCCGAAACTCATAGGATTGCTGTCATCTCGAGCGGAGCGAAGCGGAGTCGAGGGAGCCCGCGGCAACACCGAATGGTAACACCACGGGGTTCCTCGACTCTGCTCGGAATGACTGTTTCACAATTCACGGGAGTTTTTTCCATATCGTTTGTGACAGTAAAATCTGCGCGAGCAACAGCCCGCATCCACCCATAAGACACAACGGAAATAGATCGCGGTATTGCTGATATTTTTTTACGCTGACCGTGGATCTCTCAAGTTTGTCGATGTCGTCGTAAATTTGTTCGAGCGATTTCGTGTCAGTCGCTCGAAAGAACTTACCGTCGGCAATTTTTGCAACCTCCCTCAGACCCGCTTCGTTAAACTCTACACGCTGGTTTTCATAAAGAATGTTGCCCAGCGCATCGGTTAATGGCCCTCGGTTAGTGAAGATCGGCGCCGGGGCAATTCCGTTGATGCCGGCTCCAATGGCATAGAAGTGAATCTTTAATGCTTTCACTGCCTCGGCGGCAGTGTTTGGTGGAATTTTTCCGGCGTTGTTCTCTCCGTCCGTCAACAGCACGAGCACGTGACTCTTTGAGCGTTTATCATTTAACCGGTTGGCAGCCGCTGCCATTGCCGATCCAATCGCAGTGCCGTCTTCAACAAGACCTATGCGCACTCGCTCCAGGTTTTGCAAAAGCCAATCATGATCCAGCGTCATCGGGCTTACGACATACGGACGACCGGCGAATGCAATGATGCCGATGCGATCGTTCGGCCGTCCTTCAATAAATTTCCGTGTGACTTCGCGGATCGCATCCACTCGAGTCGCTTCTTGTCCGCCAATTGTAAAATCTTTCGTCAGCATCGACCCGGAGACGTCGAGCACGAGCATGATGTCGATCCCGCTCGCCTCAATCTGGGTGAGACTTTTGCCGAGCTGCGGACGTGCGAGTCCAATTACGAAGATTGCAAGCGAAGCCAGCAGTAGTGTTCGCAGAATCTTCCCTGCGCGCGCGGCGCTTTGTTTTCCGATTGCTCGAAGACTGGCTGTGGACGAATACGTGAGCGCCGCAGCTGGGCCGCGTTTTCCGCGCAAATACATCAGCAAGGGAATTGCCACTAGGAGCAGGAGCAGCCACGGGCGTGCGAACGTCAACGCCGTATTTGCTGGCCACCACTCAAATACTTTTGTCATGTCGAGTGAAGTCGAAACATCTCAATATTGGTACGAACGACACGAAGCAAAATAACCGAGATTCCTCCGCTTCGGTCGGAATGACAGAGAAAGACAGGCCACCACTCAAACAGTCGCAAGTTGCCCTCCTTTCACAAAGCGGATCGCTTCTTGCAGCAGTAATTCGCTGTCCGAGATTGTCGCGTCATACCGCGCGAACTTGATCAAGTCGCATCGATTCAAGAAATCTTCGAGCAACGATTTCTCGTCAGCAGAGAATGGGGACGCTTTTGCGAGCGCCGTGAGAAACTCGATCGAAGTTTGTCGCGTTGCTGGAAGGCCGTACTGCTGCGTCACGTACTTTCGCAGAATGTCGGAGACACGAATGCTGAACTGATACGGGCTCATGCTTTCAATCTCGCGGCTGATTTGTTCGAGCTCTTCGAGGGCGATTTCGCGCGGCAACTTTGGCGGGGCGGGCGGTTTGCGGCGCTTCGCGACGAGCCAAACCACGAGGCCGAGAAGCGACAGTGCCGCAAAAGCGATAACAAAAACTAACCATGGCGGAATCAGCGAATAATCTATCGGCGGCGCTATGTCGTGGAATTCTTCTGCGACGAGGACTAAGAGCAGCGGAGTGATGGAGTAGTGGAGTAATGGAGTATTGGAAGGCCGATTCATTTCATTGCTCCCATCACTCCTGCCGCTTTCCATCATCGAACACCGAGCCGGCGGCCGCGTTGTTTGAAAAACGAGCGGAGCGCCGGCAAATAGTCCCTCCCAGTTTGCAGCTTGATCGCATCAATATTATTCCGCCGGAGCGTGCGGGTAAGTTCTGTGTCGCCCCGTTGGACAAGATCCATAAACAGCGCGCGCGTTTTGCGATCAGCTGTGTTGATCTCGACCTGATCCCCGGTCTCTGCGTCCTCCAATGTGATAATGCCAATGTTCGGCAACGCTCTTTCTCGTTCGTCATTGATGTGAATGGCTATAAAATCATGCCGCTGTCCGCTTACTGCGAGCGCTCGCGAAAAATCGGGTGCCTGAAAATCCGATATAAAGAAAACGACCGCGCGCCGTGTCACGATCTTGTTCAGATAATCAAGTGCCAGCGCCGGATCTGTGCCGGCCGCCTGCGGTTGGAAAAACAGAATCTCACGAATAAGTCGCAGCGTATGGGACCGGCCTTTTTTCGGCGGAATAAAAAGCTCTACTCGATCAGTGAAAAGGATCAGGCCAACCTTGTCATTGTTCCTGATCGCGCTGAACGCGAGCAAACAGGCAACCTCTGCCGCGAGCTCGCGTTTGGATTGCGTTGTGCTGCCAAAATTCCCTGAAGCGCTGACATCCACAACCAGCATCACTGTTAGTTCTCGCTCCTCGGTGAATTTTTTTATGAACGCGGTACCCATTCGTGCCGTGACATTCCAATCGATTGAACGGATCTCATCGCCCGGCTGATATTCGCGCACGTCTTCAAAATTCATGCCGCGGCCCTTGAAGACGCTATGGTAATCCCCCGCGAAGGCAGTCTCGACTAACCCGCGTGTTTTGATTTCCAGCGTCCTGATTTTTTTGAGGATCTCCGATGCGGTGGTTGCGCGCTCGTCATCCCGAGCGGAGCGAAGCGGAGTCGAGGGAGCCCGTTGCATTACCGAGAAGCCTTGACCGGCCGAACCGCGTACATGTCTGAAAACAGGTCGTGCCATTCTGGATTTCTTCGCGCGATCAGCGCTTCTTTTTTTGAGCGGCTCCAGCGTTTGAGTTGTTTTTCTCTCGCTATTGCACTGGTAGGATCTGAATACGCTTCGAAATAAGTCAGTTTGTGAGCATTGTACTGGCGAGCAAACGAGCTTCCGAGTCCAAGCGAGTGTTCGCTGGCACATCGCTCCAAACTATTCGTGACACCAATGTATAAGACAGTGTGGCGATCAGAGTTCGTTAAAATGTAAACGAAATAATTTTGATGCCGCATTTGCTACGTTTTTGGATTCATTACGGGACCCCTCGACTTCGCTCGGGATGACTATCGGGAATCACGGCACAGGCAAACCCGCAAAGATTCGCTCGATAATCGTCTCGCTAGTGACTGCTTCTGCCTCGGCCTCGTAACTGACAATGATTCGATGTCGCAATACGTCGGGGCCGATGCTTTTTACGTCCTGCGGCGTAACGTAACCGCGGCCGTTTAGGAAGGCATGAGCGCGCGCGCCGAGGGCAAGGTAAATAGTCGCACGCGGCGAAGCGCCGTAACGAATGAGACCTTCGAGTCGCAGATTATACGCCGCCGGCTCTCGCGTCGCCCAGACAACGTCGACGATGTAATCCTTAACGCGGTCATCAATGTAAATGCTGTTAACCACTCCGCGTGCCGCGATGATTTGGTTTGGCTCAATCACAGGATTGACTCGCAAATCCGGTGCCGAGGTTGCCATTAGATCGAGGATGTTTCGCTCCTCGGATTTCTGCGGATAACCGATGTTCAATTTGAACATGAAACGATCCAGCTGCGCTTCGGGCAATTGATAGGTTCCTTCCTGTTCGATCGGGTTCTGCGTCGCCAAAACGAGGAATGGATCTGAAAGGGGATACGTCATTTCACCGATGGTGACCTGTCGTTCCTGCATCGCCTCCAGCAATGCGCTCTGAACCTTGGCCGGCGCCCGATTGATTTCGTCAGCGAGGATCAGGTTGGAAAAGATCGGTCCGAGTTTCGTTGTAAATTCACCAGTCCGCGGATTGTAGATGAGAGTCCCGATCAAATCCGCTGGCAAAAGATCCGGTGTGAACTGCAATCTTTGAAACCCGGTTTGGATGCATGAGGCCATTGTTTTAACCGTGAGCGTTTTTGCCAGACCGGGAACGCCTTCGAGCAGGAGATGGCCATTAGCGAGCAGACCCAGTAGAAGGCGGTCCACCAAATACTTCTGGCCTATAACAACATGAGCGACTTGCTGGCGGAGCGGCGGAATCCATTGTCCCAGCTCCCGCACTTCCTGCGTAATTTCCTGCGTCGATTTCATATGGTCTGGTCAGACACGTACGGCTGCGAGAACGTTCGATCAAGGGTGCCCGTAAACCAGTGTGCAGAATTGCCGATCGCTGACGGCACCGAGATAATCCCGGTGTAACTTCCCGTGGCACCAGGGAAGGTGTAAAAATTGGATTGGCAATGTTAGTTCTCAAGAAACCGCAGCGCCGAGCCATTTTGATCCTCGCATTTGCAGCCGCGGTGATGTCGATCCTGGCGTGGATCGCGGGGAATGATCCGGCGATCAATTTTTTGCCGCGCGATCCACGCGCGGAGTGGATCGTCTTTCCCGTTGCGATTGATGCGCACGCGCATGGGTCTGCCAGTTTCGATGCGACATTCCGACGCGAATTCGTTTTGAACAGCCAACCGCCGACAGCGCGTTTGAGCATTCGTGCAATGCGGCGCGCAGACGTGAAAATCAATGGCGCTTCGGTCTTGTCTCGGCCGAGCCGCAATTGGAAAGAAATTACGAGTATCGACGTCGCCGAGCAATTGCACCGCGGCACAAATGTGATTGAAGCGCGCGTCTTTGATCACAATGGGCCGCCTGCGCTCTGCCTCAATTTGACGACTGATCAACTGAACTTGCGTAGCGACAAGAATTGGGAAGCGTCGATTGCCGGTTCCTCGTGGCGTCATGCTGCACTGGCGTCGGCGGCAAAAACTCCCGGCCGCGGCAATTCCATTTCGGACGGCATACGCACGTTCGATGCGGTGAAGAAAATTTGGTGGTTCTGGATTGTTCTTACTGCGATCGCCTTTGGATTCGCCTTTCTCTGGCATGTCGGCCGGAAGCAGTCCACGACATCGCGGCAGGAACGAATTCTCCTGATCGTGTTTGCCGGTTTATGGCTATTGTTAGTCTGGAATAACGCGCGGCTCTTGCCGTTTCATACCGGCTTCGATTCGAAGGCGCACCTCAAATATATAAACTACATCCAGGAACACCGAGCGCTGCCGTTGCCGAATGAAGGCTGGGAGATGTATCAGCCGCCACTCTATTACTTGATTGCCGCCGCAAGCCTTTCAGCCTTTAAACTGTCAATTAACGATTCGGCGTCGATCTCGATTCTGCGCTTCCTCGCCGCATTTTTTGGCATTGCCCAATTCATTTTTGTTTTTTTGAGTTTACGCCTCCTGTTTCCCGCGCGAACCGCGTTCATCGGACTTTTGCTAGCGGCATTTTTGCCAATGCATTTGTATCTCGCACACTACGTGACTAACGAAATGCTGGCCGCGGTTCTGGCGACAGTAACTCTTTATCTTTGTTTGCGTCTGCTAAAGAGCGAGACAACGCGCGCATCGCAATTCGCATGGATCGGATTGGCGCTCGGCGCGGCAATGCTAGCTAAGGCGACAGGGATTTTGTTACTGCCAATCGTGATCGCGGCAATTGCAGGCAAGCTCGCGTACGTGCGAGCGCCAATCGCAATCTCATTGCGCAACATCTGGCTGTTTCTCGTAATTTGTTTCGCCGTGTGCGGCTGGCATTACGCGCGCATTTGGCTGAGGTTCGGTACGCCGCTGCTCGGCAACTGGGATGTGATCAGCGGGTTCAGGTGGTGGCAGGACTCCGGCTATCACACCGTGACTGATTACCTCCGTTTCGGCCGGTCGTTAATTAATCCGCTCTTCAGCAGTTTCGCCGGAGTTGGCGACGGAATCTATTCTACCCTGTGGGGCGACGGGTTGTGTGGCGGTCTCTCAAGTTTGACACTTGCTTGGAACGAATATCCGATGGCTGCCAGCTATTTATGGTCGCTAATTCCAACAGTGCTGGTTCTCGTCGGCGCGAGCGTGGCGATTGTCCAATTCATTCGAAGGCCTTCGAGTGAATTGTTTGTCCTAATCGGTTTCTCCATTGTCATTCTGATCGGCCTGGTGTTTATGACACTAAAGATTCCGTCCTACGCACAAGCGAAAGCGTTTTACGGATTGTCGGCCCTCACACCGCTTTGTTTCTTTGGAGC
>Ga0184619_10000963_pt1 | contig 9958 bp, 8 predicted proteins | sample PLM0_60_b1_FD_133146 | JGI IMG/M metagenome (GOLD analysis project Ga0184619, IMG submission 133146) | Groundwater sediment microbial communities from an aquifer in East River, Colorado, USA - PLM0_60_b1 | ecosystem: Environmental > Terrestrial > Soil > Riparian zone | place: USA: East River...
AAAAAATTCAGGCCGCTGAGAAGCAGCAAAGGAAGAACGCAAAATAGCGCAAACGTGAGAAAGATTCGTGATCGACTTTGCACCGCATGACTCCAACCCTCGAGGATGGCAGAGATATTAGCCCAGCGGCGGGTTAACCGTAAGGACTATTTAGCTTAATGGGGATTAGGCCGGCGAGCGGCCAAACTCAGCCATTAAAGGGCCCAGGGCTGAAATGATTTCCTGATGGGCGACGCCGTTGCTGGCAACAATGCCGTTCCGGTTCCGAACTTCGGGCGAGTTGTAACGAAGCGGGTTCCCAAACAGGTCCGTTAGTCTGCCGCCTGCTTCCTGCAAAATCATTTCCGGCGCGCACGTGTCCCATTGTCTGGTGCGCGGCGACAAGTGCACGTAAAGGTCGCACTGCTGTTCAACAATCAAGCCGACTTTTATTCCTACTGAGCCGCGACGAACTTCCTGCTTGACGCCGAATTTTTGGACCACGCGGTCCATGCGCGGGCTGCGATGCGATCGGCTGGCCGCCAGTCGCATCGTCGTGAGATCGACGTGCTCAGAAACCCTCGCTCGTTCGGCTTCCATTTCGGGCCGCTCGACCCACGCACCACCTCCGCGAACGGCGCGATACAAGACTCCCGTCAAGGGCTGGTAAACAATGCCGAGCACGCATTCCCCCGCTTCCGCCAGACCGATCTGCACCGCGAAATCGCCGTTACCTTCGATGAAGCCGGTGGTGCCATCGAGCGGATCGACCATCCAGACGCGTGACTTGCCGAGCCTGCGCTCAGTGTCAACAGATTCCTCAGCCAAAATGCCGTCTTCCGGGAATTCGCGGCTCAGTCGCCGCACAATAATTTCATTTGCAATCCTGTCGGCCTTCGTGACCGGCTCGCGATCGCCCGCGCCCGTTTTCTGTTCAAGCTCCAACGGTCCTTCGTAGACTTCGAGTATAGCTGCGCCCGCTTCGCGCGAGAGTTCGAGCGCGACCGACATCTCACGATCGTATGATGTTTGCTGAATGATTCTGCTCATTAGAATATGGGCACAAATGCCAGAAGCTATTCAACCTTGGTAGCCTCGCAGGTTGGGAAGAGTGGCTTACCCCCGCTCGTTGAATGCTTGCTATTCAATTCAGAGCGGGGGCAAGCCCACCTTCCCGACCTTGAGATTCTTTACCTTGAGTCATTTCCCTCAGCTCCGAGCCGAGTATTCACATTGCTTCGGCCGCTTCGCGAATTATTTCCAGAGTCTGCTCGATATCAGCGCGCGTCGTGCGAAAGTTTGTGATGCAGGCACGCAATGCAAACTTGTCGTGAATGGTGGCGCTGGAAAGATAAGCACGGCCGCCTCGCTGAATCGCGTACATGATTTTCTCATTCAGTTTATTGAGTTCAGCCTTAATCGCGTCGTTGTCTTGGGGCATACCATCTGAACGCAAGCGCAGCGCCTGCGGTACGTAACGAAAACAACAAATGCTCAACTGTGGCCGTGACAACAGTTCAAAATCTTCCGCCTGTTCGACAAGCTCAGCCAGATATGCAGCCAGCGCGTTGTCTTCAGTAATCGCTGCCGCAATGCGGCGCACGCCGTAGTAACGCAGCATCAACCAAATCTTCAGGGCACGAAATCGCCGCGACAGCTCTGGTCCATAGTTCCAAAAGGCAAATGACTCGTCCGCATCTTCCTCGAGCACTTTGATGTAATCCGCCTCTTCATCTCCAAACGCAACACGCGCGCGCGCTTCATCGCGCAACAACAGGCAGCCGCAATCAAGCGGCGCGTACAGCCATTTGTGCGGATCAAGAGAGACGGAATCGGCGCCCTCAAGACCGGCAAAAAGCGGGGTCTTCGTTTCGTCAAGAGCTGCCGGCGCGCCGTAAGCCCCATCGACGTGAAACCAAAGCGCAAACTCTTTGGCGAGATCGGCGATCTCGGAAAGCGGATCGACTGCGCCAGTGTTGGTCGTGCCGGCGCTCCCCACGATGCAAAACGGTTTCAGTCCAGCTTTTACGTCCGCGAGGATGCTTTTTCGCAGAAGATTCACATTCAAGCGAAACTGATCGTCGCAACCAATCAGTCGTACGTGCTCGCGTCCGAAGCCGAGTATGTCCGCGGCTTTCGGTATCGACATGTGAACCTGCTCAGAAGCATAGATGATCATCGGTGCATTACTTCTCCAAAGGCCCCTTCGTGAAGCTTCGCTTCCCGTCTTCGCCCGATGTGCGATCATTAACGCCGTCATGTTGGCCATCGATCCACCGCTGGTGAGAAGGCCGCGTGCGTTTTCGTCGTAGCCAATCAAAGCACCGAGCCAACGCACAACCGTGCGCTCGATTTCGGTAGCGGCAGGGCCGGACCGCCACGAGGTGACATTCGAATTGAGTGCCGATGCGATCAGATCGGCAAACGCACCTACCGGCGTTGCCGGAGACGCCACATAGCCAAAAAAGCGCGGGTGACCATTATGACGGCTTTTTTTGATGATGGTGCGGCAGTCGTTTATGAGCCGTTCGACGGGTTCGCCTTCGGCGGGCAGCGTTGATCCAACCTGCTCGACTGTGTCACCGCCAAACGTTTGGGGGAAAACCGGGAGATCAGAGACTTCCGAAAAGTATTCGAGGACGATTTCATTTGCCCGCGCCGATAACTCTCGCAACTCTTCCGGCGAGATATCGAGTGAAGAGTGTCGCACGGATGAATGGTCAGTCGTGTTCATTTGATCGGCGGCGGGGCGATGGCCACAAGCAATGAAAGTCGCTCGTTGCCTGAATTAGTGACGCCATGTTTTATTCCAGCAGGCGCCGTGACGACTGTACCTGCGTCGGCTTGTCGTTCTTCGTCGCCAACGGTAAAAGTTCCCGAACCTTCCAACACAAAATAGAATTTGTCGGCGCTGTCATGCGCGTGGACACTTTGCGTTTGTCCCGGCTCGAGACAGTTTAGTCCGACCATCATATGCTCGCCCTGGCACAAGTTAGTCTTGTAAAACTTATCTGGCTTGGAGCGCGCATGCTCTTGCCAGTTGAAAAAGTAATCCATAAGCATCCTGAAAGTTTTAGTTAACTGCAAAAACTAACACAGGCTTAGGTAACCATGAAACCCTTGCCGGTTTTAGACGCGTTCGTATACTGTCCGCTTGCAGAACCCGATGCATCGGGGTAGCGAACGGATGTTAAGTTCGACCTGGAAGGAAGTGCACATCGCGATTCGAGAGTTGAATGCTAGCATCCGGTCGCATCCACCACCCCAAGCGGGCTGCCCGTTTGGGGACCCTGATCCGCGCCCGGTCCTGTAAAATTTATGTCAATCAGCAACAACGCTACTACCGAAGGCACCACTCGTTACCGCGCTCGCTTTTCGGACGCAGCGGAAAATCATTTCCGCGAGCGTCAGCAACTCTGGTTGTCATCGATTGGCATCGGCACGTACCTCGGCGATGCGAACGAACGAACTGATCAGGCTTACACCGACTCAGTGGCACGCGTCGTTGAGCTGAGCGCGAACGTGATCGACACGGCCGCCAACTATCGCTTTCAGAGAAGCGAACGAGCGATTGGGACTGCCTTACGTGATCTGACCGGAACAAAAGGCTTTTCGCGTGATGAATTGATCATCTGCACCAAGGGCGGATACTTGCCGTTTGAGGGCGCGCCGCCGCGAGATATTCGCACCTACATCGACGAGACTTTCGTCAAACCCGGCATTGCTAATTTTGAAGATTTCGTCGGTGGCAGCCATTGCATGACACCGCGGTACTTGCAGAACCAATTGGACCAGTCGCTCACAAACATGAAGCTGGCTTGCGTGGATGTTTACTACATTCACAATCCGGAATCGCAATCGGGCCACGTTTCTGAATTAGAATTTTACGCGCGACTGCGGGCGGCGTTTGCGCTGCTTGAAGATAATCGCGCGCAGGGCAGATTGAAATTCTATGGCGTGGCGACCTGGAATGGTTTTCGAGTTCCCGCCGGGTCAACCGGCTATCATTCATTAGAGCGCATGGTTTCTCTTGCCCACCTGGTTGGCGGTAAAAACCACGGCTTTCTTTTTGTTCAGCTTCCTTTTAATCTGGCAATGCCGGAGGCGTTGACGTTGGCTAACCAACTGGTCGACGGCAAACAGTTGTCATTGCTCGAAGCCGCAGAGTCATTGGGAGTAACTGTTATTTCCAGCGCTTCAATTTTCCAGGGACGCGTCGCCCGAGGTTTGCCGGCGGATCTGCGAGAAACACTTGGTTCATTGTCTACCGACGCGCAGACAGCGATACAATTTGTTCGCTCGGCTCCGGGAATTACCACCGCACTGGTTGGCATGAGCAACCGCGAACACGTCGAAGAAAACTTGAAACTTGCACGCGTTGCTCCTGTTGCCACCGAACAGTTCATGCAATTGTTTTCGACACCTTAGATAGAGTCCGACAAACTTCAGTTTGTCGACTTCAGGTTTAACCCTCAGTCATGCAGCGACAAACTAAAGTTTGTCGGACAGTCTCCATGGATCAACGCCAATACAAATCATTCACCGAGTTCTGGCCACACTATGTTGCAGAACACAGCAAGCCGCGCACGCGTCTGCTGCACCTGGTCGGCACAGCAATCGCGCTCGCCTCGGTTGTTTTCTTCATTGCCATTGGCAAGTGGTGGCTGTTTCCACTGGCCTTGGTGCCGGGCTATGGCGCCGCCTGGATTGGCCATTTCTTCATTGAGAAAAACAAACCGGCAACGTTTCAGTATCCGCTGTGGTCGTTCATGAGCGACTACAAAATGATCTGGCTGATGCTGACTGGCCGGATGGATGGAGAGGTTAAGCGAGTTACCAAAGTTTTCTAGCCGCGGATTTACGCGGATGAACGCAGATCGGATTAAAGTAAGAACTGCCGCAGGAACACGCCAGTAAGATTGATTTGATTTCAGATTCGTACAATCCGCGTTAATCCGCGGCAAATAATTCTTTGCCGTTCTTTAATGGCTTAGATTGAGTTCGCATCAGCAAGGACTCGAGGCATCCACGCCAGTCTCTGCAAATTCAAAATGTGCGCGACAAACGCCGGGCGCGCATAAAACGCTCGCGACGTGCTGCCGTGCCCGCGTCCCTTCGTTCGCGCCTGCACATATTTCCCGGTGTCTCCGGTTAACGCGTCCACACCCTTAGTCCTGACAATTTCGCGAATCGCTTCATAGTCTTCTTCTACTTGTTTTCGAATCGAAGGATTGTCGAGATCAAACTCGGCTGCTGAATGCAGGTACGCCGAAGTCTCCTGCACGTCCTGAAAGATTCGCGCCACCACAATCATGCTGCGCAGTTTGTCGTAAAGGTGACTGTCGGTAAATTTGTTGGCGACGACCTCGGCCGGCTCGATCATGGTTATGGCCATCGATTCCTTCACCAGCACTGTTCCTTCCAGCCCCGGAATGACTGGAACAACTTTCAATTCCCAGCTGCCAAAGTCGGGCGCCTGCAAAGAGTTTTGCGGCAGGCCCAGATAGTGCTCAATCACCTGTCCCGCCCAGCCTTTATTCTTGTGGCCGTTCTTCCAGACAGTGATGCCATACTGATCCGCCATTGGCCGCAAGTCTTTGCCGCTAAGCAAACGGATGCGTCGCAGCGCTTCAGCTCGCGCCAGAGTTTGTGTCTGTATTACTAGCATTGGAAAGATAAAACCAAATTGATTTTAATGAGTGATCCTTTAGAAGCGCCGGGCAGTATAGAATAGACTTTCGCAATCGTTAACGTCGTAAAGCAAACTATTAGTTTGCATTTCACAGCAAGAGAGCTTGCATTAGAGAAATCAAGACCGGACGAGTTTTTGTCAGAAATATGAGAGGCAACATTCCCATTCCTGAAATACCTCAGGGCGAAGAGCTCTGGTTGATGGTTGTCATCACTTCAATCCGTGAAAAACGAACGCAACAAGGGAAACGCTTTTGCGATGCTACAGCAAGCAACGCGACCGGGTCCCTGGCTTTGAAAATCTGGGGCGAGACTCTCGATACATGGAAAGAAATCAATCCGGGTTTGTGGGGCATCACCGGCAAACTCGAAACCTTTCAGGATCGATCGCAGTTTGTAGTTAACGAATATCGGCCCATCACGCTTGAGCAATATCGCGAACACCAGAATGCAGATCCGGTGCTGCCGCTCGCTTACACGATGGACATTGAGACGCTGACGCTGCCGGACTTTCGCGAGCGGGTTGGGCCGCAACTCGAGCGCCTCTTGAAACTCGGAAACATGCGACTGGAACAGCAGCAGCGTTATCTGGAAGACATTGCCATCGAAGAAGAGCGCTGTTATCAGCTCGGATCGCTGAGCGCGACCTCGGGCCGGATACTTTCCATCGCCGTGCATACGGGGCCGGTTGCTGGAATCGATTTCGGTGTCGAGCAGCCGCAGAGTGAACGCGTATTTGGCATCGACAAGGATGGCTTTGAGCAGGACGAGAAGAAATCGCTGCTGTCATTTCTCGAGTTCATGAAAGATTTTGATTGCGATACCGACGAACTGGTCGGCCACAACCTGATCGGTTTTGACTTGCCGTTTATCTTTCAGCGCTGTCTTGTCCATTGCATTTCGGCCAAGCCGCTGGTTGATCTCTCCGAGTATCGCGTTCAAGGAGTATTCGACACAATGCATCACTGGTGGCTGGGAGCGAAACGATTTGTCAGTCTTGATGACGTCGCCTGGGCGCTGGGAATCGAATCGAGCAAAACGGCGACGGCAGAGGGCAGTAAAGTCTTTGATTTGTACCAGGCTGGAAAGCTCGCGGAGATTCGCGAGTACAACCTCAATGACGTGCGCGTGACGCGGAAAGTCTACGAGCGCATGGTCGGCTGTTTTGGTAGGTGAAGCTGTTCAGAAAGAGCGGGGCATGCCCACCTTCCTGGCCACGAGCTGATTACAATCGAGCGTTCATTCCTGGTTGAAAGGCTTTCAAGCTAAATCAATGCGTGACAACTACAGTCTCTCAGGTTGGGAAGGCGGGCTTGCCCCCGCTCTTGGTGTGGCGTCGCTCGGCCCGTTGGCGGGCTGGTGTTTCATTTCCGAAACACCATCTGCTAGACTTACGAATCATGAATGAGAATCTAATCGTTATCCTTATCCTGTTGGGCGCAGCAAACCTGGTTTTGCTAGTTGTTTTGCTGATAACACGCCGCAAAGATTCTTCTACAGAACTCAAAGAAAAACTCACAGTTGTCGATAGCGGGCAGCAAAGAATTGAGACCGCATTCAAGGACGAGCTGTCGCGTAACCGAGAGGAGATGAACTCGGTCGCAAAGGACTCCCGACAGGAATTGGCGCAAGCCATTCGTACCGCCGGCGATACGAACGCGACGCGAATCGCACAAATTGGCGAGGGTCAAAAGCAGCAACTTGATTCGTTTGCTCGTCAAATCGGAAGTTTGACGGAGGCCACGGAAAGACGTCTTGAGACAATGCGAACGACCATAGAAGGAAGGCTTTCAGCATTGCAGGAAGACAACAGCCGAAAGCTGGATCAAATGCGAACGGTGGTCGATGAAAAACTTCAGAGTACTCTCGAAAAGAGATTAGGAGAGTCGTTCAACATAGTAGTGCAGCGACTGGAACAGGTGCATAAAGGTCTCGGAGAAATGCAGTCCCTCGCATCCGGAGTTGGAGATCTCAAGCGCATTCTAAGCAACGTTAAGACGCGAGGAACTCTTGCGGAGTGGCAGCTCGAGAATATGCTCGAACAAGTAATGGCTCCGAACCAGTACGAAAAAAATATCGCGACCAGAAGAGGAAGCAATGAAAGGGTTGAATTCGCCCTAAAACTGCCAGGGCAGGACGGCAGTGGCACACAGGAAGTTCTACTTCCCATCGATGCAAAATTTCCGAAGGAAGACTACGAGCGCCTAATTGACGCTCGCGAGAAATGCATTCCGGAGTTGATTGAAGAGGCTTCGAAACAACTTGAGCGGAGAGTGAAAGAGATGGCCAAGAACATCCGCGATAAGTATCTTGATCCGCCGAACACAACCGATTTTGGCATCATGTATGTTCCCACAGAAGGATTGTTCGCCGAGATCATCAGTCGGCCAGGAATTTGCGAGATCCTCCATCGGGACTTCAGGGTTATGATAACCGGCCCTACCACTTTGGCTACTCTATTGAATTGTTTACAGGTTGGTTTTAGAACGCTCGCGATTGCAGAGCGTTCAAGCGAAGCTTGGAATCTGCTCGGGGCTGTGAAAACGGAATTCGGCAATTTTGGAAAGCTTCTTGAGAAGACAAAGAAAAAGTTGGACGAAGCGAGCAATACCATTGAAGACGCAGCAAGAAAATCTCGAACAATCGAACGTAAGTTGAGGGATGTTCAAGAACTCCCGTCCGGGACGGACGAGATTGAAGAAGCGACCGCACTAATCGAAGCGCCGTTACTCTTAGCCGCGCGGTTAACTGAGACTGAGGAGCCCAATAACCTTGCTGCGACGGCAGCGACAGGAAAAGAGTGAGTAACCAATTCTCATTGGAACTCTCAAGTTCGGAGTCATGTTTTGTCAAAAGAAATCTGGTTAGGGCCTCTCCTCGGCAACAATCGCTCGCGTCTCATTGAGCGGTGCGCGGAACTTGTCGCGAAAGGCAAGTCTGAAACCTTTCTCTACCTCGCTGCTTCTCATCCGCTGCTTGAACTGGTCACCGAAAATATTCTCGACGGCGCGGAGAATGCCGGGCTCTGGGGCGAACTTCCCGTCTATCTCTTTCGCGGTTTCGTCAGAAAAATTGTCTCAACTGCCATCGACAAACAAACCGGCTCGCGCCTCGGAACGCGAGTGCCCATTGATCGTGAAGAGTTTCCGCTGAAGCGTAGCCTGATTTCGCAAATCCTCAAACGCCTGGCGGAATTAGGCAAACTGAAAGCGCTCGATCGTCTGGCGACGCGCGAGGGTTGTGTGAATTCAATCACCACGCTTATCGGGGAAATTCAGCGCGCCGGCAAGCGGCCGGCAGACTTTTCCGAGATCGTAGCGCAAAGGATTACCGATCTTGATACGGATACGAAACAAGCTTCAGCAAAAAGCGCTAGTTCGCAACCGCTTCCACGGCAGATGGATTTTGATCGCGACGTGGCACAGATTTATGTGCTCTATTGCGAGTTGCTGGACCGGCACCAGCTAACCGACGCCGACGCCGATCAGTTGCGCGCGCTGGCAATTCTCGATGGCGAGCTGGACGGAAAATTAGTTGAGAATGCGTGGCTGCCTAACGTCAAACTGCTGGTGCTTGATGGTTTTTTTGACTTCACGCCGGTGCAGGGTGAAATTCTGAGAAGTTTGATTCCACAGATCTCAGCGGTAATCGTCAACTTGAACCACGACGACCGCAATCCGGAAATCTTTCTTCCCTTTCAGCAAACCATCGATCAGCTAAAAGCCATCGCGCCCTTTGAAATAAAACAGAGTGGCGAACGCCCGCTCAGCGCCCGCGGGGCGCTCGCGGGCCTTCGGGAAAATCTTTTCAATCCCGCGAAAGAAATGCCCGCGGTCACGGCTGACGAAGAAATCCGCGAGGCCGAACCGGCAACAGAGATCAGATACCTTGAGTGCGGCGATCGAGACACCGAGATTCGCACCATCGCGAAACAGATCAAGCAATTGATTCTGGTGGAGGGTTTCAAGCTGTCCGACATTGCGCTGGTTGTGCGCCAGCGCGCGGCGTACGCGGAAACGATTGCGCGTGTGATGCGTGAAGAGTCGCTGCCTTGCAATCTGGAGCTGCGTCTTGAGGCGAACGACATTCCCGCCAATCGCGCAGCGCTCAAATTATTTGCGATCATCGAAGAGCTATCGCGCGCTGAAGAGTCCGCGCCGCGAACGTCTGATCTTGCCGATCTAATAAAGTCGGAATATTTTCGGCTGACTGATGGAGACGTTGAAAAGCTGGCGGCAACCTTTGACGCCGAGCACTCTGCATTGTTTGCAGAGAACGGTTCACCGTC
>Ga0184619_10000965_pt1 | contig 9939 bp, 8 predicted proteins | sample PLM0_60_b1_FD_133146 | JGI IMG/M metagenome (GOLD analysis project Ga0184619, IMG submission 133146) | Groundwater sediment microbial communities from an aquifer in East River, Colorado, USA - PLM0_60_b1 | ecosystem: Environmental > Terrestrial > Soil > Riparian zone | place: USA: East River...
CCAGTGTCGCCGGTGCTCCCGGTGTCCCCGTTGTGTCCCGCGTCCGAGCCGCCGGTGTCGCCGGTGCCGCCGCTGCCGCCGCTGCCGCCGCTGCTGCTGCCGCCGCCGCTGTCGCTGCTGCCGCCGCCGGAATCTGGCGGCGAGCCTGTACCCCCGCTGTCGCCGTCGCCCGGGCTGCTCGTAACGCCACTTTCGCCCGAGCCGCCCGAGCTACCTGCCCCCGGCGTATTCCCGTTTGTCGGAGGGGTCGCGTCTGCCCGCTGGCTCGATGGAGCCTGCGACTGGTCCGCCGTCACCAGCGAGCTTTCCGGGGTGGCACCAGACAGCGCCGGCTGCGGCAGGGACGGGTTCGGGAGCTTCGCCTTCGCCTTGATGGCTGCACGCACGTGAGCCTGCGCGCGCCTGACGATCTCGGCGTGGTAGGCGGAGAGGACTTCGTTGGAGATGGTCGCCGCAGCTACGGTCTGCGGGGCGGACGCACCGCCGCCGCCTCCTTCGCCGGAACCGCTTGTCTCGGCTGCGAAGACGACCGTTCGCGTGAGCCGGTTGCTGCCGCCGGCGCTCGTCAAATTGGAAAGCATCGGCAGGCCGACGGTCAGCCACAGAAGGCTGACGGCCGGGAGCGCCATCACCGCCGGCAGAAACCGCGCGCGTGAGCGGGGAGTCGCTCTTGGCGCACGAATGCGCCGTGGTCTGTCGATGTAGGAGTGCCGCATGTTTCGTCGGCCGCCGCAGGCCTCGATCAGAGGCTAGGCGGAGGGCTCCGGCCTCGATTCCCCCAAGAGGGTGACTCGGTCTCCTCACTCGAACGAGGGACTCGCGGCACGGGAGCCTCGGTCGGGATACGCTCGCGTCGTGGCGACCGGAGCCGATTCGACCGCCGCCAAGCTGCGGGAACTCGCGGAGCTGCGCGAGCAGGCGCGGCATGCGGGCAGCGAGGGCGCAGTCGCGCGTCAGCGCGAGCAAGGGAAGCTGCTAGCCCGTGAGCGGGTGGAGAAACTGCTCGATCCGGGTTCGTTCTTCGAGCTCGACCGCTACGTCAGGCATCGCGAGTCGAGCTTCGGGATGTTGGAGCGGCGCCCGTACGGCGATGCTGTCGTCACCGGCTACGGCACGATCTTCGGTCGCAAGGTCTTCGTCTTCTCGCAGGACTTCACGATCTTCGGCGGTTCGCTCAGCGAGGTCTTCGCCGAGAAGATCTGCAAGGTCATGGATCTGGCGGCGAAGTTCGGTTGCCCGCTGATCGGGATCAACGACTCGGGCGGCGCTCGAATCCAGGAGGGCGTGGTCTCGCTAGCCGGCTACGCTGAGATCTTCTGGCGGAACGTCCAATGCTCAGGCGTGATCCCGCAGCTGAGCCTGGTCATGGGCCCGTGTGCGGGAGGAGCCGTCTACTCGCCTGCGATCACGGATTTCGTGCTCATGGTCGAGGGATCCTCGTACATGTTCATCACGGGGCCCGATGTGGTGAAGACGGTGACCGGTGAGGAAGTGACCTTCGAAGAGCTCGGCGGGGCGGAGACGCACGCCGCGAAATCCGGAGTCTCCCACTTCATCGCGCCGGACGAGGAAGCGTGTCTCGAAGACGCCCGATACCTACTCTCGTTCCTCCCGCAGAACAACGTCGATCCGCCGCCCTACGCGGAACCTGCGGATCCTGCGGAGCGTGAAGATGCCGAGCTCGACTCGATGATTCCGGACGACCCGGCGAAGCCGTACGACATGAAGCAGGTCATCGCCCGCGTCGTCGACGACGGCGACTTCCTCGAGGTGCACGAGCGCTGGGCCGAGAACATCGTCTGCTGTTTCGCGCGCTTGAACGGTCATCCGGTCGGCGTCGTCGGAAACCAACCGCGGACGCTCGCCGGCGTGCTCGACATCGATTCGTCCACAAAGGCGGCCCGCTTCGTCAGGACGTGCGACGCGTTCAACCTGCCCGTCGTCACGTTCGTCGACGTGCCCGGGTTTCTCCCCGGCACCGCTCAGGAGTGGAGCGGCATCATCCGTCACGGCGCGAAGCTTCTCTACGCGTATTGTGAGGCGACGGTTCCGAAGCTCGCCGTGATCACCCGCAAGGCGTACGGCGGCGCCTACGACGTCATGAGCTCGAAGCACATCGGCGCCGACTTCAACTTCGCGTGGCCGACCGCAGAGGTCGCGGTGATGGGGCCGGAGGGAGCTGTCAACATCGTCTTCCGAAAAGAGCTCGAGGAGGCCGAGGACCCGGAAGCGCGGCGAGCGGAGCTGATCGAGCAGTACCGCAGCCAGTTCGCGAACCCGTATGCAGCCGCAGAACGCGGCTATGTGGACGAGGTGATCGAGCCGCGCCGCACTCGACCTGTACTGATCGACGCCCTCGAGACCGCGTTGACGAAGCGGGAGCGACGCCCGCCGAGAAAGCACGGGAACATCCCGCTGTAGCCGGCGCCGTCCGCCCCTAGAGGTGCGCGCACCCGCGAGAAACGGGCTCCCACCGCGCCGCACCCGATTTCATCCTATTCCGAAAAGGCGCACGCGTGGGTGACGCCTTTGCAACAGAGGAGAAACTCCGCCGACGGCCGAAACCGGCGTCGGGCAGGCAAAAGCAAGCGACCAGGCGACGACCTCGGCTACCGGGACGGTCCTCGGGGCACTCGTCCAGATCGCTCTCGATTCAACTCCGCGGGTCTCCTCTTTTTCAAAAGGACGTGCCGCCTGCCTAGACAGCGGCAGCGTGCTGATACTCCGGCACCGCCTCGACCACGTCCGGCGCGAGCTCTGCCGTGAGGGCATCGACCACCGATGGATCGAACTGCGTGCCCGCGCAGCGGACGATCTCAGCCAGAGCCTCGTCCTCGGAGCAACGAGGCCGGTAGAGACGCTCGGAGGTCATCGCGTCGTAGGCGTCGGCGACGAAGATGATCCGAGCTCCGAACGGGATCTTGCTGCCGGCGAGGCTGTCGGGATACCCGGTTCCGTCCCAGCGTTCGTGGTGATGCAGCACCCACTCTGCAACGGGGTCGACCCCGAGGCTCTCGAGCATTCGAAAGCCGATCTGCGCGTGCTGCCGGAGCGTGGCCCACTCCGACTCGGTCAGCGGCGCCGGTTTGCGCAGCAGGTCTTCCGGGAGCGCGAGCTTGCCGACATCGTGAAGGCTGGCGGCGAGCTGTGTGAGCTCGAGCTCTTCACGTGAAAGCCCAAGGCGTGCCGCAAGTCGAACTGCAAGCTGGGCGACGCGTTGCGAATGGCTTCCGGTGTAGACGTCCCGCGCATCGACTGCTCTCGCGAGGCTGGCCGCGGCTCGCAGGCGCGCAGCGCGGTCGCCGGCGGACGCGAGGCGTTTCAGCTCGGCGAGCTCGATCATGTCCGGCCGGTAAACGCGCGCGCGATTCTTGCCGTACTCCTTGGCCCAATACAGCGCTCCATCGACGAGGCTCAGCAGCTCATCGCGATCTCGCGTGTGCTCAGGCGCCAGCGCGATCCCGGCACTCACGGTGATCTCGCCCATGTGGCCGAAATCGAGGGTCGCGATCCGGTCGATGATCGACTCGGCCGCCGTCACCGCTTCCCGCGCCTTGTAGCCGGGAAGAAGGACGGCGAACTCGTCGCCGCCAACCCGGAACGCTTCGCCCGTCTGGCGGAGTCGGGCGGCGACCTGCGAAAGCACTCGATCGCCGGCCGGATGACCGAAGCGGTCGTTGATCCGCTTGAAGTCGTCGACGTCGACGAGGCACAGAGCCAGGGGCGCACCGGCGCGGAGGGCGTGATCGAGCTCCCATGCAAGCCGCTCGTGGAAGTTGCGATGGTTGCCGAGCCCGGTCAGCGGGTCGGTCAGCGCGAGGCGCACGGCCCGCAGCTCCCGCAGCAGCGCCCGCTGGTAGAGCTGGATCGCCAGCAGCGGCCCCACGAGTGCCAGGGAGAGCAGCGGCGCCCGCTGCCACAGGACGACGAGCGTCAGCCCCGCCGAGCCCATCAGCGTGAAGGGAAGGATCGTCTTCCGGACGCTCGAGGCGATCAGGCCGGGCCAGGAGCTCCGGGTCGCGCGGGCGACAACCGCCGTGATCAGTAGGACATTGACGACGTAACAGACGTAGGTTGCGATCACGACGCGCGCTGCCGTATGAGCCGGCGAGACGCCGCCGATGGCCGAGATTACGAGCCCGGCGCTTGCCGCTGTGAGCGCGAAGGCGAAAGAGTTGTAGGCGATTCGAATCGGCGGCCTGCGATCGAGCGCCTGCATCACCGCCGGCGTCGCGGAGACAACGAGCACACCCGCGGCCCATCCGAACAGGACGATCGCAGACAGCCCGAACACGAACGCGAGCGAGACTCCGTTGGCGTCGAGATCGTCGACGGGAACGGGGAAGCGGTCTGCGAGCAGCGAGGCCCCGAGCAACGCTGCAAGCCCGGCCATGACCGTGACGCTGTGAGTGGCCGTTGCAAACGAGATTGCGGCTGCAATGACGGTGGCAGCCCCTGCGGCGCAGACGGGGGCGACGACCGGGTAGAGAGTTCGGCGGGCGGCTGCCGGATCGTTCATCGCGCCCGCTACCACTCGAGGAAGGCGGCCAGGTCGACCGAGCCGAGCGCCATCGCAAATGCGAGCAGCACCGCCACGACCAACAGAAGGCGGAGACTCGGCTTCCACTGCACCATTCTCAAGACCTCCCTCTTTCTCCTAACGCGGACGACCGATTCTCTCTCTCATCGCCGGCCCGGCCATCACCCGGACGGGGGATCGCGCTGCTAGGAGGGTTCTAGGCGCCGAGTCCAGCTTCGGCGAGCGGCCGGCGCGCCCAGGCGAAACGCTGTTTGTACCAGCCCGAAAGCGGCGCGAGGGCGACGCCGTATCCCGACGAATGAATGAACCAGCCGTTACCGAGATAAATCCCGGTGTGATCGACCTGGGCGGGCTTGGACCGAGGACCGGCCGCGCCCCAGAACAGGACGTCGCCAGGCTTCAGACGGGTAAAAGGAATGCGTTTCGCCACCGGAACTTCGCCGCTCATCGCGAAGGTCGTTCGGCCCTTGAGTGTGGAGGCAAGCGCGGCACCACCCGGGTAGGCCTGAAGCTTGTAGACGCGCCACACGAATCCGGAGCAGTCGAAGCCGCCGGGAGCCTGAACGCCGACCGGAGCTTCGGCTTTCTCGCTAGTGCCGCCCCAGACGTAGGGGTAGCCGATGAAGCGTACGGCTGTCTTGAGGATCTGTCCTTGCCACGGGGAGAGAGCCGGCAGCTCGAACGTCTGCGCGAGCTGCTCGATCCGCTGCGTCTCCCAGCCGCCGAAACGGAGGATCTGCGCCGCCGAGTAGGCGGCTTCAGCCCGCGTCGCCGGCTGGCTCGGAAGCAGCTCGAGCGAATCGAGCTGGGTCGGATGATTGGTGCGAAGCCCGAGTAGGCGCGCCACGACCTCGGTCCCGAACCGGCTGGGCGGTGCCAGGCCGGCGCTTCGGGCAGCGGTGGCGAACTGCGCCGCGGCGTCGGTCAGATCGAGGCCTCGCACGAGGGTTGCGTCGAGCTGGGCGATCGTCACCGGCGCCGCAGACTGGGTGGAGGCGGCAGGCAGCTCCGAGGTGAGACCGGCGACGAGGGATGTCAGCGCCCCGCGTGTGAGCGGGTCGTTTGGATGAAACGTCTGGATGCTTCTCGCCATCAGGCCATGTGAGACGACGACCTTGATCTCGGGCTGAGCCCAGGAGGCAGGCTGCGCCCGGCCATGGCTCTGAGCAGCGGCAGGGGCCGCGAGCACGGCAAAGACGGCGGTGGTCGCAAGGATGCGGCTCATCCGTCGTTCGTATCGTCAGGACCGTCACGGGCCTTTAGTGTCCGCCAGGTGGAGTTCGTCAGCCGTCCCGAGCCGGATCCCGAGGAACGTGAGGCCGTCGCGCTCGCGCTCGAGGGCCTCTTCGCGACGAACGGGTTGCCGCCCGCCTACGCGAGCCGCTGGCGCGCAGCAGGCATCGCCGAGAATCTCGACGGCAAAGGCGAAGGCGAAAGCGCCCGCGACTAGGGGCGAGTGGCTGCGTTCTCGAAAATCCTGGTCGCCAACCGCGGCGAGATCGCGATTCGCGTCTTTCGCACCCTGCGCGAGCTCGGAATCGGAACCGTCGCCGTTTACTCGGAGGCCGACCGAGGATCGCTGCACGTCGCCGCGGCGGACGAGGCTTACCTGGTCGGCCCCGGCCCGGCGGCCGAGAGCTACCTGAACCAGGAGCGGCTACTCGAGACGGCGGCGCGCGCCGGGGCGGAGGCGGTTCACCCGGGATACGGCTTTCTCGCCGAGAACGCCGGCTTCGCCCGGGCCTGCGAGGCGGCTGGGCTCGTCTGGATCGGCCCGCCCGCGGAGGCGATCGAGGTGATGGGTTCCAAGACCGCTGCCCGGGAGGCGATGAAGGCCGCAGGCGTGCCGATCGTGCCGGGCACGACCGCACCGGTCGAGTCCGTCGAGGACGTGCGCCGCCTCGGCGACGAGATCGGCTGGCCGATTGCGATCAAGGCCGCGGCCGGCGGCGGTGGCAAGGGCTTGCGCGTCGTGCCGGGCCCGGCCGATGCGGAGCGCGCCTATGAATCGGCGCGCCGCGAGGGCGAGGCGTACTTCTCCGACTCCGCTGTCTACGTCGAGCGTTACCTCGAGGATCCGCGACACGTCGAGGTCCAGATCCTCGCCGACGCGCAAGGCAACGTTATCCACCTCGGCGAGCGCGACTGCACGATCCAGCGGCGCCACCAGAAGCTCGTAGAGGAGACGCCCTCGCCCGCGGTCTTCGACGAGCTCCGAGAGCGGATCGGGCGGCTCGGGGTAGACGCTGCCCGGGCGGTTGGCTACCGGAGCGCCGGCACGATCGAGGGGCTGCTCGACCGAGACGGCAACTACTTCTTCCTGGAGATGAACACGCGGATCCAGGTCGAGCACACCGTCACCGAGCTCGTCACCGGCCTGGACCTCGTGCGCGAGCAGGTTCTCATCGCGGCCGGAGAGCCGCTATCGCTGAGCCAGGACGACGTCCGGTTGACCGGGCACGCGATCGAGTGCCGGATCAACGCCGAGGATCCGTCGAACGGCTTTCTGCCCAGCCCCGGGCGGATCACGAGCTACCGGGAGCCGGCGGGGCCTGGCGTCAGGGTTGACTCGGGGGTGACGGCGGGAAGCGAGGTCGTCGGCTTGTACGACCCCCTGATCGCGAAGCTCGTCGTCCACGGCGTCGACCGCGAGCATGCGCGACGGCGGATGCTCCGTGCCCTCGACGAGTACGAGATCGGTGGCGTCACGACGCTGGTCGGTTTCCACAGGGCGCTGCTCGCGCACCCGTGCTTCGTCGCCGGGGAGACGTGTCACGGCGTCGTGGAGTCGAAGGAGCTGGCGGAGCGAGCGGAACAGTTGTCGCATAAGACAACAAACCTAGCTGCGTCGCCGGACGGCAGGCTCCGGGAGCGCGTGTCTCGGGTCGAGCTCGACGGGCGCCTTTACGAAGTCAAGGCCCTGGTCCCTGAGCCGCCTTTCGCCGACCTGGCGCGCCGCCGGCGAGCGCGAAGCGGCCGCGGCGCGCATCACGGCGGCGCCAGGGACGCGGTCGTGACGCCGATGCAGGGGACGGTGCTCGCGGTCGAGGTCTCCGAGGGCGACGAGGTCAGCGCCGGCCAGGTGATCTGCATCGTCGAGGCGATGAAGATGGAAAACGAGATCACGGCCCACCGTGACGGCGTCGTCACGGACCTCTCGGTCGAGCCCGGCCAGGCGGTCACGACCGGCCAGATCGTCTGCGTGGTCTCGCAAGCCGAGATCTAGGACGAACAACCTCGCGCCTGGAAGCTCAGATCGTCCGTTGGTACGCCCGAAACGTCCAGGTCGCGAACGCGGCGGTTGCAACCGACAAGCCAAACAGCAGCGCGAGGTGCAGCCCCACCGACCCCCAATGCGTACCACGCAAGACCACCTCGCGCGCCGCGATCACGCCCCAGTTGACCGGGTTGAACTTCGCCGCGATCTGCATCCAGTGCGGCACCTGGCGGATGGAGATCAGCGTCGACGAGAGGAAGAACAGCGGCAACCCGATGAAGTTGGCGATCGCGATCATCGTCGCCTCCTTGCGCACCAAAAGGGCGATTCCCTGGGACAGCCCCGCAAAGGCCGAGTTCATCAACGCTGCCGCCGCGAGAATCACGATCCAGCCGAGCAGCCCGGCGTGCACGCGAACGCCGAGCGCGAGCGAGACCAGCAGGATGATCACGCCCTGGATGACCGCTATCAGTGCCGAGCGGACGATTTGGGAGACGACGAGCGAGATCCGGCTCACCGGCGTGGCGAGAAAGCGCGGCAGCACGTCGCGGTCGAGGTCGCTGATCATCGCCATACCGCTCCAGGTCGCGCCGAAGAAGGAGTTCATGATCACGATCGCCGGGGCGAGGAAGGTGATGTACGAAGCGGTTCCGAAGCCGCCGCCCGGAAGCTGCGTGACGCGCTTGAAGAGCTGGCCGTAGAGCAGCAGCCAGACCATCGGCTGAACGAGCAGGAGCGCGATCCAGATCGGCTCTCGCATCAGGTTTCGGAGCTGGCGACCGACCATGAACCAGGTGTGACGGAAGGCGAGCGTCATCGTCCGCCTGCCGCTGAATCGTCGTCCCGGCCTCCGGCCTCGTCCTCCGCGGCGAACTCTCGTCCTGTGTAGTGGAGATAGACGTCGTCGAGCGAAGGACGGTGGGTCGTAACCGCTTCGACGCCGATGCCGTGCGCCTCGAGCGCCGAGAGAATCGACGGAATCGCGCGGGCGCCGCTGGCGACGCGGCTGCGCAGCTTGCGGCCCTCGGAAGACGCCTCGCGCACATCTTCCAGTGCCGCAACGATCGACTCGGCGTCCGCAGCCCGTCCGTCCGTGAGCTCAACCTCGACCGACTCGCCGCGAAGGCTCCGCTTCAGCTCCTCCGGGGTCCCTTCGACGACCACGCGGCCGCGGCTGACGATCGCGAGCCGATCCGCAAGCTGGTCGGCTTCCTCCATGTAATGAGTCGTCAGCAGGATCGTCAGCGCCTCGCCCTCGGCGAGCCGTTCCAGCTCGTCCCACATCGAGGCTCGCGCTTCGGGGTCGAGGCCCGTGGTCGGCTCGTCCAGGAAGAGCACTTGCGGGCGGTGGACGAGCCCGAGCCCGACGTCCAGCCGCCTCTTCATTCCGCCCGAGTACCCGCGCACGACACGATCGGCGGCCTCCGTAAGCCCGAGCAGTTCGAGCAGCTCGTCGACGCGCGCGTCGAGGGCGCGCCCGCCCACGGCCTGGATCCGACCCTGCAGCGTCAGGTTTTCCCGGCCGGTGGCGTCGCGGTCGACGCCAGAGCTTTGCGGTACGTAGCCAATCGAGCGGCGGACCGCGTCCGGCTCGCCGACGACGTCGTGGCCCGCGACCTCAGCCTGGCCCGAATCCGGTTTCGTCAGCGTCGCGAGGACCTTGACGGTGGTCGATTTTCCGGCTCCGTTCGGGCCAAGGAGGCCGAAGAGCTCGCCGGCGCGGACGCGGAAACCGACGCCGTCGAGCGCTTGAACCGCTCCGTACCGTTTCCGGAGCTCGTCGACGACGATCGCGTCCACGCCGACCGAGTCTAGTCAGGGTGCGGAAGCGGCCCGCGCGCCGGCGAGAGGCCGGAGCGCGGGCCGCAATTCGGGCTAGAAGCCGCCGAGCCCGTTCGGCGTGCCCAGGCCGGTCGGGCCGTCGTAGCCCGGGCCGGCGGGTGCAGAGGTAGCGGTTCGAGGTGTTCTTTCTCCCCTTCGAGCAGTTGCCGTTCGAGCCGCTCGTGACGTCGAACAGCGGCAGGCTTTTCGGCTTGCGGGAGCCCTCGAACGGGGTGCTAAGGCGCGGGTTGTCATGCGGGCGAGCAGGTCTTCGCGCCATGAGCGATCTCCGCTTGAGCCACCCGGGGTCCACTAAAGTCCGCCGCCGGTGGACCTGTACGAGTACCAGGGTAAGGAGCTC
>Ga0184619_10000967_pt1 | contig 9925 bp, 10 predicted proteins | sample PLM0_60_b1_FD_133146 | JGI IMG/M metagenome (GOLD analysis project Ga0184619, IMG submission 133146) | Groundwater sediment microbial communities from an aquifer in East River, Colorado, USA - PLM0_60_b1 | ecosystem: Environmental > Terrestrial > Soil > Riparian zone | place: USA: East River...
CTTTCACGCTGACCATGGATGTATCCTCCCGCCGAGCGAACAGTGGCTAGTGGTCAGTGAACAGCGGCATATGGTGAACTGTCAACTTGATCTGCGTGTGCGCCGCTACTGCTTGGCCCAGCGCAGACTTTCGTGCCGTGGATGAAGTTTGTACCGGCTAGTCGGGCTCCCATGATGAGTTTCGAGCGCGCGCGCCCGGGGGGCTATTTCAGTTGGATGCTGCCCGTCAGAATCCGGAAAATCTGAGGACTGGACCCGGGATATGGCTGAACGAGTATGTTTAGTTGATACGAATACGAGCCGGGGCGGACCGTCGCTTCGCAGTTGATTCTTGTATGGAAGTTTAATTTCTCGGTGCGCATTGCGCCGACGACCCCGGGTGTCTCTCCGCGCGTGGACACGACATGGCATCCCGCCGGAACGAAGAGATATGAATAAACGGCAACTTCATCTCGAAACGGCTTGCTGTTCTGAACTCTAATCCACCAGTTGAGGGTGCCTGTTCCACGATCAATGACCGGGGTAGTCGCGAACGCCTCCACGATTTTCAGATCATGTGTGGGAGTCGGATCGCACGCGTCACCGATTCCGTCGGAGTCGGAGTCTGACTGGGCGTTCGGGATTGCAGGACAGTTGTCGTGCCCGTCCTCAACTCCGTCGCTGTCAAGGTCGGAAAATACCGTCAGCGAAAGGCGGCCGTAGCCGTTGTCTGGCGTATCGGCGAACTGAAGAAATACTGTCTGACCTTGTTTTATTGAAACCACATAGGGCGTATAGATGCCGGTGCTGCAACCGGCTGGCGACAAAGTGGACAACGATTGACCGGTAAAAGCGCCAACTGTGCTTGGCGGGTAGCCGTCTGGAATTACAATGATGCCTGTATCGCGAACGGTGCTGAATCGATACCAGACGGTATGTGTCCGCCCGCTCGAACAGCTGGTCGGCTCGCCCTGCTCCAAGGATGCTACCGACAGAGAAGCCTCATCGGTATATGGAAGTGGCCCGATCTCTCGGGCATCCGCAAAGTTGTCATTGGCGGGTGGGCAAAGACTATCCGCGGCGTCAACACTGCCGTCGAGATCATTGTCGACACCGTCCGAGCAGGTAACTGCGTCGTACTCGAGAGCCTCAGGCTGACTGGAAGCGTTTGTGTCCGACGAGCCGAATTTTTGCTCGACCGTTTTGGGAACTCCGTCGCTGTCTGCATCAGGATCACACACATCGCCAATGCCATTGGAGTTGGTGTCGCTTTGGTCCCTGTTCCAGCTGTCGGGACAATTGTCGCTGCCGGTGCAGTTATAAGGCCCGTCGCTGGGTGCATCCGGATTGCAGATCGAATCCAAGTCGGGATCGACATCTGAAAACGAACACCCAACTTCATCGACGATTTTGTTCGGCGATCGCGGGCAGAGATCTCGGTCGCTCGGCACACCGTCGCCATCGGGATCGGTCAAACCAAGTGCTACACAGGGCGTTCCTTCCCCGTGAAAACCATCGCCCAGCGCACCTTGTGACAAATTCAACGGGAGGCTTCCTGAATCCGTAAAGACGATGGCGACGCTTCCCGGTGGATTGGGGTCACCATCGTCAAGATCTAGGCCGAGGGACGCCTGCCCGCTCTCGTCGCCAACCACTTGCACTGACATCGAAGCTACAACGCCGCCCGTAGACGCTTGGTAACTACCACCGTCGGAAACCGTTTTTTGGGGCGTGTCCGGAGAAACTTCGAGCGTCCGTTCGCCGACGTAGCTAGAGCCGACGAGAGCCGACTGCGCAGTATTACTTCCGTCAGGCGGCGCCGGGGGAATGCTAATGCCACCGGTAACATCGCGATGAATGCCGGTGATCGAGTCAATCGGCAAATTGCTGAAAGAGACATTCTGCCCCGTGCTGTTATCGGTGAACGGCGAAAAATTTATCGTGTTTGGCCTAAGACGGTCGCCGATGTAGTTGATCCGGGCCTGCCAGCCCTCCAAATCCTGGACGTTCTGAATGACGATCTGGACGGTGTGAAGATGAGTTGACGGATTGGGCGCGGTTGACGTTAGGCAGTTATCAATCGTACCTACCGTAATGGTGTTCGTCGACTCGTCGTATGCGTTGCCGGACGGCGCCATATCTAGGCTCAACGTCGGTGACTGCGCGGCTTCTGACGTCCGGTGACCGGCCGAAACAAAAATCGCTGCGCCTGCCGCTATCGCAAGGAGCGCTAATCCCGAAAATACAAATGGAAAGGGTCGCATGACCGATCCTCCCGCCCCCCGAAGCGATCTCGTCGGCTTACAGCCCGTATGCCGCGGGAAAGCCCGCATCTACCATAACACGCTGGCTCTTTGCTCACCACAGCGCCGGGCTCCAGATGTTTCTTCTTCTTTTGTAAAACGCGATGGAGCGGTTTGTGGCTTTTGGGCCAGTGGCGGGCCTCGTGGTTGTGCTAATCTGTGGACGAATTCCGCACCATAAGGAGTCGGTCCGATGGACTATCGATTCACCGACGAAGAGGAATCGTTCCGCACCGAAGTCCGCCAGTTCCTGCGCGCGGAGCTGCCCGAGGACTGGGACTTCGACCCCTTCGAGCTGACGGAGGACAAGTGGGACTTCGCTCGGGACTTCACGAAGAAGCTCGCCGGCAAGGGCTGGGTCGCCCCCGCTTGGCCTCACGAGTACGGCGGCCAGGGCATGCTCTACATGAAGCAGGTCGTCCTCTCCGAAGAAATCGCCTACCACCGCGCCCCGAACACCAGCCTCATCGGCGTCACGTACGCCGGCCCGACCATGATCGTCTACGGCAACGACGACCAGAAGAAGCAGTTCCTTCCCGGCATCACTTCCGGAGACATCGTCTGGTGCCAGGGCTACTCAGAGCCCAACGCCGGCTCCGACCTCGCCTCCCTCCAGACTCGAGCCGTCAAGGACGGCGACGACTACATCATCAACGGCACGAAGATCTGGTCCTCAAACGCGCACAAAGCCAACTGGTGCTTCTTCCTCGCCCGCACGGACACTGAAGCCCCGAAACACAAGGGCATCTCTTACTTCATCACCCCCATGGACACCCCCGGCATCAGCGTCCGCCCGCTCGTGAACATGGCCGACGAACATGTCTTCAACGAGATCATCTTCGACAACGTCCGCGTGCCCGTGAAATACCTCGTCGGCGAAGAGAACCGCGGCTGGTACATCGGCATGACCACCCTCGACTTCGAGCGCTCCAACATCTCGACCGCCGCCCAGTACCGCCGCACCTTCGAGCAGCTGGTCGATTACGTCAAGAACGGGACTAACGGGACAATCGGGAAAAGCGGCGATGAGTCTGACACCTATCGCCCATCACCTGACACCTCCGTAAAGGCCAAGCTGGCCGACCTCGCCATCGAGAACCAGGTCGGCCGCTACCTCTCCTACCGCGTCGCCTCCATGCAGTCGCGCGGCCAGATCCCCAACTACGAGTCGAGCGCTGCCAAGGTCTACCACTCGGAGTACGGCCAGCGGCTCGCCTGGGCGGGCCTCCAGATCATGGGCATGCACGGAACGCTTCGTGAAGAATCCAAGCACGCGCGCATGCGCGGCCGCTTTGCTCGCACGTACCTCACCAGCATCGGCAGCACCATCGCCGCCGGCACGAGCGAAATCCAGCGCGGAATCATCGCCCAGAGAGGACTGGGGCTCAGCCGAATTTAGCGAGCGGAGAGCAGTACAGACGGTATCACAAACGAAATCGCAAACAGCGCGAGCCACGACGTCAGCACCGTCAACGTTGCCGACTCGCGGTCAATGTCCAGCGCGTACTGCGTCGCCGGGACCATCGCTACCAGCACCCACAGCAGCACAGCCAGGACTATCAGCGGCAGCAGTACGGACATCGCAGGAACCACTACCCCGATTACCGGCAGTACGATACCGACTAACAGTATCAAGCGCGGCGCCTGACAGAGGCCGAGGGCCTTGAACAGCAAGTCCTTGGCCTCCGCGTCTCTTCGGCCCGGGAAGAACACTGTCCCCAGCCAGTAGGTCAGGTGTGCCGCCGCCAGCCAGCCCAGCAGTCCTGCCGCCGCATACATCAGCACGGCCACCGGCCCAGCCCAGAACGCCCCCACTCCGCCTGCCGCAGCCGCCGCGGCCACCATTACACGCGCCTGACTCACTGCGACCGGGTCTTCTTTCATCTCTTCGTATTGCTGCCACTTCAGCGTCGCCGCTACGTTAATGCGCTCGGGAAGCGTGTCCCACCCCGGCCACGTCCGAATCGATTCCATCAGGCCCGGTCGAGGGCCCGCTGCGTCCTTCAGCGTCGGCGCCGCGGCGGATCTCGTTCTTGCCTGCGGTATAGCGGGCCTCTGCGCCGTCACAGTCGGCTGTATCCGTGGCGGACTCTTCGGCGCCGGCGGCTGCATGGGCACTGTTGCGACCGGCTCCACGGGCTGGACAGGCGCCGTCGCCGCCGGCTCCACCACCGTTGGCGTGGTCGCCCGCCGCGGCTCGACCGGCGTGCTGTAAGGCCCGTTGGCGGCCCCCGTCTCAATCGATTGTACGATCCCTCGATGCACAGTGACGGCACTTGGGTCAAGGCCGCCGCGCGTCTCGAACGCTACGAACGATTCGGCCGAATCCATGTCTGTGAACGACGAGATGTAGACCGTCCCGGGACGTGCCGTGTCGTTGATGACGACGAGGACCTCCTCTTGTTCGCCCTCCATCGCCTGCATTCCGGCCCGCAATGGCTCGAAGTACAGCGCCTTGTTCCCCGGAAAGGCGTCCCGCACGAACGCCGCAGCGTCCTTCTCGTCGTTTGCCGAGAACAGGCGGAACGACATACCACCGTCTACCGGCACGAATAGAAGCGGCGCGCCCTCGCGCGCGACCGGCGGTGCGGCCGCCGCCGTCGGCTCCTCGATTGCGGGCGCCGTCTCTTGCTCCTTGCGTGCACCTCGAGACAGCAATCGTGTCAGCATTCTCATCCTCCTGGCGGCAACTGTTCCAACATGATGCCCGCTAAAGCGGCGCGGTGCTCGCCCACTCCGCGAGACGGGATGTACGGGGACAGGCCTTGTGACATAAGTGACGGGCGTAGGCCATGCCTCGTTACAGACTCCCAACCGGTTGGACCGAACAGCCTTTCCGCGAAGACCAATTTCCTAAACGCTTACCGTAACCTGTTAACTACTCCCTAACGATTCTCTTCGTAACCCGTCTGCTAGTCCGGAACGGGCCTCTTACCCACACCTGATTCCCCGCTGTCTGCCTGACCGTTCAGAAAGCGGCGGGCCGGTCTGCGGCGCCGGAGGCCGTCCCACGAGTCCTCCTCGTTACTGCCGCTTGCCCGGCCGCCTGGGGAACCTCGTTAGTCGAACGATCTGTTGGTTAGAGGAGTGTTTTTGACAAGAATCAGCGCAAAGTGGTGCTGCGTGGTCGTCGCACTGCTCCTCGCGGTGCCCTTAATATCCGCGCGAGCCGTCGGCGAAGGCGGCGCGACGCAGGCGGCCGGCCGGAACGACCTGCTCAGGGCAGCCCCTTCCCCTTCTGCCTCTCCTCGCCCGGCGCCGCCCCGAACGCCCACCCCGGCCCCGGCCCGGCCTTCAACGCCGGTCCCGCGCCCAATGATCACGCCTGCACCGTCGCCGCCCAAACCCCTGCCCGCCGTTCAGCCGCCGACCGCCCCTTCTGGCTTCTGCCCGGACGCCCTCAGCATTCACGTCGTCGATGCAGAGCTAATGGGCGCAGTTCAGGCCGGTGTAGATCTCCTGACTCCCTACTTCGGCTGTCAGAAGTTTCGAATCGACGGCACTGGTTTGCCCGTCAAATTCGGGCCGGTCACACCGCTCCTCAACGCCAGAGGCCTCGGCTATGCCCAGAGCACTCCCGCGAGCTACGAAATATGGATCAACCCCGACTGCTGGGGAGTCGTCAGCGACTGGTCGGGCGTCGTCGCCCACGAGCTCGGCCACTACCTCGGCTGGCAGCACGGCGACGACCACCCCTACATGTGGCTCGCCCCACCCCTCGGCTCCTATGCCCAACCCGGCGACCTCACCATCGTCTGCTACTAGCCCCGGCCGCTTTCTGACCGGCTGACAGGGCTCAATCGGGCGAAATCGAGGGTCAATCAATGGTTTTTCGCGCGTGTAAATGGATTGGTTTTGGCGATTTGTTTGTGGTCTTTGATTGAGCCTGCTGCGATTTTTTCTAGGTAAGTATACCCTCACCGCACGTAGTAAAATAAGCGAATGATAGATGTAGTCGCTGGAATTATTGCGATAGGAGTTGGGATCATCTTTGTCTCTTTAAACCTACTGCGATCAGACCATGACTTCGACTATAGCGAGAACCGGCTGATGTACCGGGTATATCGAGGGCATATCCCAAGTCCACGCTTTATTCGTATCACTTCACTGCTGTTCAGCATGGCTATTATCGCTGGTGGGGCCGGATGGATTATTTCAAGTACCTGATAGACTGACCATATGGGCGGCAAACCATCAAAGCGACCGCGTCCGTCATACGAGCGGGGCGAGTTATGCGACAAGACCATTGAGAAGAAGCAAGACCCGAAGTTTCAGCCGAAGGATTTATTACGGCTGATTAAGAAGTCCGCTGCAAAGCGCAGTGGATCATCTTAAACACCCAGATCCATGCGCGGCGAACTGGTGTACGGTTCCCTGACTGGCATACCTATAATTTCGCTGAATTTGTGTAGCCGATCGTCATAGGTGAAAACCTCGACCGCCTTCTTTTGTTTGGCACTCGCGAGATGAATGGCATCGGCGGCTTGCAATCGCCATTTCTTAGTCATTGCCTCTCTGATCAAATCCCGCCCCTCCTCAACGACATGCCGATAAACCTCGACTAGCTTTATGGGCGATTCTGGCAACCACAAAGTCTCGATCTTTGTCTGCTCTTCATCATTGAGAGCCCGCTTTTGCTGCTCGGTCAACGCATAAGCGACTTCTGTGATACTTATGAATGATGTGACGATTTCGATTGCGCCACCACTTCGCTCGCATTCATCGAACAACTGTGTGAGCGTTCCCATGCGGTTAGGCTCCTGGTTGATATACGACGTGAACAAGCCCGCGTCCCAATAGAATCGCGTTGGTTCAGCCGGCATCGCGCATCTGCCTAATAATTTCCTCACCCCGGAGCTGATCAGGTAGCCGCTTTACGGCCCCACCTGCCGCCCGATATGTGCCTTTTGGGTACTCGCTCAGAATACTGATGCGCTCGACGCGTCTGACAGTTAGAGGTAGACCTGTCTTGGCATCCCGTTTGACCCATCCTTCAACAATCGCCAGCCGCCCCCAAATATCCTTCATGATCTCCTCCGATTCCTGGCTCACATAGCAGGAAACTGCTCGGTCATGAAGGAGGTCATACAGCGTGAACCGAAGACTGCCACGGCTAGAGAGCGTTTGGACACGTCCCTCTACAGCGCCATAGGCGCCTTCAGTAGGTCTCTTAACGGGGAGGGCGGCCGCCTCAACCTGTTCGAGCGTGATATCGTCTTCGGCATTCTCCCAGCGCATTACGTGAATGTCGTGATTGAGAACCGAAACGAGACTCTGCGCGGCTTGCTGAACAATACCGGAATACGGAATAGGCAGTCGTTCTGCTATGGCATTCCCCGTCGTTAGATATGCATGTGCCGTGCGCTCAACACCGGGCAATGACTTGGACGATTTCGGAACGCCGCGAGCCTCAGTGAGTGCACTTCCCGCTTCAAGGCGACTAATAATCCAATCGATCTCGTCGTCTTCAGCAACTTCCTTTTGCAGAGCTTTAATGAGGGCATCCAAGCGACTGACGGCTGTAACGTAAGCCGTTATTGAAATGTCGCCTTCAAGGTGCAAAGCGATGACATCGTTCGGCATGACTTAGCCTTCCCGCCCGTTGACCACGTAACAACGGGGCTTTATATTGGCGTAGTCAGACCGAATATCAAAGCCCTCGATGACACCAACCGTCTGCCTGCCAGCAGACGGTTCTTTAGTTATCCGATGGGTGCGTAAGTCCCGTACCGACCGTGCCTCACTTTCCGCGCTTGCGTACTGATTAGCGCGTACATCGGCGCTGCGTCGCGTCGGTGATTGTACCGGAAAGCGTACTCGTTGATGTAGGACTGTAGGTGCTTGCTGCTAACCGAGTGATAGACGCCCCGAATCCCGTTCTTTAGGAGCCTCTATGGTGTTCGTGTGGATGTTCCCCACGACGTACACCTTCTCCGAGTGGGCGATGCGTTCGTGCCTGAAACCGCGACGCGTCAGACTGTTGTATCCGTTCCATTCGTCCGTGTAGATCATCGAGCGGGGCAGCACCTTCGATTGAACGACAGGGACGATGCTCGCAGCACTCGCGTCATTGGCAACTAACGCGGCCACCTTGCCGCCACTACACCAATCACCGGCACCTTGTTGGACTCGCCCTTACGCGGTCGTCCCCGCTGCCTGGCGGACCCGGCCACCGATGTAACTCGTCTATCTCGACTTCACCGCCAAGCATCCCCGTATCGTCTGCCATCAGCTTGCGTACCTGATTGAAGATGCGCCATGCGGTCTTGTAGGTAACGCCTAGCTCGCGTTCCAGTTGCTTAGCGGAGATTCCGCAGCGAGTAGTTGACATGATGTACATCGCGTAGAACCACGACTTTAGCGGGGTTGTAGACTTCTCGAAGATCGTTCCGGCCAGCGGGTAGACGTGCGTGCCGCAATAGTCACAGGAGTATGCCTTGCGGTTCGTTAGACGATGATGCGGCCTGATTTCCTTGCACGTCCGGCACTCGATGCCATCGAGGTAGATGAGCGATTTGAGCGCGTCCAGACAAGCATAGTCGTCAGGGAAAAGCTTGTTGAATTGGTGGACCGTAAACGTTTGTTGCTTTGGCATGGCTTATACTCCTTACGATGAGTATAGCCATATACATACGTGCTGTCAAGGGATAGATACCTCGTAGTCTTTACCCAGCCATCGCCTGCAACGGGGCCAGCGATTGTGAAGACAGACCCGCCGTATGGGTCTCCTGTATGGGACGGGGCCAATTCTGGTGGATGTGGACGCGGCGGACTATGCGCCGTCCACCATGTTCCGCTACGACGCCGTATGGACTGCGGCCTCCGGGTCGCTTAGTTGCCTCCGCCTGTTCGACTTGACCGCGAACGGGCCGGTAAGCGGTTCCGAGGTCTGCCGTACGATACCGGCCAACACCGGCACCGAGGACGCGCATGTGAGGTCTGCCCGCATTTTCCCTGCCAACAGGCGGTCACGAGTACACGGTTCAGGGCAAGTGCGAGGGGCTGGTCGTGACCGATTGCAGTGGTGGCCGCGTCTACTCGGTGCGGGTCATCGCTGAGTGGACGGAGCGGCGCTGATAACCGCCACTTGAAAGCCAAAGTCTCCTCAGGCATCCTTAGGTCGTGCTTCGTATCGCCGGTGCCGTCATCGCTGTCATCGCCGCGTTTATGGGCGTCATGTACCTGCGCTTCTCGGATGACACCATCCGTACGACGGTGATTACCCATACCGGCCCCGGGGTCGTCGTGGCGGCGCGGGATATTCCCGCTGGAGCCGTCATCGAACGCGATATGGTCGCCATCGAGAGCATGCCGGACGATAAGACCGCGCCCAATGTCTACCAAGACACGGGGCAGGTCATCGGCCAGGTGGCGAAGGTTTCATTTGCTTCGGGCGAGCAGGTCGTGCCCTCCATGGTCGCGGCGATGCCACCTTGGGGCACCGGCCTATCAGGGCCACCACCTCGCCAGTCCGGTCTAGGCGTGGGGTTTGGTAATTAAGGTCATCGTTTCCGGCGTGCTGAACTGACCGAGACCGACGAAGTCCCACCCGGCCAGCGCGGTGCTAGAATGCGCTCGTGAAGCGGCCAACATGGGCACGGTTCGCGCAACTCAGCGCCGTGGCGCTCGCGCTCGTGCTCGTC
>Ga0184619_10000968_pt1 | contig 9923 bp, 8 predicted proteins | sample PLM0_60_b1_FD_133146 | JGI IMG/M metagenome (GOLD analysis project Ga0184619, IMG submission 133146) | Groundwater sediment microbial communities from an aquifer in East River, Colorado, USA - PLM0_60_b1 | ecosystem: Environmental > Terrestrial > Soil > Riparian zone | place: USA: East River...
CGTGCTGGTGGGCCCTTCGGGCTGTGGCAAATCGACGCTCCTCAGAATGATCGCGGGGCTGGAGGAGATTCCCGACGGCACGATCTCGATCGGTCGTCGGATCGTCAACGATATCGCACCCAAGGAGCGCGACATCGCCATGGTGTTCCAGAATTACGCGCTCTACCCGCACATGAACGTGTTCGACAACATGGCGTTCAGCCTCAAGCTCGCCGGCGTGTCGAAGGAAGAAACGCGCGAGCGCGTGGAGGATGCCGCGCAGATTCTCGGACTGGGCGAATACCTCAAGCGCTATCCGCGCCAGCTTTCAGGCGGCCAGCGCCAGCGCGTCGCAATGGGCCGCGCGATCGTGCGCAAGCCTCAGGTGTTCCTGTTCGACGAGCCGCTCTCGAACCTCGATGCGAAGTTGAGGGTCGCGATGCGCACCGAGATCAAGGCGCTGCATCAGAGGCTGAAGACGACCTCCGTCTACGTCACGCATGATCAAATCGAAGCGATGACGATGGCCGACAAAATCGTGGTGATGAACGCAGGCCGCGTCGAGCAGATCGGCTCTCCGCTCGAGCTCTACGACAATCCGACAAACTTGTTCGTCGCCGGCTTCATTGGATCGCCCGCGATGAATTTTCTGGCGGGCCGCACGGCAAGAAACGGCGCAGGCCTCGCAGTCGCGGTCGGCGACGGCGTGCACCTGCCGCTGCCCGTGCGCGCGAACATTCCTGAAGGCCGCGAGGTCGTGGTCGGCGTGCGGCCCGAGCACTTTGCGGTCGCCGACGACGGCGTGCCCGCTGAAGTGGTGGTAGTCGAGCCCACCGGCGCCGACACCCAGATTTTCTGCAAGCTCGCCGGCGTGGATGTGACGGCGGTGGTGCGCGAGCGCCACGCTTTCCAGCCCCGCGCGGCGGTTCGCCTCAAGCCGCAGCTCACGTTTCTGTTCGATCCACAGAGCGGCAACCGGCTCACCTGAACGCAGTTGCACCAAGGAGGAGAATATGAGCAACATGAATCGCAGAGATTTTCTGAAGATCTCGGCCGGCCTCGCGGCAGGGGGCGTGCCGCTGCTCGCGGAGGCGCAGGGGAGCACCCCGGCAACAGTGTGGAAGCCCGAGAAAGGAGCAAAGCTCCGAGTGTTGCGCTGGAAGCGCTTCGTGCAGGGCGACGAAGAGCTGTGGATGAAGAATACCGCCGAGTTCAAGAAGCGCACCGGTGTCGAAGTGCGCGTCGACAGCGAGAGCTGGGAGGATGTGCGGCCGAAAGCGGCGGTGGCGGCGAACATCGGCTCGGGCCCCGACATCATTCTGTCGACTTTCGACGACGCGAATCTCTATCCGGAGAAGCTACTCGATGTGACCGATCTCGCCGAGTACCTCGGCAAGAAGTACGGCGGCTGGTATGACGTGTGCCGTCAGTACCTGCAGCCCGGCGGCAAGCGCTGGATCGGCCTGCCACTCGGCGCCGCGGGCAACACCTTCGTGTATCGCATCAGTCAGATGAAGGAAGCAGGGTTCGAAACCTTCCCGCGCGACACCGCAGGCTTTCTCAAGCTCTGCCGGGCCCTGAAAGCGAAAGGCCACCCGGTCGGCTTTGCGCTCGGTAACGCGACCGGCGACGGCAACACGTGGACGCACTGGCTCGTGTGGTCGTTCGGCGGCAAGCTCGTGGACGAGAAGAATAACGTCGTCATCAACAGCCCGCAGACGCTGCAGGCGCTCGAGTACGCCAAAGAGCTCTATCAGACCTTCGTGCCGGGAACGCTCTCCTGGCTCGATCCGAACAACAACAAGGCCTTCCTCGACGATCAGATCAGCATCACCGAGAACGGCATCTCGATCTATTACGCGGCGAAGACCTCGCAGGATCCGAAGGTTAAGGCGATGGCGCCCGACATCGGCCATGCGAATCTGCCGATCGGCCCGATCGGGAGGGCGACCGAGCTGCATCTCTTCTTCAACCAGATGATCTTCAAGTACACGAAATATCCGAACGCCGCGAAGGATTACCTGCGCTTCATGATGGAAAAGGAGCAGTACGAGCCGTGGCAGCAGGCGGCGATCGGCTACGTCACGCATCCGCTGAAAGCGTACGAAACGAATCCGATCTGGACCTCGGACCCGAAGCACACGCCCTACCGCGACTGCATGAAGATCATGCTGCCCAACGGCTACTCCGGAAGGCTCGGCTACGCCTCGGCCCAGTGCATGGCGGACTTCATCATGGTCAACATGGTGGCGGAAGCGGCCTCGGGGCAGCACACACCGAAGGAAGCAGCCGAGCGCGCGCAGAAACGCGCGGAGCGGTATTACAAGGTGTAGGTTCGCTGATCGACGCCGGACGGCCAACCGCGTCCGGCGCGGCGAACTCGCACCGATCGAGCCGGCGACAAAACTCGCCGCTCATCGCTGCGGTATGACGACATGCGCAAGGTTTTCGAAAATCGCACCGCGCTCGGGCTGCTCTTCATGCTGCCCGCGGCGGCGCTCCTGCTCGTCTTTCTCACGTATCCGCTCGGGCTCGGGCTGTGGCTCGGGTTCACGGACGCGCGGATCGGGCGCGCGGGCCATTGGATCGGCGTGGAGAATTTCCGGTCGCTCTTCGACGATTCACTCGCGCGCCTTTCCCTTTTCAACACGCTCTTCTACACGACCGTCGCGAGCGTGGTGAAGTTCGCGCTCGGTCTTTGGCTCGCGCTCCTGCTCAACCGTCATCTGCCGTTCAAGTCGATCATTCGCGCCGCGGTGCTGCTGCCCTTCATCGTGCCCACGGCACTTTCGGCGATCGCCTTCTGGTGGATGTACGACGCGCAGTTCTCGGTCGTGTCGTGGCTGCTCGTAAAGATGGGCCTCATCGACCGCTACATCGATTTTCTCGGCGAGCCCTGGATGGCACGCTTTTCCACCATCGCCGCGAACATCTGGCGCGGCGTGCCCTTCGTCGCGATCTGCCTGCTCGCAGGGCTGCAGACGATCTCGCCTTCGCTCTACGAAGCCGCGTCCCTCGACGGCGCGACAGATTGGCAGAAGTTCCGGCACGTGACGCTGCCGCTTCTCACGCCCATCATCGCCGTCGTGATGACATTCAGCGTGCTGTTCACGTTCACCGACTTCCAATTGATTTACGTGCTGACCCGTGGCGGGCCGCTCAACGCGACGCACCTGATGGCAACGCTCTCTTTCCAGCGCGCGATTCCCGGCGGCAATCTTGGAGAAGGTGCGGCGCTTGCGACCGCGATGGTGCCATTCCTGCTTGCGGCGATTCTCTTCTCGTATTTCGGTTTGCAGCGGCGCGCGTGGCAGCAGGGGGCGGACAAGTGACGAAGCGCAACATGAGCGAGCGCGGCGAAGATTCACGCGGGATGGAATATCTCGCGTCGGTGCCGCAGCGCTGGGTGACACTGTACCTGCCGTTGCTCTGCTTTCTATTCGTGCTGCTCTTTCCGTTCTACTGGATGGCCATGACATCGTTCAAGCCGGACGCGGAGCTCCTCAGCCGGGAGGCCAATCCGTTCTGGATTCATCATCCCACCTTCGCCCATTTCGAGAAGCTGCTCTTGCACACGTCCTATCCGGAATGGATGTGGAATACGATCGTGGTTTCGGTGGTCTCGACGTTCGTTTCGCTGATTGCGAGCGTGCTCGCCGCATACGCGATCGAGCGCCTGCGCTTCCGCGGCGCGAAGACGACCGGCATGGCGATCTTCCTCGCATACCTCGTGCCGCCGTCGATCCTTTTCATCCCGCTCGCGACGATTGTTTTTCAGATCGGGTTGTTCGATACGCGCTGGGCACTGATCTTCACCTACCCGACGTTCCTCATTCCGTTCTGCACCTGGCTCCTGATGGGGTACTTCCGCTCGATCCCCTATGAGCTGGAAGAATGTGCCCTGATCGACGGCGCGACGCGCTGGCAGATCCTCACGAAGATCATCCTGCCGCTCGCGGTGCCGGGCTTGATCTCCGCGGGCATCTTCGCGTTCACGCTTTCGTGGAACGAGTTCATTTACGCGCTCACGTTCGTGTCCTCCTCGGAAGTGAAGACGGTGCCGGTCGGCGTGGTGACCGAGCTCGTCGAGGGCGACGTCTATCATTGGGGCGCGTTGATGGCGGGCGCGCTGCTCGGCTCGCTGCCGGTGGCGATCCTGTATTCGTTTTTCGTCGAGTATTACGTGTCCGGCATGACCGGAGCAGTGAAGGAATAGTCGTGAATCAAATGGACTTCAAAGGGCGCAGCGCCATCGTCACCGGCGGCCTGCAGGGCATCGGCGCGGCGATCGCGGACCGCATGAAAGCTTTCGGCGCGAAAGTCGTTATCTGGGACGTCGCCGCGAAGACGGACGCAGTCGACGTCTCGGATGCGAAGGCCGTCGAGCGCGCCACCGCGAAAGCGCTTGCCGAGCTCGGCAAGATCGACGTCCTCATCAACAATGCCGGCGTCGCGGGACTCAACGCGCCCACGACCGAATACCCGGTCGAGGAGTGGGAGCGCGTGCTGCGCATCAACTTGAGCAGCCAGTTCCTGTGCTGCCGCGAGGTCGCACCGCACATGGTCAAGCGCAAGTACGGCCGCATCGTCAACATCGCCTCGATCGCCGGCAAGGAGGGCAATCCCAACGCCGTTGCCTACAGTGCATCCAAGGCCGGCGTGATCGCGCTCACCAAGTCGCTCGGCAAGGAACTGGCGCAAAGCGGCGTCCTCGTCAACTGTGTAACGCCCGCCGCGGCGAAGACCGCGCTCTTCGACCAGATGAACGAGGAGCACATCAACTATATGCTTTCCAAAATTCCGATGAAGCGCTTCGTGACAGTGACGGAAATCGCCTCGCTCGTCTGTTGGCTCGCTTCGGAAGACTGCTCGTTCTCGACCGGTGCGGTGTTCGATATCTCCGGCGGCCGGGCGACGTACTGACGGCTGCCGAATGGCAGCCTTCAGTACGTCGGTAAATGAAACAGAGGGAAACCAAGGTTTCCGCGAAGCTTTTAGCTTCGCTGAAAAGCCGGTAAACGATACAGAGGGAAACCCAGGTTTCCCTCCTTCGTAGGTAGAGCCTCCCAGTAAACGAACAGAGGGAAACCAAGGTTTCCCTCCGTAACCTCCTTTCCTTTTGAAAACCGATGGCACAGAAAAAGCTTCGAAGTACTGAATGGTTCGGCCGCCATGACATCTATGGGTTTATCTATCGCAGCTGGGTCAAAAACCGCGGCGTGCCGCAGGACCAGTTCGACGGGCGCCCGGTGATCGGCATTTGCAACACGTGGTCGGAGCTGACGCCCTGTAACACGCACTTTCGTACGCTCGCGGAGCACGTGAGAAACGGCGTGCTCGAAGCGGGCGGTTTTCCTCTCGAATTTCCGGTGATGTCGTTGGGAGAAACGCTCTTGCGTCCCACCGCCATGCTCTACCGCAATCTCGCCAGCATGGATGTCGAAGAATCGATCCGTGGCAATCCGCTCGACGGCGTGGTGCTCCTCATGGGTTGCGACAAGACGACGCCGTCGCTCATGATGGGCGCTGCGAGTGTGGACATTCCTACGATCGGTGTCTCGGGTGGGCCGATGCTCTCGGGCAAATACCGCGGACACGACGTCGGCTCCGGCACGAACGTCTGGTCCATGTCGGAGGACGTTCGCGCCGGAAAAATCACGACCGAGGAATTCCACGAAGCGGAGTCCTGCATGCACCGCTCGCACGGCCACTGCATGACGATGGGCACGGCCTCCACCATGGCGTCGATGGTGGAAGCGCTCGGCGTCGGGATGCCCGGTAACGCTGCGATTCCCGCGGTCGATGCGCGCAGGAATGTGCTCGCGCGCATGGCGGGGCGACGTATCGTTCAGATGGTGAAGGAAGACCTGACGCTCTCGAAGATACTCACGCGCGACGCATTCGAGAACGCGATTCGGGTGAATGCGGCCATCGGCGGCTCGACCAACACCGTCATCCACCTGATCGCGATCGCGCGGCGCATCGGCGTTCAACTCGAGCTCGACGACTTCGACCGGCTCGGCCGCGGCGTGCACTGTCTCGTCAATCTGATGCCGTCAGGCAAATACCTGATGGAGGATTTCTATTACGCGGGCGGTCTGCCCAGCGTGATCCGCGAGCTCGGCGAGAACGGTCGCTTGCACCGCGATGCGCTCACGGCGATCGGCAAAACGATCTGGGAGAACAACGCGGACGCGCCGTGCTGGAATCGGGAAGTGATCCATGCGTTCGGCTCGCCCTTCAAGGCGGAATCGGGCATCGCAGTGCTGCGCGGCAACCTCTGCCCGAACGGCGCGATCATCAAACCGTCGGCCGCGACGCCGAAGCTCATGAAGCATAAAGGCCGCGCAATCGTCTTCGAGAACATAGAGGACTTCCACAAGCGCATCGACGATCCGCAGCTCGACATCGACGAGAGCTGCGTGATGGTGCTGAAGAACTGCGGACCGAAAGGTTATCCCGGCATGGCCGAGGTCGGCAATATGCCCCTGCCGCCGAAACTCCTGAAGAAGGGCGTCACGGACATGGTGCGCGTGTCGGATGCGCGCATGAGCGGCACGGCCTACGGCACGGTCGTGCTGCACGTCGCGCCGGAAGCCGCAGCGGGCGGCGTGCTCGCGCTCGTCGAGAACGGCGATGAGATCGAATTAGATGTCGGCAAACGCAAGCTGGAGCTGCTCGTGTCGGAACAGGAGCTCGCGGCCCGGTACACGAAATGGAAGCAGCCAGCGCCGCCACTCGAACGCGGCTACTGGCGTCTCTATTTCGATCACGTACTGCAGGCTAACGACGGCGCCGATCTCGACTTCCTCACCGGCAAAAGCGGCGCCTTCGTGCCGCGGGACAATCATTAACCGCGACCCGTCATGCTGGCGTACGCCAGCATCCAATTTGAACGTGTTCGTTAATATGGGTTCTGGCGTACGCCAGAATGACGGCGGATGAGAATATTGATCACGGGCGGAGGCGGGTTGCTCGGGCAGAAGATCGCTCGCGCGTTGCTGGCGCGTGGTGGTCTTGCTCAGGACCCCGGAGCGCCGGCAAAACTCACTGAGCTGGTCTTATTTGATCAGGTGTTTGCGCCGAACCGCGTCGAGCATCCTCGCGCGAAGTACGTGGCAGGCGACATCCTCGATCGTGGGTTGCTGGCGCGCGCGTGCGCGCCGCAGGTCGACGCCGTGTTTCATCTCGCGTCGGTGGTGAGCGCGGGTGCCGAAGCGGATTTCGATCTAGGCATGCGCGTGAACGTCGACGGCATGCGCGGCCTCCTGGAACTCTGCCGCACGCAAGCGACGCCGCCACGCGTTGTTTTCACAAGCTCCGTCGCGGCATTCGGCGGCGAGTTGCCGGACGTCGTGCTCGATACGACCGCGCCGACACCGCAATCCTCGTATGGAACACAGAAACTAATCGGCGAGCTTCTGATCAACGACTACACGCGCAAAGGCTACATCGACGGGCGCGCGGCGCGACTTCCGACGATCGTCGTGCGCCCGGGGAAACCCAATCGCGCGGCCTCGGGCTTCATGAGCAACATCCTGCGCGAGCCGCTCAAAGGCGAACCTGCGGTGTGCCCGGTGCCTGCAGAAACACGGATGTGGATCGCGTCACCCGAACGCGCGATCGAGACGCTTATTCACGCGATGGAGTTACCGGGCGCGGCGTGGGGCTGGCACCGCACGATCAATGCGCCGGGTATTACGGTGAGCGTTGCCGAAGCGCTTTCTGCTCTCGAGCGCGTCGCCGGTCGTGAAACGTTGCAGCGCGTGCGCTTCGAACCCGATGCCGCCATTGCGAAGATCGTCCTGAGCTGGCCTGCGCGCTTTGCGACGGACCGCGCAGATCGCCTGGGATTCGAGCGGGACGGCGGTATCGACGAGATCATTCGAGCGCATATGCGCACTACAAGCGAGTAGCTTACGGGCGTTGCGGTTCGTCAACTTTGCCACCCATGAGGATCACACAATGAGCAATGCGAAAGACGCCACGAGCACAGCAGATTCCCGGCGCTTCAAGCTCATACCGGTCGAGAACCTTACGCCCGAACAGCGCAAGCTTTACGATGCGGTCCGCTCGGGCCCGCGCGCGAAGCTCGCAAATTCCAGTGCTTCGAAACCCGGACCGCTTGGCGGGCCATTCAATGTGTGGCTGCGCAGTCCGGGCATTGGCGACTGCGTGCAAAGACTCGGCGAGGAAATTCGTTTTCGCAGTTCCCTGCCGTCGAAGTTGAATGAAATGGCCATCATGATCACGGCGCGTTTCTGGACTTCACAATACGAGTGGTTCGCTCACTGCAAGCTCGCTCTCGAAGCCGGGCTCGATCCGGCTATCGCGCAAGACATCGCCGAGGGCCGTCGTCCGGCGAAAATGGATGCGGATGAGGCGATCATTTACGACTTCTCGCAGGAGCTGCACGAAAAGCAGGGCGTGAGCGACGCCAACTACAAGCGCGCGCTGGAGCGCTTCGGCGAGCGTGGTGTGTTCGACCTCATTGCGGTGAACGGCTTTTATTCCCTGGTCTCGATGTGCTTGAACGTGGATCGCACGCCGCTACCGGAAGGCGTGCCGCCGCCGTTGAAATAGCGGCGCTGATGCGGGGATGACCGACAGACCGTCATTCAACCACGACCTAGTAATACACCGACCGTCCCGCGCCTCCCGTTGCCACGACAAGCTCGCCGTTGATGGCCCACGCCTTGTCCGAGGCGAGGAACACCGCAACGTAGGCAACCTCTCTTGCATCGACCATGCGTCCGATGGCGTTGCCCCGCGGGGAATCCTTCGCATAGTTGCGCTTCTCGACTTCCTCGGGCGTGATCCCGAGCTCTGCCGCCTGCTTGGCCAGCAGGCGCGGCGTGCGCTCGGTGCGCGTGGTGCCGGGGTGTACGCAGTTCACGTTGATGCCGAAGTGCCCGAGCTGGACCGCAAGCGTCTTGGTGAGGTGCACGAGCGACGCGTTGCGTGCGCCGCCGCTGAGATTGCCTGCGTTGCGCGCATTGGTGCCGCTGATGTTGATGATGCGGCCCCACTTCTGCTCCTTGAAATACGGAATGGCCGCGCGCGCGCAACGCAATGCGCCGACGTACTTGGTGTTGAAGTCCTGCAGCAGGTCTTCGTCCACCACTGTTTCGATAGGGCCGATAGCGCTGGTGGAGCCGCCCGGCGAAGAGCCGCTGTTGACCAGGATGTGCAGGCCGCCCAGTTGCTTGGCCGCTTCGGCCACGATCTTGTCCACCTGCTCCTTGCTGGTGACATCGGCTGCGAGCGCAATCACGCGCTGCCCTGTTTCCTTGCTCAGCTCCCGCGCCGCCGCTTCGAGCGGCTCTTTTTTCCTCGCGACGATCGCGACGTCCACTCCTTCGCGCGCCAGCTCGCGCGCAATGCATTTGCCTATGCCCTGGCTGCCGCCGGTCACAACCGCATGTTTGCCTTTAAGTCCCAAGTCCATCGCATACCTCCGGAGTGTGTGTGCAAATAAGGAAGAGCACGCTTTTCCTCGCGTCCTATTATCCTCGTTTACGCACGCGGTCAGCAGGCTCGCGCGTATTCGGAATTGACCACGCCTGTCGCGTCAGGATACTTTGAGAATGCCGTTGGAATTCTCCCAAGACAGAGGCGATGCGATGACTGATCTGGAACTGCTGCAGGAGTTGAAGAAGATCGATACCCCGACCATCACGAACGTGGTCGCGACCTATCCGGGACGGCCCCTTTGCCTGGAGATCTACAATCCCTGGGCAGAAAACTGGTACACGAATAACACGCTCTCGTGCTGGTATCCCGAGATGGGACCGATCGCGGGCTACGCGGTGACTTGCACTTACGGTCTGCCCGATCCGACCTTCAAGAGCCTGACGTTGATGAACGTACTGGAAGCCATGGACAAGCTCGGCAAGCCGTCCATCTTCTGTTTCCAGCAGAAATTTCCCGGTGACATCGCCGAC
>Ga0184619_10000971_pt1 | contig 9918 bp, 10 predicted proteins | sample PLM0_60_b1_FD_133146 | JGI IMG/M metagenome (GOLD analysis project Ga0184619, IMG submission 133146) | Groundwater sediment microbial communities from an aquifer in East River, Colorado, USA - PLM0_60_b1 | ecosystem: Environmental > Terrestrial > Soil > Riparian zone | place: USA: East River...
ATCTCCTGGAGCCGGGCATTGGCGAGTCCGCACTCGCCGAAAACCTGGAGCGCGGCCTTGATGATTTGCTCTGGCCGGTCCTCGGGGCATCTACGCCATTTTGGTGCAGCTGATTTGGCTCGGAGCATGTTCTAAACGGATAGTAACTGACCGGTCAGTAAGATAGTACAGCCGAGCGTTGGCGTCAATGATTTGGCCGCGGATACCTACTGGCGGGGAGCCTCCGCAGCTTCCTTTCCGCGATAGTGCGCGTTCGTCATCATCACGATCGAGGTGAGGAGCAGGAAGAGGCTCACTGCGCCGAGGATTAGTCCGGTCAGCGCGGCGCTGAGGTCGGTCTTCTTCTTGGTCGCCATCGTCACTTTGCTCCCGAGTCGCTCGAGACTCTGGCCTTCGTCACGGTGTCGTTCTGGTTGATCTTCGGAACCACGTCGATTCCTTCGATCACCTTCCCGAAAACGGTGTGCACTCCGTTCAGGTGCTTGGTGTTCTGTTCGCTGAGCACGATGAAGAACTGGCTGCCGCCGGTGTTCTTTCCGGCGTGCGCCATCGACAGCGCGCCAACCTGATGCGTGCGCGGATTTCCCTGCGTTTCGCAGTCGATCTTGTAGCCCGGGCCGCCCGTTCCCACTGGACCCTTCGCGTGCTCACCCCCCTTCGAGTAAGGATCGCCCCCCTGCACCATGAAATCCTTGATGACGCGGTGGAATTTCGTCCCGTCGTAGAAGCCCGAGTTCGCGAGCTTCTCGAAGTTGGCGACGGTTTTCGGCGCGTCCTTGTCGTACAGCTCCGCGCGCATGGTGCCCCTGTTCGTTTCTATCGTTGCGAATTTTGTCATGATCGCGCGAGAGGAAAATTAGCGCTGAATGATAACATTAAACCGTGCTCGACGGACAGATGTCATTCAGCACGCAGATTTCGCATTTGGGCGCTCTCGCAATGCAGACTCTCCGGCCGTGAAAGATCAGCAGGTGCGCCAGGAGTGTCCAATCTTCGCGCGGGAATAGCCGCATCAAATCCTGCTCGATCTTAACCGGATCCGTCTCCTTCGTGAGGCCGAGGCGGTGGCTCAACCGCGCCACGTGGGTGTCGACGACCACGCCTTCGTTCCTCTCGAATGCGTTGCCGAGGATGACGTTCGCGGTTTTGCGCCCGACGCCCGGGAGCTTGACGAGCGCATCCATCGAGTCCGGCACCTCGCCGTTGTGGCGCTCGACCAATGCCTTGCCGAGTCCGATCAGGCTCTTCGTCTTGTTGCGGAAGAACCCGGTACTCCTGATGATCTCCTCGAGTTCTTCCCTTGGCGCATCAGCGAGTGCGGCCGCCGTGGGGAAAGTCCGGAAGAGCAAAGGCGTCACCATGTTGACGCGCTTGTCGGTGCATTGCGCGCTGAGGATCGTCGCAATCAACAACTGGAGCGGCGTCTCGTAGTCGAGCTCGGTGTGTGCGTCCGGATAGGCGCTCTTGAGACGGGAAAACACCTCGAGCGCGTAAGGGCCAAGGGCATTTCCCGCAATTCGGCGGGGCGCAGCCTTTCGCCCTGGTCTTGCGGGGCGCTTTTTCGGCTTGGCGATCGGGCGCTTCACGTGGCCCGTCTCTTCCGCGCAAAGGCGACGATGTCATCCGCGCTGCGCGTGTTCAGAATCTCTCCCGCCTCCAGCCAGGCCTTTCTCGCCATTCCGACTCCAAAATGGACGTTGTCGAGAGCAGCGGTCGAATGCGCGTCGGGTCCGATCTCGATCGTTACACCCAGCTCCTTTGCCTGACGGCAGTAACGCCAGTCCAGATCGAGCCGGTGTGGGTCGGCGTTGAGCTCCACCGCGACTCCAGCTTGCGCGGCTTTCTCGAGCACTGCCTCGACGTCAATCGCGTACGGCTCGCGCGTAAGAAGCAACCTGCCCGTCGGATGCGCCAGGATCGTGAGGTGCGGATCGTCGAGCGCGGCCAGGACACGCTTCGTCATTGCGTCGCCATCCATGCTGAATCGCGAATGGATCGACCCTATCACGTAGTCGAAGCTGTCGAGAACCCCCGCATCGTAATCGAGCCGCCCGTCGGCGAGGATGTCGGCTTCGATTCCCTTGAGAATGCGAAAACCGTTCATCTGCGCATTAATGCGATCGATCTCCTCGTGTTGTCGAAGGAGCTTGTCGCGCTTGAGTCCGCCGGCGTAGAACGCGGACTCCGAGTGATCCGAGATTCCGATGTAGCTCCAGCCGCGCTCCTTTGCCGCGTTCGCCATCTCCTCGATCGTCGCCGCACCGTCGGAATAGTCGGAGTGGCAATGAAGCACGCCGCGGAGATCGTCGAAGGTCACCAGGTTCGGCAGCTCGCGCCGCGCCGCGGCTTCGACCTCTCCCATGCCTTCCCGCATCTCGGGCGGGATCGGCACCAGATCGAGCGCGGTGAAGAAATCGTCTTCAGTCTTCAGGACAACGCGTCCGCCGGCTCTCCGGACCAGCGCATTGCCGGCGACCTCGAACCCTTTGTTCTGCGCCAGCACGTTCATCTCTTCGACGTGCGCCGCGCTTCCTGTCGCCCGCCACAGCGCCACCGGGTAGTCCTCCTTACTGACGCAGTGCATGTCGAGATGCGATGCATCGATGAAGCGGATGCGCACCGAGCCCGGGTCGTCCCGGATCTTGCTCTCGCTGACGCCTGGCGATCGTGCAAACGATGCGGCCACCACCGCCGGATCCGAAGAGCACTCGGCGACGATGTCTATGTCGGCGACGACTTCGTTGTGGCGCCGGATCGACCCCGCGACCTCGGCATGGGTGACGTCGGGATGCTTCACGACGTTGGCGAGCAGTAGATGTGCTTCGACTGCCGCGGCCGGAAAGCGCTTGAGGTGCGCATCCCTGCGGACAATCTCGATTCCTCTGAGAATCTTCTCCGCCGTCTTCTTGCCGAACCTCGGCAGCCCTGCGAGCTCGCCGTTCTGTGCTACGCGCTCGAGGTCTTCCACCGTCTGGACGCCGAGCGCGTCGTGAATGACCTGGACCTTGGCCGCGTTCAGTCCTGGAACACGAAGGAGCTCCAACAGTCCTTCCGGAATTCCCTCGCGCAGCTGATTGAGGTACGACGACTCGCCCGTCTCGACGAGCTCGCGAAGCACCGACAGTGTCGAGGGTCCGATCCCTGGCGTGTCCGCCAGCTTCCCCGAGCGAACCAAAGGCGCGAGATCATCGGTGTCGAGCGCGATGAGCGAGCGTGCCGCGCCGGCGTACGCCCGCGCCTTGAATTTCTGCCCGCCTTTTACTTCGAGGAGTGCGCCGATCTGGGAGAGAACGTGCGCGGCCGTGCGGGAATCCATCCCTCAATATTACTGTGTGCCCTCTTCTATCCCGGCGTGGAAGGGAAGAGTCTTGACGATCTCTTCGATCTGCTTCTGGATCAGCTCGAGCTCCTGGCTGGCTCCTTCGCTGTCGAGCATCCCGTGACGCATCGTCACGGCGACTCGATTCATGTACTTGATCTTGGTGATGATCTCTTCTGTCGCGCGCCGAAGTCGAATGTAGCGCCGCTTGTCGGCGAGAGCGCGGTGACACCGCCGTTCCAGGTCCTGCGGCGTAAGCTTCCTGGCTACTTCGACTGCTTCAGCGATCGTCCGACCCGGAACCGCACCATGGTCGGGGATTCCCATTTGATCGCTCGAAGGATCGCTGAACCACAACCTGCCGATGTATTCCACGCCGTCGTAGGCGAGCCGGAGGGCGACCCGGTATTCCTTGCCGTCGACCGTGATCGAGCTGATCGCGTGCTGTGTGACGCCGGAGTCTGATGTCATAGCCGAGTTTCAGCTTCGTTCGGGCGGATTGGTTTCATCAAGGAATGAGTCGAGTGCCGCGAAAAGCTTTTGTGGTTGTTCAACGTACGGCACGTGCCCGCACTCGTCCAGAACCACGAGATTGGTCCCGAGCGCGCGCGCAGCTTCTACGGTAGACGCTAATGGAATCGGATCGTCACGCCCATGAATGACGATCGACGGGATTTTGATGCCCTTCAAGTCCCGGATGAGGTTGAAATCCCCGAGACTTTCCCATACGGATTCCTGCACCCGAGCGACTACTCTGAAGGGGGTGAGGTCTCTCGCCTTCCGAGGATCGGAGAAATAACCGGCGACGCCCAGCTCGAAGGCGCGCTGCCGGTGAGCGGCTGGATCCTTCTCCTTCAGCCCGGATGTGGCGAGCTCCTCCCGCAGCTTCTGGATCTCCGGGCTCTGCTGCCGGCGCGTGAACTCCGCCTCGAACTGCCGCCTGTATTCACGCGTCAACGGCGCCGGACTGATCAGGGCGAGACGCGCCGGCGGGACAAGGTGAAGGTTTTTCCGCTGCTCGATTGTGTAGAGGAGCGCGAGCATCGCGCCCCACGAATAGCCGACGATGGAAAGCGGCTCGAGGCCGAACTCAGTTACCACCGCACCCAGATCCTCGACATGGGTCTGCCACGTGACAGGAATCCGCGCATCGGTCTTCGACCGCCCTCCTCCACGCTGGTCATAAAAGAGGAGGTCGAACTGCTTCCCGAGTTGCAGCATCTGTGGCAGCAGATAGGCGTGGTCGGCGCCGGGACCGCCGTGCAGCACAAGCAACTTGGGAGCATCCTCACGTCCGTACCTCGCCCAGTAGAGAGGTGCCGCCGTACTCGTCGTGAATCCTTCCTCGCGTGGCGCGGGGATGGGTTTGGGCACGGGCAGCTAACTCGGAGTCACGACGAATGCCCGAGCCCGTCGGCTAGCGCGCGGTGAAGTCCATCTTGGTCGTCACTGCCCTGCAGGCCTCCACGATCAGCTCGGCGGCGTGATCCAGATCCTGGATGCTGACCAGCTCATTGGGCGAATGCATGTAGCGATTGGGCACGGAAACAAGCCCGGTTGCGACGCCCTCGCGCGCGATATGGATGGCGTCGGCATCGGTGCTCGTCTCACGACCAGCCGCATGAAGCAGGAAGGGAATTTTCCGCTTTTCCGCGGTCTCTCGCAGGAGATTGAACACCACGGGCGAAATGATCGAGCCGCGAGTGAGCACGGGGCCGGCGTCGATCGCGGCCTCGCCGTACTCCTTCTTCTCGACCCCCGGATGGTCGATCGCGAACGTCACGTCGACGACGATCGCCATCTGCGGTCCGATGCAGGTCGCGCAAATCCCGGCCCCACCGCCCCGGTATCCGATCTCCTCCTGCGTAGTTGCGACGGAAACGACTTTCGCCGCGCCCGGCTTGTCGGCGTACCTGCGGAGGGCTTCGAGCACCACGAAAGCGCCAATCCGGTCGTCTATCGAGCGCGAGACGATGCGGCCGTTCGGAAATTCCATTGTGCGCGAGTCGATGACGCCTGCGTCCCCTACGGAGATCATCTCCTCCGCTTCCTTCTTGGTCTTGGCGCCGAGGTCAACCCAGATGTCGACGAACTTGGCCGCCTTCTCTCGTTCCTCCTGCTTGATGAGATGTATCGGCTTCTTTCCGACGACACCGAACACATCTCCCTTGCGGCTTGCAAACCGGAGCCGCTGACCGATCAGCACCTGCGGATCCCATCCGCCGATCGGCTGGATGTAGGCGTAGCCCTGGTCATCGACGTAGTTGATGATGACGCCGATCTCATCTATGTGTCCGGCCAGCATGATGGTCGGCTTGCCGCCGCCATTTACTTCGGCGAGGCTGTTGCCTACGACATCGCCCGAAACTTTGGCAAATCGTTTCGCGTGTTCACGCCACACCTTTGCCGGCGCGGCCTCGAAGCCGGATGGGCCCGGAGTATCGAGGAGCTTCTTCAGGAACGAAAGTGACTCGGACGAAATCATCAGGTTGGGCTCGGCTCCAGATGCGGATCGGCTGGCGGTGGGCTTATTGCTCGACGAAAGCAGGGCGGATACGAACGCTCGAATATAGCACTCATTCCGCGACACCCGCAGCGCGCGCGAACGACTCTTGCAACTGCCAGGAAAGCCCGCCAAACTCCTAGAATGTCACTCACATGAGAACGCCAGTCATTGCACCGCTCATCGCTGTCGCCCTGGCAGCGTCGACGGGCTCACACCAGGTAGCCGCCCAGGGCACCGCGACTTCCGCACCACTCACCGATATCAGCTACGAGGTGACCTTCACTCGGGCGAACGCCGCGCGACGGCTGGTGTCGTCCGCGATGACCTTTACGGTGGGAGGAACGGCGCCGGTGATCCTGTCGCTCCCCGCGTGGACGCCCGGCGCCTACGAGATCGCCAATTTCGCGCGCAACATCTCCAACTTTTCGGCGGAAGAAGCGGGCAACTCGCTCAACTGGGACAAACTCGATCCGGACACCTGGCGGGTTAGTCCGCGGGGCGCGGGCGAGGTCACAGTCCGGTTCGATTATGAGGCCGACAGTCTGGACAACGCGAACTCGTGGTCGCGTCCCGATTTTCTGCTCTTCAACGGGACGAACCTTTTCCTCTACCCGGAGGGACGCGGTTTCGATTTTCCGGCGACCGTCAGCGTCAGTACGGAAACAGGGTGGAAGGTCGCGACCGGTATGACTTCAGCCGGGACGCGCAGGTTCGCCGCTTCGAACTATCACGACCTGGTCGATATGCCTTTCTTCGTCGGACAGTTCGACCTGGACAGCGCGCAGATATCAGGCAGCTGGGTGCGTTTTGCGACCTATCCGTCGGGAAGCGTGACTGGCAGCACCCGCATCGCCGTCTGGGAGGCGCTCAACCGCATCATACCAGCGGAGGTGAGAGTGTTCGGCGAGGTGCCGTGGACCACCTACAACCTGCTCCAGCTCGCCGATCCTTCGTATGGAGGCGGCTCCGGCCTCGAGCACCAGAATTCCCATGTCGATGTGGTCAGTCCGGGACTGATCGGCACTCCAATCCTGCCATCGCTGTATGCGCACGAGATCTTTCACGCCTGGAACGTGAAGCGGCTGCGGCCGAGCGATCTCTGGCCATACAGATACGATCAGGAGCAGCCAACAGCGCTGTTGTGGATCAGCGAGGGAATCACGGATTATTACGCGGATCTCGCAGAGGTGCGGGGCGGAGTGATCGATGCGGCGGGATTCTATGCGGCGACGGGCGACAAGATATCGCAGGTCGCCGCGCTCCCTCCGACCGCGCTGGAGGACGCATCGCTATCGACGTGGATACATCCCCGCGATGGAACGGAATACATCTACTATCCCAAGGGATCCCTCGCCGGATTCCTCCTCGACATCATCATCCGCGACGCCTCTGACAACCGCCGTTCGCTCGACGACGTCATGCGCGAGCTGTACAACGCCGACTACAAGAACAATCGGGGATTCACTTCCGAAGAATGGTGGAGCGCGGTCACTCGGGCCGCGAACGGGAAATCATTCACCGACTTCTACGCGCACTACGTCGATGGCCGTGACCCATATCCGTGGGATGCCGTGCTGCCGCTGGCCGGAATGCGCCTCGTGCGCGACTCGCTCAACGAGCCGCGGATGGGAATCGGATCAGTGCAGGACAGCAGTGGCCTCCACGTGACGGAGATCGTGCCGGGGAGCTCTGCCGAGATTGCCGGCGTGCAGCCCGGTGATATCTTGTTGGCTGTGGGCGGCATCGGCGCCGATGATCCGACCTGGGCGGCAAAGTTTCGGGCGAAATACGCGCGCTTGCCCGAGGGAACACCCATCCCGATTCTGGTGCGCAGAAATGGCCGCGAGCAAGCCCTCGAGGCGCGGCTTCACTACGTGTCGCGGGTGGAGTTGCGACTGACTGAAGATCGGCGGGCGTCCGCTAAGGCGCGGAGAGTAAGGGAAGGGATTCTGCGCGGGACAACCGGACCTTAGGCTACTTCAGCACCGCCTTCGCGATCGTCTGGAGCTGCATGTTCGAGGTGCCCTCGTAGATCGTTCCGATCTTGGCATCGCGATAGAACTTCTCGACAGGGTAGTCCTTGGTGTAGCCGTACCCACCAAAAAGCTCGACGCAGAGCGATGTGACGCGCTCGCAGACCTGCGAGGAGAACAGCTTCGCCATTGCGCCTTCGCGGGCGATGTCCTTGCCCGCATCCTTGAGCCGGGCGGCGTTGTACACCATGAGCCGCGCGGCTTCGATATCTGTGGCCGCCTGCGCGACCTGGAACTGGATGGCCTGGAAGTCGGCGAGCGGCTTTCCGAATTGCTTGCGCTCGTTGAGGTACTTGATCGTGACGTTGAGCGCGCCCTGCGCCACACCGATCATCTGCGCTCCGATGCCGACCCGTCCTCCGTTCAGCGTGTTGATCGCGATCTTGTAGCCCTGCCCAACGGGGCCGAGCACGTTCGCTTCCGGGACTTCGCAATCGTCCAACAGAATCTCGGTGGTGCTCGATGCGCGAATGCCGAGCTTGTCCTCCTTCTTGCCGACCGAGAATCCCTTGAAATCACGCTCGACGATGAAGGCGGTGATGCCGCGATAACCCGCGGACGGGTCGGCGTTCGCGAACACGACGAAGACACCTGCTTCGGCGCCGTTTGTGATCCAGAGCTTCTGGCCCTTCAGAATCCAGCGATCGCCACGCTTGTCCGCCTTGGTCGCAAGGCCGAATGCGTCGGAGCCGGAGCCCGACTCCGAGAGTGCGTATGCGCCGACCACTTCCGACGTCAGCATCGGCAGGTACTTCGACTTCTGCGCCTCCGTTCCGTATGTCGTGATCGGATAGTTGACGAGCGTGTTCTGGACGTCGCAGACGATCGCCGCGGCCGCATCGACCTTGCTGATCTCTTCGACGGCAAGGGTGACCATGAAGAGTGTCCCGCCCGCACCTCCGTATTGCTCGGGAACCTCGATACCCATGAGACCGAGCTCGAAGTATTTGGGAAGAAGCGCGGGATCGATCCTCCCCGCCTTCTCCATCTCGGCGACGCGCGGCCGCACCTCCTCGTCGGCGAACGCCGCCACGGCGTCGCGGAACATGATTTCCTCTTCGGAGAGGAGGGTCAGCGCGGAAGGCGAAGAGCTGGTGTCAGTCTGCATTGACGCCAACACCTGCTCTCTCGAGGACTACCTCCGCCAGCTTCTCGTGCAATCCGAACGCCTGTGTCACGGTGAAGCTGACGTGCGGAAATGTGCGCGCGACATCGGCGACCATTCGAGGAATGTCGGACGTCGAATGGCGGCCTGGTGAGAGCATGTAGGGAAAAACGGTGATGTCAGTGGCCCCTCCCTCGACGCAGCTCGAGAATCCAGTTGCGATATCCGGGTCGGCCAGCTCCATGTGAGCGTATCGCACGACGACATCCGATCCCGCCATTGTCTGGATCAGATCCGCCATGGAGCGAAGCATGTCGTTCGCTTCATCTTTGACTGAGCCGTGATCGACTATGAGTATTCCCTTCATCCGATGCAAAATGGCGGGACGGTCGACCGCCGACTAGTGCGCGGCTTCGTCGAGCGTGGTTCCCTGGTGCCAGATTGGACGCGCCAGCCCGCCGGCATCCTCGTAAAAATGGATCTTGCCGGGCGCGTAGATCTTGGTGAGCAGCACGATCTGTCCCGTGTGCATCGCGAAATGTTCTACGACGTGATAGATAGCCCCGACAACCGTTGTCTCGCGCCCCTGAATCACGATCGAACGCTCGAGGTCTTTCGCGCTCAAACCGCCGAGGATGGAATCCGCCTTGCGCAGAACCGCTTCGAGATCGTCCAGCAGCGCCGAAGCGTCCCGTCCATCTTTCTGCGCGAACTCGCCGGCTCGATACCGGCTGATCGTCTGCCCGCCGACACCGCCCAGAATCCATTCGGTGACGTTGCCGGCGAGATGTACCAGAAGATTCCCAATACTGTTTGAGGTGTCGTTAGGTCTCGACCAGGACGCGGCCCGCGGAAGCGCGTTGACACAATGCCGCAGCTTGATCGGATACTCTTTCGTCAGCCAGTAGCGCGAGCGCGAAAGGAAGATCTCCTGAGCCGACACTATGCCGTCCTC